>Ga0210409_10002257_pt1 | contig 23172 bp, 18 predicted proteins | sample IncBWH17MmetaG_FD_161649 | JGI IMG/M metagenome (GOLD analysis project Ga0210409, IMG submission 161649) | Forest soil microbial communities from Barre Woods Harvard Forest LTER site, Petersham, Massachusetts, United States - Inc-BW-H-17-M | ecosystem: Environmental > Terrestrial > Soil >...
GGTCATGCCCGGGGACAACATCAAGATGACGATCGAGCTGATCAGCCCGATTGCGATGGATCAGGGGCTGCGCTTTGCGATCCGCGAGGGCGGCAAGACCGTCGGCGCGGGAGTGGTGACGAAGATTCTGAAGTGAGCGGCGGACTGGGCGTAGCGGGCGGCCTCACCGGCTCGCCCGGCCGGCAGGCTCGACGGCTTGCCTCGCGGGCCGCAACGGCTTGCCCAGCCGGCAAAAACCACGCTTTTTGCCGGCCGTTTGTGCGAAGTGATGAGTTAGTCCGATGAAATCGCCGCAGGCGATTTCATCCAGTTAAAGACAGGCCAGTAGCTCAATTGGCAGAGCGGCGGTCTCCAAAACCGCAGGTTGGGGGTTCGATTCCCTCCTGGCCTGCCATGGGTTGATATGACAGACGAGATCAAAGTTCAGGACGCGGGCACCGCGGACAAGGCGAAGCTCTACGCTGCGATCGTGATCGTGATCGCGGGCGTCGCCGGCTATTACTACCTGGCGAGCCAGCCGACCTGGATCCGCTGGCTGCCGGTGCTCGCGAGCCTGGTGCTGGCCGCGGTGGTGGTGGCGTTCTCGGCCTACGGCGCCGCGTTCCGCGAGTTTGTGAGCCTGGCGCGCGTCGAGCTGCGCAAGATCGTGTGGCCGAACCGCCACGAGACCGGCGTGACGACGCTCGTCGTGTTCGGTTTCGTGATCGTTTTCGGACTGTTTTTCTGGCTGCTGGATCTCGTGCTCGCCTGGGCCACGAAGTCACTGACGGGGCAGGGGGGCTGATCGTGGCGCTCAGATGGTACGTGGTGCATGCGTATTCGAACTTCGAGCACCGGGTGGCGGAGTCGCTCAAGGAGCGTATCCAGCGCGCCGGCCTCAACGAGCGCTTCGGCGAGATCCTCGTCCCGACCGAGGAAGTAGTCGAGATGCGCGACGGCCAGAAGCGCAAGAGCGAGCGCAAGTTCTACCCGGGCTACGTGCTCGTGCACATGGAGATGGACGAGGAGACCTGGCACCTGGTGCGCGACGTCCCCAAGGTCCTCGGTTTCATCGGCGGGACGCCCGAGAAGCCGGCGGCGATCACCGAAAAGGAAGCGAACCAGATCCTGCGGCGCGTGGAAGAGGGTGTCGACAAGCCGCGGCCGAAGGTGTTGTTCGAGCCGGGCGAGGTGGTGCGCGTGGTGGACGGGCCGTTCAACGATTTCAACGGCGTCGTCGAGAGCGTCAACTACGAGAAGAATCGCCTGCAGGTGGCAGTGCAGATTCTGGGGCGCTCGACGCCCGTGGAGCTGGATTTCTCGCAGGTCGAGAAGGCTTGAGGGCAATGGACGAAGTGTGCGTAGCGGGCAACGGAGTGATGTCCGCCGAAATCGCCGCAGCGATTTCGGCCAATGGACAAGGTACGGCGCAAGCCGCGTTTTCAACCTTAGATCCTTATAAAGGGAGCCGCTAAGGCGCTGGAACCTTAAGGAGAGGTATCGATGGCCAAGAAAGTACAGGGCTACGTCAAATTGCAGGTGCCGGCAGGCTCTGCCAACCCCTCGCCCCCGATCGGGCCGGCGCTGGGTCAGCAGGGCGTGAACATCATGGAGTTCTGCAAGCAGTTCAACGCCCAGACCCAGAAGATGGAGAAGGGCCTGCCGATCCCGGTGGTCATCACCGTGTATTCGGACCGCAGCTTCACCTTCGTGATGAAGACGCCGCCGGCCGCCGTGCTTATCGCTAAGGCGATCGGTATTGAAAAAGGCTCCGGCACCCCCAACACGGCCAAGGTGGGCAAGATCTCCCGCAAGCAGCTCGAGGAGATCGCCAAGATGAAGCAGCCCGACCTCACGGCGGCCGATCTCGACGCGGCGGTGCGCACCATCGCCGGCAGTGCCCGCAGCATGGGCGTCGACGTGGAAGGAGTGAAGTAGCCATGGCCCTCTCGAAGAAAGCGAAGGCCTGGAAGGACAAGATCACTCCGGGCAAGGCCTATCCGGTCGAGGAGGCGCTCAAGCTGGTGAAGGAATTCGCCACCGCCAAGTTCGCCGAGACGGTGGATGCGGCCGTGAACTTAGGGATAGATGCCAGCAAGTCCGACCAGCAGGTGCGCGGCTCGACGGTGATGCCGCACGGCACCGGCCAGACGGTGCGCGTCGCGGTGTTCACCTCCGGCAAGAACCAGGAGGCGGCCAAGGCGGCGGGCGCCGACATCGTCGGGCTCGAGGACCTCGCGGCCAAGGTGAAGGCCGGCGAGATCAATTTCGATCGCGTGATTGCGTCCCCGGATGCGATGCGCATCGTCGGTCAGCTGGGCCAGATCCTAGGTCCCCGCGGCCTCATGCCGAACCCCAAGGTCGGCACGGTGACGCCGGATGTCGCGACCGCGGTGAAGAACGCCAAGGCGGGCCAGGTGACCTACCGGGTCGACAAGGCCGGCATCATTCACTGCACGATCGGCAAGTCGAGCTTCGAGGTGAACGCGCTGAAGGAGAACCTGCACGCGTTGATCGCGGACCTGCAGAAGGCCAAGCCCGCCTCCTCGAAGGGTGTGTATCTGAAGCGCGTGACGCTGTCCTCGACCATGGGGCCGGGCGTGCGCGTCGATCAGGGAAGTTTGTAAGTTTTTGCAACCGCGCGTGAGCGCGGTCAGTTTTGATGCGGGCCGGGGCGCTCATGGCGCCGGCCATCATCGAAGACCGCAGGCGAGGGAACGGGCGACTGACAACCCGCGGCCCTCTTAATGGACCGCCTGCGCAGATGGTGAACCGCTTTTCGCATCGAGGAGCTCCTCGAGGCGTGGAGGTCACCGTCGAGAAGGTGAAGCCGCGTATGGACACGCAGCTTCGTAGTGATCTTCAGGCGATGAGGAGAGATGAATGGCACTCAACCTGGAAGACAAGAAGGCGCTCGTAGCGGAAGTGGCCGCTGTGGCTCAAAAAGCCCAGTCGGTCGTGGCCGCCGAGTACCGCGGGCTGACGGTCTCGCAGATGACCGAGCTGCGTGCCAAGGCGCGTCGCCAAGGCGTGTACCTGCGTGTCGTAAAGAACACGCTGGCACGCAAGGCGCTCGCCGGCACGTCGTTCGAGACTGTGGGACCGAAGCTCAAGGGGCCTCTGGTGCTGGCTTTCTCGAAGGACGATCCGGGCGCGGCTGCGCGCGTGGTGAAGGACTTCGCCAAGTCACACGAGAAGCTCGTGGCGACCCTCGTGTCCCTCGGCGGTCGGGTACTGCCCGGCGGGGAGCTCGAGAAGGTGGCGAGTCTGCCGACTCGCGAGCAGGCGTTGTCGATGCTGCTCGGTGTGCTCAAGGCGCCGATAGGCAAGCTGGTCGGCACGCTGGCCGCACCGGCTGGGAAGCTCGCACGCACCGTCGCCGCGGTTCGCGACCAGAAACAGGCCGCGGGCGCTTAACTGTTACCGACAATTTTTTGGAGACTCACATGGCTGTCAACAGAGACGAAATCCTCGATGCAATTTCCAAGATGACTCTTCTCGAGGTCATGGAACTCGTTTCCGACATGGAGAAGAAGTTCGGTGTCACCGCCGCCGCCCCCGTAGCCGTCGCTGCGGCCCCGGGCGCGGGCGCTGCCGCGGCCGCTCCGGCCGAGGAGAAGACCGAGTTCACCGTGCTCCTCAAGGAGTATCCGGCGGACAAGAAGGTGACCGTGATCAAAGTGATTCGCGAGATCACCGGCTTAGGGCTGAAGGAAGCGAAGGACCTGGTCGAGGGCGCGCCCTCCACCGTGAAGGAAGCCGTTTCCAAGGCCGATTCCGACACGATGAAGAAGAAGCTCGAGGACGCCGGCGCGAAGGTGGAGGTCAAGTAGACCTCCATGCGCCTACCCCTCACCGTCCGCGGTTGGGTCGCGGCTGCGATCTGCCGTGGGCGGCGAGGGGGTGTTTTGTTTTCGCGCGCCGGCGACCCGCGCCGCGCGCACCGCTCGATTTGGTTTGCACTGACCTTTTGAGGTGACCTCCAGATGGCTTACTCCTTCACCGAGAAGAAGCGCATCCGCAAGAACTTCGGCAAGCAGGCGAGCATTCTCGATACGCCGTACCTGCTGGCCATTCAGCTCGACTCCTATCGCACCTTCCTCCAGGTCGACAAGCCGGAGGAGACGCGCGATCGCATCGGACTGCATGCTGCGTTCCAGAGCGTCTTTCCGATCTCGAGCTACAGCGGCAACGCTTCTCTCGAGTATGTGAGCTACCGGCTCGGCGAGCCGGTATTCGACGTCAAGGAATGCCAGCTGCGCGGGCTCACCTACGCAGCACCGCTGCGCGTCAAGGTGCGCCTGATCGTCCTCGACAAGGAGGCCGCCGGCGCCAAAAAGCCCGTCAAGGACGTGCGCGAGCAGGAGGTGTACCTCGGCGAGCTGCCCTTGATGACCGACAACGGCACCTTCGTCATCAACGGCACCGAGCGCGTCATCGTCTCGCAGCTGCACCGCTCGCCCGGGGTGTTCTTCGATCACGACCGCGGCAAGACCCATTCCTCGGGCAAGCTGCTGTTCTCCGCGCGCATCATTCCCTACCGCGGCTCGTGGCTCGACTTCGAGTTCGACCCGAAGGACTGCGTGTTCGCGCGCATCGACCGGCGGCGCAAGCTCCCGGTGACGATCATCCTGCGCGCGCTCGGCATGAACGAGTCCGAGATCCTCGCGACCTTCTTCGAGACCAACACCTTCTACCTGAGCCGCGATGAAGTTGCGCTGCAACTCGTGCCGCAGCGCCTGCGCGGCGAGACCGCGACCTTCGAGATCCGCATCGGCGAGCAGGTGATCGTCGAGGAAGGCCGGCGCATCACCGCCCGCCACGTGCGGCAGCTGGAAGACGCCAAGGTCACGCGCCTGCGCGTGCCGCGCGAGTACGTCTACGGCAAGATCCTCGCCCACGACGTCGTCAACACCGAGACCGGCGAGATCCTCGCCAAGGCCAACGAGGTGCTGACCGCGGCTTCCGTCGAGAAGCTGATCGAGGCCAACATTCCGCAGGTCAACACGCTGTATACGAACGACCTCGACCGCGGCCCGTACATCTCCGACACGCTGCGCATCGATCCCACCAAGACGCGCCTCGAGGCGCTGGTGGAGATCTATCGCATGATGCGTCCCGGCGAGCCGCCGACCAAGGACGCCGCCGAGAATCTGTTCGCGAACCTTTTCTTCAACCCCGAGCGCTACGACCTCTCGGGCGTCGGCCGCATGAAGTTCAACCGCCGCGTCGGCCGCAAGGAAATCCTCGGCCCCGGGATCCTCTACGACTTCAAGTACGCGGGCACCCGGACGGATGAGCTCTCCAAGCGCCTGGTGGCGCAGTACCGGGAGATGTCCGACGTCATCGACGTGCTGAAGGTCCTCATCGACATCCGCAACGGCAACGGCCAGGTCGACGACATCGATCACCTGGGCAACCGCCGGGTGCGCTCGGTGGGCGAGATGGCGGAGAACGCCTTCCGCGTCGGCCTGGTGCGCGTCGAGCGCGCGGTCAAGGAGCGCCTGACGATCGCCGAGACCGAGCCCCTGATGCCGCAGGAGATGATCAACGCCAAGCCGGTGGCGGCCGCGGTCAAGGAGTTCTTCGGCTCCTCGCAGCTCTCGCAGTTCATGGACCAGAACAACCCGCTCTCGGAAGTCACCCACAAGCGGCGCGTCTCGGCCCTGGGGCCGGGCGGCCTGACGCGCGAGCGCGCCGGATTCGAGGTGCGCGACGTGCATCCGACCCACTACGGGCGCGTCTGCCCGATCGAGACCCCGGAAGGTCCGAACATCGGCCTCATCAACTCGCTGTCCGTATACGCACGCACCAACCAGTACGGGTTCCTCGAGACCCCGTACCGGCGCGTCGAGAACGGCCGGGTCACCGACCGGATCGACTACCTGTCGGCGATCGAGGAAGGCGAGTTCGCGATCGCACAGGCGAACGCCGTGCTGGGACCGAAGGGCGAGCTGACCGATGAGCTCGTGTCCTGCCGTTTCCAGAACGAGTTCACGCTGATGCCGCGCGACCGCATCAACTACATGGACGTGTCACCTAAGCAGATCGTGTCGGTGGCGGCCTCGCTCATCCCGTTCCTCGAGCACGACGACGCCAACCGCGCGCTCATGGGCTCGAACATGCAGCGCCAGGCGGTGCCGACGCTGCGCAGCGAGACTCCGCTGGTCGGCACCGGCATGGAGCGCCCCGTCGCGATCGACTCCGGCGTCACCGTGATCGGACGCCGTGGCGGCACCGTCGACTCGGTCGATGCTTCGCGCATCGTGGTGCGGGTGAACGACGAGGAGACGACCGCCGGCGAGCCCGGAGTCGACATCTACAACCTGACGAAGTACACGCGCTCGAACCAGAACACCTGCATCAACCAGCGTCCGCTGGTCAACGCCGGCGATGTGATCGCGCGCGGCGACGTGCTGGCGGACGGCCCCTCGACCCACCTGGGCGAGCTCGCCCTCGGGCAGAACCTGCTGGTCGCCTTCATGCCCTGGAACGGCTTCAACTTCGAGGACTCGATCCTCATCTCCGAGCGCGTGGTGCAGGAAGACCGCTTCACGACCATCCACATCGAGGAGCTCACCTGCGTCGCACGCGACACCAAGCTGGGGCCGGAGGAGATCACCGCCGACATTCCCAACGTCGGCGATGCGGCGCTCGCCAAGCTGGATGAGGCGGGTATCGCCTTCATCGGCGCGGAAGTGAAGGCCGGCGACATCCTGGTCGGCAAGGTCACGCCCAAGGGCGAGACGCAGCTCACCCCCGAGGAGAAGCTGCTGCGCGCCATCTTCGGCGAGAAGGCCTCGGACGTGAAGGACACGGGACTGCGCGTGCCGCCCGGTATGGACGGCACCGTGATCGACGTACGCGTCTTCACGCGCGACGGCGTCGAGAAGGACTCGCGCGCGCTCTCGATCGAGAAGGCCGAGATCGAGCGGGTGCGCAAGGACTTCGCCGATCAGCAACGCATCCTGGAGGACGACCTTTTCCAGCGCGTGCGCGGCATGCTCGTCGGGCAGAGCGCGGCCGGTGGACCCAAGAAGCTCAAGAGCGGCACCCGGATCGCCGGCGAGTACCTCGATGAGGTGCCGCGCGAGGAGTGGTTCGAGATCCGTCTCGAGGACGAGGACGCGAACGGCCAGCTCGAGCAGGCCGCGGAGCGCTTGAAGCTCCAGCGCAAGGCCTTCGAGAAGCGCCTGGACGACAAGCGCGCCAAGATTACCGCGGGCGATGACCTCGCCCCCGGCGTCTTGAAGATGGTCAAGGTGTACCTCGCGGTGAAGCGCCGCGTGCAGCCCGGCGACAAGATGGCCGGCCGTCACGGCAACAAGGGCGTGATCTCGACCATCGTGCCGGTCGAGGACATGCCGTACCTCGAGGACGGCACCCCGGTCGATGTGGTGCTGAACCCGCTCGGCGTGCCCTCGCGCATGAACGTCGGCCAGGTGCTGGAAACGCATCTCGGCTGGGCGGCCAAGGGCGTCGGACTCAAGATCGGGCGGATGCTGGAAGCGCAGGCGGCGACCGCCGAGCTGCGCGCCTTCGTCAAGCAGATCTACAACGAGACCGGCGGCCAGCGCGAGGAGATCGACAGCCTGGGCGATGCCGATTTGACCCAGCTGGCGAAGAACCTCTCGAGCGGTGTGCCGATGGCGACGCCGGTGTTCGATGGGGCGAGCGAGCAGGAGATCAAGCGGATGCTGAAGCTGGCGGACCTGCCCTTGAACGGTCAGACGTACCTCTTCGACGGCCGCACCGGCGAGCGCTTCGAGCGTCAGGTGACGGTCGGCTACATGTACATGCTGAAGCTGAATCACCTCGTCGACGACAAGATGCACGCGCGTTCGACCGGGCCCTACAGCCTGGTCACGCAGCAACCCCTGGGCGGCAAGGCACAGTTTGGCGGCCAGCGCTTCGGCGAGATGGAGGTGTGGGCGCTCGAGGCCTATGGAGCCTCCTACACGCTGCAGGAGATGCTGACCGTCAAGTCGGATGACGTGAACGGCCGCACCAAAATGTACAAGAACATCGTCGACGGCAACCACCAGATGGATGCCGGCATGCCGGAGTCCTTCAACGTTCTCGTGAAGGAAATCCGCTCGCTCGCCATCAATATGGAACTGGAGCAGGACTAACTCATGAAAGACTTACTCAAGCTTTTCAGGCAGCACGCTCCGGTCGAGCACTTCGATTCGATCAAGATCGGGCTGGCGTCGCCGGAGATGATCCGGGCGTGGTCGTACGGCGAGGTGAAGAAGCCCGAGACCATCAACTACCGCACCTTCAAGCCGGAGCGGGACGGGCTGTTCTGCGCCAAGATCTTCGGCCCGGTGAAGGACTACGAGTGCCTGTGCGGCAAGTACAAGCGCTTGAAGCACCGCGGCGTGGTGTGCGAGAAGTGCGGCGTCGAGGTGACGCAGGCCAAGGTGCGCCGCGAGCGCATGGGCCACATCGAGCTGGCGAGCCCCACGGCCCACATCTGGTTCCTGAAGTCGCTCCCCAGCCGCATCGGCCTGATGCTCGACATGACGCTGCGCGAGATCGAGCGGGTGCTGTACTTCGAGGCCTTCGTGGTCATCGAGCCCGGCATGACGCCGATGCAGCGCGGTCAGCTGCTGACCGATGAGATGTACCTCGAGGCCATCGAGGAGCACGGCGACGAGTTCGACGCGCGCATGGGCGCCGAGGCCGTGTTCGAGCTGCTGCGCACCATCGATCTCAACGCCGAGATCGCCAAGGTGCGCGAGGAGATGGCCGGCACTTCCTCGGAGACCAAGCTCAAGCGCCTGTCGAAGCGCCTGAAGCTCATCGAGTCATTCGTCGAGTCGGGCAACAAGCCCGAGTGGATGGTGCTGACGGTCCTGCCGGTGCTGCCGCCGGACCTGCGCCCGCTCGTGCCGCTCGACGGCGGCCGCTTTGCGACCTCGGACCTGAACGACCTCTACCGGCGCGTCATCAACCGCAACAACCGCCTGCGCCGGCTGCTCGAGCTCAATGCGCCGGACATCATCGTGCGCAACGAGAAGCGGATGCTCCAGGAAGCGGTCGATGCGCTGCTCGATAACGGGCGCCGCGGGCGTGCCATCACCGGCACCAACAAGCGCCCCTTGAAGTCGCTCGCCGACATGATCAAGGGCAAGCAGGGCCGCTTCCGCCAGAATCTGCTCGGTAAGCGCGTCGACTACTCGGGCCGCTCGGTCATCGTGGTGGGCCCGCAGCTGCGCCTGCACCAGTGCGGGCTGCCGAAGAAGATGGCGCTCGAGCTCTTCAAGCCCTTCATCTTCCAGAAGCTGCAGCTGCGCGGCGAGGCATCGACCATCAAGGCCGCCAAGCGCCTGGTAGAGCGTGAGGGACCGGAGGTGTGGGACATCCTCGAGGAGGTCATCCGCGAGCATCCGGTGCTCTTGAACCGCGCCCCGACGCTGCACCGTTTGGGCATCCAGGCCTTCGAGCCGCTGTTGGTCGAAGGCAAGGCGATCCAGCTGCACCCCCTGGTCTGCACGGCCTTCAACGCCGACTTCGACGGCGACCAGATGGCCGTCCACGTGCCGCTCTCCCTCGAGGCGCAGCTCGAGGCGCGTGCGCTCATGATGTCCTCCAACAACATCCTGTCCCCGGCTAACGGCGATCCGATCATCGTGCCGTCGCAGGACGTGGTGCTCGGCCTCTACTACATGACGCGTGAGAAGATCGGCGCCCGGGGCGAGGGCATGTTCTTCGCCGACGTCGGCGAGGTGCATCGCGCCTATGAGAGCCGCGGCGTGGATCTGCAGGCCAAGGTGCGCGTGCGCCTGCGCGAGACTCTGCGCGGCGAGGGCGGCACGTTCACCGAGCGGACGCGGCTCGCCGACACGACCGTCGGCCGGGCGCTGCTCTTCGAGATCCTGCCGAAGGGGCTGCCCTTCGATCTCATCAACCAGGACATGACCAAGAAGGCGATCTCCGCGACCATCAACGCCTGCTATCGGGCGCTGGGGCTCAAGGAAACCGTGGTGTTCGCCGACCAGCTCATGTACACCGGCTTCCACTACGCCACCCGCGCCGGCGTCTCCTTCGGCATCGACGACATCGTCATTCCGGAGCAGAAGACCCGCATCGTCACCTCCGCGGACCACGAGGTGAAGGAGATCCAGGACCAGTACGCCTCGGGTCTCGTCACCAACGGCGAGCGCTACAACAAGGTGGTCGACATCTGGTCGCGTGCCAACGACCAGGTGGCGAAGGCGATGATGGAGAAGCTCGGCACCGAGGAGGCGACCGACCTCAGGGGCGCCCACCACAAGCAGAAGTCGTTCAACTCCATCTTCATGATGGCCGACTCGGGCGCGCGCGGCTCCGCGGCGCAGATTCGCCAGCTGGCCGGCATGCGCGGCCTGATGGCCAAGCCCGACGGCTCGATCATCGAGACGCCGATCACGGCGAACTTCCGTGAGGGGCTGAACGTTCTGCAGTACTTCATCTCCACCCACGGCGCCCGCAAGGGTCTCGCGGACACGGCGCTGAAGACCGCGAACTCGGGTTACCTCACCCGCCGCCTGGTCGACGTGGCGCAGGACCTGGTGGTCACCGAGGAAGACTGCGGCACCTCCAACGGCCTCGCCATGAGCCCGCTCGTCGAGGGCGGCGATGTCGTGGAGGCGCTCGGTGAGCGCGTGCTCGGGCGCGTGCTGGCGGAAGACATCGTCAAACCCGGCGCCAAGGAAGTGCTGATCCCGAACGGGACGCTGCTCGAGGAGAAGATGGTGCGGCTCCTGGAGCACGAGGGCGTGGACCAGATTACGGTCCGCTCGCCCATCACCTGCAAGACCCGCTACGGCGTCTGCTCGCATTGCTACGGGCGCGACCTGGCGCGCGGCCGGCCGATCTCGATCGGCGAGGCCGTGGGCGTCATCGCCGCGCAGTCGATCGGCGAGCCGGGTACGCAGCTCACCATGCGCACCTTCCACATCGGTGGTGCGGCGTCGCGGGCCGCGGCCGCTTCGAGCGTCGAAGTGCGCAACAAGGGCCTGATCCGCTTCCATCACGTAAAGACGGTGCCGCACGAGAAGGGGCACCTGGTGGCGGTGTCGCGCTCGGGCGAGCTCGGCGTGGTCGACGACTTCGGCCGTGAGCGCGAGCGTTACAAGATCCCCTACGGCGCCATGATCAGCGTCAAGGAGAATGCGACGGCGAATGCGGGCCAGGTCGTCGCGACCTGGGATCCGCATACCCACCCGGTCATCACCGAGGTGGCGGGCTTCGTGAAGTTCCAGGACTTCGTCGATGGCATGACCGTCACCTCGCAAGTGGATGAGGTCACGGGGCTCTCCTCGACCGTGGTGCTCGACACCAAGCAGCGCGGCGGCAAGGACCTGCGTGCGACCATCAAGCTGGTCAACGGCAAGGGCAAGGAAGTGACCTTCGCCAACACCGAGATCCCCGCGGTCTATACGCTGCCGCCGGGCGCGCTCGTCAGCCTGGTCGACGGGGCGCGGGTGTCGGTGGGCGATGTCATCGCGCGCATTCCGCAGGAGTCCTCCAAGACCCGCGACATCACCGGCGGTCTGCCGCGCGTCGCGGACCTGTTCGAGGCGCGCAAGCCGAAGGACCCGGCGATCCTCGCCGAGAAATCCGGCACCGTGAGCTTCGGCAAGGAGACCAAGGGCAAGCGGCGTCTCATCATCACCTCCGATGACGGTGAGAAGTACGAGGAGCTGATCCCGAAGTGGCGCCAGCTCAACGTGTTCGAGGGCGAGACGGTCGAGCGCGGCGAGGTGATCGCCGACGGCGAGCCGAACCCGCACGACATCCTGCGCCTGCAGGGCGTCGAGGCGCTCGCCAACTATCTGGTGCGCGAGATCCAGGACGTCTATCGGCTGCAGGGCGTGAAGATCAACGACAAGCACATCGAGGTCATCATCCGGCAGATGCTGCGCAAGACCGAGGTGCAGGAGGCCGGTGAGACGGCGCTGCTGCGCGGTGAGCAGCTCGATCGGGCGCGGGCGCTCGATGTGAACGATCGCGCCGAGCAGGGTGGCAAGAAGGGCGCGCGGTTGCAACCGGTGCTGCTCGGCATCACCAAGGCGAGCCTCGCGACCGAGTCGTTCATCTCCGCGGCTTCCTTCCAGGAGACCACCCGCGTGCTGACCGAGGCGGCGGTGCGGGGCCTGAAGGACGACCTGCGGGGACTCAAGGAGAACGTCATCGTCGGGCGCCTCATCCCGGCGGGCACGGGCTTCGCGGCCCACGAGTCCCGCCGGCGCAAGCTCGAGGGGACCGAGCGCCGCAGCTTCATGGACGTGGGCGGCGGGCTGCCGGAGACCGAGGAGGGGGCGAGCGTCGGCGAGGAGTCGGAGAGCGCCGCGGGCTGATAACTGTTCAGGCGCTGAGCGCGAACAGTTCGTCCACTGCGCACCGGGCGTCGGAAACGCCCGCTGCGGTAGACTTGCACGGGCTGGCGAGCTTCTCGCCGGCCCGTTTTTTTTCAGCCGCTACCTTGAGGGGAGCCAGCGTGAGCTTCGCGGACACTGTGTTGACGGGCAGCCACGTGCGCCTCGAGCCGCTCTCGCGCGCACATGTCCCGGGTCTGGTGGCTGCGGCGGCCGAGGACCCCGCGCTCTACGCGTGGACTCCGCTGCCGCTCGATACCGATAGCATGACCGGCTACGTCGACACCGCGGTGCGCTGGCGCGAGGAGGGCACCGCGCTGCCGTTTGCCACCGTGCGCCTCGCCGACGGCCGGGTCTTGGGCGCGACGCGCTTCTTTCTCATCGAGCGCTGGGAGTGGCCGCCCGATCACCCGAACGCGCAGCGTCCGGGTCCCGACGGCTGCGAGATCGGCTACACGTGGCTCGCCGCCTCCGCCATCCGCACCGCGGCCAACACGGAGGCCAAGCTGCTGATGCTCGCCCATGCCTTCGAGCGCTGGCGCGTGCACCGCGTGTGCTTCCACACCGACATGCGCAACGAGCGCTCGCGCAATGCGCTCGCGCGGCTCGGCGCGGTTTTCGAGGGGACACTGCGCGCCCACCGCCTCGCGAGCGATCTCATCCCGCGTGACTCGGCGCGCTTTTCCATCGTCGCGGCCGAGTGGCCCGGCGTGCGGCAGCGGCTCGCGCAGCGGCTCGGGGTTAAGCGGGAGGAGGGGCCCGGACCCGCGCCCGGGGACAGGACGCACCCGGCCGCGCGACGTGCCGCCGCCGCGACGCGCCGGAGCGAATGGTGACCGAGTGCGCACTCCTGCTAGAGTGACGCGCCCTTTGGAGCAACCAGCTCCCTCAAGGAGGCGATCCATGGAACGTGCAGCGATTCTCGCGGCCGCGGCGCTTCTGACCGCAGCTACCGCCATCCCGGGCGCCTACGCCGCCCGCCACGGCTCGGTACCTGCGTACATCACCGACGCGGTCGCAGACAAGGCGCGCCCCGCGGCCGACACCGAGCGCGACGCCAACCGCAAGCCCGCCGAGACGCTCGCCTTCGCGGGCGTCAAGCCCGGCGATGCGGTCGTCGAGCTTGCGCCCGGCAAGGGCTACTACACGCGGCTCCTGAGCGCGGTCGTCGGGTCGCAGGGCCGGGTGCAGATCTACACCGTCTCATCGCCCCCCAAGCCCGATGCGCCCCCGCCCCCGGTGGTGGCCATCGCCGCCGATCCCCATTACGCGAATGTGAAGGTCGTTCTGCAGCGGCTCGCCGACGTGAAGCCGACGAACACCTTCGACCTCGTGTGGACGACGCAGAACTACCACGACTTCCACAACATTCCCGACCTCGACGTCGCGACCATCAACCATGCGATCTTCGCGGCGCTCAAGCCCGGCGGCAGCTACTTCGTGCTGGATCACGCGGCCGAGGCCGGCTCCGGGACCCGCGACACCAACACGACGCACCGGATCGACGAGGAGACGGTGAAGCAGGAAGTGAAGGCGGCGGGTTTCGAGCTCGCGGGCGAGAGCGACATCCTGAGGAACAAGGACGACCCGCGCACCGGCAAGGTGTTCGAGCCGCCGATACAGGGGCACACCGACCAGTTCATCCTGAAGTTCAGGAAGCCGGCGAAGTAGCGCTCCGGGCGCGCGCCGCTCCCCTAACCGCTCGCGAGCAGCTGCACGGTGAGCGGGTCGGGCTCGCCGCCGTAGTACTTCGCGAGCGCCGCGCGGAAGAGCTGATCGTCCGCGCCTTCGGCCGCGGCCGCGGCGAACAGCGTCAGGCACGAGCGGAGCTTGAGATCGTCGGGGCTGCCGAAGATCTGATGGGCGCTCCTGCCTTCGACCGCGAGCACTGAGCGCACGCACTCGCGCAGCCGCGCGCCGAGCACCGGGTGCGCGAGATAGGCGCGCGCGTCCTCGAGCCCCGCGAGCCCGAAGCGGCGCGCGGTCGAGCTCACTCCGAGGCCGCGCAGTTGCGGGAAGATGAACCACATCCAGTGGCTCGTCTTCTGACCCGCGGCCAGCTCCTCGAGCACCCGGGCGTAACAGCTCTCCTGCGCCTCGAGGAAGCGCGCCAGGTCGTGAGGGTCGGCGGGGCTCACGGGTCGGGCGAGTTGTGCGCACGCAGGAAGGTGACCGACGACTGCAGCATCTGCAGCCGTGTCGCGCTGCGCGACAGCCAATGGTCTTCGGCCTTGAGTGGCGCGATCTCGACGTCCTGGTGCGCATTGCGCAGCGCCTCGTACATGAGCTCACTCTGCTCGAAAGGCACCACGGTGTCGTCCTTGCCGTGGATGAGAAGAACCGGCACCTTGATCGCGTCCACATGCATCAGCGGTGAGATCGCCTCGATCCCCGGATCGTCCGGGCCGCTGACACCCATGAAGCGGTCCCAGTAACGGCGCGTCAGGTTCTCGCCGCTCGAGCGCTGGCGCACACTCATCCACGAAAGCCAGCGACGGAGATCGGAAAGACCCGCAACGGACACCGCGCAGCGATACACCCCGGGATCGAGCGCGACGCCGGCCAGCGCCGCGTAGCCGCCATAGCTCCCGCGGCCGACGATGCAGACGCGCGCAGGGTCGATGACACCTTCCCTGGCGAGATAGTGCACGCCGTCGGAGAGATCGGTCTGCATCTTCCGACCCCACTCGCCGAAGCCCTTGGTCAGGAACGCCCGTTCGAGGTACGAGCCGCGGAAGTTGGGCTGCAGGACCGCATACCCCTGGTCGGCGAGTGCTTGCGACCACCAGTCGAAGTCCGCCGTGTCGCGCGCGGCGGGGCCGTCATGCGGCAGTACGATGAGCGGCAGCTTCTGCGCCGGCTTGCCGCGCGGCAGCGTGAGGTACGCCGGGATCATGAGCCCGTCGCCGGCCGCGTAAGCGATGGAGCGTACCTCGAACGGCTTGCTGATACCCTCGTAGATGTCGCCGAGCGCTTCGGCACGGTGAGTGGCCAGGTCGACGAGCTCGTAGCCATAGCCATCGCGGTCCCCCTGGACGCGCACGATCACCTTGCGGAAGTCGTTCGAGGCAGACTGAAAGTGGACGTGCTCGTTCGGAAAGGCACGCACGGTCGCCTGCCACGACTGTTCGATGGCGGGATCGAAGAAGACGTACTCGGCGGAGTCGCCGTAATGCACGCCGCCGATCATGCGGTGCGTGACCCGATCCTCGATCGGGCGCTCGAGTGTCTTTCTCTCGGCCATCGGCGCGCTCATCGCCCCGTCCCTGAGGGACAGCAGCCGCCACACCGACTCCTCGTTCTCGACGTTGGACACCAGGAGCGTGTCGGCGGTCGGCCCCAGGCCCAGGATGTATGGAAACTCGATGAGACCGGTGCCCGAAACGGCTTCCTGCATGCGTCCGTCGCGGCGGATGGAAATCACCCAATGACCGCTCTTCTGGTCGTACTTTTCCTCTGCGACCTCCTCGCCGTCACCGTCGACGGCCCAGCGCACCGTGCCGGCCCCTAGCGGAGTCACGAGACGCTCCGCATAGGTGTCGAGGTTGACGGCGAGCAGCACCTGCCCTCCCCACAGGTCTGCTCTCCCCCGGCCGAGTTGCGACCCGGTCACGAAGAGCACGGTGCGGTCCTTGACGTGCCGTACCGCAGTGCTGCCGATGATGTTCAGGAGCAGCAGCTCGGCGCCAAGGGACTGGGGCTTCGGAATCGTGGAGAGCTTGCCGGTCGTGAGGTCGTAGACCTGACACTGGAACCACTCGCCCAGGTTGCCGCCGCTGCCGTAGACGAAGCCGTGCACGACGCCGGTGACTGAGGTCTTGATTAGGAGGCGGGCGTCGTCCGCCCACTCGATACCCCGGAGCTTCTCACCGCCCGCGGGCAGCTTGGCAACCACCTGACCCGTCGCCAGCGCCACGACGGACACGACACGCGCATCCCCCTCGGTGCGCACGAATGCCACCCGCGAACCATCGGGAGACAGCGTGATGAGGTCGAGGCGCGGCAGCCGGCCGTAGGCCTCGAGCGACGCTGCGGGGAGAGCGGCCGGCGCGAGGGCGAGCGGCACGAAAATCCCGCAGGCGAGGAGGGCGAGGGTCCGCCTGCGCGAACGAGGACGGCTCTCGCCCGGGATCCCGAGGCTGTGCAACACAGGCATGGCTCCACCCTCCGGCCGCGCGGCAATTCTAGCAGCGCGACCTCGGGTGAGGGTCGGCAGCCGGTTGCTGGAATCAGCGCTGCTTGCGGAACACCAGCACGAAGCGGTCGGTCTTGCCGACCATCGGCCCCTTGTAGCTGATCGCATCGCGCGGATCGTCCGGGCGACGCAGGAGATCGCTCGAGCGGACGAGCTTGAAGCCGTGCTTCTCGAACTCCTGTCGCGTGTACGCCTCGTCGATCCGGTGCAGCGGGGTCGCGGCCGAAGTGCCGGTGCCGGGCTTGGCGGAGTGATCCTCGAGCAAGAGGATCCCGCCCGGCTTGAGCATGCGCGCGATCTCCTCCGCCACACGCCCGACGTCGAAACGTGGCCACTTGGCCTTGGGATCGTCGTCGATCGCGTAGAAGTCGTGGTAGGCCTTGATGAGGAGCACGGCGTCGAGCGAGTGATCGGGCACGTCGACGTGCTCGGCATCGATGGTGCGGTGCTCGACGTTGGGCAGACGGCCCGCGATGCGCTCCTTCCAGTGATCGCCGCTCCAGTAGTCCCAGGTGGCGTTGTTGAGGAGCAGCACGTGGCCCTTCGGGCCGACGATGTAGCTCGCCAGCTCGCTGTAGTAGCCATCAGCCGCCATGAAGTCCGCGACCTGCATGCCGGGCTTGAGACCGGCGAGCCGCAGCAGCTCGGCGGGGTGATCGATCGCGTCGCGCTTCAGGTCGTCGGCGGGTCGACCGGCGTGCGCGACGGCCGCATCGTAGGCGTCCGGGCTGGCGGTGGCTGCGGCGAGGGCGCCGAGGGCGATAAGCGACGCGCACAGCGCTGCGCGGCGTCCGGAGAGGAAGGCGGCAGGCATGGAGCACTCCTTATTTTCTGCGCGGCACAAAGGGGCGCCGTGGCGCGCAGTATGATCCCGCGGTGCAAAACCCGGACAGTGCGCTGCGATGAGGCGAGAAGCCAAGGCGCCGTACCGAGCGCGCGCGCACCCACGCGGCGCGCTCGCTTCAGCTCGCAGCCGCCGCGGGCGGCGACCCGAGCGCCTTGTCGAGCAGTCCGTAGCCAGAGCGCGCGGCGTAGCCGCGGTGTTCATAGAAGGCGCGGGCCGCCTCGTTGTCGACCGAGAGCTGCAGCTGCAGCCGAACGCAGCCCTCGCGCGCGAGCGCCGCCTCGGCTGTAGCGAGGAGCCGTGCGCCCACGCCGTGCGAGCGCGCTTCGGGAAGCACGAAGAACTCGTCGATCTCCGCCATGATTCCCTGGTGCTCGACGCTCAGGACCCGGACGGCGATGAGGTAGCCGACGAGCTGCCCGTGATCTTCCGCCACCCAGGCCGCCCCGAGACGCGGCTCGGCTAGGAGCTGCTTGAGGATCAGCTCGACCCGCAGCGCCGTGAAGACTTCGATCTCCTCGAACTCCCAGTAGCGCCGCACGAGTGAGAGGAGCTGCGGGATGTCGCTCGAGGTGGCGGGGCGGATGGTCACGGGCATCACGGCCCGTATGGTACGCCGCGGGCGCGGTGCACCTGGTTGCGCCCCGCGCGCTTGGCCGCGTATTGCGCGGAGTCGGCCTGCGCGATCAGGTGCTGGCCCCACACCCCGAGGGTGTCGCTGCTGGCCACGCCGATGCTGCACGTGAGCCGGATCGGAGTGCCGAACCCCTCGATTCGCGTCCCGGAGACGCCCTGGCAGATGCGCTGCGCCACCGGCGCGGCGGCGGCGCAATCTGCCCCGGTGAGCACGACCACGAACTCCTCGCCCCCATAGCGTCCGATGATGTCCGACTGGCGCAGCTCCGCCTGAATCGGTGCGATCACGGCGGCGAGGCAGGCATCGCCCGCGGCGTGCCCGTAGGTGTCGTTGATCTGCTTGAAGTGATCGAGGTCGATGAACAGCACCGAGATCGGCAGCCCGCGCCGCTGCAGGCGCAGGCACGCCGCGTCCATGCGCTCGATCAGGGTGCTGCGGTTCAGCACTCCGGTGAGCGCGTCGGTTTGCGCACGCCGCTCGGCCTCGGTGAGCGCCATGGTCTGCGCCCGCATGCGGTCGGACACCCCGAGGGCGATCAGTACCGCCGCGGCCACCATCGACGGGGCGAGCCCGTAATAGAGGAGTCCGTCGGCATTGTCGGCGCGCCCGTACAGCAGCCAAACCGCGGTCGCAATCTGGAAAGCGCACAGCAGCCCCCAGGCAATGAGGAACCAGCCGGCGGCGCGGTTGCCGCGCCGCCAGGCGAGGTAGGACACGAGCAGCGTGAAGACCGCGCTGCCAAGGAACATGAGATTGCCGACAGTCGCGACGAGCACGGCGAGCCCGACGAGGCGCAGCACGTTCGAGGCGGCGAGCACGAGGAAGCCAAGCGCGAGCCAGCCGAAGGCGCGGTAGACGCGCTCCGAGAAGAGGCGCAGGTTCGCGAATTCGCGCACGAAGAGCGCGGCAGCCGCCCCCGTGACCGCGACCGGCACGTTCCAGGCGTACCAGCCGAGCGGTCGGGCAAGCTCGAACAGCGGCCAGCGGAAACCCTCGCCCGAGAAGTAGGCGAGGTAGATCGCCTGCAAGCCGAACAGCGTCCCGTAGAGGGGGTAGAGCGCCTCGGTGAGCACGAAGCGCACGAGGAGCGCCGACAACGCCATCGCCATGAGTGCGCCGAACGCGAAGGCGATCATGCGGGCATGCCCTGCAGCTCGCTCGTGCGTGCGCTCGAGCGTGGAGGCGGCGAATTGCAGGTCGGTGGTCGTGGCGCCGGTGCGGGAGACTCGGACGTAGAGCGGCGCGCCGGGATCCAGGGGCGGGTCGAGCGAGAAGACCGTGTCCTGTCCGCCGCCGAACTTCGGCACTACGGTCGCAGGCCTGAGCGCGACGACCGTGCCGCCCCGCCTGCCGAAGGCCTCGACCGGCTGGTCCATCCCCGAGCGGACCGAGATGACCGGCGTCTGCCTGCCGGCTTCTGCGGCGGCAGGCGGCAGGCGGAACCACAGCGTGGTGGTGATGGAATGGGACCCGCGGGTCCTGAAGGGCCGGAAGCGCGCCTCGAGTGACCCGTCGGTTACGGCCTCCACCGTCGCGGTTATGCCCGTCGAATCGAGGACTTCCACGGCGAGGGGGGATGACGGGGCGGACCGGGCGGGCGCTCCGGGGGCCGCGCCGGCAGGCAGTGCGGCGCCCGCAAGGCATGCCACCCAGCCCAAAAGCCAGCTTACCCCCCTGCTGCGCACGGATTTCCTGAAACCGCCCCGACCGGGGCCGGACACCTTTTGGTTTGGGGCGAGGGCGCAGGAGCCGCCGAAGCCCGTTTGCAGAGTATCGTAGCGGGGCCGTACGCCAATCAATCGCAAAGCAGCAGGGCCGCCTCCCCGCGGTTGACACTCCGGGGGTCCGTACCTAGAATCGCCGGCCTTTGTCGGGCCGGCCCTTCATTAGCACGCCGGCACCGGAAACAGCGACTTAGAAGCACCGGGCCGCCTGACGCAGGCGGCCCGGTGTTCTTCTAGGTCGCCCATTGTGCGAGTACCCACCCCCGCACCTGAGCTTGGAGACGAGTGTAACGATGGCGACCACGGGTCAGCTCATCCGGCAACCACGCCGGATAGGGACAGAGAAAACCAAAGTACCGGCGCTCGGGGCCTCCCCGCAAAAGCGCGGCGTCTGCACGCGCGTCTACACCACGACGCCGAAGAAGCCGAACTCGGCGCTGCGCAAGGTGTGCCGCGTGCGCCTCACCAACGGTTACGAGGTCACCAGCTACATCGGTGGCGAGGGCCACAACCTGCAGGAGCACTCGGTGGTGCTGATCCGCGGCGGACGCGTCAAGGATCTCCCGGGAGTGCGTTACCACACCATCCGCGGCACGCTCGACTGTGCCGGCGTCGGCGAGCGCAAGCAGGGGCGCTCCAAGTACGGCGCCAAGCGCCCGAAGAAATAAGGGAGTCACTCAAGCTATGTCGCGTCGAGCTCAGGCACCGGTCCGCACCATTCTCCCGGACCCGAAGTTCAACAACCAGATGCTTGCCAAGTTCATGAACGTGGTCATGAAGAACGGCAAGAAGTCGGCCGCCGAGCGCATCATCTACGGCGCGCTCGACCGCATCGCGGAGAAGACCGGCAAGCAGGGGACCGAGGCCATCGAGGTGCTGTCGACCGCGCTCGACAACGTGAAGCCCGTGGTCGAGGTCAAGTCGCGCCGCGTGGGCGGTGCCACCTACCAGGTGCCGATCGAGGTGCGCTCGACGCGCCGCCAGACCCTCGCCATGCGCTGGGTCATCGAGGCTGCGCGCGATCGTACCGAGAAGTCCATGGCGTTCCGCCTGGCGCATGAGCTGATGGACGCTTCCGAGAATCGCGGCGCGGCGGTGCGCAAACGTGAGGACACCCATCGAATGGCGGAGGCCAACAAAGCCTTCGCCCATTACCGCTGGTGAAGCTCAAAGGACACTGACGTGGCACGCGCGACGCCCATCGAGCGTTATAGGAACATCGGCATCTCCGCGCACATCGACGCGGGGAAGACGACCACGACCGAGCGCATCCTTTTCTATACCGGCGTGTCGCACAAGATCGGCGAGGTTCACGACGGCGCCGCCGTCATGGACTACATGGAACAGGAGCAGGAGCGCGGCATCACCATCACGGCCGCGGCCACTACCTGCTTCTGGAAGGGGATGGACAACAGCTTCCCCGAGCACCGCATCAACATCCTCGACACGCCCGGGCACGTCGACTTCACCATCGAGGTCGAGCGCAGCCTGCGCGTGCTGGATTCCGCGGTCGCGCTCTTCGATTCGGTCGCCGGCGTGCAGCCGCAGTCGGAGACCGTTTGGCGGCAGATGAACAAGTACCGCGTGCCGCGCATCGCCTTCGTCAACAAGATGGACCGCGCCGGAGCCAACTTCCTGCGCGTCCTCGATATGATCCGCTCGCGCCTCCGGGCCAACCCGCTGGCGATCCAGCTGCCGATCGGCGCCGAGGACGCCTTCGAGGGCGTCGTCGATCTCATCCGCATGAAGGCCATCTACTGGGATATGGAAACCCAGGGGATGAAGTTCGAGTACCGCGAAATCCCGGCGAGCCTGCAGGCGCAGGCCGAGGAGTACCGCGCCAAGATGATCGAGGCTGCCGCCGAGGCCAACGAGACGCTCACGCACAAGTACCTGGAGCATGAGCAGCTCACCGACGCGGAGATCCGCCAGGGGCTGCGCGAGCGCTCGCTCCGCAACGAGATCGTGCTGGCCATGTGCGGCTCGGCGTTCAAGAACAAGGGCGTGCAGGCGCTCCTCGATGCGGTCATCGAGTTCATGCCCTCGCCGGTCGACATGCCGGACGTGAAGGGCATCAACGACCGCGACGAGCCGGCCACCCGCAAGGCGAGCGACGATGAGCCGTTCGCCGCGCTCGCCTTCAAGATCCTCAACGACCCGTTCGTCGGCAACCTGACCTTTTTCCGCGTCTACTCCGGGGTGCTCAACTCGGGCGACACCGTGTTCGTGCCGACCAAGAGCCGCAAGGAGCGCATCGGCCGGCTGCTGCAGATGCACGCCAGCGAGCGCACCGAGATCAAGGAAGTGCTCGCCGGTGATATCGCCGCGGCGGTGGGCTTGAAGGACGTCATCACCGGCGACACGCTGTGCGATCTCGACAAGGTCATAACGCTCGAGAAGATGGAATTCCCGGCGCCCGTCATCTCGGTGGCGGTGGAGCCGAAGACCAAGGCCGACCAGGAGAAGATGGGCTTAGCTCTCCAGCGCCTCGCCAAGGAAGACCCCTCGTTCCGCGTGCACACCGACCAGGAGTCGGGGCAGACGATCATCTCCGGCATGGGCGAGCTGCACCTCGAGATCATCGTCGACCGCATGAAGCGCGAGTTCAAGGTCGAGGCGAACGTCGGCAAGCCGCAGGTCGCCTATCGCGAGACCATCCGCGGTAAGGTTGAGAGCGAGGGCAAGTTCATCCGCCAGTCGGGCGGGCGCGGCCAGTACGGCCACGTGTGGCTGAGGCTCGAGCCGCACGAGGGCAAGGGCTACGAGTTCGTGAACGGCGTGGTCGGCGGCTCCGTGCCGCGCGAGTACGTGCCGGCGGTGGACAAGGGCATCAAGGAAGCGGTCGAGACAGGCGTGATCGCCGGCTACCCGGTGGTGGACGTGAAAGTGACGCTGTTCGACGGCTCCTACCACGACGTCGACTCGAACGAGATGGCGTTCAAGATCGCCGGCTCCATAGGCTTCAAGGAGGGGTTCCGGCGCGCGCGGCCGGTGCTGCTCGAGCCCATCATGAAGGTCGAGGTGGTGACGCCGGAGGATTACTCGGGAGATGTGATCGGCGACCTAAACCGTCGCCGCGGGCAGATCACCGGCATGGACGAGACCCCGGCGGGCAAGGCCATCACGGCCGATGTGCCGCTGTCGGAGATGTTCGGCTATGCCACGACCGTGCGCTCCATGAGCCAGGGCCGCGCGACCTTCACCATGGAGTTCTCCAAATACGTGGAAGTGCCGCCCAACATTGCCGACGGCATCATCAAAGACGAATAGATTGCAATAAGCGGAGTTAGTTGAGGAATACGCCATGTCCAAAGAAAAATTCGAGCGCAGCAAGCCTCACGTGAACGTGGGGACGATTGGTCACGTGGACCATGGGAAGACGACCTTGACGGCGGCGCTGACGAAGGTGATGGCCGAGACCTACGGCG
>Ga0210409_10002259_pt1 | contig 23150 bp, 8 predicted proteins | sample IncBWH17MmetaG_FD_161649 | JGI IMG/M metagenome (GOLD analysis project Ga0210409, IMG submission 161649) | Forest soil microbial communities from Barre Woods Harvard Forest LTER site, Petersham, Massachusetts, United States - Inc-BW-H-17-M | ecosystem: Environmental > Terrestrial > Soil >...
TTGCGATCGTCGTCGTCGTAGTTATCGCTTATACGGCGGCAGTGGTTGCCGGAGACATCCCGACAGAGCGACGACTCGATGGGGTCAACATCAGCATTATCGTGATCGGCCTGGTATTCGCGTTCTTCCTTGTCAATCCCCGTGAATTCAGTCGTTTGAAACTCCTGCAAATGTTTGGTTTCAAGCTGGAGATGCTCGAAAAGGTGAAAGAAAAGCAAGAACAGCAGGAGGCTCAACTCAAGTACATCATGCGCTCGATGTTGCCCTTGTTGCTTCCCGAGAACGAGCGTGTCAATTTGTTTCGCTTGGCAGACCACGACGATACCCCGCAAACTGGCACCTTTCAGTTGCGCAGGGGACTGCGACGACTGCGATCGCTCCAACTTATATCCATGAGGCCTGGCCAGCGCATTCGTTTTATGACCGGTGATTCCGTGGAACTGGCTAAGTTTGTGCGACTGACAGAACTCGGCGAGAAATGGGTTGCCAGAATCAGGGAGCTCGACGAAAGTGAAAACAAGGATTAAAGACTAATAACACCTGTGATCAGTTAGGGTTTTGATCGCGTCAACATAGGTTAAACTGGACGTATCCATAAGTCGGAAATAGCGGATTACCTACGTCCAGAAGTTGACACAGATCTGTAAAAACTTGAATTTACCACTTGACTCTCATATAAGGCTTTGATAGTCTGCCGCGCCAGCGGCAATACCTTATCTTAGCCTCGGTGTAAGAGAAGTAAAGTCGGGATCAATAATCTGCAATTTGGTGCCGAAGCTGCAAAGCGGCCCCCGTCGGTGCCCGGGATGAGATCTCGAACTTCGCGGCTTGAGCGGCCGCCCGTTTTACCGATGTGCTGCGACAGTCAACTACTGCTTAACCAGCTCCTATCGAAAAGCTTTGGGCCCGCATTAGCGGTCGGGTGCTAACACGGCTTCAGCATCCTGATCATGCGATCAGGGGGGCTGGACCGAGGAAACGAATTCCTCGGCTCATTCACTATTTCTCCAGAAACAGAGTAGAACCCGTACACCTGAGACGGCGCCAATGCGGAAACACACGTATCCTCGCTTCCGGGACATTGCCGTTATTGGCATGAGTTGCAGATTTCCTGGAGCGAACAACGTCGTTGAACTGTGGACCAACCTGCGGGATGGCGTGGAATCAATCTCCTTTTTTTCCCCTAAAGACCTGCTGGCGTCCGGCGTGGAGCGCAGCGTCATTGACAATCCGAATTATGTCCGAGCTGGCAGCGTAATCACCGACATCGACAAATTCGACGCATCGTTCTTCGGGCTGAACGCACGCGAAGCCGAGAGCATGGACCCTCAGGAGCGCATTTTCATGCAATGCGCCTGGCATGCATTGGAGGACGCGGCCTACGATCCGGCCAAGTACCCGGGCTCAATTGGGGTTTATGCCGGTTGCGCGATGAGTACTTATCTCTACGAGCTTTACCGCAATCCGGAGTTCGTCAGCCTTGTTGGACAGCTTCAAATTTTGATCGGAAACGATAAGGATTACTTGACCACGCATACCTCTTACAAACTCAATCTCCGCGGACCCAGTATCAATGTGCAAACAACCTGTTCCACCTCCCTGGTCGCTGTATGTCTAGCCTGTGAGGGGCTGATGAGCCGGCAGTGCGACATGGCTCTCGCCGGTGGAATCTGCATTCGAGTTCCACAGCAAGTAGGGTATTACTACGAGCCCGGTGGCATTTTTTCTCCGGATGGTCACTGCCGCGTGTTTGATTCGAGCGCGCAAGGCGTCGTATTCGGAAACGGAGTAGGGATCGTAGTTTTGAAGCGGCTCGACGATGCTCTCGAGGATGGGGATGCAATCTACGCCGTGATTCGCGGTACGGCTGTCAACAATGATGGGGCCCCGAAGGCCAGTTACGCCGCCCCCGGCATGAACGGGCAGGCAGAGGTAATTGCCCTCGCACACGCCAGGGCACGGGTGAAGCCTGACAGCATCGGGTACATCGAAGCTCACGGAACCGGTACGACGGTCGGTGACCCCATCGAAATTGCGGCGTTGACAAAGGTATTCGGCGCCAATGGGAAGCGCCGAAAGGCCCGTTGTGCGGTCGGTTCCGTCAAGTCGAACGTCGGCCACCTGGATCATGCCGCGGGCATCGCCGGATTCATCAAGGCGGTGCTCTCCCTCCAGCACAAGCAGATTCCACCCAGTTTGCATTTCAAGACTCCCAATCCTGAAATCGATTTCGCGAACAGCCCGTTTTACGTGAATCACCAGCTGACGGAGTGGAAGTCCGGAAAATCTCCACGCCGGGCGGGCGTAAGCGCTTTCGGGATTGGCGGGACCAACGCTCACGTAGTCCTGCAAGAAGCTCCGCCGAGAGAAAGCGCGCATGGCTCGCGTCCTCATCACCTGCTGCTTCTGTCCGCTAAGTCAACTCCGGCTCTGGAGTCGGTCACTTGCGCGATGGCGGAACATCTGAGCCGCAATTTCGATATCCCTGCGGCTGATCTCGCCTATACATCGCAAGTAGGGCGCGCGGCCTTCAGTCATCGGCGGGTGATCCCTTATCGAGACGTATCCGATCTGCTGAGCAGGCTTCAGGATCGCCTGGCATCGACGAGAGACGTTGCTGTTGCCCAGGCTGGAGCGGCCCGGTCGATCGCTTTCATGTTCTCGGGGCAGGGCGCGCAGTACGTCAATATGGGGCGAGACCTCTACGAAGTTGAAGGCGTTTTTCGCGAGCACGTGGATTGTTGTTCCGAGATGTTAAAGCCGCAGCTCGGGATGGATCTGCGAACGGTTTTGTTTCCTACCCAGCAGCGCGCCCAAAAGGCAGAAGAGGCCCTGAAACAGACAGCCCTCACACAACCTGCTCTATTTACCATCGAGTATTCGCTGGCCAAACTCTGGATGCACTGGGGCGTCCGCCCGAGTCTCATGATCGGGCATAGTGTGGGTGAGTACGTAGCTGCGTGCCTCGCCGGCGTTTTCTCTTTGCAAGACGGATTGACCCTGATTGCCGAGCGCGGACGATTGATGCAGAGCATGCCCCCTGGGTCCATGGTCGCCGTTGCCCTTCCGGAACGCGACGTTCTTGCGTTACTGGGAGATGACCTCTCAGTCGCTGCATTGAATGAGCCATCTTCCTGTGTTGTTTCGGGCCCGACCGATCGGATTGAGCAACTGGAAGCCCGGCTTATCGTGACCAATATAGGGCACCGGCGTCTTCATACTTCTCATGCCTTTCACTCTCCAATGATGGAGCCGGTCGTCGATCGCTTTGCCGACCTTGTTACGACCGTCGAGTTACCGGCTCCGCAAATTCCATATGTGTCGAATGTCAGCGGCCAGCAGATCACCCCCGTGGAAACCACCGATCCCCGGTACTGGGCCAAACAGCTCCGACTCCCGGTGCGATTCGTACAAGGTCTCGAAATCTTGCTGGAGGATCCGGAGCGAGTGCTCCTCGAAGTGGGACCGGGACACAACCTCGCTGTCTTCGCGCGCCGCCATCCCGCGAAAAAAGCCTCACAACTCGCAGTATCTTCGCTTCGTCATCCGCAGGAAGTTCAGGCCGACACCGAATTTTTGTTGAACACGCTAGGTCAGCTCTGGGCGAGCGGAGCCGAGATCGATTGGGCCAGCTACCATGCCGACAAAAAGAGGCTTCGACTTCACCTCCCGATATATCCATTTGAACAAAAGCGCTACTGGGTTGACGCGCCGAACTCCGGTGCCGCCAACTCAGTGAGGAAGAAGCACGACATCGCGGAGTGGTTCTACACTCCATCGTGGAAATACACCGTGGCTCCGGAGTGCCGACTGGGTCTGGAACCTCAAAACGAGAAGTCTCGATGGCTCATCTTCGAGGATGAGTGCGGACTAAGTTCGGTCTTCAGCGAGCACCTGGTGCAACTCGGCTGCGATATCACCACAGTAAAACCGGGACAGCGGTTCTTGAAGTTGCGGCCCCAGCACTACGAGATCAATCCCTGGCAGTTAGAGGACTACCTGGCGCTTTTCAAGGATCTCGAAGCCGCCCGCAATCTCCCGGAGAATATCGGTCACCTGTGGAGCGTGACGCCTCATGATCAGCATCCGTCCTTCGACGACTTCGATCACAGGCAGACCTTGGGATTGCATAGTGTGTTGCTCATTGCACAGGCGCTGATCAAAGAAAACATTCAGAACGCGATTCAGATCGCCATCATCTCGAACCACATTCACAACGTCACGGGCGACGAAAAGGTCTGTCCCAACAAGATCCCCGTTCTGGCGGCTTGCAAGGCAATTCCGCAGGAGTATCCGAATCTCGGCTGTCGAAATCTCGACATTGTGTTCCCTGCCGGCGAGCAGCAGGAGCGAGAGAAGGTGGCGGAGCAGCTTGCTGCGGAATTGATGTCGGGCTCGCTCGATCCCGTGGTTGCGTATCGCGGCGGCCAGAGATGGGTTCAGGTCTGTGGGGCGATGCGGCTGGAGGCGGCCCCTGAAATTAGTCCAATGCTGCGGGAAGGCGGCGTGTATCTCATCACGGGCGGGATGGGCAACATTGGCATGGTCTTGGCGGAGGAGTTGGCGGCGAGTGTCCAGGCCAAACTGGCTCTGGTCGGACGCTCGGCCTTCCCGAAGCGGAGTCAATGGACGGAATGGCTACTGGCGCACGGAGAGGACGACCCGACAAGTCAAAAAATTCTGCGCTTGCAAGGCTTCGAGAGTCTTGGCGCTGAAATTATGGTTTTCAGCGCTGATTTGGCGGATGAAGAAAAAATGCGAGAGGTAATTGCGGAAATTCAAGAACATTTGGGGCCCCTGAACGGATTGATTCATGGGGCGGGCAATCTGGCCGAGGACTCATTTTTTGCCATCGATCAGGCCAGCCCGGAACTGTGCGAACGGCAGTTCCATTCCAAGATTCGGGGATTGGTAACGTTGGAGACAGTGCTGAGCGGCTCCAACCTTGATTTCTGGGTCATGCTCTCTTCCGTGTCGTCAGTGTTGGGGGGCTTGGGTTATGTGGCCTATTCCGCCGCCAATATTTTTCTTGATGCCAGTGCGTACATGAAGAGTCAAAGCAGCGGCGTGCCGTGGATCAGTATCAACTGGGACACGTGGGATTTTCGACAGCCGGGTGATGAAAACGGCACTGCTCTGGCCATGTTTCCGGAAGAGGGAGTCGAAGCGTTCCGCAGAATTCTGAGTCTCGCGCCCATTCCTCAAGTGGTGGTTTCAACCGGGGAACTCGACGCCCGCATCGATCAATGGGTCAATCTCAAGTCCTTGCGCGAGCGGGCAAAACCCAACTCGCGGGAGTCGACCGCTCTCCATTCGCGTCCAGAGTTAGGCAATCCATACATGGCTCCCAGAAACGAAATCGAACAGGCCATTGCGGATATTTGGCAGGAAACTCTCGGCGTTGCCCAGGTCGGCGTGCTGGATAACTACTTCACCGATCTAAGCGGAAGTTCATTGCTGGCAACTCAGCTCGTTGCACGGTTACGAAACAAGTTTCATGTCGAGTTTCCGCTTCGTCGATTCCTGGAAGCGCCCACGGTCGCCGATTTGGCGTTGGCAATTGAACGGATCCACAGAGGGGCCGCGCCCGAGGCCAAGACTGCCTAGTGGCACCCGGTTCTGTCAGCGGAAAGATTCCGGATCTTTACGATGCATCGAGAAGGCTTCAACCCCGACTCTACCGAATCCACGATGGCGGAAGTTTATCTATTCCCCACCTCATTCGCCCAGCAGCGGCTGTGGTTTCTTGATCAATTGGCTCCGGGGCCTTTCTACAACATTCACAACTCGACTCTCTTTCATTGTGCCCTCGATATTTCCGCGATGGAAGCTAGCCTTAACGAGATTGTGCGGCGGCACGAAAGCCTGCGAACGACCTTCAAGGCCGTAGACGGCGAACCGGTCCAGGTCATTGCGCCAACCCTCACGGTGACGCTCCCTGTGAAAGATTTGCGCTCGCTGCCGGTGCAAGACGGTGAGACCGAAGCGGTCCGCCTCGCTGCTGAAGAAGCCAGGCATCACTTCGATCTTTCCGAAGGCCCGCTTCTGCGTGCTCTCCTGATTCAGCTGGGAGACCGCGAGATGATCTTCTCCCTGACGATGCACCACATCGTCGCCGACGGTTGGTCGATCGAGATTTTCTACCACGAGCTTTCGCTGCTCTACTCCGCGTTCACCCGTCATGAAGAATCTCCGCTTGCGGAGTTATCCATTCAATACGCTGACTTCGCCGTGTCGCAAGCGGAGTGGCTCAACGGGCCAAAGGGCGAAGCCCAACTGGCTTATTGGAAGAGCAGGTTGGCTGGATTGCCCATGCTGCGCCTTCCGACCGATCGACCCAGACCGCCGGCGCCAACTTTTGAAGGGTCTGTTTTTACCTTCAATATCTCTCCTGGATTGCATTCGTCGCTGGAAGAGTTCAGTCGTCAAGAGCAGGCAACTCAGTTCATGACCTTGATGGCTGCATTCCAGCTCCTGCTTCACCGGTACACAGATCAGGACGACATCGTTGTGGGCACGCCAATCGCGAACCGGAATCGCGCCGACATTGAAGATTTAATTGGGTGTTTCGTAAACACTCTGGTGTTGCGCGCTGACCTCTCAGGAAAACCAACCTTCCGGGAACTGCTCCAACGCGTACGCACGATTGCTCTCGAGGCGTATGAAAATCAGGACCTTCCCTTTGAAAAGCTCGTGAAGGAACTCCAACCGGCGCGCGACACCAGCCGCAATCCATTGTTTCAGGTAAGTTTTCAGCTCTTCAGTTCATGGGAGGGGCGTCCACCCGACCAGACGGACGCCGAGTTCGACCATCCCAATGATCTGGATGGGCAACCCGTCGAAATCGAGAAGGGAACGGCGGCCGTGGATGTCGCTCTCGATCTTTGGGAGCTTGATCACGGCCTCTACGGAAAAATCGAATACAGTACCGACCTGTTCGATCGTGAAACGATCAGACGGATGAGCGAACATTTTGTTGTTCTGCTTGGGAACATCGTGGCTCATCCGGATCAGCCGATTTCGGAATTGCAGATATTAACCGCTGCTGAGAGACGTCAGTTGTTGGAAGAGTGGAACCAGACGTCGGCCGACTATCCGCCAGATTTGTGTCTGCATCAATTGGTGGAACTGCAGGCGCGCCGCACGCCTGACAAGATCGCCGTGAGGTTTCGGGGTCGGTCGCTCACATATCACGAACTCAACCGCCAGGCGGATCAACTGGCACATTACCTCCGCGCCCGCGGCGCGGCGCCGGAAACCATCGTTGCCGTTTGCCTGGAACGCTCTCTCAAAATGGTGGTGGTGCTGCTGGGTGTTCTGAAAGCGGGGGCAGCCTATCTCCCGATCGACGTCGCGTATCCATCAGAGAGGATTGGGTTCATGATGCTGGATGCCCAACCCAACATGCTCCTGGTTGAGCGCCAGTTCGAATCAGTCTTTGCATCCTACCCGGTGCGTCGCATAGTGCTCGACGAGGTATGGAACGGCGAGCTGAATTGGATCGACAAAGCGAGCGCCAGCGCCGTTCGGGCAGAGAACCTCGCTTATTTGATCTATACATCCGGTTCTACTGGCGAACCCAAGGCCGTGATGGTCGAGCACCGCGCGGTGTGCAACCACCTGCTTGCGATGCAGGACACGCTCCCACTGCGCCAGAGCGACAGGATTGCTCAGAAATATTCTCTGAGTTTCGATGTGTCGGTTCTCGAGATATTCGCCCCGTTAATGGCCGGGGCGGAACTGCGGATCACGGAACCAGCCCGTCACCTCGATCCTGACGACTTGCTGCGCTTTATCGCCGAGCAGGAAATAACGGTTCTCGATGTCGTACCTTCCACACTTCAGGCGCTGCTCGAGAACCCAGCCTTCACCGATTGCCATTCGCTTCGCAGGGTGGTTTGCGGCGGTGAGGTTCTTTCTGCCTCGCTGTTGCAAGACTTTTTGCGCCACACAGACGCCGAACTTTACAACGCTTATGGGCCGACCGAAGCCACCATCGGAGTGACGTGCTGGAAATGCGACCGAGAAAATTCTGGCGACATCGTTCCGATTGGCCGGCCGATCGCAAATACCCGAATCTACCTAATGGATCGATATCGAAACCTGGTGCCAGAAGGCATCCCGGGGGAAGTTTATATCGGCGGAAGCTGCCTGGCTCGTGGATACCACCGCCATCCGGAGATGACGGTGGAGAGATTTGTTCCGGATCCACATTCTGTTCAGGCCGGGGCCCGTCTGTACAAAACAGGGGACTTGGGGCGCTATGTTGGAGAAGGGGTGATTGAATACCTGGGCCGGGTGGACGATCAAGTCAAAGTGCGCGGCTTCCGGATCGAACTTGGTGAAATTGAGCGGACTCTCGATCGGCATCCGTCAGTGCAATCGTCGGTCGCCGTTGCTCTGCCCGATGACGCGGGTCACAAGAAACTGGTCGCATATGTAGTTCCCGAAATGGCGGCGCCGGAGCTCTGGCCTTCTGTCGGAGAATACTTCGCCTATGACGAGTTGCTCTACCGCGCCATGACTGAAGACGACGCACGCAACCTGTCGTATCGAGCCGCGATCAATCGGCGGGTGCCGGGCAAGGTGGCACTTGATATCGGAACCGGCGCCCACGCTGTTCTGGCCCGCATGTGTATCGATGCCGGAGCCAGAAAAGTTTACGCCATCGAGATGAACTCCGAAGCGTATGCCAGCGCCCGAGAATTGGTCCGGAGCCTCGGTCTGGAAGACCGCTTGATTCTGATCCCCGGCGATTCCACCCAGGTCGAGCTACCAGAGAGAGTCAATGTCTGTGTTTCGGAGCTGATCGGAACCATCGCGTCTTCTGAGGGAGTAGTTCCGATCTTGAACGACGCGCGTCGGTTTCTTGCGAACGGTGGCACGATGATTCCAGAAGTCTGCGAGACGCGGATCGCGGCGGCGGCTTTACCCGACGAACTCTGGGAGCAACCCCGATTCAGCGAATTGTCTGGTCCCTACGTGGAAAACATCTTTGCCAATGCGGGTCATCCGTTTGACCTCAGAGTTTGCATCAAGAATTTTCCCTCGACGAATCTGATATCGGACGCTCAGATCTTCGAAAAGCTCGACTTCCGCCGATCCTCGAGCCCGGCAAGCAACTTTGACGTCGATCTCAGGATTAGCAAGCGGGCAGGACTCGACGGCTTTCTTCTCTGGATCTCCCTAGTGCCAATCGAAGGGGAGTTGGTCAATTCCCTGACAGGCCGTTATAGCTGGCTTCCGGTTTTCTTCCCGGTGTTCCATCCACGAGTAGAGGTGAATGAGGGAGATTCCATTCGCGCGTCGTGTTTTGTGGTGCCGAACGCGTCTGGCTTCACGCCGGATTACCGTATCGCCGGCAACCTCTACCGCAATGGAGACACCCTCCCGTTTGATTACTGGTCTTATCGAAACGGGCAGCGTTACCAGCACAACCCTTTCTACAGCGCCCTTTTCTCTGCTGGCTATAAGAACAACTACCAGCAATTGAATGCCTACATGGACACTCGGGCTTTGCGAAAGCATGTCGAGGAACACCTGCCTGATTTCATGGTTCCCTCCACTTTCGTGCTCCTTAGAAAATTGCCGATGAACGCCGCCGGGAAAGTCGACCGCAAAGCGCTCCCGGAACCGGGTCCAGTGCGACCTGACTTGTTGAGCCACTACGCTCCTCCGCGGACGGAAACCGAGCGCCATGTCAGTGAGGTCTGGCAGGAAGTGCTGAACCTGGACAAGATCGGAGTTCACGACAATTTCTTCGACTTAGGAGGGCACTCGCTCTTGATCGCTCGTGTGCGTGGGCGGCTGCGTGAGCGGTTTGACCGCGAACTGCCGATCGCCGACCTGTTTCGCTACCCGACGATTCATTCACTGTCGTCATTTTTGAGCAGCAACGAACAGGCTACCCCCTCCTTCGAACCCCTGTTCGAGCGCGCACAGAAGCAAGCCGACGCGATGAGTCGGCGCAAACAGCGCATGGAATGGAGGTTTGCCGGCAATGACTAATCCGCCTTCCGAGCTCGGCTCCGAAGGGATCGCGATCATCGGCATGAGTGGAAGGTTTCCTGGGGCCAAGGATCTCGAAGAATACTGGAGAAATCTGCGGGACGGAGTCGAATCGATCTCGTTCTTCAGCGCAGATGATCTCGTCGCGGCCGGGGAAGATCCAAGTCTGCTCGACACTCCCAACTACGTGAATGCCGGAGGTGTGCTCGACGACATCGATCTGTTTGATGCCTCGTTTTTTGGCTTCAGCGCTCGGGATTCCGAGTTGATGGATCCGCAACAGCGGGTCTTTCTCGAGTGCAGTTGGCATGCGCTGGAAAACGCCGGCTACAACCCCGACCGCTATCGGGGGTTGATCGGAGTCTTCGCTGGCACAGCCATCAGCACGTATCTGTCGGAGATCTACGCCAACCTTGCGTCGCCCGGACTGGTAGATGACTTCCAGATCATTGTTGGTAACGACAAGGACCATCTCACCACGCAAGCCTCCTACAAGCTGAATCTGAAGGGACCCAGCGTGGCCGTCCAGGCGGCGTGCTCTACCTCGCTGGTCGCCGTTTGCATGTCTTGTCAAAGTCTGCTGGACTACCACTGTGATATGGCTTTGGCGGGCGGAGTTGCCATCAATATGTCCCAGAGCAAGGGCTATTTTTACCAGCCCGGTGGCATCTTCTCCCCGGATGGACACTGTCGGCCCTTCGATGCGAAAGGTCGTGGCATTGTCGTTGGGAATGGAGCCGGAATCGTGGTCTTGAAGAGGCTCTCGGATGCGATTGCGGACCGAGACCACATTCGCGCCGTGATCCGCGGATTCGCCCTGAACAATGACGGTTCCGCCAAGGTGGGCTATACCGCTCCCAGCGTCGAAGGACAAGCACAGGTGATCGCCATGGCGCAGGCGATGGCCGGAGTCTCTGCCGAGTCCATCAGTTACATTGAGGCTCACGGAACTGCGACCGCCCTCGGCGATCCCGTAGAGATCGCCGCCCTCACCCAGGCTTTTCGCGCAAGCACCAAGAAGAATGGATTCTGCGCCATCGGTTCTGTGAAGAGCAACATCGGACATCTGGATACCGCGGCAGGTGTCGCCGGTTTGATCAAGACCGTGCTGGCGCTGGAACACCGCCAACTGCCGCCGAGTTTGAACTATGTGAAGCCCAATCCAGAGATCGACTTCTCCAGGACTCCCTTTCGCGTGAATGCCAGGCTTTCGGAATGGAGGAGCTCTGGACCTCGTCGCGCTGGCGTGAGTTCGTTTGGAATTGGCGGCACCAACGCTCACGTGGTTCTCGAGCAGGCTCCTGAAACTCAGAGTTCGACCTCCTCTAGGCGCCAGCACCTCCTGGTCCTGTCTTCGAAGACCGCATCCGCCCTGGAAACCGCAACCGACAACCTAGCTGCATTCCTCGCACAGCAGGAATCCGCGAGCCTACCGGATGTCGCCTACTCCCTTCAGGTCGGCCGCAAATTCTTTGGATATCGCCGTGCGCTGGTTTCCAGCGATGACCCGCAAGGTGCGGCACAGGCACTGGGGGCGCGCGATCGTCGGCTGGTTTTGAACTCCGGAGGATTCGCCAAGGAACGCCCGCTCGTCTTTATGTTTCCTGGGCAGGGAACGCAATGCATCAACATGGCTCGTCGCGCTTATGATGATGAACCTCTTTTTCGCGAACAGTTCGATCGTTGCGCTCGTCTGCTGCTCCCGCATCTTGGTTTCGATTTCTCGAGTCTGATTTATCCGGCCGGGGAGCCAGGCGAAGAATCGGAAAAAGTATTGGCACGCACGTCGATAACGCAACCGGCTTTGTTCGCGGTGGAATTCGCACTCGCTCGATTCTGGATCAGTTGGGGACTCAAACCTCAAGCGATGATCGGCCACAGCCTGGGTGAATACGTTGCTGCCTGTCTGGCTGGCGTCTTCAGTCTCGAAGACGCTCTTGCTCTCGTGGCTATCCGGGGCAAATTAATGGAATCGATGTCGGTGGGAGCGATGTTGGCCGTGGGCCTTCCCGAGTCGGAAGCCCGGCTGCTATTGAATGATGACCTTTCTCTTGCGGCTGTGAACGGGAAAGCTTCGTCGGTGGTCTCCGGGTCCGAGGCCGCCGTCTGCGCACTCGAACAAGAACTCCACGCCAAGGGGTCTTTTTGCCGACGCCTCGTTACCTCCCATGCATTCCACTGCAGGATGATGGAGCCAATCGTCGACTTGTTTGTCGAACGGGTTCGCAACTTACGCCTGAATGCTCCGGAAGTTCCGTACATCTCGAACTTGACCGGAACCTGGATTTCCGCCGAAGAGGCAACGCGGCCTGAATACTGGGGAGAACATTTGCGGAACACCGTTCGCTTCGGCGATGGAATCGAAGAACTTCGCAAAGACGAGTGGGTGTATCTGGAAGTTGGTCCAGGAGAGACTCTGAGCATGCTTGTTCGAAATACCTTGGGGACGGGCGCCTCGAATCACGTGGTTACCTCATTCCCCGCGATAGGAGATCCACGAGCGGGAAGCTTGCTTGCTACCCTGGGGTGGCTATGGGTCTCGGGAGTGGATGTCAACCTTGGCAGTCTGTATGCGCACGAGAATCGTCGTCGAGTTGCGTTACCGGTCTATCCGTTTGAAAGGCAGCGTTATTGGATCCCTTCGGCCGCCGACCTATCGAAACACGCCGAGCGGGTTGTTCCGTCCGCGAGCCAGCAAGTGGAAGATTGGTTCTATCTGCCGGGTTGGAAGCAGGCTGGTCCGGGCGATCCTGCGAGACACGCCAAGGAACCTTCGCAGCCGGGTCCTTGCGTGATTTTTGATGAAGGACGCGGCCTTGGCGCTGGGTTGGCGGAGCGCCTGTTGAAAGAGGGCACGATTGTGACGAGGGTGGTGGCGGGGGAGAAGTTTGCGCTCATCGATTCGCAGGTTTATTCGATTCGCCCGGACCGCCCTGAGGATTACCGGACCCTGATGGAGAAAATCGAATTCGACTCGGTATCGCCGCCGACCATTTTCCACTTGTGGTCTGCAGATACGGAACGTGCGAACGGCCTAAGTGAATCGTTCGAGCGCACCCAGTCCCGCGGTTTCTACAGCCTGGCCTTTTTGGCTTGCGCTCTTCGCCGTCAAAGCATCAACAACACGATCAGGATCTCCGTGGTGACCACAGGAGTGCAGGAAGTGCTCCGGGAAGATTGCTTGTCTCCGGCGAAGGCAACAGTGCTGGCAGCCTGCAAAGTGATCCCGCAGGAACAGACCAATATTTTGTGTCAGAACATCGATATCGCTGCGGACGATGTGCGCTCGGAGCGGCGAGAAGGACTACTTGATCTGTTGATCGCCGAACTTATCATGGAACCGTTGGAACCAGTCATTGCTCTACGTAGAGGGCGGCGCTGGACACCAACCTTCGAATCCATATACCTGTCCAATACAGAAGGGAGATGCACTCGCCTGCGAACCGGCGGAGTCTATCTCATCACCGGAGGACTTGGGAATATTGGTCTAATCGTTGCACAGTATCTCGCGCATGAAGTGCGGCCGAAACTTGTGTTGGTGGGCCGTTCCGCCTTCCCGGAAACAGCAGAGTGGGAGCCAATCTTGAAGCGCGATCCGGAGAGTTCGGTTTCCCGCAAGATCCGGATTCTCATGGAACTTGAGAAGGCCGGAGCAGAAATCATGCTGGCTGCGGCCGATTGCGGCAACCGGGACGAAATGGAACTGGTTGTGGCTGAGGCGAGGCGGCGTTTTGGCAACATTCAAGGCGTGTTTCACTGCGCCGGCAACGTCGCGGCTGACTCTGCTGTCGCCATCGACCAGATCGACAGGAGTTCAGCCCAGCAGCACTTTCGATCCAAAATCGATGGCGTTTGTGTCTTGGACGAGTTGTTCCGCGGTCAGGAGATTGATTTCTTCGTGCTCTTTTCATCCTTGGCTGCCGTGCTGGGTGGCTTGGGGTTGGCGCCCTACGCTGCGGGCAACGTTTTCCTGGACGCTTTCGCCCGGCTTCAAAGCCGTTCCGGTTCGGTCCCATGGATCAGCGTGAATTGGGACGCATGGGAGTTCGACACTGATTCCGCGTCCTACGCCCCGAAGACGACTGACGCCATTGACCCGGATCAGGGAATTTCCGCGCTACGCATGATCCTGGAGCGCGCACCAGAACAGATCATCGTTTCCAGTTCCGATTTGCAGTCCCGGTTGGACGACTGGGTGAACTTGAATTCGCTTCGCGATCCAGCAACGTCGGAAAATGTCGCTCCTGCCCAGGTCCACCCGCGTCCTGAGCTGATGGACGATTTCGTCTCTCCGGATACCGACACGGAGCGGACCACCGTCCAGATCTGGGAGAACCTGCTGGGGGTAAGTCCCATCGGCGTTAACGATAGCTTCTTTGAACTCGGAGGCCACTCGTTAATGGCCATCCAGTTTGCCTCCCGGTTACGTGAGGCCTTCGGAGTCGAGTTTCCCATTCAGAAGCTGTTTGAGGCACCACGGGTGAGCGCGGTTGCCAACTGGATCGACCACCACCTGGGCGAAGCACGCTCGGATCATGACGGAATGATTCGCATGCTTGAACTTGTAGAGAGCCTTCCACCAGAGGATGTGAAGACGCTACTGGAATCCGACGACGTCTCGATCGAACGGGCGGAAGAGTCAGATCGGTTTCGTGCCGCCGGCTGAGTATCATGCCGGTCGATTTGTCCTGCCTTAGTCTTTGAGATTCAAGCCGTTCGTTTTTGTTTCAGAAAGTGAAGTGTGATGGCGCATCAGGGTCAATCTTCTCCTCAATCTTTGGAACAGCGCATAGCCGAACTGTCCCCAGAAAAACGCGCACTCTTGCAAGCCTTGGTGCGCAAAAGCGAAATGGCTGACTCCCGGCCTTCGGCAATCCCCCGGCGACAGCCTTCTAACGCTGTGCCTTTGTCCTATGCTCAGGAGCGTCTCTGGTTCCTCGATCAGTTGATGCCGGGCAATGCATTCTTCAATCTGACTTCGGCTTATCGCATGAAGGATCAGGTCGAGATTGCTGTGCTCGAAAGGAGCCTAAATGAAGTGGTGCGCCGGCACGAGTCGTTGCGAACGACTTTTCAGGTCGTAGACGGTGAGCCGGTTCAATTCGTCGCTTCGGCCATGGAGATTCAGGTCGAGTACCGCGATTTGCGTCCGCTTCCGGAATCCGGCCGCGAAGGCGAAGCCCTGCGTCTCGGTGGCATCGAAGCCGAGCGGCCGTTTGATTTGAGCACCGGCCCGCTCCTCCGGACGACTCTGTTGCAACTGGATTCGCAGGAGTACGTGCTGCTCTTGACCATGCATCACATGATCTCCGATGGCTGGTCAATGGGGGTGTTTTGGAACGAGCTTTCCACCATCTGGGATGCGTTCGCTGTTGGGGATCCTTCTCCCCTTTCCCCGCTAGCCATCCAGTACGGAGACTTCGCTGCGTGGGAAAGGAAATGGCTGCAGGGTGAGGTACTGGACACACTTCTTCAGTACTGGAAAAAACAACTCGCTGATCTTCCCGTCCTTCAGTTGCCGACCGACTACGCGCGCCCCTCTCTTCAGAGCTTTCGCGGCGCTACATTCATGACAAAGCTTCCTCGTTTTCTCGCCGACTCCGTCAAGAAGCTGGCCCAGCGCGAAAATGTCACCCTGTTCATGTTCTTGATGGCCGCCTTCCAGGCCCTTATGGCCCGCTACACGGGCCAGGAAGACATCGTCCTTGGAACTTACACTGCCGGCCGCGGGCGAGCGGAGTGCGAAAATCTGATCGGATTTTTTATTAATACACTGGTCTTTCGGACCGATCTCTCCGGCAATCCTACATTTCGAGAGCTTCTGCATCGGGTGCGGTCCACTGCGATCGATGCCTACGAACATCAGGACTTGCCGTTCTCCAGGCTGGTTCAAGAACTCCGTCCCGAGCGCGACTTGAGCCAGACTCCACTGTGCCAGGTCCTGTTTCATATGTACAACCCGCCCGGTAGTGAGGTGGATGAGACCTCGTCTAACACCGAAGAACTGGAACTGACATATGGAGCTGCCATGCTCGATTTGGCAGTTACTTTTTTTGAAGCTGCCAGCGGAATGACGGGAGTATTCGAATACAGCACTGAACTCTTTGAAGCGTCAACCATCGAGAGGATGGCTGGCCACTATCGAAATCTGTTAAGCGCGGTGGTCGCCAACCCGGATCTCTACATTCTGGATATCCCACTCCTTTCAGACTCGGAACGGCGGCAACTTCTTGAGGAATGGAACACGGCTGCAACGCAAAGCCACCACGAACCTGGCATCTGCGCGCGTCTGCAAGCTCAGGCCGCCGACCATCCGCAGGCCCGAGCATTTGTTTTGGGAGATCGGGAGCTCACATACTGCACGCTGAACGAACGCGCCAATAACTTGGCTCACTCCCTCAAGTCCAAAGGTGTTGGTCCGGAAGTCGTGGTGGGCGTCTGTCTGCCGCGCGGACTTGATCTGATCGTCGCGATGTTTTCCATCTGGAATGCTGGCGGTGCTTATTTGCCGCTCGACCCGGCGTACCCGCGAGAGCGTTTGATTTTCATGCTGGAGGATTCCAAAGCGACGGTACTTTTGTCCGATACCCAGCACGCCGCAATGTTTGCGAATTTCGGCGTACAGATTGTCCTTGTGGACGAAGAGTCGGAGCCGGTGCTCCAACCCGAATTCGCATCGACTTCGAACCACACGTACGTTCCCGAGCAGTTGGCCTACCTCATTTATACGTCGGGTTCCACGGGCAAACCAAAGGGAGTCGCCGTTGAGCACAAGCAGCTGTTGAATCGGCTGGCATGGATGTGGGAGGCCTACCCATTTCTGGCTGACGAAGTGGGCTGCCAAAAAACCGCCCTGAACTTTGTGGATTCACTCTGGGAACTCCTTGGTCCGCTGTTGCAGGGGATTCCCACCGTTATCATCCCCGAGGACGTCATGGCCGATCCCTACGCGCTGGTGGAAAATCTGGCGCTCCATCAGGTTTCGCGGATCTGGGTCGTGCCTTCGCTGCTTTCGGTTCTCCTCGATACCTACCCCGATTTGCAAAGTCGTCTGCCGGCGCTGAAGTTCTGGGTCAGCAGCGGTGAGGCACTCTCATCAGAATTGTTTGCGCGCTTTCGCCGTGCGATGCCGCAAAGCGTTCTATTTAACTTGTATGGCACGTCGGAAGTATGGGATGCCACCTGGTACGATCCGCGAAGCGTTGAGGGAAGGCTGCAGCGTGTACCTATTGGAAAGCCCATTCGAAATGTCACCACTTACGTGCTCGACGCCCAATTGCGCCCTGTACCAATCGGAGTTGCCGGAGAATTGCATGTCGGTGGCGTAGGCCTGGCTCGTGGTTACCTCAACCGTTCAGAACTAACGCGGGAGAAGTTCGTTCCCGATCCGTTTTCCCGCAATCCAGAATCGCGCCTTTACAAATCTGGAGACTTGGCTCGATATCGCGCGGACGGCAATCTAGAGCATCTGGGCCGAATCGATCAGCAAGTCAAGATCCGTGGCGTTCGCGTTGAGCCCGCAGAAGTGGAGTCCGTTCTCCTGGGCCATCCCTTCGTCAGCCAGGCCGCGGTAGTCACTCGCAACGACACTGGCAACGATCCCACACTGGTGGGGTACGTTGCAGCTCGGTGTTCTTTTTCGGCACCGGAAGATTCCGGAATCACCGAATCCTGGAGCAAGGAGCGAGTCGAGCAATGGCATGAGGTTTGGGATGAAACCTACGTTCAAAGCAGCCGATGTGAGGATCCCTCGTTTAACACGGCCGGCCTGACCAGCAGTTACACAGGATCGCCGCTCGCGCCCGAGGACGCGCGCGAATGGGTGGATTCGGCCGTGGATCGGATTCTGGAGTTGAAGCCCCGCCGGGTACTCGAGATTGGCTGCGGCGCCGGGTTGTTGTTGTTTCGCGTCGCTCCCCGATGCGATCAGTACACGGGCACGGACATCTCTGAGATCGCCCTCGACGCCATTCGCCAGCAGATCACCCTGATTGGACCCGGGCACGTAACATTGATGCAACGCCCGGCAGACAACTTGAACGGATTTGACGCGGGTGACTTCGACACGATTGTCCTTAATTCCGTGGTCCAGTATTTTCCTGACATTGAATATCTCAAGCGTGTGCTGGAGCAGGCAGCAGCACTGGTGCGCGGAACCGCTTATATCTTTATCGGTGATGTACGGAGCCTGCCATTGCTGAATGCTTTCTATGCCTCGGTCGAATCTCACCGCATGAATGGTACGGCTACGAGCCATGAGTTGCGCGCGCGCGTTCAAAAGCGGGCGCTTGAAGAGGAGGAACTTGCGATCGCGCCGGCCTTTTTTTACGAACTGAAACGGCGCCTTCCTCAAATCAACAACGTCCGCATTCTGCCCAAACACGGGCAGCGTGCCAACGAATTCTCCCGCTTCCGCTACGACGTCATCCTGCAGGTCGGCGGCCCAGATCGCGTCCTGGAGCCACGATGGTGGAAATGGGATCAAGACCTTTTGAGTCTCTCCGCGCTCCGCAGCACACTGCTCGAAAACGCTCCGGAGTTGTTCGGGATTGAAGGATTACCGAACGCCCGTTTGAGCGCAGAACGCGTCATTCTGCAACAAATGGCCGTCTCCAATCTGGATCACCCGGGCCAAGAGCATTTGCCATCCACCGCCTCAGACAGCAGGAGCAATATCGAAATAGAAGAGTTGTTTGCGCTTGGACGTGATCTTGGCTATTTGACGCATGTGCACTGGGCAGCCTCCGCTGTGGACGACCCATATTGGGTGGTGTTCGAAAAAGCTTCGGAGGCGACGGAAACTTTGTCCGTTCCAACGTTGAAGATGGCTGAGCCCGGCTCGAACAGCGGCTACAGCAATCAACCCAGGCGCGGGACATTTATTCGCGGTCTCGTCCCCGAATTGTTTAGGTACCTGAGAGAACGGTTGCCCAATGCCATGATGCCGTCCTCACTCGTTGTGCTCGATGATCTGCCTCTCACTCCCAATGGTAAGCTCGATCGTCGGTCCTTGCCCGCCCCGAGTCCCGCTCGCGTTGCCGCAAAAACCGTAGCCACTCCGCCGCGGACTGCGACCGAAAAGGCTCTTGTTCAAATGTATGTGGAGATTCTCGCGGTCGAAGATGTAGGAACGAGTGACAACTTTTTTACCGAACTGCGCGGCCACTCTCTGCTGGCTACTCGTCTGCTTTCCCGAGTGCGTGATGAGTTCCAGATCGAACTGCCCCTGCGAACGATCTTCGAGAGGCCCACGGTAGCGAGCTTGGCTCAGTTAATCGACAGTACCAAAAGCCGTTTGGAGAGCAGCAAGCGCACGATCGCCAAGATTCCGAGAGCCGAACATCGAATCGCAATCCCCGCCGGCCGGGAGCTAAACCAGTCCGATCTGATTAAGGCAGGATGGCCGAGAGATCGCGGCGGCTCCAAGGGTTCAGCCGGCACAGACGGCTAATTCCAAACGGGACATGCCGTCGGCTAAGGCCTTTCGCGATCTGGCGGAAGCTGTTACGATAATTTTTGTAGCGGCGAGTTGCTCAAATTCTTATTGGCGGTTTTGCCGATGCTGGTGGCGATCTGGATCGCCGGGAGCAATCCGTGCAACTGATTTCGCGCATGGCACAAGTACAAGGTGACGCCGATATTTGTAGGCGGTTTGGGGCCGGTTCGGACAGGAATCGCGCTCTTTTAGGCAACAAAGGCAACTCAGTGCACTATATGCAATGCATGCAACGCCGCATAAACACTAGTTATTTCGCATCGCGTTGATTTGGCACGTGGGGACGTAGTTCAGTTGGTTAGAACGCTGCCCTCGCGTTTCTTCTTTCGCTATCCTCGCTAATTTAAATCACTTATTGCAGAGTGCTGAAAACCGCACTGTCACCAAGTTTTCGTCTCCCTCCTTACATAAGGCGTATTCAGCCTGGCAATACCTGTTAGAAAAGTCTCAATACCTCACCGGAGCAGGAAGAAATCTTGGAGTGTTTGATAGACGTGCTGAGGGCTGCCGCAATATTTGTAGGAAGATCCCGTTTTTGGGTTACCGCCGTTGCAAGGTGATCACCCGGAGATTGAACGATTTCTTTAACAGCGCGCAGGGACATAAGCGCTCTTTTCTACGACCAGATGAACAGCCGTACTGATGGACGCTTATCATTCACGCCTTTATGAACTCCACGTCAAGCGTGATAGTCTGGCCGCGACGAGCGCCGCCACCCTCGTCCTTTAGCTGGCCACGGCACACAATCTTTCCCGAACGAATCGCCCCCAGCTTCCTTTCCAAATAACCCCGGAGGACGACCGCGTTGTTGTGCTCAGTGTCGTGAGAGCTGTAGAGCAGGGTTACGGTGCCGTGTCGTGCAGCCTGCAGAATAGGCTCGAGCGCTACTTCGTGCTCCTTCATTTCGGCTTGATAACGACGCTTGAACTCCGCCCACTTCTTGGGATCGTGGCCGAACCACTTTCGAAGCCCGGTACTCGGTGCAACATCCTTCAACCAGATGGCATCGGCAAGCGCCGTCTTCTTCACACCCCGCGGCCACAACCTCTCAACGAGAAACGTCTTGCCATCATCGTTTCCCGTCGATTCATATACGCGCTTCAGCTTGATCATGTTTGCGTCGGTTCAATCGTCGGTTGCCCATTCGATTTGCGTGCATTCAGGACACTGACTGTTCAGATAAGTCAGCCAGGAGAGAACATCCGAAATGTCAGGTAGACGGTCCCCGGTGCCAGTGCGCCATACGGCAAACACCTCCAGAAACCGGTCAGTAATGTAGAGCGCGGCGGCCGGGACCGCCTGCGCGCCAGACGGTCCGACCATGTTGTGAACCCGCATATCCGTATCGGATAGAACCGAAACCGGAAAGTGCATCTTCCGCTTAAATTCGTCTGCTTGCGGCCGATATATCGTCCTTCACTCCCCTCGGTGGGAAGCATCCCGCTCAGAAACAGCAAGCTGCCGGCCTGCACGACTTCCTTGTAAGTTCCAAACTTTTCGGCTTCGGTCTACATCGCGTTTCTCCAAGCAATGAAAGCAGAAAAGCCACACACCGACAATCAGACGAAAGTATTGGAAATCCTTTGATATCGAGCGCAAGAGAAACAAGGGGATGTATACGAAGCTGTCGCCAATACGTTTGTCCAATTGTTTTTGCTCTGTGCCACTGGCTTAATCATGAATGCTTGTTACACGCACAGTTTCAAAATCGTGGATGGCATGCCCAACGAGAAACGGGCAATCGTCACTGGAGCGCAGCAGGGTATAGGCGCGGGGTTGGTCCAAGGATTTCTTAAACCGGCTTTAAGGTCGTCGCTACTTCGCTCCGTGCGACTTTATCATTGACCGCATCAGCCAGACTCGTTCTCGTCGATGGTGAAATCGGCGACAGGACACGGCTGCACAAGAACGCAACTTGTGGGCTGGACTGACTGGGCTTCCCCTCGACAAGAAAAACAGAGAAATCGTGAGGCAGAGGCCATGAAGAGCAAGAACTCATCCCGGTGGATTCATGTCGTCAGTAAATGGACCACGATGGGGACGCGAAATACAGGCTGGATGCTAGCCCTTCTGCTTTTGTGCGCACCGGGCAGGGCGTTCGCACAGAACGAAGCTCCTCAAGATCCGGGAGACGAGTTTCCGAGTGGCTACACCGCGGGCGAATTAAAGGACTCCAAAGGCAAAACGGTCCTTGGATCGAGCCGCGTGACCACCTACAGCACGACCAGTCACATAGTCCTTGCTAGCAGGAAGCGCTTCCTCCGGGGCTGGATAGCTGGCGAGGTGTTGCTCCCACTAGTCGACGTGGATGTGCAACTCGCTAATGGCACTGAGTCGAGAGTGCGCGGCTTTGCCGACCTGACGGTGGGCGCTGGACTGCAGTGGGCGCCCAAAAAGATTGGGAACGGCGTCTTTGTCAACCGTGCAATGATCGACGTCGGCGTACCCACGGGAAAATACAGCGCTTCACGCCCGGTGAACCTCGGCAATCATTTCGTTGTCGTTGACCCCTATTATGCCTTCACTTAAGAGCGCAAAAAGGTGGAGTTGAGCGCTCGACTCCACTATCTGTGGAACTCTACCAATAACGACCCGTTTATTGCATTCGGGATTGAGAACATGCAGCCGGGACAAGCCTTTCACATCAACTACGCGACCTCCTGCGAGCTGTTAAAAAATGTAAGGATTGGACTCAACGGATACTGGTTACAGCAGTTGACCAACCACGAGATCAACGGTGTCGCCATACTCAATTCCAAGGAGCGCACTGTGGGTCTGGGCCCCGGGATTCAGCTCGGCGGCCGGGGAATATGGTTCCGCGTGAATAGCTATATTGAAACGGACGTGCGTAATCGTCCGAGCGGAATCAAGGTGACGTTCCGAATCTCCAAAGCTCTGCCAACTGGGGACACCCAACCGTAGGACACTTTTGCAACACGACTAGAAGGAATCAAATTGTCAGGAAAACCTAAAGGAAAGATCGCGCTTGTCATAGGGGCACAGCCGGAATCGGGCTTGGCACTATCGAGAGTTTCGTGTAGGCCGCGAAGCCGACTTAACCTTTGATCGAGCGGGCGCTTTAGTGGTCGGGTGCGATCTGCAGGTTGAGGCTGCACAATCCACTGTTGAGGCGGTTCGTGCCGCGGCCGACTTCAACGTGCCTTCGGCTTCTCTTCGACAAGGCGGAGGCATCTGCCGAGGCGAAGCGCATCAAACCGTAGTGCTGCTCAATGAATAAGAGGAAACCGTGACAACGATGGAGAGGATCGAGAAAATGAGAGTGAGTGATGACGCACTTGATCTGGTGTTTCGGAAAGCCCGTACTTACAACGCGTGGCTTCCCACGCCAGTGCCCGAGGAACTGCTACGGCAGCTCTACGACACACTGAAATGGGGACCCACGAGTGCAAATAACAGTCCGGCGAGGTTCGTATTCATTCGTTCCACGGCTGCAAAGGAGCGTCTCCGTCCATCGCTCGCGCCTGGAAACGTAGAGAAGACGATGGCTGCTCCGGTCACGGTCATCATCGCCTATGATCTGAAGTTCTACGACAAGTTGCCCAGGCTGTTTCCCCACTACCCCGCCATGCGCGATATGTTTGTGAAGAACCCGCAGCTGATCCAGGAAACCGCGCTGCGGAACTCT
>Ga0210409_10002260_pt1 | contig 23146 bp, 30 predicted proteins | sample IncBWH17MmetaG_FD_161649 | JGI IMG/M metagenome (GOLD analysis project Ga0210409, IMG submission 161649) | Forest soil microbial communities from Barre Woods Harvard Forest LTER site, Petersham, Massachusetts, United States - Inc-BW-H-17-M | ecosystem: Environmental > Terrestrial > Soil >...
TCCACTCCAACGGCCAAGTCCTTGTTCTGAAACTCGGCGAATCTGCTCAGAAGCAGTCAGGGAATCCAGTAGCCCAGAGCCAATACCCGGCCAGCCCCTAGAGTCTCAAGAAGCCTTGCGATAAGCCCTCCCGCACATTCTCATAAGTCATTTAAAATAGGGTAGTTAAATTGCATTCCGCCAATATTCGAACACGTTCAAAATAATGCTTGACAATCTCACAACCCAGCCCTATTATTTGAACATGTTCAATGCTACCGCTACTTCTCCCAAAGCTCAGCTCACCCGCTCCCACATCCTCTCTACTGCTCTTCGCGTCTTCCGCGAGCGTGGCCTCGAATCCGCCACCATGCGCGAACTGGCCGCCGCCGCTGGAGCCTCCCTAGGCTCTGCCTACTACTATTTCCCCAGCAAAGAAGCCATCATCCAAGCCTATTACGACGATGTTCAAGCTGAGCACGCCCGGCGGTTAGCCGCAGCCCTCGCCGAAAAACGCCTGGACCTCAAGGATCGCCTCCGCGCCGCCTTCCATTCTAAACTCGACATCCTCCAAGGCGATCGCAAACTCCTCAGCGCCCTATTCCACTTTACAGGCGAGCCGCACCACCCGCTTTCTGCCCTCGGCCGCGGCACCCGCAAGAATCGCCAGCAGAGCATGTCAGTTTTTCTTGCGGCACTCGGCGAGGAGCGCCTTCCGGACGACATTCGCGCAATTCTCCCCCCTGCTCTTTGGGCGTTGCACATGGGCATCCTTCTTTACTTCATCTACGATGATTCTCCCGAGCAGCAACGCACACGCCGGTTGGTCGACGGTGTCCTCATTTTGATCGTGCGCATTCTCGCCCTCGCAAAACTTTCCGTCTTGAAGCCCGTCCGCGGCAGCATCCTCGCACTCCTTCGCGACGCCGGTCTTTTGCCGGAACCCGATTCCCCGCAGGTTCCCGCATTTCAGGAGTCACAACCATGACCCCTAACTCCCCCAATCGACCAAACCATACGCATCAACAGAATGGCTACAATCCAATCACGCTAGATGATGTGGCAAAGCCTCCGCAGTCTCCCTGGCAGGATTATATTGGCGAGTTGCGCTACCCAATCACTCGTTGTATTGCCGCGCCACTCTTGTTCTTCATCTTTGTGTTCAGCAGCAGAGATCCTATCCTCGCTCCCTTGACGCTTCTCGTTCTCCTCGGCTGCCTTCTCATTCGCCTGGAGAATCACCCTCGCCAAATTGCGGCTGTCCCCTTGACGCTGGCCACCATCAAGCTTGCGTTTGAAATGGCTTCGCTCTTGACTTCCCCGGCACGGAACGATTTATCGGTGCGCAGTTTCTCGACCGATCCAGGATTTGTCTGGCTCCCCATGTTCTTCTCCATCTGCCTCGTCTTCATTCCGCGGCGAGACTCCGCCACCTTCAAAATCATTCGCGCGGGCTCTTGTTTGCTCCTCGCCTCTGGACTTCTGCCTGGCCAAGGATTTGTCGCCATTTTTTACATGCTGGATTACATGCTCTTCATCGCCATGGTCGTCGGAATTTTCGTGGATTTGAAGGCTTACTTGCCGGCTCAGGTTCAAAACGGTCTCCGGCCCGGGCAACAAGCTGCGGGTATTTCGCAATAACTGTCGGGTTGAGCGAAAGGCGGCGCCTTGTTTCGCCCATCAAGCCGCTTGGACCGCAGCGCCAGCATAGCGAGTTCGGGCCAAAACTCACCTGCGGCGTCTCCGCGAACCTCTGCGCGCTCAGCGTCTCTGCGTTATGTCTTCTGGTGCGACATCCCCTTACGCTTCCTGGTTGCATAAGAGACGCGATGGGAACAGTTGGAGTATGATGGCGCCCGCCGGCCGCCCCTTGGCCAACACGCCGAAGTCCCCGGAGCCCACCATGCCCGTGACCAAGCCTCTCAACGAAACAGCCCGCCTCGCAGCTCTCGAGCGGTACGCGCTCCTCGATACCGACCCCGAAGAATCGTTCGATGATCTAACGCAGCTGGCTTCGTTCATCTGCAAAACTCCCATCGCGCTCATCTCTTTGATCGACGACGACCGCCAATGGTTTAAATCGCGTGTAGGCCTCACGGCTACCGAAACGCCTCGCGAGCTCGCCTTTTGCTCTCACGCGATCCTGCAAGCTGATATTTTTGTAGTTCCAGATGCGCTCAAGGACGAACGCTTTCGCGATAATCCGCTAGTCGTTTCGGACCCGCACATCCGCTTCTACGCTGGAGCGCCTCTCATCAGCGAGGACGGTTACGCACTCGGCACGCTCTGCGTCGTCGACCAAACTCCCCGCGAATTGGCGCCCGAACAACGCGACGCCCTCAAAGCCCTGAGCCGGCTGGTCCTGGCCCAAATGGAATTCCGCCGCAACCTGATCCTCTTGAAAGAAGCCCTCAGCGACCGCACAAAGGAAGAACACGAACGCCAAGCGGAACTCCTCAAGCTGCAAGCCACACTGATGCGCGTCCTCGGCCTGCGCCACTCCGTTTCGGCCAGGTAATCACGCTAAGCCAATAACAATTTGTTTTTATTTGTTTTCGGCGGGACTTGTCGCTGCTCGATGATCGAATCGACGTTCAATTGCTACCAGAATGGCGATGAGTGCGCACCAGACGAATACCGCCCAGACTACATGCGTTAGTGACGCCGAAATCTGCTCCTGTCCTTTGCTTACAAGATAAGATCGGTCAGCGATGATTTTTTCATATTCCTGACGGTTGCAACCTCTGTAGCTCACGCTGACAAAACCCAGCAGAGCGGGAAGTACTATGCCCGCCGGGAAGAGCCGCAACAGGAGTTCTCGTAACGCTTTCCACGGCAGAGCGGCAGCAACTTCGTGCAGAGGGGCTCTTAACCAAAAGTAGGCCGCAAACCCGACCACCACGGCGGTCGTTGCCACGCAGAAATACGATACGACTAGGTATTGTTCATTTGTCATCTTTGGGTTTCAATGTGGCCACCAGAATCGTCATCAATACGAGGTAAATCGCGAGTGTGAGGAAGATGAATTGCAATGAATCTGCCAGCCCTCCGGCAACAGCCCAAACGTACTCCATGAAGTGTTCACCGGCCTTCACGTCCGGGTTCCCTGTAACCGCTTGTCCGACAACTCCGAAGATGAGCAACAGCAAAAAGGCACGCCTAAAAAAAGTCACGCCTCCGGGAATGGACACCGTCCGAGACAACAATTCGCCCAGGCCGCGCCGCGCGAAGAGATTGACGAGAATCGCAAGCGCAACCGCGAAGATGAGCACAACGAGGTGCACAACGAGCACTGGTGACAAGGGCCCTCCTATGGACTTACCGATGTTGCCGTCACAAGTTGCGCAAAGAATTCAAACCGGTTTGTTGCCCACTATTGCCCCGCGATTCTGTTCTCAGCACGCCGCCTTGTCAATCCGATCTAGCATCCACTGCCCGTCGCTCGCTCCCGCTTCTCCGTGAATCTCGGCGCCGCGTACGTCTCTAAGCGATCTTTTCTCTTTTCGCGGAGCCCTCTTAGTAGCTAAGCAACGTCAACCGCCCGCCGCAAAACGTCTCGCGAAATATTCGCCCCACTCACGATAAGCGCAACGTTGTCGCCAAAATCCGCCGCCCCCGCGAGCAGCGCCGCCGTGCTCGCCGCCCCCGCTGGCTCTGCCAAAACATGTTCCTCTACAAGCAAAATCTCTATAGCCCGTAACATCTGCTCCTCGCTAACAAGCACCACGTCATCCACAAGCTTCTTTACGTCGCGCACATTTGCCTCCTCCGGCGTCCGCGTCGCCAACCCATCCGCAATTGTGTCGCACGTCTCGGTGCCCACAACTCTGTCTTCCTTCCATGACCGAAAATACGCCGGCGCTCGTTCCGCCTGCACGCCAATCATCCTCACGCGCGGCGCAATCTGTTTCACCGCCGCCGCCACTCCGCGAATCAAAGCCGTATCGCCCATGGGCACAACAATCGACCCTACGTCCGGAAGCTGCTCCAAAATCTCGCAACCGATCGTCCCAGGTCCCGCCGGCAAATTCGCATCGGTAGCGTCATTCAAAAAATATACCCCAGGCCGCTTCGTGTACTCGTTCGCAAGTTCAAACGCCGCCGCCAAATCCGCCCCGCCACACTCCACAATCTCCGCCCCCAACGAAGCAATCTTGCTCCGCTTGACCGGATTGCACCCCGCCGGCAAGAAAATCCGCGCCTTAATTCCCAGCAGTTTTGCCGCATAAGCCACCGCCGCCCCATGATTCCCCGTGCTCGACGCCACAACCTCGTTAATCGCCCCGCTCTCAGACGCGCAGGCCTCGCTCGTCTCCGTCCCTGTAGGGGCACGATACATCGTGCCCTCTTGTCCTTGCGCCCTCATCCGTATAGCCAAAGCCCACAAAGCCCCGCGCACCTTGAACGACCCTGTCTGCAGCTCCGCTTCCAATTTCAAGTAAACGCGCCTTCCCACCCTCTCACTCAAAAACGGCGCCGCAATCAATCGCGTCGTCGCAAAATACTTCGCAAGAAACGCTTGTGCCTGTCGTATGGATGCTAGTTCTGGTTGAATTTGCAAGTGCACCTCACCGCCCAACGTATCGAACTTCTCCGGGCTTGACTGAATCAAGAGCCGCCAGACACTCAGGCACATGCGGCAGCACATCGATCATTTGATTTGTCTTCGCTCGAACAACCAGGATAGCGATTTTCAGATTTGCGAGGTTTTGTTGGAACGGTAGACCTTTATCGAGCGTGATAAAGGCGTCGAATCGGCTCTCCGCCAACCGCAAGAGTTCTCCGTTGGTCTTGCCGGCAAAACCAGCTTCGGGAACTGTTACGCAACTATGTCCGCGAGATAGGAAACTACCCTTGAGTGGCCTCGGAACACACTCATCCAACAAAAGGTTCATTTGAGCTGCGCGAGGACAAGTGCCTTGGCCTCTTCGAGCGCGGCAATAGCCGCCTCGCGGCTTACGGTCGGAAAGTGGTCGAGGAATTCATTAAGCGTCTGTCCGCCTTCGATATAGTCCAGCAGCGCTTGAAACGGCACTCGCGTCCCCGCAAACACGGGCACTCCGCCGAGAATCTCCGGATTCTTTACGATTACACTGGAGGCCATGGATTTACTCTCTGCTGTGAGTCTATCAAGAAATGAAAAACTGGCAATGGCCCATTACCGGAGTGCCCGCTGTACATACCGTCGCGCTCTCAGGTCAGCGATCTTGCTTGTTCTCCAGCAGCGCGTTTAGAAGGCTCGCGAGTTGCGATTCCTGACGTAACACTTCCTCTTGATGCTCCGCAGCGCCATCGCTGCTCGTTAGCCGCGCAAGGTTTGCGGCAAGGTTCTTCACCGCAGCATCTTGAGGAATATAAATTCTATTCGTTGGCCGGACGGCCTCCCACCCAGATACAGTTCGCCGGAGTTCCCAGCGAACCATTTCTTGCCTGCGTTTCGCCTGAACCGTTCCGCCGTTAATCAAGACCTTTGAATCAACAACTACGCGCGCCCAGCCGTGATCGCGCTTGACCTCGACCTGCTCCACAGAGAACTGCTCGACGATGATCACAGGCACAGGCACTTTCAAAACGTCGTCTGTCTCCAAAGAACTGCCCAGGGGATCGCTCAACGCTGAAATGCCTTCCGCCACTTCCTCGCGTGTCGGAGGCTTTTTTCCTGTGGCCACAATCACGCTCGGCGGGATCGCCAACGCTTCCGTGCTCTTAGCGACAGGCGACGCATGTGGCGCCGGCGGTCCATAAATCGCCGTGCTCCTCTCGGAAGCGGCCACCGGCGGCCGGTTTGAAGAGGTATTTTTCGTAGCCGCCCGTTCTTCGACAGTCGTCTCAAGGGTACGCGCGGGGCCACCTGCAACTTTGGGCGCGCCCGTCGTATTCACCGCTGTGACCACTCCTCCGTTTTCCACTCTGTACCGGTAGAATCGCGGCCTGCCTCTCGATTTCCAGTATTGCGATTCGTAGTCCTGCGTCTCCAATCCCGTTCTCACCAGGCTGTAAAAACTATGCTGTAGCGGATCCACCACGATTCCCACGTGCCCGGGCCACGCGATCACATCTCCAGCATGCGCGGTTTTCACGCGCACAAAATTCTCATTGCCTGCATATATATCGAGAGAGCTTGCGTATGGATACTCAAATCCCGCGTCCGTATATATCTGATGAACGACGTGCGAGCAGTCCCGCATTCCATCCGCGGGCAGTTCGGCTTGCCAAGCCATGTGCACAATCGAGCGCCCTTCTTCGCGGCTCAATAACCGCACATTTGTTTCGGAATCGTGAACGGGCCTCGCATCTTGAGGCGCTGCGGCGGCAGCCGCAATCCCACAAACGCAAACCAGACTCATCGTCTCAAGAGCGACAAGTATGTTGCGGAATGCACGCCAATGGAATACCGCCCGCGTATGGCCCATCCAACGGAATCTCCAATAGGTCTAGGGAAAGAGTCCCCTTCTATCTAAAGAACATTCAGGACTGGGGCGGGCAATGGGACTTGCTCTGGGCGTAATTGGCCACTCGGCCAGGTTCGAATGACGAGCAAAAAATCGCTGGCCTTAGGTTGGATTCGAATAGTGGACGAAATGTTTCTGTCGAGCGAAGCTCTGAACACTGTGCAGCCGGGCCGTATTCTGCCAGTTTCGCTTCGTTCCCGAGCAGCAGGACTCCCGAAGTTTCTTCGGACTGCATTCGCGATTAGTGGCTTGCCGTAGCAGCAGCCGTTTCTTTCGTTCGCGATGCCTTCCACAATTGAATGTAAGGCTCCAATTCCTTCATCATCTTTTGGAATTGCGGGATATCCAACGATTGCGCGCCATCACTGATAGCCTTTTCAGGAGCAGGATGCACTTCCACAATCAGACCGTCGGCGCCGATGGCGACGCCTGCACGCGACACAGCGGGCACCAAGCTGCGCTTCCCCGTCGCATGGCTCGGATCCAAAATCACCGGAAGGTGCGTCAATTCATTCAGCGCGGGAATCGCCGCGATGTCACACGTATTGCGCGTTTCAGTTTCAAACGTGCGAATCCCCCGTTCACACAAAATCACATCAGAGTTCCCGTGCGCCACAATGTATTCCGCGGACATCAGCAGTTCCTTGATCGTCCCGCTCATCCCGCGCTTCAAGAGCACCGGCCGCCCGCATTTTCCAAGCGCTTTGAGCAGCACGAAATTCTGCATGTTGCGCGCGCCTACTTGCATGATGTCCGCATACCGCGCGATCAAATCCACGTCGCGGTCGCTCATCACTTCCGTGATAATCGCTAGTCCCGTAGCCTTTTTCGCCTTCTGTAATAACTTCAGCCCTTCCTCTTCCATGCCCTGAAAATCGTACGGCGAAGTTCGCGGCTTGAATGCACCGCCGCGCAGAATTTTTGCGCCGGCCGCAGCAACGCCTTCCGCCGCGCGCATGATTTGCGCTTCGGATTCCACCGAACACGGTCCCGCCATAACCACGAATTCGTCACCGCCAATCTCCGTTCCATTCACGCGCACGCGCGTCTTGCCCGCGCGAAACTGTTTGCTCACAAATTTGTACGGCGCGGAGATACGCACCACCTTCTCCACCTGCGGCATGGACTCGACGGACTCCATGCACGCCGTCACGTCTCCGACCCCTACAACCCCGATCACCACGCGCTCTTCTCCTTCGATCGAGTGCACCTTGTAGCCAAAATGTGCCACCTGGTTGCGCACTTCATCGATCTCCTGACGCGTCGCGTGCAGCTTCATCGAAATAATCATGGCTTGTTCCTCTCACATCCATTTTTTCAACCCAAGTTTTTCTTCCTACGACTCTTCGAGAAATCTTCAGCCCAAAACAAAAAACCCACTCGCTGCGAGTGGGTCGAAACTTTCTTGCGCTGTTTCTAATTACAGAATCGCCCCTCGCCTCCTAAATGGGTGGGTACCAAAATCGAAACCAATACGAATAGGCGCTGCGATTCATGGACGTATTCTATTTCGTCCCTCTCGCAGAAACAACCAATATTTTACTCTGCCCCTTTGCTTGCAGATCTCTTTGAGCTTATGCCCGAAACGCCGCTGATTCCCCGCTCCGCGAGGTTTCTCGCCCCAAATCTCAATAAAGCATCACGGCGACCCGGTATCTCGTGAAACCACCAGCATCTCCTCCCTGGCATGCACCCACGGCCCCCTTCCGATACTTCCGGCTCCTGATCTTCTGCAAAAGTTCGTCGGGAAGTTTGCCTAAATCTGTCACCTCAAACCGAATGATGTACAACACGGAAGTACCTGCATAGCCGCGATCCATGCTGCACGTCTTGCGCGCATCCTCAGTTGCATCCACAGCAAGCAGTTCCGTTCCTCTCAGCAGCGACGCCACCTTCTCCTCCTGCTGTTCCAGGCTCAAGTCCACGACCTTTCGCGAAAAATCCTGTACAGCAAATAGTCCGCCGCTTCCCCGCGTCGTTGCAATGCCCACGGCCGTTGCGTCAGCGTTAAGGATGTTCTTGCGGTGCCCCGGTGAGTGCATCCATCCGTCGTGAATCTCCTCTGGATTGGGACCGATGGCGACGTTTTCAGCGACCATGGCGTATTTTGCACCAGCCTGGGCGACGCGTTGTTCCAGCGAAGGTTCACCTGGGAGTTGATGCGAAAGTACGTTCTCGCGCGCCAGGAGGCGGGCGTGCTCGCGTGCGGCGGCGGCCAGAGCGTCATCCCACTTGAGGGATTGCAGTCCGGCGGCAGTTCGCTCACGGTTAGCTGCATCGAGAAGCTGTCTCTCGTCTGCTGAGGGATGCGACGAGAGCGATGCAGTCGCATGCGGTGGACGATTCTCCGAGTGGTCTTGAGAACGAGCAGATGAAAGAAAAAAAGGAAAACAGAACGCGGCGCCCGCAACTGCGGCTCTGAAGGAGCGGCAAGTTTTCATGGAAAGTTAGCCGCGAACGTGTACGGCGCTGAAGTTGAGAATGACATGCCCGCCGGAGGTCGGCCGGCCAAAACTCAGCATCGGGCGGAAACGCGAGAAAAGCAGAATCTCGTCGAGCTGATGGCGCAAGGTCGGGCTAGCAGGACCTGAAAGAATTTCGTAGTCCACCATCTGGCCACGAGCATCGACAGTGACATATACCTGGAGGCCCTGCGGAAGCGAAAGCTCGAGCTCATGCTGCTCGGATCCCCAAGCCTGCGGATAATCCGAAATGGAAACCAGCTCGGCGGGACGAAGGATATCGAGCGGCACATCATTGGGTACAGCCTGCAAGGTGGCGCCCGGCGCCATCAATTGCAGCACGAAGACGAAAACCACAATGGCGGAAAAAACGCCGCCGGTGGCGGGAACGGTGAGCGGGCGCAAAACGTGGTCGAGAAGAATTTCGGCGCGGTCGCGCATTTTGCGCAGCCGGCTCGACCAATGCTGAGATTGCTGCGACTGCGCCGCAGCCACTTTGATGCGAACGGCCAAATCGGCAGGCGGAACATTTTTCGGCATGCGCGAAAGCAGGACGGAGAGCTTACGAAAGGTTTCCAACTCGGCGCGGCAAACCGTACAGCCGTTCAGGTGCTCGCCAATTTGTACGCGCTCGGCGGCCGATGTGGTGCCCGTGAGGGCATCGTCGAGGTAGCCCGCCAGTTTTGTTCGTACCGTATTGCACTTCATGGAAGCCCCTCCCCCGCGGCACTTGCACGTAGGGAATTACTTTGCTCTTGCAAAGAATCACCGATGCGGCGCGCCGCGGTATACGCATCGCTGAACGGCGACGGCTGCGGCTCGACCACCGAACTGGCACCGGCCTTCTGCGCGCTAACGTGAACCACGCTGTGCGAAGAAATATGCGATTCCTGCTCGCCAAGAAACGGCTCGAGAACTTGCCGGAGAGCGCGCCGGCCGCGAAGGATTCGTGACTTCACCGTGCCAACGCTGCATTCGAGCACTTCGGCGACTTCGTCGTAACTCAACCCCTCGAGGTCGCGCAGGATAACGGCGGTGCGAAAGACTTCCGGAACTTCCTGCAAAGCTTGATGAACGGCGATCTGAATTTCGCGCGAAGCCAATTGCTCAAAAGGCGTTGCGCCGAGATCTTCAATTTCGATGGCAGCGTGGCCTTCTTCGGGTTCGGCGTCGATCGAAACATTCTTTTGCAGATGGCGCTTGAACCAGCGCTTATGATTCAGCGCTTCACGAATGGCGATGCGGTAAAGCCAGGTTTTCAAAGAGCTGCCTTGCCGGAACTTACGAATCCCGCGAAAGGCCTTCAAGAAAACCTCCTGCGAGCCGTCGGCCGCGTCGGAGGTATCGCCGAGCATGCTTAAAATTAAGTTATAGACCGGGGCGTGGTAGTGGGTGACCAGCCAGTCGAATGCCGTTTCCGAGCCGGCTTGCAGCTCAGAAACGAGTTCGGCTTCATCGCGGCCCCAAGAAAGGGCGCTGACCCATTCGGACACTGCCGGCCTTTCCGGCCCGGTTGCTGGCTTGCCCGGACCACCCTGCTGTTAGGTCCACGTTAGAACACCATATAGAACGTTGGACCCAGGCCTTCTTGCGAGTGCGATCCCGTTCCTGCGTTCTGGGATCGACTGGCTACCGGGACGGCGTTCTGGCTTTGACGCTCCCGATGTCCGCTCTCAATACATTAGACACCGCCCGGAGCGGATATGTTTCCTGGCCGCGGTGCTGCCCTGAACAACTGGCCTGATTCTGGCACTTTGCGGTTTGCAGCGCAACGGTACCCGCAGTGGTGCCGGGAACTGAATCGAACACTTGCTCCAGTCCCGAGAATTGACGCAGATTCATTGTGCACGTAGAATGGTGCTGCACGTAGAACTGTGCTCAGGCTCGTAAAACATGAAAACGAACGTAACGTTAAAGCTGGACGCAGAGCTTTTGAAGCAAGCGCGGGTTCTGGCCGCAGAGCAAGGGAGTTCGATAAGCCGCATGCTTGCCGACAAGCTTGAAGAGCTGGTCCGGGAACGCGCGGGATATGATCGCGCGCGAAAGCGCGCGTTGTCGCGGCTTCGCGTAGGGATGGATCTCGGCTGGACGCGGCCCAATTCACGGGACGAACTTCATGAGCGATAAGTGCTTTGTGGACACCAACATTCTGGTCTACGCCCATGACCTGAAGCAGGGAGCGAAATACGAACGTGCGCGAGTCCTGGTGCAAAAGTTATGGGAGACCGAAAACGGAGTGTTAAGCACACAAGTGCTTCAGGAACTCTGCGTCAGTCTGCAGCGGAAGGTGGCTCGTCCACTGTCGGCCGAGGGCACGCGCAAGGTGATCGAGGACTACGCGACCTGGGAAATCGTGGTGAACACGGCCGAATCCGTCCTGGTGGCCCTGGGCATCGAAGGACGTTACAACATTTCATTCTGGGATGCGCTCATCGTGCAAGCGGCAGAGAGCTGCGGAGCCGAAGTGCTCTATTCCGAAGACTTGGCAGACGGCCAAAGCTATGGTGATGTGCGCGTGGTTAATCCGTTGAAGTAAGGGGAGCCACGACCGGAAAGCCACAAGGGTTGCAGAAGCTTCCCTGCGCATACGCCAGCCGCCTCTGGGGAAAATCGGGGACGGAAAATCGGGAAAATTACGGAAAGACAGGACGTTCACTAAACTCGGCTGCGCTTCGAGCAGCAACCGGAGGGCGTCGAAAACGTGCCACCGGACAACCTCCCGGCTGTCGCCCCGTCTCGAGCTCTTAAAAACTGGCAAACGCTTGACGATTGCTGAGCAATTCCCCAGCGAAGCTGACCTTGTGCTTCCGTTCACAGATCGTCTTACGCCGAATTAGGAATCAGATCAAGAGGCTCAGTGTTTCTTTCAGCTGATCTTTTTCCTGGGGACCTTAGCGCCTTTTTTGCGGGCTTCCGAAAGTCCGATGGCGATGGCCTGCTTGCGGCTTGTCACAACTCCGCCTTTGCCACTTTTTCCGGAGCGAAGCTTGCCCCGCTTCTCTTTGTGCATTGCTTTTCTGACGCTTTCGCTTGCCGCTTTTCCGTATCTCGCCATGTCTCCTCCTGGAAGCTTGCTATTCCGAGTTTACAGCGGAAGGGATCGTCGTTCGATCCACGGATTACCGTATCCTGCGCCGCAATGGAATGTAGGAATCACGGTGTAAGAAGATTCTTCATCGAATGCGCGTTGATTGATGAAGCGCAACTCTGAGATGCCTCCTCATGAAACGAGGCCACAGGACGACAACGGGCTGCTGTTGACTGGCTGCATGATTGACGCTGTAAACGATTGTTGGATGGAAGCGTGGGGAAGCGGAAAGTCTCGACAGCGGATTGCTTTCAAAGATAAAAATAGAGTCAGCGTTCATTACGATTAATTCATAAGACCTTCGCACGCGGACCGGGAGTTGCTGCCACCATGTCCACACTGACAGAGCTTGAATTCCTCCTGGTGTCTAACGACTACGCTACGCTGACCGCGATTTCCGGAGGCGTGAAGAAATATGGCGCCAAGTTAGCATTGGTGCCTACAGCGGAGGCGGCGCGGGATTATTTGGAGCGGAAAAAGATTGACGGCGTATTTGTGGATATGCAGGTTTCAGAGATGGTGGGATTGATTGAGGCGATTCGAAGAGGGTCCTCGAACAGCAAGGTGGCGATTTTCGCGTGCGTGCAGAGCGCGGGGGAGACTACGGCGACGCTCAATGCTGGAGCAAACTTTGTGATGCGCACGCCTTTGACCGTGGAGGGCGTCGCGTTACACATCACTATTGCGAAAGATATTATGCTGCGGGAGAGGCGACGTTATTTTCGTCATGGGGTGAACCTGCCGGTGACTCTGAAAGATGGAGAGGGGGAGCAGCGCGGGCGGATCATCAATCTGAGCGAAGGAGGGATGGCCGTTCGGGCTGTGAGAGGGCTAACGCAGTGGACGGTAATAGAGTTTGCGCTGGAGATTGCTCTTGGTGTGGATTTAAGCGGAAAGGGGCAAGTGGCCTGGACTAGTTCGGAAGGCATGGCGGGAATATTGTTTCAGACATTGCATGGCATGGGGCGCGGATATCTGGAGGCGTGGCTGGCGGGGCGAGAGCAGCTTTCGCGTAAACCGGAGGAAAATTAGAATCCGCGGTAAGGTTTGGGTTGGAGCGTTGTTGAGAGGGCACACAGAGCGGCGAAAGGGACGGAATTAAGGGATTGATTAAGTTGAAAAACGTGGGTTAGTTAGGTCCCCGTAAGCGTGAAACCTTTAGTAAAATAGGGGATTACGGTAGTAGAGTGCGACGCTTTTGGCCGGGGGACCGGCCCAAAAACGGGACGCTGGCAGTGTATTCACGGGGTTGATTCCCTCCCCCGGCTGGATGCGGGCGAGGCGGAGAGTATGGAATGACGCGGTCGGATGCGATGAAAAATGTGGCGACGGTGGCGGGTTTGGCCGTGGTGTATTTCGTCGCGGGGAAACTGGGGCTGCAACTGGCGTATGTGCATGCGAGCGCGACAGCGGTGTGGCCATGCACCGGGATCGCCGTGGCAGCGTTACTGGTGTTTGGGTACAGGGTTTGGCCGGGGATTCTGATTGGGGCGTTTCTGGTTAATCTGACGACGGCGGGTTCGGTGGCGACGTCGATCGTGATTGCGGCGGGCAACACGCTGGAGGGATTGGCGGGATGCTACCTCGTCACTCGGTTCGCGCGCGGCAAGGAAGCGTTTGCCCGGGCGCAGGACATATTCAAATTTGCGCTTCTGGCGGGAATGGTTGCGACCAGCGTAAGCGCGACGATTGGGGTTGCGACGCTCGCAATTGGTGGGTTCGCGGATTGGGCGGCGTTTGGGTCGATCTGGTGTACGTGGTGGCTGGGAGACGCAGTCGGTGCGGTGACGGTGACGCCGTTGTTGTTGCTATGGTGGGAGAATCCGCAGCTCAGATGGACTCGCGAGCAAGTTACGGAGCTGGCTTTCTTGTTCTTGGGGCTTTTTGTCACAGGCTGGGTCGTGTTCGGAAAACCGTTCCATTCCGAATTGAAGAATTATCCTTTGGAGTATCTGTGCATCCCGTTCCTCATCTGGGCGGCCTTTCGATTCGGGCGCCGGAAGGCTGCGACGGCGCTCTGCGCGCTTTCGATGATTGCCGTGTCGGGCACTTTGCACGGCTACGGACCTTTTGCTCGGGAGTCGCAGAATGCTTCCCTGCTTTTGATGCAGGCATTCATGGGAATCATGGCCATCACTACGCTGGCTCTGGCTTCGGAAGTTTCCGAACACAAGCGGGCCGAGGAACGGGTGAGGCATCTGGCGGTGAGCGATCCGTTGACGGGCCTGGCGAACCACCGGCAGATGGTGGAAGCGTTGGAGACGGAGATCAAGCGGTTTGGAAGAAACGAGCGGCCATTTGTGGTTTTGCTGCTGGATTTGGATGGGCTGAAGAAAATCAATGATGCGCTAGGACATATTGTGGGCAGCCGGGCGCTGTGCCGGCTGGCGGATATGTTGCGGCTGTATTCGCGGGAGATGGATACGGCGGCACGGTACGGCGGCGACGAGTTTGTGCTGATTTTGCCGGAGACGGATGCCGACGCGGCGCGGATGGTGGCACAAAGGATTTCCAAGCGGTTGGCGGAAGATGGTGAAGAGCCGAAAATCTCCGTTAGTATCGGCATGGCGGTGTATCCCAGCGACGGGGAGACCGTAAACGAGATTCTGGGAGCGGCAGACCGCGATCTGTACCGCGAGAAGGGTGTTCCGAAAAAGAGATCGTTGCTGCCTAGTTGATGCGAGCCTTGCCATTTTGCAAGGCACCTGCCGTGGAATTCACTTCAAGCTAGCTCCGAGTTTGCCTCGGATTAGCTTTACTTCAAATTAGTGTCAAAAAACTTTGAGGCCGTGGTGGCTGTCTGCGCGTGGATTTCGTCGCGCAGGATACCCGCTTGGTCAATGCAGATCCGCGGCTGGGTGCGGTCTCCGAGTTCGGCGCAGGTGCCGAGGAACGTGTAATGGCCTACTGCTTGAAGAATGGAAAGTTGCGCGCCTGGAATTTTGGCAGCGAAAAACTTGGCGCTGGTTTCGATGGGGACGACGGTATCAACAGAGCCAGCGACGATTTGTGTCGGGATAGAAATTTTTGCAAGTGAGTCTGGCGAGAACGCCGGGCCGAGCGCGGGTGCCATGGCAAAGATGGCGCGGATGCGCGGATCACGATGGGATTTTGAGTTTCCGGCAAACGCGGCCTGGATGGCGGGATCGGTTTTGGCGAGAGCCGCGACCTTGGCCAGAAGACCCGGGTACTCGATCGTGTCGGTACACATGCCATCTGCTTTGGGCGACTTGCAAAAGTCCTGATAACGAGAGAACTCTGCGATTCCTCCAGCGAGTTCGATGACGGTGAGACCGCCCAGGGAAAAGCCGGCTGCGCCTACACGCTTGGGATCAATGCGAGGCCCGAAGGTTGGGTCGGCGAGCAGGAGATCGAGAAGAGCGCTCAGGTCGTGGGCACGCTGGCCCCAGAAGACGGCGCCGGGAATGGTGTAGTCGTCGAGAGCGTTATTGCCCGGATGATTTACGGCGACGGCAATGAAACCATGCGAGGCTAAGGCGGAGCCGAGCCAGGCCATCATGGAAGACGAGCCGCCGATGCCGTGAGAAAGCAGAATCAGCGGGAATTTTTCGGGTGCGGCGAGCAGTTTGGCATCGCGGGCAGCTTTTCCGGCCTTGGCGAATGGGTTATCGGGGTTGCCAATCCATTGCATCTGCTCGACGGCGGCGGGATCGGCGGGATACCAGATGTCGGTAATGAGGGCGTGCGTTTTTGCGCCGCGCCACTCGTAAGGTTCGGGCGGAGTGAATTGGTGGTTCATCACGCCGACTTTGTAGACGACTGTCTTGGCGGGGTGGGCTGGGGCAGACGAAGCAGATAGGGCTGACGAAGAAAAGCAGAGAGCGATACGAAGAGCGCGAGTACGGTTCATGTGGTTTCCGAGGCCATGAAATTTCAGGAATACTTTAGACGATTTGCGGCGGAATGTGTGAGCTGTTAGGAGACTGGGAGTCGGTGGGTATCCAACTGCCGCGTTTATGACTGAGAAGCTAGCATCGAGACTTACTCTAATGGCCCTTCGTCAAAATTCCGAGGCGATGCACGGACCTGGCACGTTGGCTCGGAATCCTAATGTTCAACTTGCCGATGCTTGCAGCGAGACTTCGGAGAGGCGAAAAGAATTCATGAACTCTCCGACGAACTCCTGCCAGTGCTTTTGCGTCATGGACGCCCCAGAAATCTACCATGTGGCCGGTCCTGTGGTTGTAAGCGAATTTTTGACCGCAATCCAAGCAAGTGATGTAGCTTCCCCGCCCACAGACAGGCCGGCATCCGGAAAGGTTGGATGGGATTGACTCGCGCAGTGTTACCGGAGGACCTTTATGCCGATGAAGACAGACAAAAACAAGACGAAGCAGTGTCCGCAGAAAGAGCGGGACCCCGAAGACCACATTCCGCCACGGCTCCGCACGTAGGAGCGACCCTTGGGCTTTGAACTGACCTCTCGCTGCGGAGCGATACAGGACGATAGACCCTTCGATTCTGACGGCTCGGCCCGCTTTTTTCTGCGGTTGAGGTTGCATGTGAACACCTCAACAGAATGCTAGACGCAGCGAAGATCCCTGTCTGTTCCGTTGTGGACATTGGTGTACCAGATTGGTCTGCTTGTCACGATATCGCCTTGCGGCTCAGACTGGCTCCGAAAGAAAAAGCTATTTGCCGTGCATCTTGCAGTGCTAAGCCCCTCCCGCTGGGTTTCGCATAAGCGTTCATTCTAAAGATAGTTGAAGTCATTTGTTTTGATAGACTTTTGCAAGTGTTGATTCCAAAAGACTTGCTTACATTGATTTGCACCAAAATGTGCAGAGTGAGGGTGTGTTTCGTAAATACTGCGAATAAAGGAGTTAGTGCTAAGAGCAGTCTCCAAAAAGCAAAAACGCAGCAAGGAGCTGGCGCTACGGAGTGCAGAGGCTCAATAGTATCTAAAGATTACTGTGCGCCAGAAGTAAAAATTTGTCAAGAGAAAAACGCGGCTTAGAAGTCCAAGGTGGTTGGCGATGCCGTTCTCAACGTGGTTTGCGGTGAGCTCTAAACCGGCACCCGGTCCGCAGTTAGCCGGTATGAGTCCGCCACCGCCAATTCGTGTCGTGTGTTCATCGAGTTACTCGACATCCGTTTTTCAATGAAATAGGCTTGAACCGTGGACCAAGAACATCGTGGGTTAAGGTTTGCGTTCAGCGCCAGTGCGGAGATAGCTCCTGAAGGCTCGCCCACTGCTTTTGCTGCCGCACGTGTGACGGAGCTTAGCTTGCGCGGGTGTTTTCTGAAGACTGACGCTTCGTTTGAGCTTCAGCACCCTGTTTTGCTAAAGATCCATCACTCGGAAGAAGATTTCGAGGCCGATGCATCAGTCCTCTACGTCAAACCTTCGGGCGTGGGCCTGGTATTTCGCGAAATTAAGCCTCACTTTCGAGCTGTTTTGCAGAAGTGGATTCTCACCGCGCTGGATAAGGAATCTGGTGCGCGGTAAACTCCGCGATAGTTGAGTTGCTGAAGACCTGTCCAACAGTCAATTTTTCGCGGGTAAGTGATGACGATGGTTCAAAGAAACCAACCCTTGCAACCAGCGAAACGGCGTTCTGTTCGGCGGTGCCCGTTCGTCGCTTCTGCGGAGGTGACAGAGTTGAGTTCCGGAACGCTGCTTTCAGGGCGTACCTCGGAAGTGGGCCTTGGCGGTTGCTACGTTGACTCGCTCAATCCGTTTCCCGAGGGGACACAGGTCGCTTTGAGGATTTTGAGGGATAAGGGCGTCTTTGAGACTAAAGCAAAGGTAGTCTACTGCGACCCGACGTTCGGAATGGGCCTGGCCTTTACAGACATGACCCCCGACCAGCGTTCACTACTAGAAACGTGGTTGACCGAGATCGTTAGCCAACTCAGGCCAGTTTCGTAGGGTTCGTCGTCGTTCCAGTTCCACGGCCACTTTCATTCAGCTCGAAAGTGCGATCCTGGCGGCTCGATGCATTCTGACTGCGTGAGCATTCCGATGAGACGCTCCTCGAAGGCGTCGATGTCGCCGCCCATCTCGCGCGTCGGGCCGGTATGAACAAGCCGGCCTTTGGCGATCACACTGATCTCACTGCACAGGCTGCGGATTTCTTGTGCGTCATGGCTGCTGAGAAACGTTGTGACGCTTTCCGTGGCTGCGAGGCGACGCAACAAGCTCCACATGTCGCGTTTGGCCGGCAAGTCCAATCCGCGCGTCGGTTCGTCGAGAAAGAGAACTTTCGGCCGACCCATGAGGGCTCTCGCAATCTCCACTCTTCGTTTCATACCCGTGCTATAGGTGCGGATCAACTTGCCTCGAAATTTGGCGTCTAGGCCGACGTCGTTGAGAATGCGCTCGACTTCATCGTTGGGATTCGGCGTGTGGCGGATGCGAGCAAAGTAGGAAAGGTATTCGCGCGCCGTCCAGGTCGATTGACTCTCGCTCGTCTCGTCGCTCACCAGCCCAACGAGCTTGCGGACTGCAAGAGGTTCTTTGACCACGTCGTGTCCCCAAAGCTTGGCCGTGCCCGCGCTGGGCGGGAGCAGCGTGGTGAGCATCCGAATGGTCGTCGTCTTTCCCGCGCCGTTCAGGCCGAGGAATCCGTAGAGCTGGCCCTTCGGGATTTTTAACGTGACGCGGTCGACCGCTGTGAAGTCGCCGAAACGGCGTGTGAGGCCGTCCATCTCGATGGCGTATTCCGTTTCCGTAGTTACTGTGGCGGCGCTCACCGCGTCCGCCTCCAACGTTTGAACGCCGCACCAAAACACACCAGCGGTAGAATCAGCGACGCAACGCCCATTTCGTATATGGCCTTCGACACTTGCGCGTCAATGGCCGCTCGCGCGCTGAACGTCCGCATCTGACTTTCTCCTGCGACTTGATATGTGCCCAGAACCTTCAGCGGATAGCGCACGCCGCCGATATCCCAGGGATTGGTCGGAGTCAGCGTCACCGGGACGCGGGCTACCCAGCCGTTTACGACACGGTGGCCGTCAGCCGCTGCCGGGCCTGTGTCAGTCGGATAGGTGTGCGTCTCAAGAGATTCGGGCTTCGGGGAAAGCGCTTCTGGAGAAGCGGTCGCTTCGAGTCCGTTTTCTCCGATCACCTGGAGATGCACGTCCGTAATGGGTTGCGTGGTGTCCACCGGCAACAAGACAAGCAGATCGCGCCGCGTGGCCTCGTCTGTACCAAATGGCGGCCACTCATCTCGATTGAGGATCGTGCTGCAACACCGCGCCGGCGGTTGGCCGCCCGGCCATGCCAATGCGAGGCTGCTGCCGGCGCGAGAGAAGAGCCTTTGGATGGACGGAGCGTTGGTTGCGTGGGGAGCCGGCTTGTCATAATTGGTGTCCGCCAGCGCCACGGGCAGCACGATGATGGCGACGATCCCGAGGGCGATGATCAAACGCTGGCTGCGGCTGGCTTCCCACGTCTCCACACCCTGCGTCCGCAGAAATGCCCACACCGCGAGCGCGAACGCAATGATTACAATGGCGACAAGACTGATCCACGTCCGCGCCGTGGTGGCGGGAATACTTCCTACGGCCAGCGTGAAACCGAAGACGTTTTTGAGAAGTACGGCAGGACTCGCCAGAGTGAGATGACCAGTGCGCGTCGCGCCGTTACCCTGCGCCACCAAGAGTTCCTGCAAAGGCACGAAACCGGCGTAGGCGAGCAGGACGCCCATGCCTGTCGCAGCGGGAGCCGCTATGCTCTCTCCGATAAACATCACGCCGATCAGCGTGCCAATGGCGATGCTCACGAGAAGCAGGCACGGAGCCCAGATCAGCAACTTCTGCAAGAGCAGCGGTACGCCGACGTGATGCGCATAAACCAGCACCATGGGGACGAGTGCCACGTAATAGGCGGCGGCCATCGTGACCAGCACCAAGATTTTTGCGGTCAACCAGTCGCGGCGTTCGACTGGGGCAGTGAAGACGCTCTCGACGAAGCGATTCGCGCGCGGGCTGGCGAGGAACGCCGCGGAGAGAGGGACAAAGGCCAACGGGACAAGGAAATACGCGATGATCCCGTACCCGTCGAGCCAGGTATCCTGAGTTCCCACAGTTGCCACGGAGCCGACAGCCAGCAGGATGACGCCAGCACCGATTAACGCGAAACGGCCGCGCATCGTGGCTCTGAGTTCTTCGACGTACAGACTTCTAATCGTCATATCTCTTCTCTGCTTAGGCCTTAATCACAGCACACGGAGGTATCGCGCGAGCGGCTCTCCGAGAGGCCACTCGGATGCGCTACGGAAAATACAGACTCCCTCCTAAACAGACGATTAACATTCATGGTGAAGCAGGGAGGCCGCGGGCGGGACTGTGAAGGGAGCTTTGTGTGCAAGTGTCCCCTAGGGAATCGGCTGAGCCTGTTTGCTCTCCCTTTGGGCGACACTTCGGCCGATGAAGGCAAAGAGCAGCAGAACCACCGCCGTCAGCCAGGCGCCGAGGCTGAAGACAGAGGACATGTACAGGCCGATGGTTAGACCTGCTCCAATCAGCAATGCTGCGAGAACGCCAAATTGCGGCATGCCGTACGAGAAGATGAACGGCAAATAGTGCGTGCCGAGCGCGATCATGAAGGCGGGGTAGAACCAGTTCAGACGGTAAAAGGTGGCAGCAGCTACGAGCGGGAGATTGAACGGAAGCGTAAAGGCAATTTGCATGCCGAGAGCATTCATCGGATGCCCCTTGGGTAAGGATGCAGGACGGCCCATCAGCCGCAAGAGCAATTGCGTCAGAGGAAAGATGAAGAAGCCACCCACGACCAACGCGATGATCGCTGACTTGGGCGACTGCCAAGTGGCCAAGACGGCTGATAGGAGCCAGACCAGACTCGACACCAACTGACCCGGAAAGCCGCCCAAGAAAACGCTTCGTACATCCCGTTGGGCATCATTGATATTCACGGAGGTTCCTTTCCGAAATCAAGACTGGCATTGGGCGCTCGTTTGTATAAGTGAGTACGAAGCTGTCGGCGAATCCTATCACTAGTCCGCGGAGAATTCGGCCGAGAGGCCAGCTGGCGGTTGGGAAAGGTAGAGGGTTCTCCTTGGACTCTTAGATTCGTCGCTCCAAACGGGAAACGGCTACCGGCGGCATGCGGTGATTCTAGAGTTGGCAATCTCATCCATTCCTCCTGTCCTACCGGTCAGTTTTCTACCAAGCACGACTGGCCGTGATGACCATCGCAGGACCGCGAATCGAATGGCAATATCGGAGCAACATCACCGGGTCCAGCAACCACCATCATTAGCAAAAATGGCCCCAGATAGCGGTTTTGTGCGCTTGCAGAGCGGACGGAAGATGACTGGCCAAATTGGAAGAAGAAAACGAGGAAGTTTCTCATTCATTGAGATACTGAGCGTTGCTGCGATCCTGCTGATCTTAGTGATGATCGCCATTCCGACTCCCTATACGGGTTGGAACCACGGGTTCCCGGCTTCGCACACGACTTTGGGCCGAGGATCCGCTGCTGCCGATACAAGGAGCAGCGAGACATTGAAGAGCACTGGCGGGGGAAAGACGGCTTCGGTTGGTTACGGGCCCCAGGGATCACCTTTCGAGGTAAGAACCGTGGGGCAGCGTGACTTCTGTGCCGATATGCCTGGCGTGGTTCGTTTCAGCACCACCAATGCGCCTTGCAAAAACGGGACACTTGCCACGAATACGCCAGCGCGCCGCGAGCAACCGAGACCCTGACACCGGTCTGCGGTTAGCCAGTATGAGTCTGCTATCCGCCGTGTCGTGATTGCTTCGAGAGAGTTGTCACTCGACCGCTGCGCCAGCCTGCTCCTTCCATTGCTGAACGTCCACGCCCATCAGCAGGAGCCACAAGCAAAGCGATAGTTCGGCGAGGAACCCGAGGATCTTAAGGTAGATGAACAGATGCTCCTGTTCTGGCCCTTGGACGCGGCGACGCTTCACCAATGGGTCCCATCATTTCATAACCTCGAGGAGGTCGTATGGTGATCGAACGTGTCCAGTTACCGCGTCAATCAGGACTTGTGGACGCAATTTGTACCGGCTTTCCCCTGTATGCATTTGTTAAGCGAACTCGGACTAGCCAGAAAATCAGCAAGATCAGTGGAAGTATGGTGAGAATTAGATACAAGGTCGTGCTGAATAATGCCGGGGATAGATGCTGACCAAGGCCCACTTTCGAAAGCAACCTCAGCGGGCGGTTTGAGGGTCCCAGGAAAAAAGATCCTGCTGCGATGAACAGGCCAAAGCACATGCGCCAGAGATGCCGCGCGATGCGCTTCGCTCCAAAAAGACAGCCGCGCACCAACATGCGAACGTCCCCCACGGCTGCCAGCAACATCACTGAACCCATGAAAAAGCTCATTCCGACCGGGACTCCGTCTTGTGAGGTCGCTCCGCTGCGCACGACTTGAATAGCATTTATCCAGGTGAGGACGCCCAGGGCCAAAGGGATCAGGAACAGAACCCAATCGAAACGGCTGGTTTCCCCGTCTCTCCGTCTGGCGGTCAGCCATGGGGTTCCGATCAGATAGAAGGTTAGAATGCCGCCGCCGACGTTGTTTGGTTGATGTCGCGTGATGGCAAGGTACACCGCCCCGACGGCCATGGTGAGCAAGGATGCGACAAAGACCTTTCCCGCCAGCGCATGGCGGGGGGAACCTTTGCGGAAAGTCATCGCAGCGGTTCCGGATAGCAAGCCTAAAGTTCCAGCGCAGATATGAACAAGAAGTATGGGCGAATAGGACATTGCCTTCTTACGGATATAGACCCGGGGCCGGACCCAAGTATTTCCGCAGGTGGGGTGTCGTGATGTCTAAAGTGGCACACGCAAGGCTGGCGAGTGGGGCACGACGGCTGGTCTCACCAGGCAATCGAAAGAGGGCCATAACTTCTTGGTTGCCTGGCAACCCTGGCTCCTGCTCGCGGCTTACTGGCTAAAAATCAGCAACGTGAAAGTCTTGGAAATTACCTTTGGCCAGGGATGAGGATTCTGGGGCGTGGCAGGCGGTGGCGGTTCGAATTTGGCCGTCACAGTATAGACATTGTGGTTTTTTGTGTCGAGCGCCATGGTTCGCGCCCCGCGCTGCGTTGAGATGGTCTGGACCACGGTGTATTTGTCGGGCGAGTCTTCGTGGGCTACCGTGATCGACCCATCACCGCAGGAGGCAAACGCCAGTCCCGTTGCC
>Ga0210409_10002261_pt1 | contig 23142 bp, 17 predicted proteins | sample IncBWH17MmetaG_FD_161649 | JGI IMG/M metagenome (GOLD analysis project Ga0210409, IMG submission 161649) | Forest soil microbial communities from Barre Woods Harvard Forest LTER site, Petersham, Massachusetts, United States - Inc-BW-H-17-M | ecosystem: Environmental > Terrestrial > Soil >...
GCGCACCGGACCGAGATCGTCCCGCCGTCGACGTCCGATTGGCCGTCCTGGGCGATGTGGCCCGGGAAGTTGGCGCATCCGAGCGCGCAGCTGTTGGCCGCCGACTGCTCGCAGGCCGCTTGCGTGGCCAAGTACTTCGTCGCAACACCATACTCGAGCTGCTGGCCGCAGTAGCAGCCCTTGGCCACGATCCCGCAGTCGTTCGCAGTGGCGCACGAAGCGAGGTCGGAAGGCGGCGCCGCGCAACTGAACGTCGCGCCGTCTACCGATGGCGCGTCCGTCGATCCTGCGTCGCCGGACCCGCCATCGCCCGAGGCCGCGTCGATGGACCCACTTTCGGACGAGCTTCCCTCGATCGAAGCGCCATCCGGCCGCGCGCCGTCCAAGCCTCCGTCCATTCCGGAAACGAGGCCCCCCTCGGAGCCTCCCTCCCGGCTGATCGGCCCTCCTTCGGACCCGCCCTCGGACCCGCCATCCTGGCTCGAGCCTCCGCTGTCGGGCTGCGCAGCCGTATTTCCGCTCGTGCTGTCCCCGCAAGCGAGGCACAGGCAGACCAGACAAGCCATGGAAGCGCGAATCGAGCAATTCATGTGAGCGTGCCGCTGCAAGGCCCCCACTAGACTACACGGCGCTGCGAAAAGCGTCCCCCGAGTCCGAATCCGCATGCGACTCGGAGTCGGCGTCGGATTCCGAATCGGAGATCGGACTCCGAGGTCGGGCATCCGAATCGGACTCCGCCTCGGTCAGCAGCCCGTGCGACGGGGGCGAAACGCGACGGCTCGCGAGCCGTGCCAAAACGCGCGTTCGGCTACTCACACCAGCGCCAGACGCTCGATTTCCCGCTCGCCCGCGCTTACTTTCGCAGCGCCGTGTAGACTACGCCTGCGGCTCGCTCTTCCACCGGATCGCGTTCTCCAACATCTTTCGAATAAGCACTTCGTAGCCGATGCCCACCTGCGCGGCAGCTTGGGCGAAGTCGTCCTCCTTGGCGAGCGCCGGATTGGGGTTTGCCTCCATGACAACGACTTCGCCGAGCGGCGTGAGCCGGACGTCGATTCGGCCCACCCCGCGGATGTGCAAGATGCGATAGACGCGCCTCGCGAGCTCGGCGAGCTTGCGCTCGACGGCGGGCGCCAGCGGTCCGGCGGGCCCATTCCGGATCTTCCATTTCTTGCGGTACGCGTCGTTCCACTTTGCCTTTGCCGTAGCGAAGCGGGGAGCGTCGTCGTCGGGCGGCTCCCCGAAGAAGATCTCGCGCGGCGGAAAGACTGTGAGCCGCTTGTTGCCGAGCACGCCGATGTAGAGCTCTCGTCCGTCGATGTATTCCTCGACGAGTGCGTCGCTCTCGAAGCGATCGTGCACGAAGCGTGCTCGTTCGATCGCTTCCTGCTCGTTCTTCGCTAACGAGGCGAGCGCGATTCCGTCGCTGGCCTCCTCGCTGATTGGCTTGACGAATGCGGGATACGAGAAGCGGCCGAGTCGGCGCAACGGACGCTCTCGCGAAGACACGACGAAGCGCGCGACCCGGATGCGATGGAACGCGAGCAGTTTCTTGGCGAGAGCCTTGTCCTTGCAGAGCATCAGCGCGTCGGGCCCCGCGCCGGTGTACGGGACTCTCATGAGCTCGAGCAGCGCCGGTACATTCGGCTCGTGCGCCCGATCGGAGAAGAACGTCTCACAAAGATTGAAGACGAGATCAGGCTTGAAGAGCTCGATCTTATCGAAAACGGCCTTCACGTCGTCGAAGACGGCCAGCGCCTCCACGTCGTGCCCCAGCTTGCGCAGGCAGGCGAGCACGTCGGCTTCCATGGGCTTGCCCTCCTCCGTCCGAAGGGAGCGGAGGCTGAAGGTCTCGTCGGGCCCGATGGGACGGTGCATGTCGAAGAGGACGAGGATCTTCACTACACCGACCTCTTGAACCGCCCGGTGTAAAGGTGATTCGTCACGAGTGATCCCAGGTAGGCGCCCACTTCGAGCGCCTGCGCGACTTCGTCGCTGCTCGCGTGGAGCGCAAGCTCGGCGCACCGCTGGACGAGTTTGCGCGCGAGGTCGTTGGCGATGTACTTGCGCTGGCCCGTCCAGCGCACCACCCCGGCGACGATTGCCTTTTGACGTCGCCGCATGAAGGCTGCCGCCGTGCCATGTCCGGCGGGCGCATCGGCGAAGATGCGCCGCAGGTCGGCGTCATAGAAGCCCGGCCGATCCTGCGCCCACAACTTGCGCCGTGTCGCGTAGTAGCGCGCCAACGTCGTTCGCATCTTGGATGCTTCGGCGCGCCGCCGTCCGCCACGCACCGTCGGCAATTTTCCGCGAGCCTCGCGCATGAGTTCGTCGACGTACTTGAGCTTCTCGAGCGCCTTCCAACCGCGATAGCGCGCGCCCCACTGGTCAGGGGACGAGGCGAGCCACACGGCGAAGGTTTCGGCGAAATCCTCGTCGGGATGCGCCTGCGCATACCAGTTGGGCAGGTGCCTCACGAACCCCTTGCTGTAGGGACGCGGCCGGTAGGTCTCGGGCTCGTAGTCGACGTTGGGGCTTCCGAAAATCGCGCGCCACTTGCGCCGGGACGAAAAGCGGTACGCCTGGTCGAAGGCGTGTCCGCATTCGTGGCGCAAGAGCTGGGCGCACCACTCCGCCGTCCCACCTTCGACTTCCATCATTTGGTGAAGCTCGAGCTGCTTCAGGCGGCCGTGCGCGAGATAGAACGGGATGGCGATCGCCGGGAAGCCGCTCGGGCTGAACCATTCGTCGCCCAGATAACACGGCGGTCGAAACCGCAAGCCGCGCGCATCAAGCTCGTCGTAGAGCTTCGCTATGCGTGGCTCGAGCTCACTGCCTTCGACACGCACGCCAAGGTCGAGGATCCGGAAAGCCAGGAGCTCTTCGTCGCGTAGCAAGGCCCAGGGAGGGTCCACCAGGCATATGGTAGTGGCAACTTGGGCACTTGTTCGATGAACCGGTCACTGTGGAATCGCGGCAGCTTTGGCTTGCGTGATCGCGTCATCGTGATCCGCTTGCAATTCGTAGCCCGCCGCGAGCGCTTGGTCTGCTGCGGCCGTGTACTTCGTCACGTAGTCATCGTGCGTTGGATACAGCTGCAGGAGGTGCGCCATCGTGAAGGGGACCGTTTCTCCGCCGAGGCCGCAAGCGAGGCCCCCGATGGTATTCGTCGGATCCGTCGGCGAGTTGTTGAGGTCATACTTCGCAATGGGCACGTCGATATCTTGAATCCGCACGCCGCCCAACACGTTGCCGTCGGCATCCAGCGCCAACGAGCCTCCAGAGGTTTGGAACGGCATCCCGGCAGTCGGCCGTTGTCCCTTGCGCACCCACCGGATCAGGTGATCGATGGCTGCGTTGTAGACGCGGTACGCGGGAAATTCGTTGAGCGGGTTGACGCACTGGGCGACGGATACTCCCACTGAGCCCGCCGCCCACGCGAGCTCCATGCCTCGCGTTGTGACGCGATCGTCGTTGTGGGTCGAGCCGGCTACCTCCCATTCCACCAGGTTGGGGCCGTCGCCGAGCGAGCCGTTGCCCTCGGTCATCGTGAAGAGCTGGAGAGTGGGGACGCCCGGGTCGTTGCTGGCGGGCTCCGGCCCGGAATGGATGTCAAACCCGTCGTAAACTTTCGTCGAGGGGTATGTGTTGTTGAGATACGATGACATTTCAGCCGCTGATTGAGATTGTCCTCCGGCGATGACCGCGTGGACTGGCATGCACGACCCGAGCAGCGTGTCGCTCTGCATCCGAATCGCCACGGCCGCTTGCGAGAAGATGTCGGGGGCGTAGGTATCGCCGGGGTGGTTAATCGGCGCGTAACGATTGGCGTCGATATTCTTTAGCGCGTTGGCGCCCACTTGCTGAGCGGACACGGCAATGAACACGTGTCCTTCGCGCATGAAATACTCGCGAGAATTGGCCCATATCACCGCGAAATCGATTTGACCGCTAACGTTGTACCACTCGACGAATACGGTCCCGCTGAACTTCGCGGCGTCTTTCGGCTTCTTCACGACCATGCGAGTCGTGTATGCGGTGGGCGTTGTATTTGAAACGAGGAACTCCTGCATCGTGTAGTTGTAGTCGTCGAGGCCCGCGGCCTGATCGAATATCTTCCCCGCGCCCGCATCCGCATCTACGGGGACGACGGTCGGATTCGGTACCATGTTGGCGTTGTTCCAGTTCACGGGCGTGCAGTCCGGCATCGGCCCTGCCTCCGGTGCCGGCATCTGCGAGGCGTCGACCATGGCGATGCTACCGCCGCCGTCTCCCGTTCCCCCCGAGCCCATGCTCTGGGTCCCCCCCGAGCTCGAAGAAGCACCAGATGTTGGCGAACCGGACGTGGCGTGGGCTCCCGAGCTCGACGAGGAGCCCCCTGCTTCTGAGCTCGACGGGACGCCGCCCTCACCGACCATTTGCATCCGGCCCCCGCTCGACGACTGCGGGAGGTTGGGATTCGATTGCGACGCGTTGGAGTTATGCCGCATGTCGCTTCCACACCCGGTGATCACTAAGCCGACGCAGGTTGCGACTACGCAAACTTCGACAAGGCGAACTCGAACGCGAGCAAAGAATTGATGGATGAGCTTGGATTTAATCAGCATGAGCGTCTCGCCAGGCGCCCCTTCGTTCGGAGCGTTTCTCCTTATTGGGTTCAGTCGCGAAAAACTTTCTGTTTTTTACATTCCGCCAGCGAGTTGCGCGGCCGCGATTCTGTCAACGGAAAATAAAAGAGCCGGCTCACAGGATAGCGACACGAGAAATTCCCTTTTCACTTGAACACCCGACGAAGTCGGTCGAGGCTGCGCCCATGGAAGGCGCAACCGCCCCGAGCGAAGACTCGGGCATGATCGATCTCAAGGCTCTCGCCGCGAAGGCGGAGTCAATCCGCTCGCCGGCGCTGTCCGAAGTCGGCGAGAGCGCTGTTCCCGTCGAAGCTGCCCCGGCGCAGTTCGCCGCTCCGTTGGGCGGTTACGCGCCCGTCGATTCGGAGGCAGCTCCAAAAAACATGCTGCCTCTCTTCCTCGGTGCGGGAGCAGGGATTGTGCTCCTGCTGGTGGCAGGCATCGCGATCGGTCTCAAGGTCGGCAGCCGTGTGGCACCCGCTCCGGTCACGACGGCCATCGCTTCGGCGATCCCGGTACCTACGGTCGTCGCAACGGCGGAACCAAGCGCTGCTCCCTCAGCCGGTGTGACCTCAGAGCCCTCGGAGAGCGCAGCCCCCGAGGCGGCGACGACGCCGAAGCGGCGCCGGCACGGAGGCGGCGCCGCGCACAAGCTTCCGGCGGCGGGTGGGGGTGCGGGCGCGACCGCAGGCGACGGAGCCGGCGCAAGCGGCGCTACGGCAGCGACCCGCGCGGCAGGCGCAGGAGAGACGCAGACCGCGGCTTCACCGAAGAAGGGCGACTGCGGCTGCAAAGGCGACTTGACGTGTATGATGAAATGCTCAACGCACTAACTTGTGCCACTACGCGCCAAACCTGATTTTCGGTGACCGACCCCGCAAGCTCGCAGAGCCCCCCCGCCGAGACTGACCCGCAGCGCCTGCACGCGATGCAGACGGGAATGACCTGTGCGTTTTGGGCGGAGGTACGCCCCAACGCGCCCGCGATCGTGTCGGCACGAGGCAACCGCACATTTGCCGAGCTCAATGCGCGAGCCAATCAGCTCGCTCGTGCCCTGCGGGCCCGCGGCCTCCGACCAGGGGACGCGGTAGCTCTCATGTGCTCGAACCGCCCCGAGTTCGCGGAGGTGCTCACGGCGACGCGCCGCACGGGGCTGCGCCTCACGCCGATCAGCACGCGTCTGACGGGGGCCGAGGCGGGCTACATCCTCGACGACTGCGACGCGAAGGCCGTCATCGCCGAGGCACGGTTGGCCGAGAGCGTTCGCGTGGCCGCCGCGGCAGCGCCACGCGCGGCAACGCGGCTCGCCGTTGGCGGTGAGATCACCGGATTCGACTCCTACGAGGCTGTCCTCGCAGCCGAGGACACCGCGAACATCGCCGATCCCGCGCCCGGCAACCACATGCTCTACACTTCCGGCACGACGGGTCGGCCGAAGGGGGTGCTTCGGCAGGCGGTGATCGGCACCGCTTCGCCGATCGCGCTCGCGGCGGGCTACTTGCCTGGCCGCGATCTGCACCTATGTACGGGACCGCTCTACCACGCGGCTCCTCTGGCCTTTTCGTTGATCGCACCGCTGGTCGAGGGTGTCGGCACGGTGCTGATGGACAGCTGGGAAGCCAAGGAAACGCTCCGGCTGGTCGCCGAGCACCGCATCACCCACACGCACATGGTGCCTACGATGTTCCATCGCTTGTTGTCGCTTCCGGAGGAAGTGCGACGCCGGTACGACCTCTCCTCCCTTCGGTTCGTCCTGCACGGCGCCGCGCCGTGCCCGGTTTCCGTCAAAAGCGCGCTCATCGACTGGCTGGGGCCTATCCTCTTCGAATACTACGCTGCCACCGAGGGCTCTGGCACGAGCGTCGGCTCGGCGGAATGGCTCGCGAAGCGCGGTACCGTTGGGAAGCCCGCGGACCCGGACCACGTGCGGATCCTCGACGACCGGGGCGAGCGCGTCCCCGCTGGGTCCGTCGGCACCGTGCACCTGAAGGCTCCCGAGATCGGGCGCTTTCGCTACTACAAGGACGAGGGCAAGACGTCGGCCGCGTATCGGGGCGACTACTACACCCTTGGCGACGTTGGCTACCTGGACGAGGACGGCTATCTCTTTCTCACGGACCGGAGCGCCGACCTCATCATCTCCGGCGGCGTGAACATCTACCCGGCCGAGGCGGAAGCGATCCTGCTATTGCACCCCGCGGTGGCTGACGCTGGCGTGATCGGGGTGCCGAGCGCCGAGTGGGGCGAAGAGGTCAAAGCGATCGTGAAGCTCCGCCCCGACATCGAGGCGTCCGGGGAGCTCGCGCGCGAGATCGTGACGTTCTGCCGGGCAAGGCTTGCGCACTACAAGTGCCCGCGCAGCGTGGACTTCGTCCAACAACTCCCTCGGCAGGACAACGGCAAGCTCTACAAGCGCGAACTGCGCGAGCGCTACCGAGCGTTGACGAGGGAAGGGGGAATGGGCACGTGAAGGGCATTTGCGAAGGACGCGTCGTGGTCGTGACGGGTGCCGGACGAGGCATCGGCCGCGGCCATGCACTGGAGTTCGCGCGACAAGGAGCCCGGGTTGCAAATGGGGACGACGTCTCCACCTTCGCTCGGCGAAGCTCGGCGACGTGATTCCGGGTCTCGTGGCGAAAGCAGCGCTCAACTCGACGATGCGGAGCTGACTTCGACCAAGCGTTCGCCTTCGTGCCGGCGCGACCATTCGGCGTGCAGCTGCGCGTACGTGCCCTTGCACGCGAGGAGCTCGGCGTGAGTCCCGAGCTCGGTCAGTGCCCCCTCGCGGACGACGCCGATCCGGTCCGCCTGCTCGGCGGTTGTGAGGCGGTGGGCCACGACAATCACGGTGCGCCCCTTCATGATGCGTTGCATCGCTTCTTGGACGACGCTCTCCGTGCCCGGGTCTAGGCTGGACGTCGCTTCGTCGAGGACGAGCACCGCCGGGTCGACGAGGGCCGCGCGGCCAAGGGACACGAGCTGCCGCTCGCCTGCGGACAGTCGCGAGCCCCGCTCGCTCACTTCCGTGTCAAGGCCATCTGGCAAAGCCTCGAACCTCTCGAGCGCGCCCACGGAATCGAGAGCCCGCGCGACGTCGTCATCGCTCGCTTCCGGGCGCGCGATACGCACGTTCTCTCGAATCGAGGTGTTGAAGAGGAAGCCCTCTTGCGGAACGAGCACGATCCGCGCATGCAAAGAGGCCGCTTGTGCGTTCCTCAGATCGATGCCCGCAAAGGTGACCTTACCCTCGACGGGGTCGTAGAGACGCGCCGCGAGCTTCGCCAGGGTCGACTTGCCTGCCCCGGTTGGACCCACGATCGCCAGCGTCTCGCCGGGAGCGACACGCAGGCTCACCTTCGTGAGCACGCGGGAGGCACCGTCTCGGTACGCGAACGACACGCCGTGGAGCTCGAGTATGCCTCGGGCCGGGAGAGACACGGCGTCTGCTCGCTCGTCGACGTCGATCTCCGTGTCGAGCAGCCCGAGGACTTTCGTGAGACCGGCGCCGGCCGACTGCATCTGGGTGAGGAGCTGGGACAGAAGCTGCACGGGCTCGAAGAGGTGACCCAGGGTCAGGACGAAGAAGGCGACCGTCCCGATCGTGACGAGTCCTCGGTTGACCATCCACCCGCCTGCCGTGAGCACCGCGGCGGTCGTCCCCACACCTGCGAATTCGATGACCGGCAAGTACCAGGCCTGGAGCCTGACCGACTCCATGTGCGCTCCATAAAGCGCCCGGTTGCCGCGCGCGAATCGCTCCTGCTCGACCTCTTCCCGGGCGAACGCCTGAATGACGCGAACGCCCGCGATGCCCTCCTGCAGGAGCGAAAGGGTGTGACCAATCCGATCGCGCACCTCCAGGTACGCGCGACGCGATTCCCGTTGAAACCAGCGGGTCGCGACGGCGACCAGGGGCACCACGAGCGCGCAGACGAGCATCAGCCGGACGGAAATGACGCTCAGCACCCCCGCCGAGATCAGGAGTAGCAGCGTGTTGCTGAGGAGCGTGAGCAGTCCCGTCTGCACGAACTCCTGCAGCGAGTCGATGTCCGAGGTCATGCGGGACACGAGCACGCCGGCCTTCTCGCGGTCGTAAAACGGCATCGCGAGCCGCTGGAGATGGTCGAAGACACGGATTCGCAAATCCCGAAGGAACGTTTCCCCCACTACGCTCAGCGCCCGGATCTGTGCGCGATAGAGCCCATACGAGACGAGCGCCACGGCGATGTACCCGACGACGGCCCGGTTGAGCGCTCGCGGCTGCCCCTTGTTGATTCCCTGGTCGATCGCGTACCGGACGAGAAGGGGCCCGGAAAGCACGGTCGCCGTCCACGCCATCACCAGCGCGAGGGCCGCGAGCAATTGCCCGCGGTGCCCGCGAAGCATGGGTGCGAGCCGGCGCAGGAGGCTCACGCGGACATCCCCGTCGGAGCGTTCTCGGCAGCCAGCAGCCGTCGGTACGCTTCGGAGCTGACGAGCAGGCTGTCGTGGGTCCCGTCGGCCATGATGCGCCCGCCGTCGAGCAGCACCACGCGGCTGGCGAGTGCGATGGTCGCGGGGCGATGGGCGATGATGATCGTCGTGCGCCCCTTCATGACTTCGGACAGAGCGCTCCGGATCTCGTGTTCCTTGACCGGATCCACCGAGGATGTGGCGTCGTCCAGAATGAGCACACGAGGATCGGCGAGAATGGCACGCGCGATGGCGATCCGCTGCCGCTGTCCGCCCGAGAGCGCCAGCCCGCGCTCCCCGACCTCCGTCGCATAACCGTTTGGTAGTCGGGAGATGAAGTCATGGGCGCCGGCCAGCCGTGCCGCACGCTCGACCTTTCCAGCAGAAGCCTCGGGATCTGCGAATGCAATGTTGTTCGCCAGGGTGTCATTGAAGAGGAAGGTGTCGTCGAACACGATCCCCACTTGGCTTCGGAGATCCCTGACCGCCACTTCCCGCACATCGACGCCGTCCAGCAGCACCCGCCCCGCGTCGACGTCGTAGAAACGCGGAACGAGGCGGCCAATCGTGCTCTTGCCCGAGCCGGTCGCGCCGACGAGCGAGATCGATTGCCCTGCAGGAATCACCAGGTCGAGCGCGTCGAGAACGGTCACGTCCTCCCCCGCGCGATACCGGAACGTGACGCCTTCGAAACGGATCTCGCCGAGCGGACCGGGGCCTTCGGGAAGGGAGCGAGGAGACGGCGCATCCACGATGCTCGGCGCCGTCTCGAGCAGCTCGGCGGCGCGCCCGGCAGAAGCCACGGCACGCTCGGCCGTCGCGATGATCATGCCGAGCGTTCGCAGGGGATTCACCAGCAGCACGACGAAGAAGTTGAACATCACGAGGCTGCCGATGGTCATTTCCCCGGCCAGCACGCGGTGGCCGCCGAACGCGAGCACGGCGATCAGCCCGACGTTCGGGAGGAGCTCTATCGCGGGCAGGAAGATCGAACGCACGCGGGCGGCCTGCATCGCCTGTCCGAAGACATCGCCCGCCTCGATCCGCAGCCTCCGGCGCAAGACGTCCTGCATGCCGAAACCCTTGATCACGCGGACGCCCGAGATCGCCTCGTCAACGACCGCCGCGAGCTGGGCCGACTCTTCCTGGATGCCGAGGGCGGCGGGGTGCAGGCGCTCGGAAAATCGCCGTCCGAGAACGTTCACGAGGGGCAGAGGGCCGAGGGCGAGCGCAGTGAGTACGGGATCCGTCGCCAGGAGCGCGACCGTCGAGGCAACCACGATGACGAGGTTCGCGATCGTCAGCGGAATCATGACCAAGAAGCTCTGGATCTGCTGCAGATCCGTGTTCGCCCGGCTCATGAGCTGGCCGGCTCGCGCTCGATCGTGGAACGCGAAGTGAAGGCGCTGGACGTGGGCGTACATGCGATCACGAAGGCGCGCCTCCGCAAGACGCGCCTCGCGAAACGCGAGATATCGCCGCGTCCCGGTGAAGATCGCGGAGACCACACCGACCGCGGCAACGAGCCCGCTCCACTGCACGAGCGCGCGGAGGTCGCGACCGGCGATGCCCCGATCCATCGCCTGGCGGACCAGAAGCGGCGTACAGACCTTCGCGGCGGTCCAGACGAGCCCGGCGCCGACTCCCGTCGCGATTCCCCATCGCTGACCGACGAGCGTCTCGCGAATGAGTGCCCAGCCCCGCCGGCGGCTCGTCGCAAGGCCGATCATGGTATCGGTATCTCGGCAATCGTTGGAAGGAAGATGGCAGTCGAGCGTTTTCCCGTGGAGAGGTCGCACATCTTAATGTTTGCGCGCGCGATCGGCGACGACAATCCGGTGTACCGCGACGAGGAGAAGGCGCGCCAGGGCGAGGCGGGCGGCATCATCGCGCCCCCCACGTTCGTACAGGCGAGCGCGCAGTTCGACCCGGACTACCCCTTGCGGCCTAGGTCCGGCGTGCCTTGGTTCGGCTCGGGTAAGCATCCGAGTGGTGTGAGCGCCGCGGATCGCGGCGGGAGCGGCCGGGGCAGCGGTGGACTGCATGCCGAGCAGCACTACGAGTATCACCGGCACATCCGGCCGGGAGACGTGGTCACGGCAAGGACCGAGCCCGGCCGGACCTGGGAGAAAGAGAGCAAGCGCGCGGGCAAGCTGAAGTTCAGCGAGCGAATCACCACGTACACCGACCAGCACGGACAGATCGTCATCACGGCGCGCAGCGTAGGCATGAGCACCGAACGCGTCATCGCGAAGGAGTAGGACGTGGCACTCAAGGCGAGCGAGCCAACTGCTCCGCGAGAGCGACGACCGTACCCTTTCCTTTCGTTTTCGTTGCCATGTGCTCTCGTTTCTCCTTTCTAAAGGCGGCCTCCGCGTCCGGCGCCCACGCCCCATCGCGTGGGTGGCGCCCGCATCGACGTCCTTCACCCCCTTAACCGGGTCGAGCGGGGTTCTTTCGCGAAAGAAAAATGCTCTTTTTTCTACCGGCACCCAAACCCCAGCGATTCTGTTGGGATGCGGACTTTCGATGACTCCGTTCGACGTTTTCGCCCATGAATGTGCGGGACTCGGGCACGAGTCCGTCGTTCCCTCCTGCGAGTCTCGTGGAATGGTGCGCGAGTCGGATGTTCTCGGGTGCGAGTCTCCTTCACTCGTGGATCCGTTAGGCGGACTCGCACGCGTATTTGCGGGATGCGGGCATGAATCGAGCGTTCTCTCGTCGCGTTCGAGCGGACCCGAGCGCGCGTCTCGTCGATGCGGGCGTGGATGGCGTGGACTCGGACGCGGGCTTGGTGGACGGGCACGCCTACGAAACCGACTCGCGTGCGAGTGCACTTGATACGGGCACACATCGACTGTTCCCGTGGCGCCATCGTGAAGAGGGGCGCGCGAGTCTCGTCAATAAGCGCATGTGTGCCGCGGGCTCGGACATGGGTTTCGTGAACGCGCGCGCCTTCCAAGCCGACTCGCGAGAGAGTCCGCTTGACTCGCGCTCGCGTCGAGCCGATGGGTGCGCGAGTCTTCTTGACTCGGGGTCGTATTGAGCAAAAGGGCGCACGGGCCCGCGAGATGCAGGTTCGAGGAAAGGTGTCTCGCTCGCGAGTCGGCTTGACTCGCACGGTCATTCAGCATTCTTCACACGCCTCTCGGAGCGATGCGAGCGTGCATCCATCGCTCACGCAAGCGCATGCCGCGAACTCGCGCGCGAGCTGAGCGAACGGGGACGGGCATTGACGAAACTCGTACCGGCCTTGGCGACAATCGTGCACGCATTCACGTGACTCGCACTGCCATTGGCGTGATGCCGGCGCGAGTCCACTCGACTCGCCGCTGAGTGGCAAGGATCCAGCGTTGCGCCCGCAGGGCTCGTGCCACGTTTCGCAGGGCTCGCGGCGGCTTCGAGGTCATTCGCGGGCGAGTTCAAGGGAAGCGATGCTCGGAGAACGCATGGACGAGCGCTGCCATGGGCGCTCCTTCGCGAAGACGAGGAGGGCGAGCTTGTCGACGGCTCGCTGGTACGGTCCATTCGGCGCAGGACGCCCTACTATGCGTTACGTTTTCCTGCTCGCTCGCCCGCGCTATGGCCCACTCATTAGGTTCTCCGCCTCGCGCCCGGAGGGACCGGTCACGTTCTGTTGGGTCCAGGTTGCACCATCCCATATCCAGGTGTCGCCATGAAAGCTGGGTCCGCTCCCTCCGGATCCGCCGAATAGGACGATTTTCCCGTTGAGTGTGGCCGCACCGGCACGGTAGCGAGCAGAAGGTCCAGAGACGCTAAGCTGCGTCCACGTAGCGCCATCCCAGGTCCACGTATCGGCGAGATATCCGCTCGTGTCGCCGAGGCCGCCCCACAAGACAACCTTGGCACCCAGCGTGGCCGCACTTGCGGAATCTCGACCGCTTGGGCCCGAGACGTTTCGCTGTGTCCAGGCCGTCCCGTCCCACTCCCAGGTATCTGCCAAGTAGTTGCCACCTCCAAACAGCACGGCCTTCCCGTTCAATGCGGCGATGGCGGCGGAATCGCGAGGCGAAGGCCCCGAGACAATCTTCTGCGTCCAGGTGGCGCCGTCCCAGACCCACGTGTCACTGTAAGTCGTTCCGCTGTTATTATTTCCGCCGAACAACACGACTTGGCCGTTGACTGTGGCCATGGCGGCCAAGATGCGACCGGGCGGCCCGGGGACGTTCTGCTGTGTCCACGACCTTCCGTCGTAGACCCAGGTATCTGTGAACAACATGCCGTTGTTCACGCCGCCGAACAACACAGTTCTGCCGTTGAGCGTCGCAATGGTTGCGTCTATGCGAGCAGGGGGTTGGGCAACGTTCTGCTGCGTCCAGCGAGCACCGTCCCAAAGCCAGGTGTCGCTGACGAAGGGCGAGTTGGTGCCCCCGCCTCCATACAGCACAACACTGCCTGCCTCCATGCCGGCTTCGGTCCCTGAAGCCGCATCGCTGCCTGCGTCCGTGCCGGCTTCGGTCCCTGAAGCCGCATCGCTGCCTGCGTCCGTGCCGGCTTCGGTCTCTGCGGCCGCCTCTCCTCCTGCGTCCGCCGGTTCACTCGCATCATTGCCCGCTTCGGGTCCGCTCTCTGCCACAGGGGCTACGTCGCGGAACGCGTCGGTTCCCGCGTCATCGGACCCGTCACGCATGCCCGAGTCCATGGTGGCATCTGCCATGTCTGCTGGAGCACCGAGACCGATCGCTCCCGTGTCATGAGTCGTGCTCGATTCCACGCCAGCGCCGGAATCTTTCCCGAGCTCTGGAAGCGTAGCATCGCTCGATGAAGTCTCGGTCTGCGCATCCGTGTCGGCCTGACCGTCGGATGGCGCCTGCGTCGATGTGTGGCCCCCGCAGGTGCTGACCAGGGCAGCGGCGGAGATCGACATCGAGGCCGCCAGAAAGCGTTGAAGCCCGACCCAGTCTCTCGCCATCCTGCCAACGATGACCCGTTAGCCGACTTCGAGCAACTGACCGAGGCCGGGGCCGACGGAGGTTGGCGCTAGCTGAGCTCGTCGGACGCGTACCCGAAGAGCATCCGCGCGATGATGAGCCGCTGGATCTGTCCGGTCCCTTCGTAGATGTCCGTGATGCGCCCGTCACGCAGCCACTTCTCGACCAGGTAGTCACGACTCGCGCCCATGGCGCCCAATAGCTCGATGCACCCTTGGGGCACCGTGCGGGACACCTCACCCCCTTTGGACTTGGCGACCGACGCTTCTACGTTGTTCTCCTCTCCCATGTCGGCGAGCCAGGAGGCGCGCAGGACGGCGAGCGTCGCCGCCTCCGTGTCCGCTTCCATCTGCACCAGGCGGGCTTCCGCCCCGCCACGCGCGTTTCGGCCGCGTTCCCAGTCGACCCGCACGCCCTCGGCGGCAAGCGCTTCGTGAGCAAAATCGAGGCTCGCGCGCGCCTTGCCGACGCCGCCTGCCGCCACGCCCGGCCGCGTCATGTTGAACGTCTTCATGACACCCCGAAAGCCGCCGGAGCCTTGCTCTGGGATGGTCTCGTCGCCGCCGAGCAGGTGGTCGAGCGGAATGCGACACCCGGTGAAGGTCAGCGCGGTCGTGTCGCTCGAGCGGATGCCGAGCTTCTTTTCTTTGCGCGTGATCTCGAAGCCCGGCGTGCCCTTCATCACGACGAACGACTTGATGCCGGCGCGACCCCGCTTCGCATCCACGGTCGCCCAGACGACGACGCCCTGCGCCCGGATACCCGTCGTCACGAAAATCTTCTCGCCGTCGAGCACCCAACTGTCCCCGTCGCGCCGTGCCGTTGTCGTGATGGCCTTGGAGTCGGAGCCGCAGCCCGGCTCCGTGATGGCCATCGCCAGCACGGTTTTCCCCCAACGACTCTGCTGCTGGGGTGTCCCCGCGGCACTGAGGGCGGCGTTGCCAAGTCCCCTGAGCGGCCGGCGCAGCACGACCGTGTCGCCCCAGGACCGCGCGATGCTCATCAGCATCTGGAACGTCGCGGCGGGGGTGTCGTCGGCCGGTCGCTTCAGGACGCGCTGGAGCAGAGGGGGAAACCGGGCGGCCTCCGGCAGCGTGTCCGGCGCAACCTCCTCTTCGTGGTCGTCGTAGTGGCGCGCGTAGTTGCGCACCACCAGCCCCTCCTGGCGAATTTGCTCGAGGATTTCGAGATCGTTCGGCGAGAGGCGGAAGTCGACCATGGCGGTGTCCTTTCAGGCGGCCTCAGACGGCCACCGGGCCTTCGTGCACGGTGACGAGACGCGCATTCCTGAACCACATCTCGATGGGGTAGTCGCGGATGAACCCGTGACCGCCGAGGACCTGGATGCCGTCGTCGGCGATCTTCATCGTTTTTCGAGCCACGTAGTCCTGCGCCAATACGGCGGCCCGCGTGGCGTCCTCCCCCTGCTCGAGCAGGCTCGCCGCCTTCCATACGAGCCAGCGCATGGACTCCACCTCCGTATGCATGTCCGCGACCATGAACGCGATGGCTTGCTTCTGGGCGATAGGCGTCCCGAAGGCCACTCGCTCCTTGGCGTACGCCACGCAGGTCTCGGTCACGGCGCGGGCGAGGCCCACCGAGAGCGCGGCGCCGCCCACCCGCAAGGTCGAGATGAGTCGCCGCCCATCGATGCCGCGCTCGCCGCCCAAGCGCCCGTCGACCGGCACCTTCACGTCGGCGAGTGTCAGCCGCCCCCAGGGCATGGCCTGAAACCCAATGGTCTTCTCCGCGCCCGTATCCACGCTCAGGCCCGGCGCGTCGCGCGGCACGATGAAGGCCTCGAGGTTCGCGAGCCCGGGCCCGCGCTCTCCCCGCGCCATGACGAGGAAGTGGCTCGCCCGGTCGGCCATCGGCACGAGGCGCTTTTCGCCGCGGAGCACGTACCCGGCGCCGCTCAGCTCGGCCGTGGTGCGCAGGTCTGCCGGGTCGAAAGTGAAGCTCGGCTCGTGCAGCGCGAGCGTCGCCGCATGGTACCGAGGCCCGGCGAAGGGCGGCAGGTACGCGTTCTTCTGCTCCTCGGTGCCGAAGTCGATCATGGGTCGCACGAAGAGCATGGGCGTCATCACCATGGCCGCGAGCGATGCGCAGCCGTAGCCGAGCTCCTCGAGTACGAGGGCCGATGTCGTCTGCCCACCGGTGACACCGCCGCCGCCGAGCGCCTCGGGGACGCTGGCCGTAACGAGCCCGAGCGTCCAGCTCTGGTCGAGGAGCGCGGCGGGGCAACGGCTCTCCTCGTCGCACTGACGGGCCCGCGCGCGAAGCTCCCTGCGCGCGAACTCGCGCGCCGTATCGCGGGCGAGCCGCTGCGTATCCGATAGCGCAAACGAGATCACCGCTCTCCTCCTCGTCACCGTTCGCTGCCGAGCACGATGGTGCCGCTGGCCGCGAACATTCCGCCCACCCCGTGGGCTACTGAGATCCGCACGCCGGGGACCTGAGCGGGCGCGATGCCGCGCAGCTGCCGCACGCTCTCCTGCAACGCATACATGCCATACATCCCCGAGTGCATGTACGAAAGGCCACCGCCGTTCGTGTTGAGCGGGAGCCGGCCGCCGGGGGCCGTATGGCGATCGCGAATGAAGCGCGCCGCCTCGCCGCGCTCGACGAAGCCGAGATCCTCGAGCCCGAACAGCGGAAGGTGCGCGAACGCATCGTAAATCATCAGATGCCCCACCTCTCGTGGGCTGATGCCGGCCTCCTCGAATGCCTGCTTGCCCGAGACACGGAAGGCTCGAGAGGTGGTGAAATCCTCCATCTGGCTCACGAGGGGCGTCTCGACACTCTCCCCCGTGCCCAGAACGTAAACGGGCTTGCGCGGAAAGTCGCGCGCTCGCTCGGCTGCGGCGAGGACGAGGGCTCCGCCGCCGTCCGTCACCAGGCAGCACATCAGCTTTCGGAACGGATATGCGATCATGCTCGACGCCAGAACCTCGTCCACGGTGAGCGGCGTTCGGTGCGACGCGCGGGGATTGTGCGTGGCCCACTCGCGTTGGACTACGGCGACAAGCGCCAAGTCTTCCTCGCGCAGCCCGAACCGCTTCATGTAGCGGAGCGCCGGGATCGTGAAGGCAGTGGGCGGACCGGCCGTGCCGAACGGCGCCTCGAATTGCCCGTTGTAGCTGGACGGTCCGCGGGCCGGCAGCGTCCGGCCCACGCGCGAGTACCCGCTTTCGCCGTGCGTGACGAGCACCGTCTTGCACAGGCCTTCACAGATGGCCGCGGCCGCATGGCGCACGTGCAGCATGAAGGAGCAGCCGCCCACGGCGGTGCCGTCCACCCACCTCGGCGCAATACCGAGCATGTACGCGATCGCGACCGGCGACTCGCCGGCGGTCGCGACTCCGTCGATGTCGACAGGTTTGAGCCCCGCGTCCGCGAGCGTGTTGAGTGCCGCGTCCGCGTGGAGCTGGAGCTGGGAGAGGTTGGGGATCTTCCCGAGTTCCGTCGTCTCTGCCGCGCCGACGATGGCCACGCTCCCGGGCTTCACGCCAACTTCTCCACGGGCTCGAAGAGAGGCAGCGTGATCGTGTCGCTTATGCGCCGGAACACGACTCGGACCGGCATGTCGAGGCGTAGCGCTTCCGGGGTCTGCGGGGCGTTCACGATGTTCGTCATCATCCGCGGGCGCTCTTCGAGCTCCACCACCGCGATCGAGTAGGGCGGCTCGAACCCGGGGACCGGTCGATGGTGGATGACGTAGCTGTACAGTGTTGCGCGGCCGCTGGCCCGGATGACGGTCACGCGGCGGTGCGCGCATTTCGGACAGAACGGCCGCGGCGGAAAGTAGACATGCAGGCACGCGTCACAGCGCTGAAGGCGAAGCTCGCCCTGGCGCGTGCCTTCCCAGAAGTGCGCGGTCTCGGGCGTGGGCTCGGGCAGGGCGCGGCTGGCTTCAGGCATGGCTGCTCTACGTTACAACCGAGCGAGTCAATCCATTGTTGTGCATTTTCGGCACCTGACAGGCTCCCCGCGAGAGGGTCCTTCGCGCCGGGCCACGGTTCATGTAGTGTTTCGCGCGTCAACCCAGGAGGCCGCCATGGCCAGCAACGCCGGCGTGACGATCGCAGATTCGCGACCCAGCACTGGGCCCGCGACCAGCTTCAACGTCAGCGAGGCCTATCGCAAATACGTGCTGTGGTTGCTCTTCACGGTCTACGTGTTCAATTTCGTCGATCGCTCGATCCTGACCATCTTGATTCAACCCATCAAGGAGGAGTTCAAGTTCAGCGACACGGAAATGGGGATGTTGGGCGGGATCGCGTTCGCACTGCTCTATTGCACCCTGGGCATTCCGATCGCGCGCTGGGCTGACAAAGCCAATCGGGTGTTCATCATCTCGATGTCGCTTCTCGTGTGGAGCGTGTCGACGGTGTTCACGGGCTTCGCGCGCAACTTCACGCAACTGCTGCTGGGACGCGTCGCGGTCGGCATCGGCGAAGCCGGTTGCAGCCCGCCTGCCTATTCGCTCTTGAGCGACTACTTCGAACCCAAGCGCCGCTCGACGGCGCTCGCCATCTACTCGATGGGCATCTCCGGCGGCGTGTTCCTCGGCCTAATCTTGGGCGGGCAAGTGGCCAGGCTCTACGGCTGGCGCGCCGCGTTTTACGTATGCGGACTGCCCGGCGTCTTGCTGGCGGTGATCGTCCGGCTCACGTTGCGCGAACCGCCGCGCGGCTTCTCGGACCCGGTGCCGTTGACAGCTGCCCAACCCCCGCCTGTAGGCGAAGTTCTGGGCAAACTCTGGTCCAAGCGGGCGTTTCGCCACTTGTCGCTGGCGGCCGCAGTACAAGCGTTCGTGGGGTACGGCATCGGCAGCTTCAACGCCGCGTTCTTGATGCGCACGCACCACATGACGGTCGCTCAAGTCGGCGGCTGGATGGCGCTGGTCACGGTCGCCGGCGGCGCGACGGGAACGTACTTCGGTGGCTGGTTGGCCGACCGCCTCACAGCACGTTACCAGGATCGGCGCTGGCAGATGTGGCTGCCCGGCATGGCCACCTTGGTCGCATTCCCGCTGGGCTTGCTCGTGTACATCGTGCCGAGCAAAGAAGTCGCCATCTGGACGATGATTCCGGCGCTGGCGATCGCGTCGATGTATTTCGGGCCGACCTATTCGATCACCCACGGCTTGGTGGGAGCACGCGAGCGTGCGCTGGCCGGCGCCTTAATGCTGTTCATCATCAACCTGATCGGGCTCGGCCTCGGCCCACTGCTCACCGGCATGCTGAGCGATATTCTGAAGGATCATTTCGTGGCCCAGGGCGACGCAAAGCTCGCGGCGGCCGCGAGCGGTTTGCGCTGGTCGATGGTCCTCATGGTGTGCGTCAACGTCTGGTCGGCGTTTCACTACCTCAGGGCGGCTCGCACGTTGCGCGAAGACCTCACTGTGTGAGGCGTTCAGGCCTCACTTCATTCCCAATCGCCTCCCAAAGCGATGCATTCGAGATCGGTCTGATTCATTAGGGAAATGCGATCCCAATTGAACCAGTACTTGTCCATCACGGCAGGACCGCGAATCAGTCGTCGCAAGCCTTGGTCGATGATGTAAACGTTGTCGGACTCGAAGCCGCGAACGAGGACCGTCCCGGGGCCGATGGGCTGCGCCAATGCGATGTGGTCGACATTGGTCTCGATGATGTTGCTCCAATCCCGGAACAGGCGATTGTACGTTTCCTGATCGGCGATATGCCGCAAGTACCCGTCGCTGTCCGCTAGGTAGACGTCGGTGTAGAGAGAGCTCATCAATCGGCAGCCCGCGAGATCGGGCACTGTGGCAGGGACCAGCCGCGCACTCGGAGGGGAGGGCCGTGCGACCGGCCGCTGGGTAGGGGCCTCGGCGGAGAACCACTTCTCTAGCGAATGCACGTACGCGCGCGCGACTCGGGTTGTTTCCGAATCGGGTTCCCTTTGTGACATGACGCTTTCCGGTTGCTGCAAGCGGCGCGCATCGTCGCCGCCTTGAGCGGATGTGTAGTCGACAGCATGTTCGAGCGCCAGCAGACAAATCATCGAGCGCTGCGCATACGGGCTGAAACGCCATGAATAGCCGCTTCGCATAGGGGCGCGCATTCCACGGGTGACACCGCGTTCGCGTGGAATGTGTGGGCTTGCGACGGTTCCTGATCCAAAATCAACCCCATGGAAGTCGTCTCCCCCGAACAAGTTGGATTGTCGAGCGCGAGGCTCCGCCGCATCGACGAACATTTGCATGACTGCTACGTCGCGAAGGGCAAGATTGCTGGGGCGCTGACGCTCGTGGCGCGCCACGGCAAAGTCGCGTTCCTTTCGCCCCTCGGCCAGATGGACCGCGAGCGAGGGCAACCGATGCGCGAGGACGTCATCTTCCGCATCTATTCGATGACCAAGCCCGTGACTTCCGTCGCGCTCATGATGCTCCACGAGCGCGCGCTCTTTCAACTCGACGATCCGGTCCACAAGTTTATCCCCGAGTGGCGGCACCTTCGCGTATACCGCTACGGGAAGCATCCCAATTTCGCGACCGTACCGGCCGAGCGACCGATGACCGTACGCGACCTCCTGACGCATATGTCGGGCCTGTCCTACGGCATCATCGAAAGCACGGGCCTTGATGAGGCGTACCGAAAGGTCGGAATCGGCAACGGCAAGGGTACGCTTCGCGAAATGATCGAAAAGCTCTCGGAGCTGCCGCTGCAGTTCTCGCCCGGTTCGCGCTGGGGCTACTCGATGGCGACGGACGTGTGCGCCTATTTGGTCGAGCAGCTGAGTGGCAAGCGTTTCGACGAGTACCTAAAAGACGAGATCTTCGGCCCGCTGCAGATGGTGGATACGGGGTTCAGCGTTCCGGAAAACAAGGTGGACCGCTTCGCCGCGAACTACACACGCGCCGCCGATAAGCGCCTCACTTTGCTCGACGACCCGCAAGACAGTGTTTACCTCCGTCCGAAGACATACTTCTCTGGCGCAAGCGGCCTCGTCTCGACGGCGTGCGACTACTTCCGTTTCGTCGAGATGCTTCGGCGCGGCGGCGAGCTCGATGGCGTGCGCATCCTGGGTCCCCGCACGCTCAGGTTCATGACGCAGAACCACTTGCCTGATGGCAAAGACCTCGCCGCGCTCGCTTTGGAATCGACCTTTTCCGAGACGCGCTACGATGGCATCGGCTTCGGCCTCGGCTTTCACGTCGTGCTCGATCCGGTACGCGCGCAAGTCCCGGGCTCGGTGGGAGAGTACGGGTGGGGAGGGATGGCCAGCACGGCGTTCTGGGTCGATCCGGTCGAAAACCTGCTCGTGATCTTCATGACGCAGCTCGTCCCACAAGGGACCTTCAACTTCCGCGGGCAGCTCAAGTCGATCATCTACGGCGCGATCGTGCAGTAACTCGCTCTTGAAAAGGTGGACGGCCGGGCGCGCTGGCTCACAGGAACGCCAGGAGTTCGTCCTTGTGCGCCATGGCATCGGCATATCCGAGCGCCAAGAGCTGCGACGTATACTCGCGATCGAAGGCGAGATAACTGATCAGATCCGCACCGGTGCTCGGCGTCACGCCGAGGCCTTTAAAGAGGTGACGCACGACGTAGGGCAAGTGCTCGATCGCGCCCTCAGCAAGCCGGCCCAGGTCTCGGGACGGGCGCAGTACGAACAGCGGAATCGAACGCAAGGGGGCGCGCTCATGCTTGAGAGCCGCCGGAGGCACGAGGCTCATCGTATGGTTGATTCGCTCGAAGCGTTCGATGTCGCTCTCGAGCGCTTCCAAAAAGAGCGCATTGAGCAGCATGCCGGCCGTCTCGGCCACCGTCGGGTACGCTTCTTCGTCCCCCGCTTGCGACCCTTCTCTCGCGTCCGGGGGGGCCGCGCATCGCACGCCGATGGCGAGGATTCGGTCGGCCCCAAGGTGCACTGCGGGGCTGAGCGGCGTCGTCAAACGTACGCAACCATCCGCGTAATACTTATTGCCGATCCGGATGGCGGGGAAAAAGAGCGGTATCGAGCTCGACGCCATCAGGTGATTGATCGTCAGCTCTTGGCGCATACCGATGCGAGTCGAGCGGCCCCAAGGCTCTATGTCGGCTGCACCGTCGAAGAACGTGACGGCGATATTGGCACGGTAGCTTGTGGCGGTGAGCGCGAACCCGCGTAGCAAGCCGCGCGCGATGTTGTCGCGAATGGCGGCCATCTCGAGCCGCTCGCTGAGCAGGGCGCGAAGTGGATCGGTCATCAGCAGCGACTTGCCCCGGCCGCTTCCGATCCATCCTCCAAGGCTCAAATCCGCCGCCCACCGAACGGCCTCGCGCGTCAGCGTGGGTGTGTCTGTTCGGAAGACGTCATGGGGCGCAATCTGACTCCAGAAGTCAACGAGCCTCTGCACCGCGCCCGAAAAGTCGCTGGCGCCCGCAGCCAGGAAAGCATTCGTGATGCTGCCGGCCGAGGCGCCGGTCAGGATGGAAAATGGGGGCGTGCGCGCGCGATTCTTCGGCAAGATCTCGGCGAGCCCGTGGAGAGCGCCGACCTGGTAGGCCCCTCGCGCGCCGCCACCAGAAAGGACGAGTGCGTTACGCATTGGCCTGTCAGGATCGGTCATCGTGCGGCTTGTAACGACACCTCATGCATTTTTACAAGATTGACAACGCTACCCCCGCGTCATTGACAATTCTCAACATACTGGACTCTTTTCAACTCACCTGCGCTTGCTTCCGGCGTTCCCGTGCCGGACCGTGACGGCCGGTATGCATCGTTCGCCGCCGTCAAGTGTACCCCCCGGCGTGCAGGTCGCTCGCGGCGCGTCCACCGGCCACCATCGCGTGCTCACCACCGAAGCATTGACCTTCGTCGCAGATCTGGTCCGCACCTTCGGTCCCCGTCTCACGGAGCTTCTCGCACGGCGTCGCGAGCGCCAAGCGCGCCTCGAAGCCGGCGAGTCGCACGACTTTCTCACCGAGACCGCTCACGTGCGGACCTCCGAGTGGCGCGTGTTTCCGGTGCGGGGCGATTTGCTCGATCGCCGCGTCGAGGTGGTGCGGCCACCACTCCGCTCGGACGTCGTCCACGGTCTGAACTCGGACGCCAACGTATTCGTCGCCGACTTCGAAGACCCGCACGTTCGCGCTTGG
>Ga0210409_10002262_pt1 | contig 23137 bp, 18 predicted proteins | sample IncBWH17MmetaG_FD_161649 | JGI IMG/M metagenome (GOLD analysis project Ga0210409, IMG submission 161649) | Forest soil microbial communities from Barre Woods Harvard Forest LTER site, Petersham, Massachusetts, United States - Inc-BW-H-17-M | ecosystem: Environmental > Terrestrial > Soil >...
AGTCACAATGAGTGAGTTTGGGCACGGAAATCTCTAGGCGCGCTCCGGCGATCGCACCCACTGAGTCGACGATCGAGGTCTTCGAGCCAACGATCGCAACCATCGGACCGACGATCGACGTTCGCAAGCCAGCGATCGAGGTTCTCGCTCCGAAAATCGACTTTTACGAACCGATGATCGACCTTGTCGAGCCGACAATCGACTTTTGCGAGCCGCCGATCGAGCCGATCGAACGGACGATCGAGGCTCTTGAGCCGGCGATCGAAGTGATCGGGCCGAGAAGGTCGATCACTGCGTCGACGGGGTCGATTGTCGATTCGAGAACGAACGCTCTCGACTTGGCAGAGACCCCATCGAAGCCAGAAACGTTCATCTTCGATTCGGTCACCAACACTCTCGGTTTGATGATGCGCATTGTCGACTTGATAACGAGCACTCTCGACTCGATCCTGAGCTCTCTTCGCCCAGCCAAGCGTTGTCGGGTCACGAAGAGCCTTGCCGGAGGCGGCCGCCTACATCGTCTTACCGAAATCATCACTCACACGAGACGAAATCGCGCCTTCCCCGATTAACAGAGTGGAGGGACCGCACGCCAGCCGGCTGCGTGCCCTCCGTCCACCCCGAACCCAAGGAGACCGCCATGCCCGCCGTCATCAACAGCAACACGACGCTCAGCAAGATCAACATCGCAGCGCAGAAGGCCGATGCCGAGGCGCAGTGGAAGACGCTCGCCCAGGGGATTGCGTCCGACCTGGGCGACGTCGCCTCGTTCGTCATTAACGGGGCAACCTTCACCAAGGATGCCGTGGTCGCCAAGGTCCAGTCCCGCATCGACGCCGCCGAGAAAACCAAGGCCGCCCGCACCGTCCTGCATGCCTGCGTCGCGGCCGAACGGGTCCTCCAGACGGACGTGGCACCCCTGCGCGCCGGGCTCAAAACGTTCTTGCAGAGTCGTTACGGCAAGACCAGCGCCGAACTGCAAAAGTTCGGATTCACGCCGGCAAAGGTGCCCCAGCGGTCTGCAATAGCGAAAGCCGACGGCGTCGCGAAGGCAAGGGCGACAAGGAAGGCGCGCGGCACCAAAGGAAGCAAGCAGAAAGCACCGATTAAGGGCACGGTCGCCACGAACACGGCGCCGGCGACGACCTCGCCGGTGGCCTCGCCTGCGTCGGCCGCAAAGCCGGCGTAGGGAACAGGGAGAGCAAAGGGCAGTTGAACAAAGGCGCGTCGCGCGGTGTGGAACGCACCGCGCGACGCTCGCCTTATCGCCCTTATCCCGTCACCGACAGCACATTCCCATCCGGGTCCTCGAACCACGCCACCTTCGCTCCTCCCGGCGTCGTCCAGATCCCCAGCTCGTCCTGCTGCATCCCGGGGTACCGCGCGAACGCCACTCCTTTCCCCGCGAGCGCTCGCACCGTCTCGACGATATCCGAGACCTCCCACCCTAGAGCCGTATACGACGTGTGGGCCACCCTCTCGACTTTCTGAACGCGGATCTTCGTCCCCAGAGCGTCGAGCACCAGCGCAAAGGGCTGGTCCTCGATGACGCGCAGCCCGAGTACGCCCTCGTAGAATGCTCGTGCGCGCGCGCCATCCACCGTCGCGACGAACGCCACCGGTTTTGCCTTCGAGAGCATCTTCGAACCCTCCGCTCCCATTGTGCTCCTACTCTGGTCATGTCGCACCGGAGCCCCTAGAAAATGACACCGCGAACAAACGCGTGTGTCGTCTTCACTCTCGCTGCAACCCCTCTTGCTATCTTCCGGTCATGCGCCGGCTCGCCTTTTTCCTCGTCTACGCGCTCGCCGCTTGCGGTGGCGCAGGAGAGAGCGCGACCGGGCCCGGCTCGAAAACGCCGGCCGCCGCGGACGACCCCGACCGCGGCTTCTCCGAATACGCGGCGACCCACGGCGTCGCGTCGCTCGACCACCCCGAAGAGGCCCAGGAGGTCACGGCTGACAGCTTGCGTCTCGAGGCCCTCGACCGGACCAAGCCCATCAAGCTCGACGGCGTCCTCAATGAATGGCCTGCCCCCGCGGCCGCCACGGTGGTCATCAAGGGATCGACCAAGTCCGCACTCAAGATCTCGCTCCAATACGACGACAGCCGCCTGTACATCGGTGCCGACGTGACCGATGCTTCCTTTGCCGTCGGCAAGGACCATGTGCTGCTCGCGCTCGCCGTCCCCAAGCCGGGTGGCGGCGGGGCCTATGCCTCTTACGAGGTTGGCCTCTATGCGGGGAAGCCGGGCGAAAGCGAGGGAAGCGTGCGCTACGGCCAGCGCGGCAGCGTTATCGGCGCCAAGATCGTCGAAGCGCCGACTGACGGCGGATACAGCTTCGAGGCCATCGTACCTTTTTCGGCCATTCCTGAGCTTTACACGACCCGGGTCGGCATCCACGGGCTCGCCGCGTACGTCGACGGCGACGCGATCATCGCGACCGGCCGCGGCGATTCGCAGCACCCCACGTCGATGCCGTGGGTGCCGAGCGAGCCGGAGCTCTCGATGATCGAGCAGCTACTTGCCCCCAAGGGACTCACGAAGATCGCGCCGGCCGCGGACATCGTCGCGGACCTCACGGGCGACGGTATTCGAGAGCGCATTGCGGTCTTCGAGCACTATCTGACCATTTGCGGCACGTCGTACCTGGGCGGGACGGGGTTTTTCTATCGAGACCTGGTGGGCGAGCTCATGAAGCTCGAGGTGCGCGATGTGTCGGGCCGACACAAGGGCGATGTCATCGTGCGGCGACGCCAGATTTCCGGCGACGGCTCGCGAGAGTACCTGGAAGTGCTCAGCGCTCTTTCGGCGGGCCGCGAGCCGCAACTCACCTTTGCACACGAGATTGGCGTGCGGGGGTCTGATAAACACATCAGCAACGCGGTGCGCCTGGCGCACGGCGAAATCGAAGTGACCGTCGAGCCGCCTAGCGGCTGGGATGCGGCTTCGTACGGCGAACCCATCGCGACCGACGTCGAACCGATCCTCTTGCCCTGGGGAGCCGTCCGCTCGCAGGTGTTCCGCTTCGACGGCTCGCGCTTCTCGAAGGCGAAGGAAGTCATGCAAAAGGAGTCGGCGGCGCCCGTGGCGAGGCCCGCTCGCGAACCTGGATCGCCGGACGACACCTCGCACCCGGCCATGATCCATCCGCCCGAGCCACCCACCCCCAAGGTGACTCGCGGCAGCGAGGCCCCGCCGAGCAGCGCACAAGTGCTCGATCAATACAGGCGAGATCGCGCCGTTCCGTCCGGAACAACGCTCAAGGTCGATCTGCAGGTGCAAGTGACCGGCGACCCGCGCCCGGAGCGGGTGGTCCTCATCGGGCGCGATATCGTTGTATTGGGGCCTGGAATCAAGGACGGAACCGGTTACAACTTCACCACGCTTCAACAATTCGCGGACCCGAGCGACATCAGGGACCTGTCCGCGCGCGACTTGACCGGCGACGGCGCCGCTGATCTGGTCGTGCGGGGCGTGCGCCACTTGACCGCCACCGACGGGAATACACCGCATGCGGCGGCGCGCGTGGACGTCGAAGTGATGTTCGTTTACGAGGTCAAGGACGACGCGATCACCCGCGTGTTCGGAATCGAGACTGCGCGTGAGCACAAAGGGAAGCGCGTCCAGGGCATGGTTCAGTTCATCCCGGCGACGGGGGGCAAGGCGTTCGACATTCTTTCGGCGCCCGGACGCGCCACCGGCTGGAATGCGAAGACTTATCCCTGGGCCCAAGACCGGCCCGGCGACGGCAGCCTCGAGCCGCTGCTGCTGCCCTGGGGAGGCATCGGCAGCGTGCGCTACACGTGGAACGGCTCGCAGTTCGTTCGAAGCGGCACGTAGCGCCGAACATTACGGTTGGCCGACGTCCACGTTGGCGCTGGCGGTGTCCTGGGCGTTCACGACCACGTTGAGTCCGCTGTCGTCCGCGGTGCCGGCGATGTTCCAACCGAGATCTCCCGACTTGGTCGCCGGATTGTCGTACACGCCGTTGCCGTTCGCATCCACGTAGACCAGGGCTGTGTAGTCGGCGCCGCTCTCTACGGCGCCGGGAATGCCCATGTCGAACGTATCGGCGGCCATCTGAGGAAGCCGATAGAGACCCACCGTCCGATTTCCCATGCTGTCCAGGATCCGAACCTGAATGAGATTGCCTTGAAGCGATGCCGCGCCGGCGACGTGGATCGCCGCCGGTAGTCCTGTATCGTGCGGCGGATTGAGAGTCCCGCTCGGATAGTCCTCGATGGGCGTGAATGAGGTGTTGTGCGTGAACTGCACTTGAACCAGGCCGGCGACCGGTGAAAAGGTATTCGGAGGATAGTCCTGGAGCGGGTCGATCCGCCACGCGTGATCGTTGGAAATCACGCTGCCGATCCCGTCATATCCGCCGCTGTCGTTCACATCGGCATAGAAGTCGAGGTGAAATGGCCCGTTTACCTTCGGTACGGAAAGAGGCACGTCGAAGACGACGTCTGCCGCACCCAGCGGATTCGCCATTCCCCGCGCTTGGATGTAGTTGTTGGCGTCGATGACGCGGAATTCGACGAGCTGCGCTACGTGGGGCTTCATTCCAATGAGCGAGAATTTGAGATCCAAATACTGGCCCGCGTGGCTCAGCTGCGCCGTGGAGCCCGTGGTCGCCTTGTGAAAGTGGTCCACATCCACCACCGCGAAGCAACCGCACAGGCTCAGGCTGGCCGCAATAGCTATGGGCTCTATGCCAACGAACGCACCCATGGTGACCTCTCAGAAAACGCCGCTGTAGGTGCACCCCATCGGGGAGCAACTCAAGAGCGGCCTCGTGGAAGTGGTTCCCGCGGCCCCCACGGTCGGACGAACTGCCACCGATCCGCTTGTCGAAACAAGAAGCCATAAGCCGGTCGCCGCGATCACCCCGCCGCCGATCAGTAGGGTATCGGTAATTCGTATGAAGCGACGCACGTCGTCTTGTGCAGGCTGCAATGCGTAGGATGCCGGACATTGGTTGTTCGGACAATTGGCCCCGATCGCGTTCACCTTCCCGAGTGTGACGGCACCCATGACCCCGCCACCGATCAGCGTGGCGGCGCCTACGCCCGAGACGATCCAGGCAAGTGCTGATGGGCCGTGTCGCTCCACGGTGGGCTTGCGAACGAATGTTTGAGACAACGTGGCCCCGGGCTGGGCGTCGAACTCCCAGACCGGCAAGACCTCGCCGTGCGCCCGCACCTCGATGACGTGGTGCCCGGGACGCACGCCGAGTTCGACTTTCCCGTTGACGGGGCCATACCGATTCGTGACCGAGTCACCTCGAACGGGCACGCGCTTGTCGATCACGCTTGCTGCGGGAGCATCGACGTTGATGGTGACTCGCACGAGGCCCGCGCGCAGTGTGGCCACGTCGCGACTGATCTGCTGCGCCTCCGCGGGCTCGATGTCCCGTATCTCCTGCAGGTAGCGCGCATAGGCTGCGATGGCTTCGCCGTCGCGTTCGAGCTTCAACGCGCAGTAGCCGATATTGCCGAGAACCTTCGGCGACAGCGAGATGGCGTATGCCGCTTCGAACTCGCGGTATGCGTCTTCATAGCGCGCGCCGTCGGGATCCTGCAGAAGACTCACGCCCGCAGCGAAATGCTTTCGCGCATCTTCAGGAATCGAGTCGTCCGCCGCGTACGAAGTACACGGCACGAACAGCGCGCAGCCGAGGGCGATCCGCGCAATGCATCTGGCGATTGACGTGGCCAAGTTGAAAAGAGGGTACGGCGCAAATTTAGAAAGATAAAGCGGATAGATTGCGCAGTTTCGGAGGCGGTGGGGCACTTGCACGCATATCGCCGCATGAACGGTTATTCGTACAGAGATCCTGTCACTGAAGCGGGCATACATCGATTGCGGACGATTGGCCGCAGGGGTTCGCCCCCGCTTCACTCCACCTTCAGCGAAGCACTCTGCTCAGGAGCCGCGAAATACCGGGCACGCTGCGCGCGTGGCGCGCGCAGTGCACTGGAACGGAGCGAATGCATCTCGTTGGGGGGCGCGTGCCCCGGAGGATAGTATGCGCACAAGATTGACCGTCGCGATGGGAGCACTCATCGCGTCCTTGATATGGGTCGGATGCGGCGGTGGCGGTAACACTATGTCGTCCGGTGCTGCGGACGCGGGGCCGGGCGGTCCGACGGCAAAGTCCAGGGTGCTCTCCGCGCCGAGTCACGGGACGACCATTGCGCTCTCGGGAGACGATTCGAGGCTCGTGATGGCCAATCACGATGTGGGCACTGCGACCGTATTCGCCATCGATTACACGTCTGGCACGCTGCCCGCGTTGACCAAACTCGCCGAGATTCCCGTCGGGGCAGAGCCGTCGTCGGTTGCAATTCACCCGGACGGCGACAGCGCGTTCGTTCTCTCGCGCGTCGATCAGAAGCTCGTGAAAATCACCGGCCTGCTCTCGATGCCCGTCAAGGCGGGAGAGGTGGCAGTCGGCTCCGAGCCGACCGGGCTGGCCATGACTCCGCTCGGCAGCACGCTTTGGGTGGCCAATTGGATCGATGGGACGCTCATGGCGATTCAGTCGGACACGATGAAGGTGTCCACGACCATCGACCTCAATGCGGCCTTGGCGGCGTCTCCCTACCTCGGCCAAGGAATCGCCTCGCGACCCGCGCTTGCCCACCCGCGCGCCCTCGGCATCACCAACAACGGGGACACCGTCGAAAACGACGAAACCATCTACGTGACCGAGTTCTTCGCCCAACAGAAAGAGCCGCTCGCCAAAGATGGGTCCAACGCCGATACCTCGAGAGTCGGCATCGTCTACAAGGTGCCGCTCGCGACGAAAAACGTGTCGCTCATCGAACTCCCACCGATGGCGGACATGGGCTTTCAGGACCACACGGGTGGCATGGCCGGCTGCTTCCCGAACCAGCTGAACACGATCAACATCCAGGGAGGCTTCGGCTACGTCGCGTCGGTTTGCGCGTCGCCGAAACCGCCTCTCGGCGTCTTCAGCGGTCCGGCGGCGGCCAGTTGCAAGGCCGACGCCACGTGTCCCGGTGCGGGGACCGGTTCGTGCGCTGGGCTCACCAAGGGCACGTGCAAGGCCGCGACGACGACGGCTTGCGTCGTCGACGCAGACTGTCCGGGCGGCACGACTGGGTCCTGCATGGGAGGCGTCGCAGGGACGTGCAAGACGAACTGCACGGCGGACGCCGTTTGCGGCGCCAACGGCGGCAAATGCGTTCCGACGACCGGGGCCGATCCGAGCGTGGGCGGCAATTGCGCGCCCAACAACGCGGACGTTTTCACGACGACCGCGCCGGTCATCTCGATCATCGACCTCGGTGGAAACAAGACCATCGACACCGTCAACCTCACGCAGGTGTTCAGGTCGTACTTCGACGGGCTCGGCTTGGCCGACGACGCGACGAGGCGGTACCCGCTTCTGCCCGCGGACGTCGGGTTCGTGCCCGGAACGGTGACCGCGTACGTACCCGCCTACGGTGCGGATGCCGTCTTTCGCGTCGACTTCGACGCCACCTACGCATCCGCCGCGATCGATAGCGTGGGCGACCCGAAGAACCCGTTCATGAGCCTGTTCTCCGCGGCAATCGACCCGTCGCACAACGGGCAACTCCCCTCGGGAATCGTCGTCGCACACGCGACGCACACGGCGAATTCGGCCGTTCGGTATGCCTTCGTCGCCAACGAGCACACGCGCAACGTGACGGTGCTCGACCTGGCGAACCAGGAAATCGCCGGCCTGTCGGCCGGGACGCCGACGACGGCGACCGCGGCCGACCCGGCCACCGATCAGACGGAGATCGACCGGCTCGAGGGCCGCCGCCTGTTCATCACGGGTCTCGGCCGTTGGTCCTGGAAAGGCCAGGCGTTGCAGGGCTGCTCCAATTGCCACAGCGACGGACTGAGCGACAACGTGACTTGGTACGCGGGACGCGGGCCGCGCCAATCGCCGAATCTCGACGGCTCCTTCGTCAAGGGCGCCGCCGCGGCCGGCGACCAGACCGATTATCGAATCAATAGCTGGGAAGGAGTCCAGGACGAGATCGCCGACCACGAGGGCGCCATCCGCTCGTTTTCCGGCGGCGTCGGCGCGATCGTCAAAGACGCGTCGCTGGCGTTCTCGAGCCGGCTCGACGTTCCCGGTCAGACGGGGCTCAACGGCTCTTCGCTCGCCGTCGCGGACCCGTCCAATCCGGGGCATTTCCCGGTCGCGAGCGTGCTCAACAACTGGCAGCAACTCGTGACCTGGGCGCGCCTCGTGCGGTCGCCGCGCAAGCCGACCAATCTCGACCCAGCCAAGGTGGCTGCCGGCCAGATGCTCTTCACGAGCGCCAACTGCCAGGGATGCCACGGCGGCCCGCTCTGGACGACGTCCAGGGTCTTCTATGCTCCCGACCCGACCGGCGCGACCAACACCAAGCTCAAGACCGTCTCTTGGTCTGCGGCCGTGCACCAATCGGGCTTCCCGACGTCGCTACTCCCGGTTCTCGACACGCTGCCGACGCCCCCCATGGGGACCACCTACAGCGGTCAGACCATGCGCTACAGCGGGAACAAGACGTCGCTCTTCGACCAGCTCACGTGCGCCATCCGGAACGTCGGTACCTTCGGCGTCGCCCAGGCAGAAGCCGGAATCGCCGAGCTTCGCGGCGACCTTACGACCGCCGCCCAGGGCAACGAGCCCGACAGCAAAGGGTTCAATGTCCCGCCGCTTCTGAACGTCGTCGCCGGCGCTCCGTACTTTCACGCCGGCAATGCGCTGACGCTCGAAGCGATGTTCAGTTCCACGTTCCAGGCGCACTATCAGGCCCTTGCGCCGGGCTTCCTCGCCGACGGCAGCCCGACGCGCAACGACGACGTAGCCGCCCTCATCCAGTTCGTCCTCTCCATCGACGGCGATGCGACGCCGATCGCCATTCCACCGCTCGGTCCGGCCGGAGGAGTCTTTTGCGCGACGCAGTGAAGGACCAACGCATGGACCGCGACGACGAAGCGCTGCACGAGGTCGAAGACATCACGCGGCGAGGCGTCACGGAGCGATTCGGCCGGTACAAGAGCCTCGGGCGAATCGGACGCGGGGGAATGGCCGACGTCTTCCTGGCCGTCGGGCGCGGCCCGGCCGGCTTCAACAAGCTCGTCGTCGTCAAGCGGCTTCGGGATACGGTCGCTTCCGACGACACGTTTCGCGAAATGTTTCTCGACGAGGCGCGTCTTGCCGCGCGCCTCAATCACCCGAACGTCGTTCAAACGTACGAGGTCTTCGAGGACGCGGGCGCGTTCTTCATCACCATGGAGCATCTCGAGGGCCAACCCCTCGGCCGTATCGAACGCGAGTGCGGCACGCGGGGGATGCGTCTCAAACCCGCCCTCTGCGCCCGCGTCATCTCTGACGCCCTCTGCGGACTTCACTATGCGCACGAAGTGCGCGACTACGACGGCACGCCGCTCAACATCGTCCACCGCGACGTGAGCCCGCAGAACATCTTCGTCACCTACGATGGTCAGGTCAAAGTCGTCGACTTTGGCATTGCCAAGGCCGAAGTGAGCAACACGAAGACGCAGGCCGGCTTCTTCAAGGGAAAGGCCGCGTACATGGCGCCCGAGCAACTCGAGGCCGGCGATATCGACCGACGGGTCGACGTATTCACCGCCGGCATCGTTCTGTGGGAGATGCTGGCCGGCAAGCGTTTGATGGCCGCGGAGTCAACGGCCAAGACACTCATGCGGCTTCTCAAAGAGCCCATCCCGCACCTCGCGGAGTTCGTGGCGGGGATCGACCCGGAACTGGATCGAATCGTTGCCCGAGCGCTGCAGCGAGACCCCGCCGCGCGCTACCAGACGGCGGGAGAGATGCGCAACGCCCTCGACCGGTATCTGGTCGAAAGCGGCCACTTCGTTCGCCACGAGGACCTCGGGCAGATGGTCAGCGATCTGTTCCGAGACGCAAGAGCCAGCATGCGCCACGCCATCAGCGAGCATCTGGCCCACACCTCGGCGTTTCCCGAGAGCGGGACGGTACCGGTCGGAAACGAAGTCCTGGCCGCCGTGCAGTCCCCCCACATCGTCGACCCCGCGCTCCAGCCAGCAAGCATGAGCGGAATCAGCGTGAGCCGCACCTTGAACTCCGTTTATGCGGCCCCGCCGCCCGCGACGGGCGTTGTGCCGGTTGCGCCCCCCGCCAAGGATTTTCGGCTGCAGTCGGCAGTGATGGGGGCCATCGCCCTTTCGCTGCTTGCCGTGGCGTTCGCCGTCGTCGAGCGCACGCGTTCCTCGCCAATCGCCGTACCGGCGCCTCCCACGACGCTCTCGGCTGCTGCCGCGCCGGTCGCGACACACACGAGCGCGCCGGCGAACGCTGCCACCGACCCACCTACGCCCGAGCCTCCTCGCGCCGACTCCGTACCTGCGCCTCCCGCGGCGGGTGTCCCAGTTGCTCAGCCGCCCAGTAGACCGGCGCAGACCTTCGGCGGCTCTCGGTTCACGCGCCATGAGGCCGTGGAGGCGAAGCCGACAAGCGCCACGCGTTCCGTTGCTTCACCGGCCACGGCCGCATCGCCCGCTTCGGAATCGACCCCAGCCCCGGCTGCCCCGAGCACACCCACGGAGGCCGCCGCCGTTCATCCGAACCCCACGCCATCTGCTTCGTCGGCCCCAGCGGCCACGCCTGCCCCGACCAAAGAGGGACGGAAGTTTCGGACCTCGCTCTGAGCGAACGAGGATTAATGCAGCCGGAAACCACTCGCAAAAGGAACCGCATCGCTGCCGCTTTCGCCGCGATCGTGCTGGGAGGACAGCTCGGAAGCGGCTGCGCCGTGTCGAACGAGGGACCCCGAGGGAGTTCCTCGCAGCGCTCGTCGCTCGGTATCCCCTGCGACCCGAACCGAGTTCTCCAGAACGTCTGTCAGCACTGCCACAGCGCGCCTCCACAGAACGGCGCACCCTTTCCCCTGGTGACCTACGAGGATACGCAGGCGCTTGCGAGCGGTGTACCGCTCTGGAAGTTCATGCGCGCCGTGGTTCAAAGCGGGGCCATGCCGCTCCCTCCGGTTCAAATCGACCCGGCTCAGCGCGACTTGCTTCTTGCTTGGTTCGATGCGGGTGCCCCTGCCCGTTCAGCCTCGGACATGTGTTCCGACATGCCAGTCGACAGCTCGGACAGCGGCGACGATGCTAGCAATGTGTCCACGGATGGCGGAGCTGACGGTGGCGACGCAGGCAGCGACACGTCGGACGGTGGCGGGGACGCGCCCGGGAGCAGCACGCCTGAGGGCGGCGCAGTTGACGGCGGAGCGCCTGAAAGCGACGCTCCCGCTGACAGCGATGCCGCGGAATGCGCCGACATCGACGCCTGCACTGCCGGTGACGACGCGCCACCCGAGTGAGGCGGCTCAGTGCCCTTTTGCGAACGGATCCCCCACGTCGTCCAAACCGCCGGCCTTGGGCGGGGCCGGCGACGCGGACGCCGGACTCTTGATGGGGTGAGTTGACTGCATCCAGGTCGGCTCGAGCGTGATGGTTTGCTTCGGACTGCTCGAGTCGAGCGTCACGGTCTTTGGTTTGTACCCTTTGCGCGTAACCACCAGCGTGGCGACCTCGCCACCGGCCAAGTGTAGGGCTACCGGGGCACCCCCGAGATCTCGCCCGTCGCGTGCGAGGGTCGCATCCGAAGGGACGACGCTCACGAGTACCTCGTGGAGTTCCGGTGCCGACGCCGCCGATGGCGCAGCAAGGCGGACCGCCGCCGCGCTCGGCAGGACGCTCGGCGCTGCAGGAGCGACTGCGGCGGCGGTCGCTTGGAGGGCGGTCGCAGACGGAAGCGCTTGCGCCGTCCCCCCGGCGGTCCTGGCGACGACGATGACGCCGACGATCCCGACCAGTGTGCCGACCGCGCCGATCACCGCGTAGAGCGGCCACCGCTGCCTGGGGATGGTCGGCTCTGCGGGCACCGGCGCCGGCATGACGCTGGAGCGGAAATAGTCGGACGGCACATTGAACGCGCCCGACCTGGCCATCATTTCCTGCACGGCGTCCGGCATCAGCCCGCGCTCGAGCTTCTCCAAATCTCCGGCGAGCTCCTCCATATTGGCGTAGCGGCCCTCGGGCTTCTTCGTGAGGCACTTGAGGACGATCGCGTCGAGCCCCGGAGGCACGTCGACCTCCGGAACGAGGGCCCGGATCGGCACCGGCGCCTTGTACATGTGTTGCGTCAGGATGCCCATGAAGTTGTCCGCGTCGAAGGGCACCTTCCCGCTCGCCATCTCGTAGAGCATGACGCCCAACGCATAGATGTCGGTACGGTGGTCGACCGGGGTGCCTGCCGCCTGCTCGGGGCTCATGTAATGGGGCGTCCCAAAGACGCTGCCGGCGCGCGTCATCCGTTTCGTCCCAGCACCTACCTTTGCGATGCCGAAGTCGAGAATTTTGACGAACTCCTTCTCGCTGCCGTGCGTGATCATCATGACGTTGTCGGGCTTCAGGTCGCGATGCACGATGTTCGCCGCGTGCGCTGCCGCAAGCCCCTGGGCAATTTGCTTGGCGATGTAACAAAGGCGCGGCACGGGCATCGGGCCCTTCGCCTCGGTAACGAACGCGCTCAGACTCTTGCCCGCCAAAAACTCCATGACGAAATAGGTGGACCCGTCGGTTAGCTGGCCAAAGTCGCTGATGTCGACGATGTGCGGGTTCCCAATAGCGCTCGCTGCTCGGGCTTCCTGGAGGAAGCGCTCGTTGGCTTCGCGGTCGGCTGCCATTTCCCCGCGCAGCACTTTGATCGCGACCTTCTTCGCGATGACCTTGTGCCTCGCGGCATAGACGACGCCCATACCGCCCTCGCCGAGCACGCGGTCGACGATGTAACGGCCGTCGATGGTCTTGCCGACGTATGCGTCTGCCTTCGCCACAGGCATCTCGGCGCTCACATCCGACATATCGGGGATTTCAGGCTGCATCGTCGGCGCGTGGGCGACGGACCCCGACTCCGCGGGCGCGACGGGTCGCTTGGGAGGCGGTCGCGGAGGTTTCGCTGCTTCGCTCATGGGATTTTAGTGGAAGTCAGACCGGTCAAACGGTCATGTGCCGGCCACGCAAGAGCCCCCGATAGGCAAAGCAACAAGCGAGCCGCTATCCATCCCCTTACGAGGACGGCGAAAGAACCAGAAAACGGGCACCTGTGCCATAGTTTCCCGCGGCACACTACGCAAATTCTTCAACGTCGCCAGGTAGGATATCTCTGACACCCAATGGGCTACCCCATCACCGTCGCGCTCAGGTACCTCGCCTCGAAGAAGAAGAACATGATCTCGGTCAGCACGGCGCTCGCGATAGGGGGCGTCCTCCTCGGTGTGGCGGCTCTCACCATCGTGATGAGCGTCACGGGGGGGTTTCAGGAGCAATTTCGCGAGAAGGTGCTCGGCGTCAACGCGCATGTGCTCGTGCTCAAGTATTCGATCGACTTTCGCGAGTACCGCGAGGTGATGAAAAAAGTGCAGAACATTCCTCACATTCTGGGTGTCGCACCATTCGTCATCAATCCCATGATGGTCACTCACGAGGATCACACGGCGACCGGCGTGCTCCTGAAGGGGGTCGATCCCGAGCTCATGCCAAGTGTGCTCGACCTCCCCAAGCACATCGTCCTCGGGAGTCTCGCCGGGCTGCGCGGCCCGGACGCCAAACCTCCAGAGACGCCCCCCGGGGATTCCTTGCGCCGCGACCTGGGACTGCCGCGCAGCGTGGAGGCCGACGGCGGCACGGACTCACTCCTTCAGTTGATTCAGCGCGAAGTTGAGGAGGGCTCGGCGCGGGCCGATTCGGGCGCGGACGAAGGCGTCGCTCAGAGCGCGGACGACGAAGAGAAAGCGCGCGGGTCCTCGGCGGCCCCGGCGGGCCAGAGCCCAAGCCGAAAAAGCACCAACGCGGGCGCAGGGCTCGTGGGTGCCGTCACGCCGGATGGCGGCTACCAGAGCCGGCTGCCCGACGACGACGTCATTCCCGACTCGATCGACCCTGATCCATGCAAAAGCCCGGACCAAGTCGCGCACATGCCGGGCATTGTCTTGGGCCGGACGCTCGCCAAACAACTCGACGTCGGTCTCGGCGATTGCGTGCAGGTCACGTCGCCCCAAATCGGTATTTCCTTCGGAGCGGGAGCTCGCTCTCCCATCGCGAAGCAGTTTCGCGTCATCGCGGTCTTCGAGGCCGGATTCGATCAGTATGATTCGAAGCTCGTTTACACCGATCTTTATGAGGCCCAAGCCTTCTACGAGTATGGCGACAGCGTCACCGGCGTCGAGATGAAGCTCGACGACATCGATCGCGCCGACGCTGTCGCCAAGGAGATCACCCGCCGGCTCAACAACGGCATCTACAACACGATGACATGGGCGCAGTTGAACCACGGACTGTTCACTGCGCTGCTCATTCAGCAAATCGGGATGAGCTTTGTCCTTGGCCTCATCATCCTCGTCGCGGCGTGCACGGTCATCGCAACCCTCATCATGGTCGTCCTCGAAAAGAAGAAGGAGATCGCACTTCTCAAGGCGCTCGGCGCCAAGAACGACGCCATCCTGCGGATCTTCGTATATCAGGGCGGATTCGTCGGCTTGGCTGGGACCGCGCTCGGCATCCTCATCGGGTGGCTGTCTTGCCGTTTCCTTCTCGCCTACACGTTTCCGCTCGACCCGAAGGTCTACTTCATCTCCCGTCTCCCTGTCTCGATGCGGCCCGTCGAGTTTATTGTCCCGGCGCTCGTCGCCTTGGGAATCTGCCTCGTGGCGACCATCCTGCCGGCGGTCTATGCGGCCAAGCTTCGGCCGGCAGACGGACTCAGGGCGGAGTAGGTCCCACCCGCTTGCGTTGACCGCCCCTCCAGGCCACTGGTAAGAGTTGGTCTTGACAAGCGCTGGCAGAGACGAAAAAAGGCGAAAATCATGCGCTGGCTCGTCGAGGTGACGTCGCTCGGCAAGGCCGACAAGGAGTCGCTCTCCGTCGAAGCTGAGTCGTGGCAAAAGGCGTTGCAAGCCGCACGCGAACAGCGGGGCGAGTCGGCCCCGATGAGCGGCTTTTCGATCGAGCTCTTGGACGACGGCTGTCGGGCGGTCGATCCGGCGTCGCGGCTGAAGTACGATGTGCATCGCGCACCCGACGACGGGGCGACGACGCGGACGCCGAGCGGGCGCCCCTCTAAGTCTTCGTCCACACAGCCCCGCGCGCGAAAGTTCTCGCAACCGCCCCGCCCTGCGTCTCAGCCTCCGCCGGGTTCGTCCCAACCGCCAGCTGGCTCGTCTCGACCGCCATCGGGTTCGTCACAGCCATCCCAACCCCTCAAGCGACCGCCCCTATCGGCCGCGGCGTTGTCGGCCATCAGCCAGCCGCCTTCGGCGCCTTCGTATGCGGCTCCCCCGGCAGCAGCTCAAGTAGCCACGTCGCCTGCGCCTGCTCCCGTGGCGGTCGCGACTTCCGTCGTGACGGCATCGCCGGTTCCGGCGGCGACCCCCGCGGCCGCGCACGCCCCCGCTTCGACGCAGGCAGCGGCGGCGCCCGCAGCTCCCGTGGTAGCGCCGGCTGCGGCAGCGAATCCCGCTCCCGCCGCAATCGCACAACGCGCAGACCTCGGCTCGAGTGTGCCCTCGCAAGTCATTTTCAAACGCGAGCATGATTCGACCGACTCGATGCCGCTGACGTACCGGGAGTACGTGTTCCTGGTTCCTTCCGGGACGACTGAGCAATCGGCAGAGACGTTGCTGCAAACTCAACTCGAGCTCGTGCTGGCCTCGCTGGCTCGCATAGCGGCGGGGAAACTCGTGAATCTCGGGGTCTTCGACGTCATGTTCCAAGGCAAGCCGCCGGTGCCTCCGCTGGCGACCCTGATGTGGAAAGATTGGCGCGGTACGCCGATCATCGAGTTTCCCCGCCGTGCTGGCTACGTTCGCCACAGGAGCGCCCCGCCACCCGCGGCCACCCCCACCGCGTTCTACGCCGCGGCCCCGATCCCGACGCAAGCCCCTGTCCGCTCGCCCGCCCCCGCTCCCACGCCGGCGCCAGCGCCCGTTGCCGCGCCCGTCGCCGCGTACCCGTCCGCGCCGGCCCAAGGGTATACGCCCGCCCCGGCGCCCATGCAGGTCCGCGCGCCGGCCGTGGTCCACGCTCCTCCGATGGCGTCGGGTGTCGTGCCGCTCGTCGCCCCGGCCCAGGCGACCGCGGTGCAGTTTCCGCCGGCGCAGCCTCAGGTTCCGCCTCAGGCCCAGCCTCAGCCTCAGCCTCAGCCTCAGCCTCAGCCCCAGCCCCAGCCGCAGCCGCAGCCGCAGCCGCGCTCGCGCGTCCGGGGCGAGGACCTCATCGCCGACCTCTTCGAGTCCATGCACGACCTCCATTTTTTGCGCGATGCCGTAGAAGGCGGCGACTTTTGCCTCAGCCTCGCAATGGAGAAAATCCCGTCGCAGGCCGGGATCATTCACCTCTACGATATCAATCGCCGCGAGTTTCTCATCACCAGCACCCGCGGAGTGGCTGCCAGCGCACTGCTGCTGCGTCGCCACGGTGAGGGCGACGCGATGCTATCCGCGGCGATGGGCAAGCGGCGCGCTATCGTCGTCGCTGAGGCGGAACAGAGCGAAGCGGCGTCCGTGGAACGCTACGTGGCCCTCGGCGGCGCTCGAAGTCTCGTCGTCGCCCCGGTCATGCTCGCAGGGCGCTTTCTCGGCGCAATAGAACTCCTGAATCCGCTCGACGGGCAGCCCTTCACCGAGGTCGATGGCAACGCGCTCACCTACATCGCCGAGCAATTCGCCGAGTTCGTGGAGTCTCGCGGCGTCGTAACCGATCCGGAGCGAATTAGCACGCGCCTGGGCTGAGGGCTCGCGAATGGCTCGTCGGCGCGAGAGGCCCGTTAGCGTCGTTCTGCTGCCCGCGGTGCTTGTCGCCGTCGGCGTCCTGGCCTATTTCACATTTCGCACCACCCTGCAGGTGGAGCGCCTGCGCCAGCAATCCGTCCTCGAGGCCACGTTGGGCCTCGCGAACGAAAAGGCGGATCGGCTCGACAAGCGTATCATCGAACAAGACAACGTCGTTTTCGCCATCGCCGACCCGCAGCGGCTCTCGGATATGCCCCAACGCTGGCTGCCGACGGCACAGCGCGAAACGCCCACAGTGCGCGCGATCCTCGTGCTGGACGAGTCCTGGACCGTGCTTGCTTTTGCGTCGCGCGCTAGCGGCGTCTTCGCCGAGGAGGAGGCCTTCCGCAGGCTACTGGTCCAGCGAATGTCGGGCGACATGGATCTCTCTCGACAAGCGCCCGACGAGCTCCGTCATCTGCATCACTCCTACCGAGGCCAAAGCTATCTCGTCAGCTACTGGCAACGATTCGTGCCGGCTGCCTTCGATACTTCGAGCGGGGGTATGGCCGGGCAAACGCAGGCGCGCCGCTATTTCGTCGTCGCCTGGCACGACATCGGGCGCATCGTGAAAGACACCATGCCGACGCTTTTCTCCGAGGCGGCGTCGCCGAGCCGCGTCAACACGGTGGACGAAGACGGTCGCATCATATTCGGACCGCCACTCCGCAGCGGCGCGTTCACGGTTGCAGTCCGCTTCCCAACGACCCTCTACGGCTGGCGAGTCCAGGTCTCGCCGAGCGGAAGCGATGAATTGACCGCTCGCGTGCAGAACCGCTTGATGCTGGAGCTTCTCATGGTGGTCTTGTCATGCGCGGTGATCGTGCTGGGAGTTGCCACCATCCTGCTGGCCGCCGAGAAGGAGAGGCGCATCTCGGCCCTCAAGAGCGATTTCGTCGCGAACGTGAGCCACGAGCTGAAGACACCCCTTGCGCTGGTCCGCATGTTTGGCGAGATGCTGCAGTCGGGTAGGGTCGCTAGCGACGAGAAGCGCCAGCAGTACCTCGACATCATCGTTGGCGAGAGCGAACGACTCTCTTCGCTCATAGAGAACGTTCTCGATTTCGCGCGGGTCGAGCGAGGGCGACAGGCCTACGATTTCGCCGAAGGCGACGTCGGCGAAGCTGCCGCCAAGGCGGTCAATGTGTACCGCTATCGAGCGGAGCGCGAAGGGATCGAGCTAGCCATGGAGCTTGAGCCCGATCTGCCGCCGACGCGGATCGACTCGAGCGCCCTGGAGCTTGCGGTGATGAATCTCCTCGACAACGCGCTCAAGTACGCGCCCGGCTCCGGGACCGTGATCGTCCGAGCGGAGCGCAAGGGAGGCTCCATCATCGTGTGCGTCGCCGATCGAGGGCCCGGCGTGCCCATGGAAGATCAAGCCCGCATCTTCGAGCGCTTCGTTCGCGGCTCGACCGCGCGCGCCAGGCCCACTCGGGGCAGCGGAATCGGTCTAGCTCTCGTCAAACACATCGCCGAGAGCCACGGAGGTAGGGCGTGGGTTGTCAGCAGTGCCGGTCACGGCGCAACTTTCGCCATCAGTATTCCTCTAGTGCGCACGGGTGCGGACGCCTAGCCTGGGACTCCGCGTTGGGCGCGTGGGCGGCGAGAGTTGACGGAGAAAACGTGCTAGATATCGTGGACGTCGACCCAAATCATCAGCCCCCTGCGACGCTCCGACGCTCGCTTCTCGGCGGCTGTTTCACCCAATCGCAAAGCGTTCTAGCAATGGGAGGTCCTGAGTTGTCGCATGGCGAATGAGGAAGCCAAGCTGTTCGTGGCGGGTCTGCCCGACAGCATCTCGGAGGACATCCTAAAGCAGCTCTTCGAGGCGACCGGGGGCAAGGTCGTCAGTGTTAGCTTACCCAAGGACCGAATGACGGGCCGGCCCCGAGGGTTCGGATTCGTGACGTTGGCCACGCCGGAAGAGGCACAAGCTGCCCGGGATGCGCTCGACGGATCAATACAGGCGGGCAAGTCCATTTCCGTGCGGCCGTTTCAAGCCGAACCACCTCGCAGAGACTCGACAGGAGGGCAGCGGGCTGCCGGTCCAGGCGGCCCTCGCGGTCCCGGCGGCGGCCCCCCGCCAGCGCCTGACCGCACGCTGTACGTGGGAAATTTGCCATACGATGCGACGGGGCAAGAAGTGCAGACGCTCATCCACGGAGTCGCCCCGGACAGCGTCGTTCGAGTCCACCTGCCGATGGACGCCGATGGCAGAAAGCGCGGCTTCGGCTTCGTCACGATGGCAAGCTCCGAGGCTGCGAAGGTTGCAGCCGATCAGCTGCGCAGCGCGGACCTTCGAGGGCGTCGGTTGGTGGTCAACCTCGCGCACCCTAAGGGCGAGCGCCCTCCGCGGTCCGATGGCGGCGGGGCGCCCGCCGGTCCATTTCCTCCCGCCTTTTCCGGCGGCGGCCCTGGTGGTCCTCCCCGTCACAAGCCTCACGAGGAAAAGCGCAAGCGATCGTTCGAGGACGGTGGAGGGCCGAAGAAGAAGAAAGTCGACCGCGACGCCCCGCGAGGCAACCGCTTCGACTACGGCGACGACGACGATTAGCCGAATCGCTCAACTGCGGCTAGACATGGCGATACTAGGGACGGATCGAGCATGCGCGACATTATCAAGATGACCTGCGGTAACTGCGGCCGAGCGAACTACACGACGACCAAAAACAAGCGAACGATGGCGGAGAAGTTCGAGATCAAGAAATTCTGCCCGGTTTGCCGCAAGCACTTCCCGCACAAGGAAGGCAAGATCTCCAAGGGTTAGGACCTCGTGCTGCGCATCCGCGCAGTTCGCCTGCCGCCATACTGAAGGTCCGTAGACACGACGCCCTTGGCTAGCGTACAAGCGAACGTGACCGCGGCGATGACACGTCCTGCGCCTCACCGCCGATTGGTCTGCCCCGGGAGACGCGCGCGATGATCTTCGACTGGCTTCACGGCCTGTTCTCGAATGATCTGGCCATCGATCTGGGGACGGCGAACACGCTCATCTACGTGAAGGGCAAGGGAATCGTCTCGTGTGAGCCGTCCGTCGTTGCCGTACAAAAGGACCTGCGCGGCGGCAACAAGGTGCTTGCAGTGGGCCGCGAGGCGAAGGAGATGCTCGGGCGCACGCCGGGGAACATACGAGCAGTCCGCCCATTGCGCGACGGCGTGATCGCCGACTTCGAGATTACCGAGGCGATGCTCCGCTACTTCATCGCGAGAGCACACAGTCGACGCACTCTCGTCAAGCCGCGCATCATCATTTGCGTCCCATTCGGGATCACCGAGGTCGAGAAGCGAGCCGTCAAGGAGAGCGCCGAAAGCGCAGGCGCGCGCGAGGTCTACCTCATCGAAGAACCGATGGCGGCAGCGATCGGCGCCGGCCTTCCCATCACCGAGCCGAGCGGGAACATGATCGTCGATATCGGAGGAGGAACCACCGAGGTCGCGGTCATCTCGCTGGCCGGCATCGTCTATTCACAGAGCGTGCGCGTCGGTGGCGACAAGATGGACGATGCAATCGCCGCCTACTTGAAACGAAAGTACAATTTGGCCATCGGCGAGCAGACCGCCGAGCGTATCAAGATTCAGATCGGAAACGCCTACGCGGTCGAGAAGCAGCTCACGACCGAGGTCAAGGGCCGAGACCTCGTCGCGGGTGTGCCGAAAACGGTCATCGTCAACAGCGACGAGATCCGAGAGGCCATGGCCGAGCCGATTCACGCCATCGTCGAAGCCGTGCTCACGGCTCTCGAAAAGACGCCCCCCGAGCTGGCCGCCGACATCGTCGACAAGGGCGTCGTCTTGACGGGAGGCGGCGCGCTTCTGCGCAACCTCGACGTGCTGCTCCGTGAAGAAACAGGCCTTCCCGTTATGGTCAGCGATGATCCCATCAGCGCCGTCGTGCTCGGCAGCGGAAAAGCGCTCGATCACCTGGAGCTGCTGAAAGAGGTCACCATCGCGTAAGACCCTCGGCCGATGCCCGAAGGGAGCGGCCGCTTGACCGTCGCTCGAGTGAGTCTCCGCAGTGTCCCCAGCCCTCACGCGTTATCGCGACTTTGCCATCGTCGCCCTTCTGTTGGCAGTGCCGTTCTTCGTGCTCAAGGCGAACATGAAGTCGCCCGAGAGCCAGGGCCCGCTGGATCGCGCCATCTTGCGCGTTTCGGCCCCGGTCGAGCTCGCCGCGACTACCGTCGCGCGCGCGCTGAACAGCGTTTGGGATGACTATGTGTATCTCGTAGACGTCAAGCGGGACGGCGACCGTCTTTCGTACGACAACGCGCGGCTGCGAGAGCAAGTGCGCTCCCTCGAACAGGCCCAGGTCGAGAATCGACAGCTGCGCAGGCTCCTGCAACTCAAGGAAGCCACGGCGGGCGAGACACTCAGCGCCCAGGTTGTCGCCAAGGACTTCACCGAGTTCTTCCGAATCACACGTATCGTGATCGACACGGGAGCAAAGGATGTGCGCCCGCACATGCCCGTCATCTCTCCGGACGGCGTCGTCGGGGCGGTGCTGCACGTCTCGTCCGATGCGGCCGATGTTCAGCTCGCGGTGGATGCCGCGTTCGGAGTCGACGTCGAAGACGAGCGGACCCACGCACGCGGATTCGTCCGAGGCACGGGAGACCCCGTGCGCTACGGGTGCCGGGTCGAGATGGTCGATTCACGCGATGAGGTCGAGATCGGCGATCTTTTGGTGACGAGCGGCAAAGGACGGTGGTTTCCACGCGGAATCCCGGTGGCTCGAGTGACCAAGGTCATCAAGCGTGAGCTTGGACGCGATCAAGACGTCGACGCTGCGCCCACTGTCAACTTCTCCCGGCTCGACACAGTTCTCGTGCTCGTCACGACGCCGGGAGAGGAGACGCCCACGACAAGCGCCTTGGGTGGGGGCTCCCTCGGACCCCGTGGGAGACCCTGATGCGCAACGCTGCGTTTCTGGGGGTCGGCGTTGTCTTGCTCGTATTGCAGGCCAACGTGTTCCGTATAGTGGATGATTTGCGCCCTGGGCTTGCCGTCGCGGTCTGGCTGCTGGCGGTCACACTCGATGTGGTGCAGGTCGTGCGCCCTCTGCACGTCGCACCCGACCATGCGCGCGGCCTGTCCACACTTCGCGTGGACTGGTCCTTGCCGGCGACCGTGCTCTTGGGCTACGCGCTACTTGCGCGCCTCACCCGCGAACACGTATCGCGCCCAATTCCGGCGCTCGTGCTGCCGCTCATCTTGTTCATGGGAGTGCACGAGTATTCGCTCGCGCGCGGCGCCGCCGTGGCATTCACCCTCGGCTACGCGACCGACGTGCTCGGGATTGCACCCGTCGGCCTTTACACATTCACCTACGTTGCGACGTTCATGCTGGCGCGCGCCGCCGGAGTCCGGTTGGCGGCGCAGACGGTATGGATGCAGGTGCTCCTCGCCTTGGCATTCGCAGTGCTGCAGAGCACGATGGTCCTCGTGCTTCTGGCAATCTTCGGACGAGATGCTTGGGTGCCTCGATCGCTCTACATCTTGGCTCTTCCCCACGCGATTGCGACGGCAGCGGTTGCGCCGCTTATTTTTCGGGTCTCGCAAACGGTTCATGCCGTAACGACCAGCTCTCCGAGAGCCGAAACGGGTCGAGGCGCGCCGTCGTGAGCAATGTGCTGGTCCCTCGGTCCGACGTCAGCGAGTTTCGCCGACGCTACAAGTGGATGGCCCTTTTTGCCACGGTCGCCTTCCTTACCGTCGCGGCCCGCTTGCTGGAGCTCCAAGTGCTCTCTGGGGCCGAGTATTCGGACATTGCGCATGAAAACATCATTCGGCGTGTCGTACTGCCGACGACCCGCGGGGTCATTCGCGACGCGACCGGCAGAGTGCTTGCCTCCAGCCGGCCCTCTTACGACGTCGACGTCGTGCCGGGTCGAGTCATGCCCAGCGCGCGCCCTATCCATTACCGAAACGGGCAAGCCTTGGCGCGAGATCCCGATTCGTGGCCCAAGCTGGCCGATATCCTCCGACTCAATCCGGAGGAGCGCCGCGCATTCGAAGCGCGCATTCGGGCTGCGTGCAGCAGTGACGAGGACAAATCCCCCTGTTGGAAAACTCCTATTTTGGTCCGCGAGGACGTACCACGCGACGTGGTCGCCGAGCTCAAGCAACACACCGACGATCTGGCCGGAGTCGAGGTCGTCAGCATGCCCGTGCGATTCTACCCCTACAAGGAACTGGGCGCGCACATGCTCGGGTATGTCGCAGAGATCGACGCCGAGATGCTCTC
>Ga0210409_10002263_pt1 | contig 23134 bp, 22 predicted proteins | sample IncBWH17MmetaG_FD_161649 | JGI IMG/M metagenome (GOLD analysis project Ga0210409, IMG submission 161649) | Forest soil microbial communities from Barre Woods Harvard Forest LTER site, Petersham, Massachusetts, United States - Inc-BW-H-17-M | ecosystem: Environmental > Terrestrial > Soil >...
CTTGGCCATCTCCGTCAAACGATCGGAGAAATAACCATTAGCGAAAACCGCCAACTTGGTTTCGGGTTCGACGAAGTTCGCAACGGCAGCTTCCATGCCCGCGCTGCCGGTGCCGGAAATCACCAGCGTGGCCCCATCTTTGGTTCCGTAGGCCATTTTCAGCAATTGCTGAACGTCGCCCATCACCTGAATGAAGTATGGGTCGAGATGCCCGACGATTGGTTTCGACAATGCTTCATATATCCGCGGATGAACCATGCTCGGCCCCGGTCCGAACAAGTAACGCCGAGGCGGTTGCAACGGAGAAAGCGATTTAATTGCGGGAGCTTGCTGTTCTATTGCGCTCATACCCCTCGTTTCTATTCAGGAATAGCCAGATATTTTATAGGACCGACGACTCCAGCATCCCCACCCGAAATGTGATGTTCGAGATGCGATGCAGTCTGATAGTGGGCACTGATCAGGCGAACGCCGTCAAGCTGATTGTATTGATCTGTCCGATCAGAGTTTCTTATCAGCACATTCACTTTGTTCAACGCGGGGCAGCGGTTCGGGTTATATGGGCGAATGGTGACCCTGCACAATCATCGACTCAGCAATGCGGCGCGCTTCGGGGAGTGTCTCAGCCGCAGCCTTGGAATCAATCTCCGCCGGTAGGTCACGCTGAATTTTCGACAGCTCTTCGTCAAAAATACGAGTCATCAGTTCGGGAGTGTGTTCGACCGGCTTGCCATCTTCGCCCCGAACTTTCACCTTGTGGCGCACCCGCTGCGCAATCATCAAACGATAGATGCGGTCGGTCGCGAGATCCTCCATGAAGCCATCGAGCAGGCTGGCGCCCTTACCGTTGAGCACGCCGTTACGATAGCGAATCACGGTACGCGCGGCCGCTCCGGTTCCCGCAAGTGTCGTCTCGCCAACGCCCTTCGGTACGGGCCGCAGGTCGGGATGCGGGTTCACCAACGCGGGCGGTTTTGCAATCTGATTGGGATACGGGAACTGGGCAACGGCGATCTCGTTCTGATCCGGATGGCCAGTCCACGCGCCGTCCATCAGGCACTTGGCTTCGTTCTTCTTGTCTTCCTCGAGGACTTTCAGAGCGCGCTCGTTTAGTTTCGCATCGGAGCGGCTGGGATAGAGCGCGGTCATTCCGCCGATAGCATGAACTCCGTGCTTGTGGCAGATCTCCGGCATCAATGTACGGAAGCTCTGGAAGAATGCCACATCGTGTGGAATTGTGTTGCGGTCAGGCAACACCCAATTGGGATCCTCGGACATGAAATCGATCAGCGAGGCCATGTAATCCCACCGCCCCAGGTTCAGTCCGAGGCAGTGCTCGCGCAGATTGAAAAGAAATTCTTCCATCTGATAGGCCAGTGGATGCGCCTCTACCAGCGCCATGCACTTTATGTAGTCCGCGGGCAACCCTTTGTGCTTGGCCAGAGCCTGGAACAGGTCGCGCCACCAGAACGCTTCCTCAGCAGACTCGCTCTTGGGGATGTAAACCGAGAAATTATGCGGCAACCACGCGGGATCGATCTGGTACCAGATCAGGGCTAGATCGAACAGGGAAGCGGACATGATTTCGTTCTCGACGATTCCACCCTGACTGATGTGCAGCCCACGAGGCCGGACCCAGGTGACGGTCTTCGAACGCTGAACTGTAACTTTCTTCTTCCGCTTCTTGTCGTCGTAACTGAGTTCGTACTTGTAGGCGGCGATGGTGTTCTGGATCGCCAGCATGATGTGCTCCCAAGTGTTCGCCGTGGAATCTTCGACGTCGAGCATAACTGCGGGAGATCCGGAGTTCAGCAGTTTTACCGTCAACTCCGCGTCGTCGGCCGGGCCGGTCATCTGGTTGCGCTGATCGGCGCACCAGTCAGGCAGCTCGATTCGCCACTCGGATGTCGTGGCCTCGGAGGACGGCAAATAGTTTGGCGGCTGTCCGCGATGGGAATGCTGCAGCACCTCCGCGCGTTTTGCGACTAGTTTCTGTTGCCAAGGAGTGAATTGTTTGTGAAGCGGCAACAGGAAATCGAAGAACCCCTGAGGGAGATCTTTTTGCGGATTTAAGTCTGCCGGTGCGTAGTTCATGCCACGAGAGGCGGAGCCAGTGGCCATCGGATGAACTCCTTCTGATCCTCGCTGCCTGAGATGAAGCCTTCTTGTCGGTGACCGTACCCGGCCATTCGAGAAGGCACTCAGACCCCTTCGAAGGTGAATCCAGGAGAGCTCCTTAGTGTACTCGACTGTCCAAATCCTGAACATAACGTTTAACCATTAATCGAGGACCGGGGGAGAACCAAGAATGACAATAGAAAGTGATGACATGAACTGTTAAGTGTGATGCTGATTACCGAAAATTGCGCCTGCCTTAACTAAGGTGGGCATCGTTTGTCTTGCACCGTCGATAGACGCGAACGGTGTTGGGAGTTTTGTATGGTGCCACTCGCAAGCGCGCAGGTTCCAAGACTGGCGATCGGAGACTGATTTACGTTTACTCCTCATTCATCCCCCTTCTGTTCCAAAGTTGTTATCGCGGTTAATCTCATCCAGCAGCGTGCGAAAAGATTGCTTGACTTACAACTTGAAAATGTGGTAAACAGGCGCCCCAGCGGATTGGTCCGCTTTTCATACAAGTTATCAATTTTTCGAATAGGCGGTTTAGTGATTTGTGGCCCCGAGCCAACCCGCGTGTGAGAGGCTCTCGCGCGCTCGTTCCGGGCCCAGGCCGGTTGGTTGCCAAATCATGGTCGGAGAGGAAAACATGCGCTCGCTAACAATTCTTTTCGTGCTTCCGTTCGTTTTCATGGCACCAGGTTCGCTTGCCCACGCTCAGGGCACGGAACCCGCGAGCAAGACCAACGGATCGACCTCCGGGAGTGCCAGTAAGGCAGAGGTCAACGAGTTGCGCAGTGAGGTCGCCGCGCAGCGCAAGACCATCGAGGAATTGAAGGCGATGGTTCAGCAACTGGTGGATGGCAAGGCCAAGGCCGCCGACAGCGGTTCGGCCAGCATAAAACCCGTGGCGGCGACTAATTTGCCAGAGAGCGGTGCGCAACCGGCAAATGGCGCTGCGACCGAAGGCGCCCATCTGGTCAACACAGTTCTAGTCCAGCCCGAGCCCGCGGTAGAGAGCGCGATGATCAATCAGGCACAACCCGCGGCCGCGCCCAAGAAAGATGTGCCGCTCACGGCGGGCTGGAACGGCGAGCATTTCTACATCAAGAGTCCGGATGGACAGTTCAGTATCAGCCCCTACGGATACGTGGATACCGACTATCGCGCCTACAAGGGCGACGGCGCTCCATCAGACACATTCGTGGTACGACGCGCACGTTTCGGTTTCCAGGGCATTTACGGGTCGCACTTCGATTACGCGATCTTGACTGACGCTAACTCCACTACGGGCGCAATTGTTCGCGACGTCTATCTCAACGTGAGGATCAAGCCCGAGTTCCAGTTCCAGGCGGGACAGTTCAAAGAGCCCTTTGCCCAGGAAACCGGAATTGGCGCCACCAACCTGGACTTCGTCGAACGCGGGTTGCAGGCGCTGTTATACCCCTCGGTGGTTACCGCGTTTCGCAGTCCTGGCGTCACGCTCCACGGGGACATTGACGGCGGCGTTATGCAGTACTGGGCGGGAGCTTTCAACGGAAGGGGCGGCGTCGCCGCGAACATCACGAACCAGCCGGAGTTTGTAGGGAGACTGCGCTTTTATCCCTGGCGCAAGACCAAGAACGAATGGTTGAGGCAGCTTGCCTTTGGGGGATCGGCCAGCTACGGCCGTTCCCGAGGCCTGTCTAACGACGTGAGCTTTAGTGGATTGCTCCCCGACGGCACGTATACGTTCTTTCCGCAGTTAAGGATCAACGGTCCGGTTCAGCGGTATGAGGGTGAATTTACTTACATCAAATCGGGTTACGCTCTTCGCGGCGAGTATGTGCAGATGCAGCAGCAGCGTGACGGTGTGGGCTCCGAGCAAGTCGGTGGCCTGGGCTTCCTGACTCTGCCCGGAATCGGCGCCAAGGCCTGGAACATCGGGACCACTTACTTGCTGACCGGTGAAAAGCGGCCAGAAAATGGTACGCCCCGGGTGAAGCACCCTTTGTTTGGTCCTGATACGCCAGGCGGAACGGGACGAGGGTGGGGAGCTTGGGAACTCGGCGCGCGGTTTTCCGGCATTCAGGCGAAGGCGCCTGCGCAGAGCTTCTACAATTACTACACCCCGGGCTTCGTACCTGAGTACAACTATCACACCTACCAATGGACATTTGGCATCAACTGGTACCTGAATTACTGGGTCAAGTACCAGTTCAACGTCAACGTCGATCAGCTGAAACAGCCTAGCGTCACCGGGCAAATACCTCAGAATTTCTTCGCCTTGACCCAGGAGTTGCAGTTCCGCTTCTGAGGAATGGCTTGAACGTGAACGTACGGATCGAGTGTTTGGTTGTGGGCCAGGGCCGGTTGCAGCCTGCTCTGAAAGGAAAATTGCAGGAGGAGATGCGATGAGATCGAGAATTCTGCTTACTGTTCTTCTCACGGGATTGTTTGTTATTGCGAGCGGCTGTGGCGGCGTGAACGGTTGTCCCGTGTGCGGCACGACCAAGGCGGATGGTTACGCCGACATCGTTAACATTACCGTGCCGGAGCACAATCCCACGGGCGAGCCCGGCGGTCCCTTCAACTCCTTCGACATAAGCTGGATCAATCAGGCGACTCACTTGGATTACGTTTCGGACCGCATTGGTCTGGCCGTGGTGGTGGTGGACACGATCAATAACGTTTCGGTCAATGCGATCCAGGGAGTGAACGCCGTGACCGCCGCAGGTAACCAGGCCAGCGTATGCGATCCCAGCATACCCCCTACCGCTGACGTGGTTGGAAATTTCACCCGCTTCGGATGCCGGAACGCGCCCTTTCACCTGATCTCGGGTTTTGGTGCGAATGGCAAGTTCGGCGGGTTCCCGGGGGCGCAGTGCTGCGCCTCCCGCGCCAACGGGGTGAATCCAATGTCGGGGCCCGACGGCGAAGAAGTAACCCCAGACGGGAAGACGTTATTTACCGCGATTGGCAATGCTGGGGTCGTGGTCTTCGATCTCAGCACGATGAACCTGACCACGAATCCGCCGGCACCACCCACCGTGCTCGCCACCATACCGACTGGCACCTCCGCGGACTACGATGGTCCGCTAGGCATCGCGCCTTGTGTCGCTTCCTGGAATGGAGAAGCCGGTTCGGCTGCGACCTGCGGAGATGACCGCGCTGACGAAATGGCATACGACCCCGTGCACCAGGTTCTCGCGGTCATTAACGGCGATCCAGGACTACCGTTTGTCACGTTTATCGACATGTCGCATATCGTAGGCAAGACTGGGACGCTCGCACAGCAGCATTGCCTTCCACTGGATCCGACGCTCGCTTACGGTCCCTGGGCAGCCGGGTTTACTCCTGCCGACTACGGCGTTAACTATCCCTTCCAGGGATCTGGCACCGCGATCCCCCAACCATCGCCGATATTGGATCCGGGGGTGGCTGGCACTTCGTTTAATCCTCCCAGTTGCATCATTGGGCAGGTTTATTACGATGGCGCAGGGGGACTAAACTCCTCCGGGACTTCTCCCAGTTCGTATGGGCTGAATCCGAACGTTCCAGTTGACACCGTCACCCAAAACGCCGTGAATCCAATCACCAACCCAGGCACGTTCCCCTGCCCCGATCCTTCCAACCCGCACGTGTTCAGCGGTGTTTCCGGCGGAGCAGCAAATAACCAGTTAGGGCTTCCGGGCCTCGCGGGAGTAAGGCCGAGCGGCGCCACTTACACAATCCCGTGCCATCACGGGCCGGTTATCGATCAGACTACGGGAGCATTCTGCAATCAGGCCAAACCGGCGGGTACGTGCGCCGGCGCCATAGCGCCGGCTGGACTAGGCGGAATGGTTTGGAATTCCAATACTGGTCACTTGCTGCAGACAAATGAAAATTGCATCGGCATAACGAACATCGGCTGCGTCGATGAAATCGATCCTCGGCTCGGAAACCCTAATGGCCCGGTAGTCGTCAATAGTTTCGTGATGCCCAATTGCATGCCGACCAGCCTTACTCAGGGGCCGGGTAACAACTTCCTCGTAGGTTGCGCGGACCACGACGGCGAAGCTTTCCCTCCAAACGAGTATGTGATTGATGGAACCTCGGGCACAATCCTCGCCACTATCACGAACGTCGGCGGGGTTGACGAAGTCTGGTACAACTCGGGGGACAATCGGTATTACGTAGCAGCGAGAGATATGCCCAATGGCCCGGTCATGGGCGTGATCGACGCCGCAACGAACGTCTGGCTTGAAAACGTTACGACCAACGCAAACTCGCATAGCATTGCGGTTGACTCCAGTAATAACCATGCATTTGTGCCTTTGCAGGCTGGCGGAATCTGTACTTCGCAAAGCAGCAACGGTTGCATTGGTGTTTACGCACAGCAGTGAGTAGAGAAGGGCAGCAGTCCCCCGCGGAACCCGAGATCACCCAGCAGTCGATCGAGGGTTCCGCAGTCTGGGCTAGGTTGAATTCAGCCCAAGATCGACGAACGCCTGTGCTATAGTTTGACGCAGTAAGCTCAAACCTGAAGTTGGTGTGACTTATGCAGAGTATTCGAAGAGCCGTCCTACCAGGTGGAATTACCCTTCTTGCCGTTTTCGTAGCCCTGGTCGCGTTGTCGTCGGCGAAAGACGAACCTCCCAAGAAGCCCACGGATCTTCCCGCTACGGTGATTGCACACCTTCCACTTCCTCAGGCGACGGGAACTCAGATGTTACTGCAGAGGGAGGACGGAAAGAATTACCTTTACGTTCAGCAAGCTTCGAAACAGGGCTTCATGATTGTGGACGTGAGCAAGCCAGACAAGCCGACCCTGCTGAAACGAACCGCAGAGGCGAGCCTGGCGACATCCGGCAACCTGGAGATGGTCAGCCCTGACGTTGGGATCGCTGAGACGCCGGACAAAAAGCCTACGCTCACCAGCAGCAACCATCCCACGGAGACGGTGCGCGTGTTGGATTTAAGCGACCCGCACAATCCCAAAACCCTCCAGGAATTTAGTGGTGTCACCAGTCTCCTTCCCGATGGTGGGCACGGCTTAATTTATCTGACCAACAATGAAGGGTTGTGGATTCTGCGCTATACCCGCCCGCCGTTGCTGGAGCCCGCCAAGAAAAAGAGGCCATGCGACTCCGAATCGGAGATCGAGGCCATGCCCCCGGAGTGTGACTAGGCTCATTTTTACTTGTCGGTGACTTCGCGCACCGTACATTGCTTCGCGATAGTCTTGATCGATGTGATGGTTATCGTCACCGGGGATGCGGAACCCGTTCTTGTTAAGGCGTCCGAGCTTGTGCTCATCGAGGGCGCCTCCGTCCCGGTCACTTCCACTCGTTGCCCGAGGTAATTTCGCAGCCTTGTTTTACCAGTAGCCTGAAGTTGGTAAGTGATGGCTGGATCCTGCTTCGTCAATATGTAATCACCGCTAAATTTACCGACGCAGCCCTGGACGGTTACTTGTCCTTTGGCATCTTTGGTCTTGGGCTGGCTCGCGGCACTGGGATTGCTTTCTTGCGCCAGGAGAGAGCTGCTCAGAAGCAGCAAAACCACCCAGATCTTTTTCATGGAAATATCTCCTCTCTCAGCATGGGATGGCACAATTATTGCACAAGTTGGCCCACAATCTTTCGAGGAGGAAAAGAGCTATTTGACGTGAGTTTCCTGATAGTGCAGTTCCTTCCATTGCCCGCCGCGCTTCACCCACAATTCGGTGATGTACACCCTTGAAAAACGCACGACCGATCTGGGGGGAAATTGCAAGTTTACTTCGTAGATCACGAAGGCGGCATCTGGGCCGAGCGGAATCAGTTTGAAGCCCCAGAACGTATAGTTCGAAACATTCCCATTCGCCAGTTCGTTAAGGGCCTGGATCTTGGTGCGCTCGCCTTGATTATCAACTTCGACCCCTTGATAGTCATCTGCCAACAATTCGCCGTATGCTTTCTTATCTTTGTTCTTGAAGGCCTCCCACTCTGCTTTGATTTTTGCCTGGAACATATCGTTCAAACCCGAGTCGGTGGAGACGCTACCGAACGGCTGACCTTCGCCAGACTTCGCCGGCGTTGCGGGTTGTTGCCCTGAAGCCAGCGTCGTCAATCCGGCCAAGCAAACGACGATGAAGTAATCGCGCATAATTCCTCCCATAACGCCTCCAATGAGAAACGCAGCATCTTATCAGATTCCGGGCGGGCAAACGGCTTGGTGTTAGGATACTCAGCGTCCCACGCCTGCACCGCGAATCGCGCGGAGCCGTATTCCGGCGAACAGCGCAACGGAGAGCGAAATCGACCTATGTCGCACGCTGACGCAGAAACTTTGGCGCGGGAACTGCTGTCCGCGTATGAGACAGGTCGGACGGTGGCAGTCCTTCCTTCCGAGCGACCGGGTTTCGATCTCAACATGGCTTATGAGGTTGAAGCAGCACTCAAGCAGTTCCGCGAAGCAGGTGGACACAAAGCAATCGGCCGCAAGGTTGGCTACGCCAATAAGGCCATGTGGCGCGTGCTTAAGCTTGAAACCCTGGTTTGGGCGCATATGTACGAAGACACGGTACAGCACAGCGATAGCAACTCCGCCACGCTGGCGCTGCCGAATCGCCGTTCACTCAAGGTAGAACCCGAGATTGTTTTCGGCTTGAAACGAGCAATCATCGCCGACGGACTCGATGCTACCGCGGCCCTTGAATCCACGGAATGGTTGGCGATGGGCTTCGAAATCATTGATTGCCCTTTTCCTGAATGGAAGTTTCAGCCAAGTGATTTCGTCGCGTCTTTTGGACTTCATGCCGCACTCGTGATCGGAGAGCAGGTGCAGGTGAAGCCTGACTTGATTGCCACGCTTGCGGACGAGTTACCGCGATTCAAGGTGCGGGTGTCGAAAGACGGAGAGTTTGTGGAAGAAGGATCCGGCAGAAACTGCTTGAGAAGCCCCGCCTTATGCCTGGCTGAACTCGGCGCAGCTGTCGTGCGTCGCTTCCCGTCCGAACCACTGAGTGCCGGGGAAATCGTCAGCTCGGGAACGCTCACAGCGGGACATTCGACCGACAGTGGTGATCTCTGGAAAGTTGAAGTCGAAGGGCTCGCGCTACCGCCGCTGACATTGCGCCTGATTTGACTGCTTGAATGAAGCGGCACAACGGGTTGGCTGAGCGTTGGACAGGTGCCCTTCGCTGACGAAGGGCACCTGTCCGTCGGAATGACGCCAGATGCCAGCCGTACGCGAGTTACTTCACAGCGTCAGCAGTTTTGTCGGCGGCTTTTTCGGTTCCTTTAGCGGTATCCTTCGCGACCGTCTTGGTGGCGTGTCCTGTCTTGGTTGCCGCGGTCTTGGTCGCGTCTCCGGTTTTGTCGGCTGCCTTTTCTGTGCCTTTCGCTGTGTCCTTGGCCGCTACCTTGGTGGCGTGACCCGTGTCCTTTGCGGCCTTATCCGTAGCGTGAGCTGTGTCTTTTGCCGCTTTATCGACGTCATGCACGACATCCTGCGCGAACAACAGTGTTCCCGAGCTGAGCACAGCGGCAGCAAGAATTGCTGCCAATTTGGATTTCATATGGCCTCCGTTGGATTTTGATGGAAATGGCTTGCAGAGTATGAAGCATTCGAGAGGAAAAATGCAACATTGATTCGGTGGGCCGGTATTTGCGGTCCTGAGTCGTCACTCAAGCTCTCCTTCCAGCGCGCTAAGCGTCTCGTCATCCACTTCCCACTTTTTGAGGATGGTAAAAATCGTCTTCGATGCGAAGCCGGCGCGGGTGAGCTGGCGGAAGATCCGCGCTGCCTGCTTCTGATCTTTCGGTTTCACCAGACTCTTCCGCTTCAAATATTCGCGCGCTTGTTTCTCATCACTCACTTCGTCGTAGACGGCACCCACCGCTTTTTCGATGACCTCACCGTGGACTCCCTTGGCCTTCAGGTCGGTGATTACACGCCGTCGGCCGAATTTTTCGTTGTCGCGGCGGAAGGAAGAATACGCCGCCGCGTATTGGGCGTCATTGAGATAGCCGTGATCTTTCAGGCGGCGGATAACAAGTTCCATCAGGGTCTGTCCGTATTCGGTCTCCGCTTCAACCCGCGGCCGCAGCAGCCGCTTCAACTCCGCCACGGAACGCATGCGTCGGGCAAGAGCTCCGACGGCGTACTCGTAGAGTTCTTTTTCGGACTCGGTCTTTTTCGGACGAGCGAAAGCCATGGCTAATAACAAGTTACCTTGCCCGATGCTCTCGTGGCCAGAAAGTTTGGGCAAAGACACGTTACAACTTTTTACCTTCTGTGTGGTGACATCGGGAACTTCCGGGCGTCTATTTGCGTAGATATTGAAAGAATGAGGAAGTCAGTCATGCTTACCATCGATGTGGAAAAAACGGGCGATGTAACGGTTGTGAGATGCGTTGGGCGGATCGTGCGCGGCGCTGGAATACGCACGCTTAGGGATGCGGTTCTCTCCGAGAAAAACGTTCGCATTGTGGTGATTGATTTGTCCGATGTGGAAACCCTGGATGCCGGCGGCTTGACTGCGTTGCTTTCTCTGCAGCAGTGGGCTCGGAACCGCAATGTTCAACTCAAGCTGGTGAATCCGTCGCATTTTGTCAGTGAGGTGCTGACGCGCACTGGATTGAATCGTGTGTTTGACATCTCAAAATTCGAGCACGCGCTCTTTGTTCTGAGCGCTCGGGATTGTCACCACGCGAGATATGCGGCCGCTTAGCTGCAACGCTCTTCACTGGGCTGGAACCTTCCCGTCGTTCGACTGGGTTGACAGGCGAGGTTAGGTTCTGGCCCCCTCCGAAATTAAGAAAGGGCGCGCTCGGGCGCGCCCTTAAGTGTTTCAGGAGGATAAATCAGCGGCCACCGAAGCCGGTTTGTTGCATAGCGTTCTTGGAGATGTCGCTGGTAGAAGAGATGCCCTGCATACGCAGCTTGAAGTCGTCGGCGTTGGATGCGCTCTCCAGTGCGGTTTCGTAATTGATCAAGCCTGCCTGGAACAAATCCCACAAAGACTGATCGAAGGTCTGCATGCCGTACTGCGAAGTTCCGGCGGAGATGGCATCGCGAACCGCGCGCGTTTTTTCCGGCACCAGAATGCATTCCCGGATGTAAGCGGTATTGATCATGACTTCGACAGCGGGCACGCGGCCGTCGCCGTCGCAGCGTCGAACCAGGCGCTGGCTGATCACGGCGCGCAGCACAGCCGCAAGCTGCAGACGAATCTGCTTCTGCTCGGGCGGAGGAAATACCGCGATAATTCGGTTAATGGTTTCGACCGCGTCGAGCGTGTGCAGGGTTGAGAACACCATGTGGCCGGTTTCAGCGGCGTGCAGCGCGGTGCCGATGGTTTCAACGTCGCGCATTTCGCCGACCAGGATCACGTCGGGATCCTGACGGAGAGAAGCGCGTAGCGCTGCCGAGAATGTGGGCGTATCGACCTCGATCTCACGCTGGTTTACATAGCCTTTTTTGTCGCGGTGCAGGAATTCGATTGGGTCCTCAATCGTGATGATGTGCTCGGCGCGAGTGGAGTTAATGCGGTCTACCATCGCCGCCAGAGTCGTGGACTTACCAGAGCCGGTAACGCCGGTAACGAGGATCAGGCCGCGCGGCATATCGCAGACCTGCTCCACGATTTTGGGCAGGTACAGTTCATCGAGCGCGCGAATCTTCGTCGGAATCACGCGCAGCACCAGTCCCACATTGCCGCGCTGCTGAAAAACGTTCACACGGAAGCGGCCCAGTCCGGCTACGCCGTAGGCCATGTCGATTTCCGTGCTCTCCTTGAATTTCTGCTTTTGCCTGGCCGACATCATACTGAAGGCCATGGTCAGCATATCTTCCGCGCTGATACGGGGCTGGTCAGTAAGCGGGGTGAGTTCTCCATCAATGCGGAGGTGAGGATAATTGCCGACCTTCAGGTGTAAGTCCGAGGCGCGGCGCTCCATGGCGATACGAAGTAGATCATCAATATTCATTTGGATAAGTCCCCAGGGATCAATTCGTATGATGAACCCAAACGGCATCCAACCCAAGATGACCTAAGTAACGGGGAAATGCGCCTTTGGGCAGTGGCTGGGTGCGCTCGTGTCGGTCGAACACGCGCAACGAGAGGGGCGGCAAGAGCGGACGGAAGCGGATTGAGTTAGTCCACAGACTTAGTCTACTTTAAAGGAATGACGGAAGTGAATATTCATGAGGCGAAAACTCATCTTTCGCGGCTGCTACAACGGGTTGCCGAGGGAGAGGAGATCACGATCGCGCGAGCGGGAGTTCCGGTCGCCCGACTGGTGGCGGTGGAGAAGAAGAGCGTGCGGCCGCTGGGATTCGCACGTGGGAAGATATGGATCGCGGACGATTTTGATGCCCCCCTGCCGGACGATCTGCTGGCGGAATTCTATGGCGAAGTACCTGGAAAACCTGCGCGCCCTAAGCGGAAACGAAAATGAAGTACTTGCTGGACACGGTGGTTTGACTTTGGAGTCTGAACTCACCCGAGCGCATTAACGACGAAGGCCGCCGAGTTTTGGAACGTGGCGAGGAAGAAATCTACCTCTCAGCCGTTACGCCCTAGGAAATCAGCATCAAAATGCGCGTGGGAAGGCTGGATTTCCCTGGGCCACCGGCACAACACGTTCCGCGATTCATGACCAAGCAAAGTCTTAGGCCGCTCTCGGTCAATCACAGTCACGCGGCGAAGGTTTACGATCTTCCTGCTCACCATGCGGACCCATTTGACCGGATGCTCATCGCGCAAACCCTGATCGAGGATTTGGTGATTCTCACCTCGGATCGGGCCTTCAGGAAATACTCAGCCAAGTTGCTGTGGTGCGGAACTTAGCCATTCTCGTGTTGCCGTTATTTCCTTTGAGTAAAAAGGCCGCCCCGCAGAGCGGCTTCCAAGTTGCTTCAAAGAATAGTTAAGCAGCGGTCTCTTCCGGAGCTCCCTGCAACGGTTCATCGTAGCTGCCTCCGTAGATCGACGGGCACTTTGAGCCCATCGGACGGAGATAGGTAGCGAGGGCTCCACGGTGGTGGATGCTGTGATTGTTCAGAAACCCGAGATAGGAAACCGCTGGAAGATTGAACACACCCATGAAGTCGATTGGAGTAGCGAGTTGTTCCGGGGTCAGGGCGCTCACCCTGGCTGCGGCACGCTTGAAATTCTTGTCGTACCAATCGACCAGTTCGGCCACAGTTTTGGGCTTGTCTTTTTCTTCAGGGGTTTCCATGGTGAACTTAAGGTCGGCGATTGCATCGAGGAATTGGACATCGCTGTTGGCCAGGTGCCACGCCAGCTCCCACGCAGTGCGTGCATTGGGATCGGGCTTGTACTGGGTTTTGGCATCAGGAATGGCGGCAATGACTTTCTTAGTAATTTCCAGTTCCCGGGTGACGCCGTCGAGCATGACTTCGCGAAAACCGACTGCCATCTCGGGTGTGAGAGCTTGCTGCGCAGTTGCCATGAGTTTCTCCTTGAGGGTGTTATGTGTTGGTTGGACCGAAAAACTGAAGGGGCGCTGAGTTAGGCGCCCCCAATCAAGAACCTCTAGAGTGCTGCCTACACGCTGACTGGTTGCTTGCTGCCCACAGGCACCGGTGTTAGCCACCCGAACCGGTCGGCCTTTTCTCCGTGGACAATGCCATAAAATTCCTTCTGAATGGCTTTGGTCACGGTCCCGGCCACGCCCTTGCCCACGCTGATCTTGTCTACCGACCGAATGGGCGTGATCTCAGCGGCGGTGCCGGTCAGGAAGGCTTCCTCTGCGATGTAAAGGAGTTCGCGGGGGATTCCTTGCTCGACCACCGAGATCCCCAATTCGCGAGCGATCTGCAAAACTGAATCACGCGTAATTCCGGGCAGCACAGAGTTCCCCAGCGGAGCTGTCTGTAGAACGCCATTGCGCACGAGGAAAACGTTCTCGCCCGAGCCCTCGCTGACGTATCCGTTGGCATCAAGCGCTATGCCCTCGACGTAACCGTTGATAATGGCCTCCATCTTGATCAGCTGCGAGTTCATGTAATTCGCACCTGACTTCGCCATGGCGGGCAGCGTATTGGGCGCGATGCGAGTCCACGACGACACGCACACGTCGACGCCCTGCTCGGCGTCGCTGCCGAGATATTTTCCCCACGGATAATTACAGATAAAAACTTCCGTCGGCGAATTAAAGGGATTGACCCCCGCCTCGCCGTATCCGCGCAGAATGATAGGGCGCATGTAACACGGCCACACGCTATTGTTCTTTACAAGCTCAACCATCCCGGAGATCAGTTCGTCACGGGTGAAATCAACGTCGATCCGGTAAATCTTGGCCGAATCCAGCAGACGTTGAGTGTGTTCCTGCGCGCGGAAAATAGCGGGGCCGCTAGGCGGGGCATAACATCGGATTCCCTCAAATACCGACGAGCCGTAGTTAACTACGTGCGACATCACGTGGATTTGCGCATCATCCCAGGGAATGAGCTTGCCGTTGTGCCAGATTTTCTCCGTCTTCTGAATCGCCATGAGCACTCCTAAAGATTTGATTCACGCGTACAGCGGGGAGTTTCGTCGGTTAGATGCCAAAATTCCTTCCGTGGGCGGACCCGCCTGTTGGCAGTCATGACAGGCAGCACGGTACACAAGGGAGGCAGGGCCAAGCAAACTACAACGAATTATAACCCAGACCAAAAGCGGTTCACGACGTTTTTCCCACAGAACATCGAGAATGGCTAAAATCGAGCCGCGCCGACGCTAAGCCCCACGAAACAGGGCTAGTAAGTCTTTGTGACTTGGACTCGTGGGAAGCGGCCGGGCCTGGAACTCCGGAGCAGCGATGGAGAATCCTCGTTGACTGCCGGCTGCGTCAGAAGGATAATGTCTCGCCTGTAGAGGAGTATTTTATGAAGCGCTCTCCCAAGCCCTCCAGGACACCTTACAAACTTTCCAATTCAATTCATCAACAGCTCAACATGTATTCGGCGATGGCAAGCGCCGCAGGAGTGGGGATACTCGCTTTGTCTCATCCAGCCGAGGCCAAAATCGTATATACGCCAGCCCACACCCTGATCGACAGCGGTCAAACTGTCGCGCTCGATCTGACCCACGACGGGAAGGCCGATTTCAGTTTCCAGAATTACTCTAATACTTTCGAAGGCAGCCAGCAGGGATTTTTAAGGGTGTTCCCAGCGAAAACTCCGAACGGTGTCGTCGGAGAAGCTACGTACGACCGCGCTTTAGCCCTGAAGGCTGGAACCAGGGTTGGCCGAAGAGCGCGATTCATTTCTCTGCACTCCATTTCCATGGTCTCCGCTGACGCGGCCGAAAGATGCTTCGGAAACTGGAGCAACGTGAAGAATCGGTATCTCGGTCTGAGGTTTGTTATTAAGCAAGAAACTCATTTCGGGTGGGCGAGACTAAGCGTTAGCTGCAACTCGGCAAATAACAAGATCCAAGCCGTTCTCACCGGCTACGCGTACGAAACAATCCCGAATAAGCCGATCATCACGGGGAGGACAAAGGGGCTGGATGATGCGAGCACCGTCGAACAGACGAATCCGGCCGCCCTCGAAACATCAGTTCCTGAAACACCTACGCTGGGTTTGCTGGCGCTGGGAGCACCTGCGCTGTCCGTCTGGCGGCGTGAGGAGTTGGAGCCTGCGATGTTGTGAGCCTAACGTGCGGGAGGATTTGTGAAACATTCTCGCCGGTTTTCTAGAATGCCGTCTGCCCTTTCCGATTCGGTCCGTCTCCGGCTCAACATGTATGCGCTTGCTGCAAGCGCCGCCGGAGTCGGAGCACTGGCTTTGGCGCAACCGTCCGAGGCGGAGATCGTCTACACGCCAGCACACGTGACGATTGGGATTAATCAAACGATTCCTCTCGATCTTAACCACGATGGGAAAACCGATTTCAGTTTCAAGAACCGGACGGACACCTTCGAAGGCAGTGGGCAGGGTTTGTTATCCGTCGTCCCTGCCCGGCGCCCGAACGGCGTGTGGGGATTTGGTACGTCTCTGTTCAGGCGTCCCTACGCCTATGCCCTCCCAGCTGGGAAGCAGGTTGGACCGAAAGTGCCATTCTTGTCTGGAAGCTTTGTTTACATGCTCTACGCAAATGCGACTATGGGATGCCACGGTTCCTGGAATGACGTGAAGAATCGGTATCTCGGACTCAGATTTAACATCAAGCAGAAAACCCACTACGGCTGGGCAAGGCTGAACATTAGCTGCAACCCAAAGAACCGCAGGATCACGGCTGTGCTCACCGGCTACGCCTACGAGACAATCCCGAACAAGTCCATCGTCACCGGGAAGACAAAGGGGCCGAATGGCTTGAGCAACGTCGCACAACCAAGTCCGGCGTCTCTCCGCGCACCCGCACATCAACCCGCCAGTCTGGGTTTGCTAGCGGTGGGAGCGCCCGCACTGTCGATCTGGCGGCGGGAGGGGTCGGAAAGCACCCACTTTTGAAAACGTTATCTCAAAGGAGAGCTTATGAAGCGCTCACCCCAGCCTTCTCGGATACCTTGCAACCTTGCCAATTCAGTCCATCAGCGGCTCAATTCGTACGCCCTCGCCGCCGGTGCGGCAGGAGTGGGCTTGCTGGCTTTGACACCACCCGTTGAGGCGAAGATCGTCTACACACCCGCCAACGTAAGAATCGGGCCAGGCCAGCACTTCAATCTCGATCTCAACCACGACGGCGTGACAGACTTTGCTTTTGAGGACAGGCTCAAGCACTACAGCGCTTTTGGTTTTGCGACCCTTTCGGCTAAACCCGCCAAGGGCAATGGTGTGCGAGGCCCTGCGAAGCCTCACGCTTATGCCCTTGCACTTAAAAGCGGTGCTCGCATCGGCACAGGATTGCGCTTTTCGGCTAAGACCATGTCCTATGTCCATTGGGATGTAGATTTCGGTTATTACTACTATGGTCATTGGACTAAGGTTAAGAACCATTATCTCGGGCTGAAGTTTAAGATCGATGGGAAATTCCACTACGGGTGGGCGCGGCTCAACGTCACAGAGCAAGGCCTTTCCATTACTGCTGTTCTCACCGGCTATGCCTATGAGACCATCCCAGGTAAGACGATTGTTGCAGGTAAGACGAGCGGATCTGACGAGAGCAGCGTAAGTCCAGCAGAAACGGCCCTCGTACCTCACGAGCCTGAGCCGCCGACTCTGGGCTTCCTGGCGATTGGCGCTCCCGGACTCTCGATCTGGCGCCGAGAGGGATGACTCAGTCCGGCGCAGTGAATCTTCAATTTGTTATTTGTCGATTCCTGACCTGTCCGCTGCGGCTGCGCCGGGTGCCGTCAGCCCAGCTTGGACTGGGTTCGGGAGTTCATCCCCGCGGAAATACTGCCCTTTGGCCGCCCGCATCTCGGGCATTGCGGCATAGGGCTTGCTGTAATCGTTGGCAGCATTCCAGAACAGAAAGCCGATGCCGCCCGTGTCTTTTGCAGTCTGCACCTGGACTTCGATGTACTTCGGCGAGTAGGTCTTGGTGCGCCAACGGAAGGCCTGCAACCACGGACGTATGACCACATCGCTGCCCTTGGTAATGAGCTCAAAGCGTTTCATGGATTCGCCGATAAAATGCTCAGGCGCGTCACCCGGATGCGCGATCCCGTCCATGCCGAAGAAGTGCGATGGATAGATCATCGGCGAAAGCACATCGCAATACTTTGCCATTTGCACAATATCCTGCCCGGTATGCCCCAAATCGACCGGCCTCTGCCAGGCCATAATGCCAAACACGTCCAGCGAAAGCAGCACGCCCGTGGGATGCAGTTCGGCATAGGCATGTTTGAGGAAATCAGCAATTACGTCTGAACGATGCCACGTGGGATGCTCGGTCTGGAACACGAAACTTGCGTCTTTCTGATCCCCCTCAGCCGGGAAACGCACGTAGTCGAATTGAACTTCGTCCACTCCGGAGTCGGCAGCCTTCTTGGCGAGGGCGATATCGTATTCCTGAACCTTAGGCTGCGAGGGATCGGTCCATACCAGCTTCCCGTTTTCGCGCCAGGGTTGGCCGGTTTTGTGGGATTTCACTGCCAGCTCGGGATGCGCAACCACTAATCGCTCGTCACGAAAGATGGCAACTCGGGCAATGGCATGCATACCTTGCGAATGCAGGAAATGGGCGAATTTAGGCAGGTCATGAATCGCGATATGATGCCCGCCAGCCAGCGGATGATCGAATGGAATGTTGACGCTGCCGTCGCTATCCTTTACATCGAAAACCACCGCATTCCCGCCCAACTCGCGCCAGCGCCGAATGATGCGGAGGCCGCGATCGCTGGCCGCCATCACTCCGGTCAAATACACCGCACGGACCTCAAAGTCACGGGGAACAGAAATGGTTTTTTCCACGATCGGTGCGGGCAGAATTCCCGGCACAATTAACTCCTGGCCGGACTTCAGATACGTCCCTTGCGGATCCCCATTTGCCCTGCGGATGGCATCGCCCAATTCGCTCGAAGTCAGGTAGGAGGTCTGCGACAGAAAGCGATGGGCAACCAAGGGCACCGTGTCTCCGCGCTTCGCCACATACATAGCGCTCCCCGGCGGGGCAATGCTCGTCACCAGGGCTGGTGGTTCCCCCGGCTTGGTTACACGCGGCACCGGGTTCGAGGTCTGCACGAGTTCGGGGCTCTGGCCGGACTGGGCGGCAGCTGCCGGCAGTTCGAACGCCAGCCTCCATGAAACGAATCCCAGAGCCAGACAAGACAAAACGATGATCAGAATTGAGCTAGAGCGGCGCAAGTTTTTCTCCGTGAAAACGCGTGTGGCGCTTTCTCCGGATGCTAGCGGGCAGCCAATTCCTGTGCTAGTTACGTCGGGCCAAGGCCGCAGAGGTAGATTCCGAGCCGCTCCCCAGACCAGGGAACTTCCTGCGTGCGCAAAGTATTTCCCTTTACATGATTTCCCCGTGCCACGTAGGTACTCTTATGGCCAGAAATCAGCATCTAAGTAGCGAAGGAATAAGCCATTGGCAGTCTCCTTGGGATGGCGAGTCATTTGCACTAGAGGACGTTGCGGTGAGTGAGGGGTATCGACAAACAGCTCAGAGAGTGACAGAATTTGTCGCTCCCGAAGCAGGCAGAGCGACGCACTCTCCCAGGATCAACGGAAGGCCAGGAAAGGGAAATGCCCGGAATGAAAAACGTCCTTAACACAGTGCTTGATCCGACTCGCCGAAGTAACGATGCCAGAGATTTTGACAACACCTTGCGGCGGAAGATCGTCGGCCAAGACGCCGCGCTTGAAAAGGTGGTTGAAATCTACCAGATGTTTCTGGCGGGGCTGAATCCCCCGGGACGTCCGGTTGGCAATCTGCTCTTTCTGGGTCCCACCGGCTCGGGAAAAACCCGAGTTGTCGAGGCCATGTCAGAGACTTTGTTCGGCGATGCGCGGGCTTGCATCAAGATTGATTGCGCGGAATTCCAGCACTCCCATGAGATCGCCAAGCTCATCGGTTCACCGCCCGGATACCTGGGTCACCGCGAGACTCATCCGCTCCTTACCCAGGAAGCGCTCAACCAGTGGCATACGGAGAAGCTCAAGCTGTCGATCCTGTTGTTCGACGAAATCGAGAAAGCCTCCGATGCGCTCTGGCAGTTGCTGTTGGGCATTCTGGACAAGGCAACCTTGACCTTGGGCGACAATCGCCGCGTCGATCTCTCGCAATGCATCATCATTCTGACCTCGAACCTGGGGACCAGCGAGATGAGCAACCTGGTTGACGGGGGCATGGGCTTTACCCACAAGCCGAAGCTCGTGGACTCGAGTCTGGATGACAAGATTGACCGCACTGCGGTCGAAGCCGCCCGGCGCAAGTTCACGCCTGAATTCATGAACCGCATCGACAAGGTTGTGGTTTTCAAAACTCTCCGTCCGGAGCACCTCGAGCGAATCCTTGACATCGAGCTCGGCATGGTGCAGCAGCGCATTCTGATGGCCTCGGCTGCGAACCAGTTTGTGTTTAACTGCACCGAGAAGGTGAAGAGTTTCCTTCTGCATGAGGGCACGGATCCAAAATACGGAGCGCGGCACTTGAAGCGGGCGATTGAACGTCATCTGGTGTTCCCCTTGGCCAATCTGGTAGCTACTGGCCAGGTCAGACTAGGGGATTTCATTCGCGTCGATATGGCTGCCGAAGGTGCTCTGACGTTCGTAAAAGAAGCGGAAGGCGCGATGGTGCCCATGCTCATGGAGCGTTACGGCGCGGCCGCCGGAATGCCTCCCATGGCGGCCCGCACCGCGCGCACGATTGGGCGCCGCGAATTCGGAGCCACGCCAACCGCCGATACGAAATAGTTTTGCTGTACGTCCGGACAAGAAAAGAGCGCCGCTAACCTGCGGCGCTTTTTTCTTGCTCAATTTTATTGAGTGAACGATCGTGCGCGTGCGAGTTCCGGCCGATCCGAGTGCGCTCCGTTGTCACAGTTCTTCAGTAGCTGCGCGTAGTAAGCTTTAGCCTTTTCAGGCTGGTGCGCCAGTTGGGCTGCACGGCCAGCCCCAGCCAACCCGTCAAACCGGTTGGGATCGATCTTCATGGATTTCTCATATTCGGCCAGCGCTTCTTCTGGCCGTCCCATTTCCAGCAGCATGTCCGCGAGCATTTCGCGCGCCGGTAGTTCGACTTCGCCTTTGCCTTCGGCATCCTGTTTGTCCGCGACGGCGCGCAAGAGCTTCAACGGATCCGCGTTTTTTCCCTGGGCAAATGCCAACCAGGCATGCGCTTCGTCGTGGTTGGTGCTCATGCGATCAGCGCGATAAGCATGTTTGCCTTTCCGAGTTGCGGCGAGCATCGCATCGAATTGAGTCACCGCGTCCTGGGCCACAACTGCGTCACGTAGGTGCCCAGCGCCGACGGCCCGCGCCCAATACGTGATCTGCCGGTTTTCCGGTTCAGCTCCCGAGGGCGGTTGCAGCGCCACGGCCTCTTTCCACTGATGCCTTTCGAGCGCATACATGGCGGGAAAATGGGCGCGCATCTGGTTGAGATATCCATCCAGACCTTTGTCTATATCCTGTTCGCGCACGTTTCCCAGCCCATTCGCCATCACTTTGGCCTTGTTGTCTTCGCCAATTTGTAAATAGGCGTACTCGAGAAAATCCATCGCGTGGACCTGATGTTCCGCCCCAAAATGAATCGCAGAAGGTTGCTGAGTCGCCGCTATGGTCGCCAGGTTCGATTGAATATCCTCTTGCCACAACCCGAGCCGAGCAAAAATGTGGGATGGCATATGCAGTGCATGTGGCGATGCGGGAGCAATTTGCGCGTAACGGCGGGCTGCGGGCAAACCGAGTTGCGCCAGCCGCGGATCATCCGCAGCGTGAATCAAATAGTGAGCGACTCCAGGATCGTCCGGGTCGATGGCAAACAGCTGATTCAAGATGGCGATCGCCTTCCTCGCATTATCCAACGCGGTGGTTGCGTCAGGCGCCCAGGTCAGCAATGACAGCGCGTAAAACACTGCCGCCTCGTGGTCCTGAGGATAGCGTTGGTAGACCTTCTGCATGGCCTGCGAATATGACATGCAGCGTTGCTCGTGATCCAGTTTGTCGTAGTCGCGATAAAAAACGGATAGCGCGTTGATGTAATCCCGTTCCCGCTGCGTCTTTGCGCCAATCGCTTGCCCCTTCCGTACCAGATCCCGGCCATTCTTCAAATCGGATTCGTCCGGGCGGCCCCACAATTGGCGAAACAGGCTCATCCCTTGGCCCCAGTACGCAATCGCGCATTGCGGGTCCTGATCGGCAACTTGCTGAAACTGTTTGTAGGCTTCGTCAAACCAGAACGAGTGCAGCAACGCTACGCCACGTTCGAAAGGCTTCTGAACCGCACTGGCACAAGATGTGGGAAACAAGACCGTCCCCAGCTTCTCGTTCGAATCAAGGTGGTGATGGGTTTCATCAGCCCAGAGGCTAGCCGTAGAAACCAGCGCGAGAACGCATGCGACAGCCGCGGAGTGGCGCAAGAATGGAGTCCACGGCGCAAGCCGTGCGAAGAGAATTGGACACCGCCGAGCCCCAGCGGAGCGAAAGATCGGTTGTGACGCAGTTAGAGACGGCCCGTTTAGCGCTATTAGTGAGGACACAATGAACCGACACAGTAGCTACCGAAAACGATGCCCCGAATAATCCAGAAGTTGCCAATCGGACACAATCTGAAGCCTGAAGGCGATCTTCTTCCTAACCACCCTGCTTCAATTCAAGTAGCACTTGGCGCGCGATCTCTTTCAGCGTTTCAAAAACGCCGTTCCCCTGGAAGGCGATGGCTTCCATCACTGGCTCGTCTTTTCGTCGCAACTCTTTGGCCAGAGCATCCACGGGCAAGACGTTGGGTAGATCGCGTTTATTCAACTGCAGCACATACGGAATCTTCTTAAAGTCATAGCCATGCTCTTTGAGGTTGTCCATCAGATTGTCCAGCGCCTCAACGTTGGCGTCCATACGTTCTTGCTGAGAGTCGGCGACAAAGACAATCCCGTCCACCCCACGCAGAATCAACTTTCGGCTGGCGTCATAGAAAACCTGTCCGGGAACGGTATAAAGGTGGATACGGGTTTTGAACCCGCGCACCGAGCCTAGGTCCAGGGGCAGGAAGTCGAAGAATAAGGTTCGATCCGTCTCCGTAGCCAGCGAGATCATCTTCCCCTTCTGCTGTTCAGCAGTTTTCTGGAAGATGTACTGGAGATTCGTGGTTTTTCCACCCAGCCCAGCGCCGTAGTACACGATCTTGCAATTAATCTCGCGGGCTGCAAAGTTGATGAAACTCAAAGACTTTCCTCAAGACACGCGGCAGGCGCTAAAAGTCCAGAGCGCCTCCACCTGTAGTATTGGCTTGGTACTGCTGGTTTTATACCACAGAGCAGGACTCCACTGGCAGGTTACCCTGGTTACTAATTGTCCTCGGGGGTAGGCTAGGCTGAGTCCCGCCGGCGCCAAATAGATAGCGTAGGTGATCCCAGCGCTAGTAAACCAAGCGTGACGGGCTGTGGCATCGGCGCGCTTAGAGCAGCCGGAGCAGGCTGGCCAACGGTACCATCGTCTGGCCCCT
>Ga0210409_10002266_pt1 | contig 23114 bp, 19 predicted proteins | sample IncBWH17MmetaG_FD_161649 | JGI IMG/M metagenome (GOLD analysis project Ga0210409, IMG submission 161649) | Forest soil microbial communities from Barre Woods Harvard Forest LTER site, Petersham, Massachusetts, United States - Inc-BW-H-17-M | ecosystem: Environmental > Terrestrial > Soil >...
GGCCGCTTGGGGGGCACGGAGTCCTTTAGCTGGAAAACGATCGCACGGCTAGGTTCGTCGCTGACTCCTTCTTCGGAAATGACCGTCCCCTTCGATTCGAGGCGGACCGAGCCGAACCTTTTTTGTTCAATGCTCCACGTGCCGTCAGGCCTGCTTGCCCTTACTGCTCCTTCGGTCAGAATCACGGAGACTTGATCCAGATCGAGTTCGTGTAAACCGGTGGATTTCCCCTTTTCCCAGGTCACCTCCCAAATCACAAAACCTTCTGTTTCTTTGATTTTTTTCGCTCCGTCTCGCGGGAATGGCGGAGCATATTTCTGACCTAGCGTCGTTACGGATCCGGAGAGCGTCGCTCCACTCGCCTGGGCCAAGGCCGGAGCGGAGAAAGAACCGCACAACGCGAACATCCCAAAAGCGACGAGACTCCGTTCGATTTTCTCTGCCAAGAGCATAAAGGCCTCCCTGGACCTCTCTGATCTGCTTAGCGAATGGACAAAGCCCTGGTCGCATTACGTCCTTAATCCTTAGCCGCGATTTCCGCCAGCGGCACCAGCCCAAACCGCCGCAGATGCGGCCGTTGATGCGGGAGTTGCAATTCTGGAGCGTCAACTCATCCATCGCCGAGCGCAAATCTTCCTCCTAGTCTCCGACGTCGGATCCCAGCGAAAGATAAACCCTTTTTTCCGTCGTGCTCAGTCATCGGCGAAACTTACTTCACCATGTCCGCGCCGGCTTTCGCACATTGTGCGTCTTGAGCGCTGGTCGCGCCGGAGACTCCGATCGCTCCCACAATCTTTCCATCCAAGATCAGCGGAATCCCGCCCTCCACCGGCACTACTCCCTGCAGGCGCAAAATACGCACCGCATCTCCGCCCGCTGCCAGCGCATCCTGAAACGTTTTCGTGGGGCGCTTGAACAGCGCGGCCGACCGCGCCTTGTCAATCGCCACGTTCGCGCTCCCGAGCTGCGTGTTGTCCATTTTCTCGTAATACACAAGGTTGCCCCCAGGGTCCACGATCGCCACCGCCACCGTCCAATTATTCTTCGCCGCTTCCGCCAATGCCGGAGCGGCCGCCTTCCTGGCGTTCTCCAGACTGATCGGCAAGCCGTAGGGATTGGGCATCTGCGCCACGGCGCTCGCCATCGCGCCAAGCACAAAAATCACCACCGCGGCAGATCTCACGATAACTTCGTGTGACATGTTGTCTCCTCCTCTGATTCAACAGACGACGCCGTTCGAGCTGCAACTCACCAAAACCTTAGTCGAAGCCCTCGCGCAATCGTTTTCTGCTGGCCGCGCGATTCTCCGTCGCCATCGGGCCGCCGGCCGCGACCGTTGAAGAAATTGCAATCCATCGGTTCGAATGTATCTCCAGCCCACTTCTATGGGACTTCCACCACAAAATAGAGGAACGGTGTTTCCACGTTCTGATACCAATGGGGAACGCCGGGAGGAACAATAATCACATCCCCCTTACTGAGATGATACGACTCGCTTGCCTCGACCGATGGACCGCGACTCTCATCGAATGCCTTCGTTTTGGCCCCCACCTCAGTGCGGCCGACGACAAAGGTGGCCGCCCCGCTCACCACATACAGGACGTCCGTACCGAGCTTATGGCTGTGAACCTGCCCTTCCTCTGTCTGAATCCGGTTGGCCGTTCTCACTCTGTACTCCCCCTGGCCGGACTGGCCGGCAAATAGAATTGGGGAGCCTCCTTTGGCAAACGAGGCATTCACTTTTTCATGATCCAAGTATGTAACAACGGGTGAAGATGTATTTCCCTGTGCGAGTGTTTTGCCAAGCCAGCCCGCGCCAATCGCAACAACTAGGAAACCTGTCAGAATGCTCTTCCGAATATACATAGCTGCCGTACCTCCATCTGTGCCGAGATTCCGCCCCTCTGCCGACAGAGCGTTTCCAGTGATTGACACTGTAAAAATCTGCGAAGGGTCCATCATCAAGCCATGTGGCCGAGTTCTTCGGGTTAGGCCACCACCATGCCATGGCACCCACGGGCATGAAGAAATTCTAGGTTGTGGCCAACTGAAATAGTCAAAACTCCTCGGAGCTACAGGGAATCTCCAGTTCTTACCGAACTTGAACGACATAATAGAGGAATGGGCCCTGTTGAACTTCTTTAAACCAATGAAGGACGCCCTTCGGCACAATCATGACGTCACCCTTTGAGAGATGATGACTCTCACCGCCGTCGATGGCCGTCCCGCGAATCTCTTGCCCTCCCCACGGTGTAATTGGCTTGCCAACCTTGGGACCGATGATCGTGCCGCCGGTGACAAACGTGGCAGATCCCTCAACGATGTAAAAAATGTGAGTGAATGCGTGAATATTTGCCGCCCCCGGTTTCTCTTGGCGGCTCACACGCACCCGATATTTATTTTCGCCATCCTTCCAGCCCAACAGTTCGCCTCCGTTGGCATAGAGCGCCGTCACTTTCTCGTTGCTGAAGTAGGTGGCTGGGAAAGAAGACGAACCCGCCGGCGTGTCTGCCGCCAGGCGGTTAGCCGCGTCGGCGCTCCCAGCTTTGACAACTGCCGCAGCGAGGACCGGCTTCGCCCCGTCCGCTGTGAACGCATCCTTGTCCACGGCCTGAATTCGAGCCGTCCATGGCAGAAACCCCAACAGTAGAATCAGGCCAGCAATTACTCCCTTTACCCAATTCATGGTATTCCTCCTGTCCTGTGCGGTTTTTAGTCGCCAGTCCTTGGCGTGCCGTCAAGCAGTTGTCGCCTGGCAGAGAAGAACGTGTAGCGCACCTACCGGACCCGTCAGTAGTTAGCACCGCTGTGTTTCAGAAGAAAACTCAAACGTCTTCGCGCCCAAACGGAATTTCTACTTTTTTAGCTAACCTGAACTACAAAATAAACGAACGGACCTGGATCGACTTCCTTCCACCAGTGGGTGACGCCTGCTGGCACAACTATGACGTCACCCTTTGAGAGATGACGACTCTCACCGCCCCCCATGGCGGTCCCGCGAATTTCATTGCCTGGCGCGGGTGAAATTGGCTTAACAGTCTTGGGATCAATGATCGTGCCGCCGGTGACAAACGTGGCAGATCCCTGAAGGATGTAATAGATGTGACTGAATGCGTGACTCATAGCGAATTCTTGTTCTTTATGTCCGACACTCATGCGCACCCGGTATTTATTTTGGCCATCCTTCCAGCCCAACAGCTCGCCTCCGTTGGCGTAGAGCGCCGTCACTTTCTCGTTGCTGAAGTACGTGGCTGGGAAAGAAGACGAAGCCGCCGGCGTGTCTGCCGCCAGAGGGTTAGCCGCGTCAGCGCTCCTCGCTTTGACAACTGCCGCAGCGAGGACCGGCTTCGCCCCATCCGCTGTGAACGCATCCTTGTCCACGGCCTGAATTCGGGCCGTCCATGGCAGGAACCCCAACAGTAGAATCAGGCTAGCAATTGCTCCCTTTACTAAGTCCATAGCATTCTTCCTTTCCTGTGCGATTTTTTAACGCCACCATGCGTTGCTCTTTTGAACTTCGGGTTGCCCCGCTGCTAGAGCACCTTAGACTGCATATTTTTGCTTTCCTGATACGCCCATAACGCTGGCCAACCATTCATTTACTAACCACCCTGAACATATCGATCCTCCGCCCGTCGGCAGATTCAGCCACGATGATGTCACCCCTCGAGTTGACCGCCATGGTATGCGGGCTCGCGAATTCACCAACCTGGTTGCCAGGCCGGCCAAAGCTTGAAAGAATCTCTCCTGTTGCCCGGTCTAGCAGCAGGATCTCGTCGTTGCCACAGTCCGCAACATAAATGAACTTCTGAGCAGGATCCGGCGAAAAGCCCATCCAACACGGGCGGCCACCCCCTTTAAGCGGGCGGCTCTCACTTTCGGGAAAGCTATAGTTTTTCTTGAAGTTACCCATTTTGTCGAAGACCTGGATGTGACGACCCTCGCGGTCGCACACATAAACAAGACCGTCATGATCGATAACCACGCAATGCACGATTTTCATAAACGCGCCACCCGCACCGGCATCTACCTCGGCCATGGTGCCCTGGTGTCCCCACTGGCGGAGGAAGTGTCCGCTGCTATCAAACACAACCACACGGCTATTGCCGTAGCCGTCAGCGATGTAGACGTCCCCATTCGCGGGATCCACCGCGATGCTCGCTGGAAGATTCAACAGCGTATGGCTTGAATTCTTAGCGGGGGAGGTGATCGTGCCGTCCCAGGTGTCAAGCCGACCTTTGATGCCAATCTGGAGCAACATTCTGCTGCCGTCATGTGTGTATTTCTGAACGATTCCGTCTTCGTTCCCACCGATCCAGAAATTGTTCTGATAATCGACAAAGCAGCCGTGCGGTTTCTTGGGCAATAAATCTTTATTTCCCCAGGAATTTAAAATCCTGCCGTCCGGGTCGAACTCGATAATCGGCGGCGATGCCGTCGCATCTTTTTCTTCTTTGTGAGTTAGGTCGCCTCGGTTCAAGGTGAAGACGTGGTCTTGTGCGTCGATGCACACGCCGCCTAGATTCCCAGTCACCCACCGGTCCGGTAACGGATTGGGCCAAAACGGATCTATTTTGAACTTTGGTGCGTCATGCCCGGACTGAGCGCTGGCCTTGTTCGGCAATACATCCCAGATTCCAAGGGAGATGCTCAGAACTGCGGTCATCGCAGTCAGGTATGACCAGTTTCTAGATCGCATGATGTATCCTCGTTTTCGGCCGACGAGCCAGCTCCTTCAATGTTGTGGGAACCAAAAGGGGCTAGACTCCTCCTGCCTGGAAATTAACCGTCCCCGCAGTCCGCTGACCGGCCCTCAACGACCTATCGGGTTACAAAATCTCCTCTTGGTCGGGAAGAATCTCGCGGCTCAACGGTTTTAACTGCCCCGTCACCAGACCACCTTCAAAGCCAACTGAATCTGTCGCGCCGTGGTCGTGGTCGAGCTGAGCAAACCCGCAACTCCCGTGGAAACGCCCGTGGAATCGAAGATGTCCGTATGATCGGGGGTTACCGGCACGGCAAAGTTCGGCCGATTCAGGATATTGAAAACCTCTACCCGGAACTGGACGTTGAAGTTCTCCGAAAACCTCTTGATGTGGTTATTTTTGAACGCTGAGAAATCCAAGTTCGATGTGCCCGGTCCGATCAAGATGTTGCGACCGGCATTGCCCCGCAGATTGAAACATTGGGGGAAGGGAACCAAGGGCGTGCCTGGCCCGAGAGGTTGCGGGTCACAGTTTGCCGTCCAATACGCCATATTCGGCGCCGACGGTATCGCAAAGCATTGCGTCTTGATGTAGTTGTTGGGATTTCCGGGATTGACAAGCGAACTGCACCCCGGACCCGCAAGGCGATTCGGAACATCCCATGGGTCGTTGCTGTTCAAACCTAGGGGGTCACCATTTGTGCCGAAGGTAGCGGAAAACGGCGTCCCGTCGCTTAGCTTGTAGATGGCGCCCAACTGCCAGCCGCGTGCCAGCCAGTCCAAAGGCTCTGAGAGCGACGACTTCGGCTCTGGAACCTGCCACGTCCCATTGATTATCAGGGTGCGCCCGATATTGAAATCGGACAAACCGCGGTTCAATTTCGGATCAAACCACAGGGGACTACCAATATCATTCGAGAATCCGTCGGCCACCACGGCTGAGGAGCCTGTGTCAATGCTCTTACTCCATGTGAAGGAAGTCTGGAATTGAATACCGTGGCTCATCCTCTTCTGCACTCCCGCTTCCAGGGCGTCGTAGAACGAGCTACCGCCGTACATGTTGCCCGCGACTTCACCAAAATTGGGGTTGATCTTGGTTCCACTTCCTACCGGGTTCGGCCACAGATACCCCTGGGGCGTCAACATGGGCATCACAATGTCCATGTCATTCACTCGGAACGACTGGTGGACGCCGTGCGAGCCCACATAAGCGATCATCACCGTGGAGTTCGGTGTAAGTTCACGTTGCACGTTGAGGTTCCACTGCTCCACATAATTGCGCGGTGGCGCGGGTTCAATATGGTTAAGGCGCAAAGTGTTCGGTCCCAGCAACGGAAACGCTCCCGCATAAAACGACCCTGCGGGCAGCTTCTTGCCAATGGCGCCCTCTTGGTAGAAGGGAGCACTTCGGAGTAACCCGAAATAGAACTGGTATGGCAGAGGCAGCACGTCGAAGATGCCAAAGCCCCCACGAACTGCGGTCTTGCCGTTGTGGAACGGATCCCAGGCGAAACCTACCTTGGGTTCGAAATTCCGAAGGGTTGGGTTCTGGAAAAACGGCGTTCCCAAATGGGGGGCTGGATCGGTGATGTTATACAGATTTGAAAGTTTGTCCTGAACTTCGCTAGGCACAGTTGACATCTCATAACGCACGCCCAGGTTCAGCGTCAGGCTGGGACGCCAGCGCCAGTCGTCCTGCAGATAGCAACCGAGAATGGTCGATCGAATTCCCCGCGGAGTCAACGTCTGAGGAAAGGATCCACTGAACTTGCTGGGGTGGTTTGTGAGAAAAGCGCTCAGTGAGCCGAAATTGAATTTCCCACCGCGAACGCCGGTTTGGAAAGTGTTGAGCTGCATTCGCTCCACGCCGGCGCCGAATCTTAAGGAATGATTTCCAGAGGTGAGGTTAGCATCGTCATATTCCTGAAACGAATTCCAGTCGAAGGAGTAAGCGGGGAGGGTCTTCACCCCTCCTTGGAACTGCGGCGTGATGCCTGTTATGGATAGGCGCGCTGCATCTCCATCTGGAGTACCACTGAGCGAAGGGTCCCCGGCAAGCGGATTGATGGCACTTACGCCGACATCGGCGGCTGCGGCCTCGCGGCTGAACCCAAAGCGAAAAGAATTGATCAGGTGGGGGTTGAAAACGTGGCTTTCTTCCAGAACCGCCACGTGCCGATACGTTTTATTCCCCTCCAGGACATCGTCGAAGCTATCTGGCAAGGTAAATGTCGCGCCGTCGTGCATATATGTTAGGAATAAATTATCCTTCTCGGAAATTTTGTGATCGCCTCGGATGGTGACAAAATTCTCGTTAACAACTTGTTGCCCCGCAAAGCTGAAGATTCCTAGATCGCCTCCCGGCAGGATCGGCCCATTTGGCAGGGGGAACAATCCGAGGTACTTCTGAGCCGAAGGATCCACAGTCACCGTGCCGGTTGAGAGGTTCCCAGCGCGAGCCGCGGACGTTGGCACGGTGGCAACCGTCGTGACCCCCTGGGACTGACGGATCCCTTCGTAGTCTGCAAAGAAAAAGGTACGGTCCTTTCGGATCGGCCCGCCCTCCGACGCCCCAAATTGATTGCGCTTGAAAGACGGAATCGCGCCGCTGTCAAAAAAGTTTCGCGCATCGAGCGCGCTGTTACGGAGATATTCATACACGCTTCCATGGAACACGTTCGTGCCCGAGCGGGTGATGGCATTGATGACTCCCCCGGAAGTCTTCCCATACTCGGCTGAATAGTTGCTCGTCAAGACGGAAAACTCCTGGATAGCGTCCACGCCCAGGTTTCCGCCCAGCACACTGCCCGGAGCGCCGTTCGTGTAGTCGTTGATACTTACTCCGTCCAGCCGGTAATTGTTTTGTCCTGGGCGAGCCCCAGAAATGCTGAGCTGATTTCCAAAGCCACGGGTCCCGCGGTCTAGTCCATTGGCGATGTCGGGTTGGATCTGGACTGCGGAGACACCCATCTGGAGGATGGCTAGGTCGGTCCAGGAGCGCCCGTTGAGCGGCAACTCGCGAACTGTGGTCGAGTTAACAACCTCGCTGATGCTCGACGACGTCAACTGTATGGATGGAGTCCCGGCTTCCACGGTTACGCTTTCTGCTACCGATCCCAAGGTCATTTCGAAATTAATTTCCAGGACGTCCTGCACATGCAGAACGATGTCTGGTTTGATTACCGTCTTAAACCCAATTTTACTGACCTCCAGACGGTAGGTTCCGGGCAGAAGGTCGGTGACGTAGTAACTTCCACTCTCATTCGTCGCGCCTTGATAGTGGAGGTTCGTCCCCTTGTTGATGAGCGTTACCTTGGCATCTGCGACGACTGCCTTGGTGGGGTCGGTGACACGACCGGTCACTGATGCATTTGGGGATTGGGCCTGAAGAGCGCCTGCCAAGGAAAGAACGAGAATGGCCGAGACGACTACCGTGCGCATAGTCTTCTTCCCCTACGAAAGTTTTCCGACTTACCATGTACTACGGCACGTGGGAGGCGTTTGTACCATTCCGCGAGGATCCTCAGCAAATGCCAAGTCACGAGTAGTGATGAAGAAGGCAGTCAGTTTGCCTCTCTCATTTACTTAACTAACCTGAACTTCTGGACCCGCCGACCAACTGGGCATTCACCCACGAACAGGTTGCCGTTGTGGTCGACAGCTAGATCATGTGGGTCCTCAAATTCCCCAGCCTGGAGGCCCGGACCACCAAAGCTTGAGAGAGCTCGTCCTGTTGCTCGGTCCATGATCCGGACCTCGGCATCGGAGCAGTTGCCAACATAAATGAACTTCTGGGTTGGATCGGGCGAAAAAGCCAGCCAACACGCCGAACCGATCCCTGTAAGGCGGGCAGTCTTGCTCTCGACGAGAATGTTCCTCTTGAAATTACCCATTTTGTCGAAGACCTCGATGCGGCCGCCAAATCGGTCACACGCATAAACAAGACCATCGTTACCGATAGCAACGCAATGCACCTCTCTGAGGAATACGCCACCCACGCCCGCGTCGACCTCGGCCGCCGTGCCTTGGCGTCCCCACTGGCGGAGATAATGACCGCTGCTGTCGAAGACCACCACGCGGCGATTGCTGTAGCCGTCAGCGATGTACACGTCGCCATTCGTGGGATCGACCGCAACGCTCGTGGGGCTGCACAGAACTTCACGGCCTGAATTCAATGGGGCTGGTGGGGGAATTACATAACAGGTCTCCGGCCTTGGATCCGTCCCGTCCGTGGAATCGAATTTTCCCTTGGTCCCTATCTGCAGCAACATTTTGCCGTCATGCGAGTATTTCTGAACGATTCCGTCATGATTGCCGGCAATCCAAACGTTTCCCTGGTAGTCGACGAAGCAACCGTGTAGCACCTTAGGCAATAAGTCGCGATTTCCCCATGAATTTATAACATTGCCATCCTGGTCGAATTCGATGACCGGTGGCGCCGCCTTCGCCATTTTCGGCTCTTTAGGAAAAACTAGGTTGCCGCGGGCCAAGACGAACACATGATCCTGTGCATCAACGCACACGCCGCCAACTTCCCCGGTAACCCACCGATCTGGTAATTGCTTAGGCCAATAGGGATCCACTTCGAACCTTGGTGCGTCAACTGCCGCCTTGCTGGTGTCATTCTGCGCCTCCGTTTTCAACGGACCCCAGACTCCGAGTAAGGCTCCAAACACTACGCTTATCGCAGCTGCACGGCTCCAGGTGACGCTGTTCATGGTGTCTCCCTCACTCAGAAAATACCGTAACTCGATCCTTAATCATTATCTTCGAAGAACTTCTTGTGTGCCGGAACCGAATCCGTCACCCTGCTTTTGCGGCCAGAATCATCTTTGCCTTGTCACCCGTGTCTCGTCCACGCAGCCGGTGAAGGAAGACTCTCGTTCGGTATTCAAAGCAGGATCACTCTCGCTGACTTGTGGCTGCTTCAAACAATCTTCCCGCCCTCATTGCAAAGTTCAATCGAGTCCGATATCGGCTGGCGGGCTTCCGGTGAGCGCGACAACATCGGTACGCTTGCTCCGACCGTTTTGAGGGAATCCCGTGAACAAGTACGTCTTCCAGTCCATTGGTGTACCAACAAACATGATAAATTTTTTTTGAGTTACAACTCTCTATCCGCACTTTCTGTCTTGACACGCTTCTCAGTTCTGTTATTCCTGTGCAACGCCATTGGAGATTCGCTCTGTGATTGTTCGGGTGTGACAGTTTATGTTCTGATCTGTTGCCCAGTGTCGCCGGCTTGAGAGCTTGTAATGAAAAGTACGGTCAAATGGCGAGCTTTGCTAGGGGCAGCAATTCTTGATGTACTAAGTAAATATGTATTTTTCATACGCCTAAGAAGCGTCGCCCGCATTTCTTTGGAGGCCGTAATGAGAGCAGCGCTCGGATTGTTATCGCTTATTCTTCTGTGCTCCGTTCTGATTTTCGCTCAGGAGAGGCCAAGCACCGATCAAAGGTCGATTGCGTTCACGCATGTTACGGTTATCGATGCTACCGGTGCACCCGCGCAGCCCGATATGACCGTCGTAATTTCGGGCAACCACATCACGGCGGTTGGAAAAGCCGGCAAGGTCAGTATTCCGCGGAACGCCCGGGTCCAGAATGCGACCAACAAGTTCATGATTCCGGGTTTGTGGGATATGCACACTCACGCCTTCATCAGAAGCAGAAAGTCATTCCCGTTGTACGTTATGTATCTCTTCATTGCCAATGGTGTGACAGGGATCCGCGATATGGGTTCCTCGGGCGTGCGCGATGACTTCGGTGATTTCCCGTATGCCCAGGATTTAGAGTGGCGACAGGCGATCGAGGCGGGAGTACTTATTGGTCCGCGCCTGAACCTGTCACTCACGATTATTAATGGGCCCCGTATTCAAGGCTATCCGCGCACATGGGCTGCCGTTGCCGATGCGGCAGAGGCGCGTCAGGAGGTAATTTTCCTTAAGAAGCTTGGGGCAGACTCTATCAAAATATACGACCAGCTTTCGCGCGATGCGTACTACGCCATCGCCGATGAGGCAAAGAAACAGAACCTTCCTTTCTCTGGCCATGTGCCGGTTTTGGTTTCCGCCTCGGAAGCTTCCGATGCCGGACAACGGAGTTTAGAACATGATTATGGTGTGCTTTTCGGATGCTCCACCAGAGAAAGCGAGTTCATGGCGGAGGAGGAGAAACTATACGGCCCGGCGGTGGGGCGGCTGCGCGGCATATTGCCACTGGAGGATGTGAAAAACTTAGTCGACTCCTACAGCGACGAAAAGGCTGCAACTCTGTTTGCAAAATTCGTGAAGAACGGGACGTATGTTACTCCAACCTTAGTGAGGGCAAGTGTTGACCGAGTACCGGAAAGTGATCCGCGCGTCGTCAAGTATTTCTCGCCCGCGCTCCGAGAATTTTCTTTCCCCTCATCTGCCAAACCACTGGCATCCGACGTCCTCGAAGCCCAGAAACTCATGTATCGATACCATGTTCGTATCGTCGGCGCGATGCGGCATGCCGGAGTAAAAATGCTGGCGGGCACGGATAACTCCTTTTTTGGGTCCGGTGTGCACGATGAGCTTGAGCAGTTAGTCAAGGCTGGGCTCACACCAATGGAAGCTTTACAGACTGCAACTCGGAATCCTGCAGAATATCTGAATAACTTGCATTCGATGGGTACCCTTGAGAAGGGCAAATTAGCGGATCTCGTTTTGCTGGATGCTAACCCGCTGGAGTTGATCGAAAATGCCCGAAAGATCTCAGCCGTTGTGGTCAACGGACAGTTATTCGACAGGAAAGCCCTCGATCGACTCCTGGCTCAGGTTGAAACTGCGGCCAACAATCAGTGACCTCCTAGGAACCTCTCTGGACATAGAAACCTGCCCTCTCCCGAAATGCCAACCCGGCCCAAGTGAACGTAGTGGACGGAGTACCCGTCCTTGTGCGTCAAGTAGCCGACTCGCCCAAGACACGTCAGGAAATCGTTTCCAAAAACGCTCATTACGCGGACTCCTTCCTCCGCCCTCTTCCTGCTTGAGAATCCCCTTGCCCAAATCAAAAAGGGCTCCCTGTGGAGTTCAGGAACTAGTCATTAGCCCCTGTTTAGGTTTGCCATGGCCATTGCCGCTCAGTGACAAACGACGCCCTAAAACGTCAATAGAATAGCGCCCAGCGAAAGAGAGCCGGACCGCGGTAGTCTTTACAAGTTTGCTGGATTTGGGAACCCGCGGCGATTGATCTGCGTAAAGGATTTAGAGGTGTTCCATGCCAAGTCTGTCCGGAAATCTTCGGTACGCGATGCGGCAGTTCCGGTTGTCTCCTGTTTTCGCTGCCACGGCCGTGCTAACGCTGGCTTTGGGAATAGGGGGAACGACGGCAATTTTTACCCTGATCCACGCGGTGATGCTGCGCTCCTTACCGGTGTCTGACCCGGGGATGCTTTACCGGATTGGCGAAGGCGATGATTGCTGCGTGGAAGGGGGTCCCCAGGACCAGTGGGGAATGTTTTCGTTCGCGTTGTACGAGCGGCTGAAGGCGGACACACCGGAATTCGAGGAGGTGGCGGCGTTCCAGGCTGGGCGGGGCATGTTGGGTGTGCGGCGCCAGGGCGTCGATTCGATTGCCAGACCGTTGCGCTCCGAGTATGTGACCGGCAACTATTTCTCGACGCTTGGAGTGCGGGCCTTCGGCGGACGGGTGTTTACGCCGGGGGACGACAAGCCGGCGGCTCCCCCGGTTGCGGTGTTAAGCCATCGCATCTGGCAGACCACCTACGCTTCCGATCCTTCGGTGGTGGGTGCAACGTTCGTGCTGGAGGGCCATCCCTTTACGATCATTGGGGTTGCGCCGGCCGGATTTTTTGGTGAGACGCTGCAAAGTGACCCTCCTGATATCTGGGTCCCGCTCCAGCAAGAAGCCATGATTGATAGTCAAGGTGGTCTCATCCATCAGTCTATCTCCGCGTGGCTGCGTGTCATCGGTCGATTGCGGCCGGGAGCTTCCATTGACGGAATGGCGCCGCGCCTGACTGGAGTATTGCGGCAATGGATGCAGAATGATTCTGGGTATCCCGCCGTCTGGATGCCGGATGTGATCCGGATGCTTCCCAAGCAGGTGATCAACGTGGTGCCTGCGGGCGCGGGCGTAGCAGTGATGAAGGAGGAGTACGGGCGGAGCTTACAAATCCTGCTGTCGGTTTGCGGGTTGGTCCTGTTGATTGCGTGCGCCAATGTGGCGAATCTTCTGCTGGCACGCGGCGTGGCGCGTCGTGGACAAACGGCGGTTCGGCTGGCTGTGGGGGCGACGCCGTGGCAGATCATTGGGCAAGCTCTGACGGAAAGCGTGCTACTCGCCGTTGGAGGCGGCATGGTCGGGCTGCTGGTGGCAGTGGCAGCAGCGCGGCTGTTGCTTGCCCTGGCGTTTCATAGTTCACATTTCCTTCCGATCAGCGCAACACCGTCGCTCGTCATATTGGCCTTCGCGCTTGGCTTGGCCATCGTGACGGGGATCATTTTTGGAGCGGCGCCCGCGTGGCTGGCCACGAGGACCGATCCGGCGGAAGCGTTGAGAGGATCAGGGCGCGGCACTAAGGATCGTTCCTCATTCACCCGCAAAGCGCTGTTGGTCGCGCAGGCCACCATGTCCGTGGTCCTGGTGGCCGGGGCGACCATGCTGGCGAGAAGCTTGAACAAACTCGAAAATCAGGATTTCGGATATCAAGTAAAAGGGCGCGTGGAGGTGGATATGAATAGTCCGCCAGCCAGCTACACGCAGCCACAGCTGGCGGCGCTCTACCGCCAACTGGAAGAAAAACTCAATCGCATACCTGGGGTGCAAGGATCAGGGCTGGCAATGTATAACCCTCTCACGGACAACTGGGGCGAACTCATCATGGTTGCCGGCCATCCTGCGGCCAAGTTGAACGAAGAATCGGGCGCCTCGTGGGACCGCGTCAGCGCCAACTATCTTCAGAATCTTGGCATGCCGATTCTGCATGGACGTGCGTTTACATCTGCGGACAACGAAACCACGGCGCCGGTGGCGATTGTCAACGAGGCGTTCGTAAAACGTTTTTTCCAGAGCAAAGAGGACCCCCTGGCGCAGCACTTCGGGCTCGACGTGCCCGAACTCGCCGGTACATTCAGCATCGTGGGAGTCGTTCGCGATGCGAAGTTTGCGGGCTGGGGATTAAGCCGGCCTGCGCGTCCCATGTTCTACGTGCCGCTGGCTCAGAACGTGGACTACTCCAACGAGATGATGAGAAAACTTGAGGTGCGCTCGCACTTCATCGGCGGAATCATGCTGGTAACGGATCTGTCCCTAGGGGCGTTGGAGGCGCAGCTAACCAGGATGTTTGCGGACCTGGATCCCAACCTCACGATTAACAGCATCAGGACGATGCAGCAGCAGATAGACCTTTCCTTCGATCAGGAGCGTGCGGTGGCCGGGCTCGCCAGCCTGTTCGGGATTGTGGCACTGGTGCTGGCGGCCATCGGATTATACGGCGTGACTGCCTATACCGTTGCGCAGCGAACCAACGAGATCGGTATTCGTATGGCCCTCGGTGCTGACGGCGTGAAAGTGGTTCTACTCGTACTGCGGGGGGCATTCAAGCGAGTATTGATTGGGTTGCTGTTGGGGCTTCCCCTGGCGGTTGTCGCGGGACGTTTGATCTCCGCTCAACTCTACGGTGTTTCCTCGTGGGACCCACTCGCGCTGGCCGTGGCTGCGGGCGCGCTTGCGATCTGCTCATTCTTCGCGGCTATCATTCCGGCAACCCGCGCAGCATCCATATCACCCATGCACGCGCTGAGAATTGAGTAGTGCAGCATCTCTAAAAGTGCATCCTGCGGGGCTTCAAAGCCACTCCGGACCCGGGGGTTTCCAGAATACTGTTCTTTTCGTAGGATCCCGAGCGGTGGTGAAACTTATCGAGGCCAGCTTTGTGCGTGATGTCCGCGAACACGATTGGAGCACCGTCCACAAAACCGCCGGCCGTAATGGGGCGAGCGAGGGCATCCTTGACCGGCGCATGCGCACCCCCCGTACTGGCGCCGCCACCCATTCCTGATTGTTGATTTTTCGGACCAGCTTTTTCTGAAGCAGCCTCTTGCCCGCGCACCCCTGGCCCCAACGTGAGCGCAACGCATATCCCGACTACAAGGACGCTTTTCGGAACCGGCTAATGTCCTGGAGTACCCACTTTCATAAAGTGTGTCCGGCAACTCCACAGACAGCAGCTAAGAGTATTGGAAGCGTTATATGTACAGAGAGATTCTTGTGCGGATCGCGCATGAATGATCTGCGGAATACCTCGGCGAAATAATCGTGCAGAACTTCTTTGCTTATCTTTGCGTGGAATTTGGTCTGTGAAGGCGCTGGATAACGTAAGGGGTGCTTTCGACTCATATTACAGGAATTGTACGCCTGCTTTAGCGTCAGATATACGATCCCGCTTTGGCGAGATTATTTTGTGAGCTCCGGCGTTTTGGACTTGTAGCCAAAGATTGGCAAATTGGCTCTATGACTTGTTTCACCAATCGTGCCGGCGGATTCCAGCCACCACGTCGAAGTGCCGGTCCCGGCTCAAAAGTGGAAGTTCATGTTGCCGACAGAGCGCCGCAATCCAGAGATCATTGGTTGGAATCGGCTTCCCGGCCTGTCGCAGCTCAACGTTGATTGCTGCGTAGTGATGCGTGGTCTGCTCGGTCACGTCCAGCACCGTGCAGTCGATAATCAGGCCGTCCAACCAGCGCCGATACCGAGCTTTGTGCCGTGATTGGGATATCCCATAGCGATACTCTCCGATAACCACTACTGGGAGTGCTAGCTGGAGAGCGCCGGCCAAGATCCCCATTACACCTGGATGTTCCTCCGCAGCCGCAGAAAGAGCGTTTGTGTCCAGAATCAATCCAGTGGCTCCGGTGTCCACATCTCCGGGTCAACCTCTTCGAAAGCCTCTTCGATGACTTTGTTGATCCGTGCAGTCTCCCTGCGCAAGTCCTTCAACTTGCCCATGTGTTTCATCCAGGGCTTCTGGCCAGTTCCGAAAGCCGCCTTTAACTTATCCTCGACAGCCTCCGTGACAAATTGTCGCAGAGGTATGCCTCGCTCGGCCGCTTTCGATTTCGCGCGGCGGAAGATCGTGTCGGGGATTTCCAACGTAGTTTTCACCGGCCTTAATATTCCCATATTTATGGGAGGCAAGTCAAACGATGTTCCGCGGTACGGGCGCAATAGAAGCTCCTGCGTCCAAGACCTTTCGCAGTCCGGTCGAAAATAGGCTGGATCAGTATTGCTTCGGCTCGTCAAAGAAGTTTTCTTAAAATCGTCGTTACCTGTCCGATTACCTCCGCGTCAATCCCATTCCTGAATTGCCGCGTGGCATGCCGCCCGCCGGGATACGCGCGGACGACGAGATTGCCCTGATGCAGAGCACAACAACCACACAGGTAGCTGCCGTCCCGTTTGAGTAGAAGACACAGCGGCGATTGGCAGGCGGTCTTCGGTTCGGCGGGATTCTTGACGCGCCGGTTGACGGCAACAAACGCGGCGTTAACCAGCAGGGGATGGATAGGGGCTTCATCCCCTCCCACCCAAAATACATCCAAAAGCGAGAAGTTCCTGAGGCCGCTAAGTTCGCTGAGTGAATGCCCCAGGAAAAACGGAATTTCCTCCCATTGCTTCGTAAGGGTCCCCAAGAATCCGCTCGGTTCTGGGAGGCTTTCTTTTTCGCTTGCAACGTGAAGACCTGGATTTCGTCCGGGCGCCTGCCGAGGAACTACCTCGTCTGGAATCGTCGCGTGTCCGGCCTGGTCGAGCGGGAGTCCTGAAGCCCGCAGAAATTCCTGGAAGTCGATGCAGTACAGAACGCATAGCGTGATGATTTTCTGGATGTGCCGTGGCGGAACCGACAGCGTTTCGTAGTCGGAAAGGGTGCTGGGTGCCGCAAAATAGAGTTGGTCCGAGAGCCTGCTCGCAATCCACCGGCTCATTCCGGATGCCTCCCGGAAGGAAAGTCCCAGCCGCAAACGAGAGCTCCTGAGAAGATCCTTGAGATTGGCTTGAATGTTCAGCGGTCGCGGCTTGCCCAGAACGGCCAACCGGCGCACCATCCGGACATTGTGATTCTCCCAAATTGGGCGAATCTCGGCGTCCGCTACCCCGAGGATTCGGGCTTCCTTGCCGAGCCTCAGTTCGAGTTGCGCACACGGTTGCTCTGGCGAATGCAGCAAGATTCTGTCTTTTTCAACCATCAGGAGCCGCGAACAAGTGAATCCGGAACCATGCTCAACAAGAAAGACCCGCCCCTCGGCATTAGTCTCCCCGTCAGACACCAGTTCCTTGGAATACCGTTCGTCTATTCTGACGATGCTGCCAGGCGCAAGGTGTGGAAACGCATGCACATCCCCGTCGCCAACCTTGCAATAAAGAAATCTTCTTTTGTTTAGCGCAAGCAATTCTACTGCACGCCTCGGCGTTGCGGAAGCGAGGAACTGTCCCAGTGGAGCAATCGGGGGTACCTGCCCCGTGTTGGGCCTATCGGCGAACCACGGAATCCAGGCGTGCACGTCGTAGACCGAGGAGTCCAAGAGCGTTGTCTGCTGCCTGGGGATCAAGAGCGGAAGCCGGAAAATCTGGTCCAAATCGAATCCGAACACCGCCAGCCAGTCGTACAACCGGTAGTTCGTGATGTGGCTAAGAGCGAGCATCTGATGAATGGTTGGGATCAAGGAAAGATCTGCGACGTCGTAGTACAAGCTGTGCGGAACATAGAACCGGGAGGCGCGGCCGAAGATTTCGGCGGACCGCTGAGAGACGCGGTAGAGGGTTAGACCTCTCGTAGTAAGAATTCGCCGTACGTGTTCGGCCCGGTCCATTCGAAGGGACATTCGTCCTTGGCCGTATAGCCAAGTTTCTATCGACGGTGGAAATAATTGCTCCAGTGGCCGCAATTGCGACCACTCAGGAAGTTTTCAGCAGTTCGAACAATACCTGTGTATGGATAGAGGAAGAGTTACGTAGCTGGACATAGATGAGCTAGCAGCGTAGGATTCCCGCCCATGGACGCACGTAAACCAGCTCCCAGTCCCGGAGAGAAGTTAAAGGAATTGCGTCTGCGCCTGGGACTGACCACTCGCGATGTAGAGGCGAAAAGTCTGCAGATTGCGGAGGATAGGCACAGCCGCGAATATTACCTGTCCCACGCCTGGGTGACAGATATTGAAAACGGCAAATTTACCCCGAGTATCTACAAGTTGCATACGCTCAGTGCCATCTACAATCGCAGAATCACAGAGCTGATGTCTTATTTTGGATTGCCGCTAGGTGATCTGAGCCGCTATCGCATGTCCATCGGAGTGCCGAAAACCCATCTCTTGGAAGGCGGAGCCGACCTCGAGAGCGACAAGGTGTCGCTCCCGGTACGGTTTAAACCAGAGTTCAGGTTGGAGAAAACAAACCTTCTTGCACAAGTCGTGGAAAAATGGGATGAGCTCCCGGTCGGTTTCTTGCAACATCTGGATTTACGTAAATCCGTATACGGATATATCGGGCTGGAAGACTACACGCTGTTCCCTCTCATCCGCCCCGGTTCGCTTGTGGAGATTGACGCCAATCAGCGAAAGATCAGCACTGCGAAAGGGATGACCGAGTTCGACCGACCCATCTACTTTGTGGAAGTCCGTAATGGTTACGTTTGCAGTTGGTGCCAGGAGGACCGGGGTCAGCTGATCATAATTCCTCACCCTCATTCCCACCTGGATATCCGCCGATTTGACTTTCCCTCTCAAGCCGAGATCGTGGGCCGGGTGACGGGTGTGGCCATGAGAATTGCCAGCGAAAAGGAGCCGGACGCCGGCAGCAGCTGACCGGAGCATCCCGCTGACAACGGGTATGAAACCAGCGCGCTTGTTTCTCAGAGCTCCCAGACTCCTCCGTTCGCCGGGATCCCGCCCACACCATCCTCGTTCTGACCGCCCCGGCCTTCCCGCGGCAGCAACGGACGGAAGGCGCACCTCGTTCGTGCCGCTGCTTCCCTTTTCTCCCTGGATCCCTCGAGTGTCCGCGAGTCGTCCGATAGAGCCCGCGACGTCTTTTTCTGCCGCTCCTTTTCCTGGGCACTGCTTCGGGCTAATTCCTGCGCCCGGCAGCTTCGCGCCTTCTGCTTTCCCGGTTCCTCCCCGTGATTCGTTTGGTTCCCTCCCAGAATGCAGCCGCTTGCCTTGGGAGCAGAAGCCCTTGCTTCTCGGGTGCCCCAAGAAAATGGGGCAGAAAAAGGAGAAACATCTCATGTACCTATATGTTAAGCGGAATGGCCTCGGGCTGAGGTTTGCGCGCCGACGTTTCCGACATTAGAGCATGGTTTGTCTTGCGCTGGCCACTCCCGTAGCGAAGACCTGCGACGCTGGAGGCGGCGCGCTTAGGCCGAGTGAAGGGAGGGGCCAGGGCACTAACTTTTGTCTCCGAAAGTTTGAGACTACCGTGTCGCTCCTCTTGACAACCAGAGGGAGAAGTGTATTCTCCTCCTGGCAGCCAAGGGGTAGGGAGATTCTATGCCTGAGAAGCCAAGTGACCTCGTCCAGGGCACGCTCGATATGCTCATCCTGAAAACGTTGGCCCTGGAACCCACCCATGGATACGGGATTTCCGTCCGAATCGAACAGATGAGCAAGGGCGTTTTCCGCCTGAATGCGGGCTCGTTATTTCTCGCCATTCAACGACTAGAGAGGGACGGGCTAATCGATGCCGAATGGAAACCCACTGAAAACAACAGGCGGGCAAGGTACTACACTCTGACGGCGAAGGGACGAAAGAGGCTCGACAGCGAAACACGAGAATGGGGCAGGCAAGCAGCCGCAATTGCAAGGATTCTGGAGGCGTCATAAGAGGTTAGCTATGTCATTGCTGCGAAATCTTGCAAGCGGGATGCGATCGCTGTTTCGAAAAGAGCAGGTGGATCGGGAGTTGGATGAAGAGCTTCGCGTCTATCAGGAGATGGCCGCCGAGGAAAAGATGAAGCAGGGGATGAGCCGCCAAGATGCGCTTCGCGCCGTCCGCCTGGAGCGAGGCAGCGTCGAAATTGCCAAGGAAGTCGTCCGCTCCGGAGGTTGGGAATTCTTGGTAGAGACCTGCTGGCAAGATTTACGCATTGCTATCCGCATTTTGCGCAAATCTCCCGGGTTCACGATCGTGGCTGTCCTGACGCTGGCTCTGGGCGTGGGAGCCAACACGGCCATTTTCAGCATCGTGAATGCCGTGTTGCTGCGTTCTCTGCCCTACCGCGATCCCGACCGTTTGGTAAGAATCTTCTTTAACGAGCCCGGCGTAGGATTGCGGGACGTTAGGTTTTCCAAGCCCGAACTGGATGACCTGCAGACGCGAGCGGGTGTATTTGAGGATGTGACCCCGATCTTCGAGGGTAGCGAGAATTTGACCGGCGCCAAACAGCCCGAGCGCGTCGAGGGGGTCAATACCAGTTTTAGCTACTTTTCCATGCTGGGTGTGATCCCGCAAATTGGACGGTTGTATGGTCCGCAGGACTTCGTGCCTGGTTTCGCTCCACAGGCCGTGATCAGCGATGGCCTGTGGCGCCGTGCTTATGGCGCCGACCCAAATGTTCTCGTCCGTACCATCCGGATCGACAATGATCCCCTTACAATTATTGGGGTTCTGCCACGCGGATTTCGCCATCCTGGACCGACGACTTCCGGCGACGCGGAAGTGTTTGGCGCCGGCGGATTCAGCGGAGATCCCTTTCCCCCGCCGATCCGTGGTAACCGGGTTTTGGTAAATGGAATCGGACGACTTAAGCCTGGCCTGACACTGGCGCAAGCTCAGGCGCGGCTCACTGCCATGGCTGCCCAATTGCGCCAAGACTTTCCCACCGATTACCCGCCGCAGGCGCAATGGACAATTGAGATTCAACCCTTGCAAGAAACTTTGGTGGGCAATGTCCGGCCCATGCTGCTGGTGTTACTGGGTGCGGTAATCCTCATCGTTTTCATCGTATCGTTGAACATTGCCAATCTCCTCTTGGCGCGCGCTTCGGGGCGACAACAAGAGATGGCGGTGCGGTTAGCGCTGGGGGCGAGCCGCGGCCGCATGGTGCGCCAGATGCTGACCGAGTCCATGCTGCTGTCGCTCATCGGCGGTGCCGCGGGAATCGTAACCGCAGTGGGTACTTCGGGCTTCATCCTGCACTTAATGCCATCGAACGTTCCCCGGCTCAACGAAGTACGAATCGACTGGGTGGTGCTGGCGTTCGCTCTGCTGATTTCCATTCTCACCGGCTTAGTGTTTGGACTCGCTCCAGCGCTTCATTCGGCAAAAGTCGCTCTCTCCTCGGCCATTCGTGAAGGCGGTCGAGGGTCCGGCTACGGCACTAAGACCGGCCGATTGCGGGATGTTCTAATCGTCTCGGAACTGGCGTTCGCCGTCATACTGATGGTCGGAGCCGGCTTGCTGCTGCGTACGCTGCGGCATCTGTTGCAGGAAAATCCAGGCTTTAATCCAACTCAAGTTGTCGCGGCAAACATACAGCTTCCGAATCCCAACGAACCGGAGGCGGATCCGTATCTCGACAATCTTCCCAGAGCCACCTTTGATCGTGAGTTGCTGCGGCGCATGAAGGCAATTCCGGGAGTGGAACTCGCCGCAATCACCTCAGCTCTACCGACCACCAATGTCAACCCCAACGCGGTCGGTGGCATAGCGAATGAAGGCTTCGCGATTGAAGATATACCGGCCAAGTCCTCGCAGGATCTGCACGCCGAGAGAATTCGGATAAGCCCCGATTATTTTAAGGTGTTGCAGTCGACGCTCCTACGCGGCCGCTCATTCACCGAGGGCGATGTAGACGGCAAACCGCTGGTGGCCATCATTGATGAAAGCACCGCTCATAAGTATTGGCCAACCCGCGATCCGCTGGGCCGCCGAGTGCGGTTCGGACGAAACCCTTCCAAGCCGTGGAGGACCATCGTGGGTATTGTCAAGGATATCAAGAGTGACGGTCTTGACGTCGATGGCGTTCCCCACATCTATGTTTCGACCTATCAAGATTCCAGCAAGGAACTGAGCGTGGTGCTGCGGACGTCTCTGCCCGCGACCCTGCTCGAACCACAGATTCGGCATGAAATCCAGGGCATTGATCCCGGCCTACCCGTATTCAATGTTGTCTCTATGAATGACATCCTTGATCGGTCACTGGCTTCACGCCGTTTTTCTGCCGATCTGGTGGGTGGATTTGCCGGACTGGCGGTGCTTCTGGCCTCCATCGGAATTTACGGCTTGTTGGCTTATATGGTCGGCCAAAGATCGCGCGAGATCGGTATCCGCATGGCCCTGGGCGCGCGGCGGAACGACATTCTGAGAATGTTCTTACGCAAGGGGGTCGCGCTTGCTGGCGTGGGCATCGTTGCCGGATTGGTCTTTTCTGCATCCACTGCGTCCATGATGGCAAGTTTGCTCTATGGCGTGCGCCCCCATGATCCGGCTGTGTTTCTGATCGTGCCTCTGCTTTTACTCGCAGTGGCCGTGCTGGCTAGCTACCTCCCAGCCCGGCGCGCGACGAGAGTGGACCCGATCGTCGCCTTGCGCGAGAGTTGAGGACATAGGCTTCGGACTCTGAATATTGCGATTTAACATTGGCTACTCAAAGAGGGGGCGATGACCACGTTATTGCAGGATTTGCGGTACGGACTGCGGCTGCGGGCGCAAGCGTGGTATCGCTCTCCCGAGTATGCGTTGGCCCTCGAGGTTCGAGACGAAGCACTAAGTCGCAATCTGATTCTTGCCGAAGGCTATATACCCCCAAGTCTGACATAACAATGGCAAAGCATTCTCTTTGAAAATGCAAGCTGAAATCCAAACTGAAATGAGGACAAAATGAAGAGAACTTTTGTGACCCCTGCCTTGCTGTTCCTCGCCGCGTCAGCGATTGCACAAACAACGTGCGCGCAATCGAAGAACCCGGTAAGTACCGCCCTGAGAGACATTCTGCCCGGCCGGCAGAAAAACACCGTCGCAGCCGTCGAAGCCATGCCCGCCGAAAAATTCAGTTACAAGCCCAGCACCGACCAGATGACGTTCGGCCGTCTCGTTGTCCACATGGCCGACACGAATAATCTGCTGTGCGGCAAGGCGGCCGCCGTCCCTGCGCCCAAGGTCGAGGAGGCGAAGGACACGGACTCGAAAGACAAGCTCATCGTCGCGCTCAAGGCCTCCTTCGATTACTGTTCCGGCGCGCTGGCGAATATGGACGATTCAAAACTAGCGGAGACCACGGAAGGATTCGGCGGAAAACAAGTCACACGCGCCTGGTTGAGCCTGATCCTAGCCGGTACTTGGGCCGACCACTACGCCGAAGCCGCAATGTATCTGCGCCTGAACGGCGTGTTGCCGCCGACCGCCAAGAAGTAAGAGTGGGAAG
>Ga0210409_10002267_pt1 | contig 23093 bp, 19 predicted proteins | sample IncBWH17MmetaG_FD_161649 | JGI IMG/M metagenome (GOLD analysis project Ga0210409, IMG submission 161649) | Forest soil microbial communities from Barre Woods Harvard Forest LTER site, Petersham, Massachusetts, United States - Inc-BW-H-17-M | ecosystem: Environmental > Terrestrial > Soil >...
CCCACCGGGTCACCAACAGCAGGCACGCCGCCCCCACAGTTCCCACCGCAAGTTTCGCTAACTTGGCGTTCACGAAGCACGTCCTTTCCAATACGGATGGACGCGGTGCAACGGTCGAGCCATAGCCAACGCCAAGCAAGCGTCGCGAAGCGACTCCGCGCGCGCACAGATCCTGTGTCACTCCGTGCCAATGGGCGACACGGGAGTCGGTACCGTCCGGACCCGCCATCGGCGGATGCGCGTCCGCGTCGCGTGCCTCCCTACGCCTTGCCCCCTCGCGCCTCCACGCTCCGCGCCTCCACGCTCTACGCTCCGCGCTCCACGCCTCCGCGTTCCGCGCCCGCCGCTACTCGACCACCGACTCCCGCAGCAGTCTCTCCGCCTGCGCCTTCCTCCACGCCACCAGCTTCTGCGCGAGCTCTGGCCGTTTGCTCGCGAGCAGCGCCACCGCGAAGAGCGCCGCATTCCCGGCCCCCGCCTTCCCGACTGCGAACGTCGCAACCGGAATCCCCTTAGGCATCTGCACGATCGCCAACAGCGCGTCTAGCCCCAACAGATGCCCCGACGGAATCGGCACCCCCAACACCGGAAGGATCGTCTTCGCAGCGACCACCCCAGGAAGGTGCGCCGCGCCGCCAGCTCCCGCGATGAACACCTCGATCCCACGTGCCGGCGCTCCGCTCACATACTCGAACAGCGCGTCCGGCGTCCGATGCGCGCTCAGTACGCGCGTCTCGTGTGCGACACCGAGCTCGGAGAGCGCGTCCCGGGCCGCCTGCATCACGTCCAAGTCGCTCCTGCTGCCCATTACGATGGACACGACCGCGGCGCTCATGAGCCTCCTTGCTCTGCGGCCGGCCGTCTCCGGCAACGCATCACCAGCTTCTCGCGCTCGCCCTCGGACTCCACATCCACCACGACGTGACCGCCTTCTTCGAGCGCCCCGAAGAGCAGCTCCTCGGACATGGGCCGCTTCACCTCGTCCTGGATTACGCGGGCCAGCGGCCGGGCGCCATTGTCCGGATCGTAGCCCTTCTTCGCGAGATACTCGGTCGCGCCTTCCGTCAGCTCGAGAGTCACATTGCGCGCCGCGAGCTGCTCGCCGAGCTCGCGAGCGAATTTGCCCACGATGCTCCGCATCACGCGCGGGTCGAGCGGCTTGAACGCAATACGCGCGTCCAAGCGATTGCGGAACTCGGGGCTGAAAAGCTGCTTGTAGTCGCGATCCACATCGGGCTTCTCTCGGTCCTGTCCGCCCGCCCCGCCGAAGCCGACGGCGCGACGCTGCAGGTCGCGCACGCCGATGTTGCTCGTCATGAGCAGCACCACGTGTCGGAAGTCCGTGGGTTTGCCGTTGTGGTCCGTCAGCCTTCCGTGGTCCATGATCTGGAGGAGGATGTTGAAGATTTGCGGGTGCGCCTTCTCGATCTCGTCCAGAAGAAGCACCGCATGCGGCGTCTTTGCGATCGCGTCGGTCAAAAGCCCGCCCTGGTCGAAGCCGACGTAACCGGGTGGCGCGCCGATGAGCCGCGAGACCGTGTGACCCTCCATATACTCGCTCATGTCGAAGCGATGGAAGGAAACCCCCATGACTTTCGCGAGCTGGCGCGCCACCTCGGTCTTCCCGACGCCGGTCGGTCCCGTCAGAAGGAAGGACCCAATCGGCTTCTCGGGCGCCCGCAAGCCCGCGCGCGAAAGCCGGATCGCCGACACCAACTGCCCGATGGCATCGTCCTGACCGAAGACCACCGCCTTCAAATCGGACTCGAGGTTCTTCAATCGCTCCTTGTCGCTCGTCGACACCTCGCGCGGGGGGATCTGCGCCATCCGGGCTAGAACGTGCTCGACGTCGACGACCTCCACGAAGGGCAGGTCGGCTGCGGGCTCGTACTCGACGCCACTCGCCCCGTTGGTCCCGCCGGTGCCGTTGGTCCCGACATTCCCATTGAGCGGCGAGCCGTCCACCTCGAGCTTCTTGGCAGCGCCCGTCTCGTCGACGAGATCGATCGCCTTGTCGGGGAGCTTGCGATCATGCAGGTACTTCGAGCTGAGCTCCGCGGCCGCACGGATCGCCTCCGTCCTGTATTGGACGCCGTGAAACTCCTCGTATTGCTTGCGCAGACCCTCGAGGATCTTGACCGTGTCCTCGACGCTCGGCTCGTTTACCTCGACGCGCTGAAAGCGCCGCGCTAGCGCTCGATCTTTTTCGAAGTGCTGACGGAACTCCTGGAACGTCGTCGAGCCAATGCATCGCAGTCGCCCCGACCCGAGAGCCGGCTTGAGCAAGTTGGAGGCATCCATGCTGCCGCCCGTGGTGGCGCCGGCGCCGACGATGGTGTGGATCTCGTCGATGAACAAAATTGCCTTGTCGATCTTTTGGAGCGCCTTGATGACGGCCTTGATGCGCTCTTCGAAGTCACCGCGGTACCGCGTTCCTGCGAGCAGCGCGCCCATGTCGAGCGCATATACGGTCGCGCCGAGGAGCGCCTTGGGGACCTCGCCCCGCTGAATCTTCAGTGCGAGGCCCTCGGCGATCGCGGTCTTGCCGACACCGGCGTCGCCGACGAGTAGCGGGTTGTTCTTCTTTCGGCGCGCCAAGATTTGAACGATGCGGGTGACCTCGGTTTCGCGACCGACCAGCGGGTCGATGCGCGCGGTGCGGGCCTCCTCGTTGAGATTGATTGTGTACGCCTTCAGCGGGTCTCTGCTGGGGCGGGGTGCGTCGGGGTCCGCTTCGAGGTCGCCCGCTTTGGGCTCTGGTCCGTCCTCGTCCAGGCGCGACACGCCGTGCGAAACGTACGACACGACGTCCAGTCGCGAGACCCCTTGCCGTTCCATGAGCTGGACCGCATGGCAGTCGCGCTCGGCAAACATGGCGATGAGGACGTTCGCCCCCGTAACCTCTTCCTTTCCGCTCGACTTGACGTGGCTCGCCGCCCGCCGGATGGCCCGTTGCACGCCGAGCGACATGGCTGGGGCTCGCAAGTCGTCACCATCCGGCACTGGCTCGAGCTCGTGGCTCAGGTATTGCTCGAGCTGTTTCTTGAGGACCCCCGGATCGCCGCCCGCATGACGCACGACATTCGCGGTGGTCTGGTCGAGGAGCAGCGCATAGAGCAGGTGCTCGATGGTGACGTATTCGTGACGTCGTCGAGCCGCATCGCTTGCGGCCACAGACAGTGCGATCTCGACCTCGGGACTGATCCTCATTCTCGCATCACTCCGGCTCGGCGGTGACGAGGAGCGGATGGCCGTGCTCCCGGGCATCGCGCATCACCTCCGCGACTTTGGTCTCGGCGACATCGCGGGGGTAGACCGCCGCGATGGCCTTTCCCTTCTTGTGCACGGTCAGCATGATGTGAAGGGCTTCAGTCTCGCCTTTGTGAAAAAAACGCCGCAAGACCTCAACCACGTATTCCATCGTCGTGTAGTCGTCGTTGTGAAAAATAACGTTGTAACGCTTCGGAACTGCGGTCTTTTGCCGCTCCTCGACCTCGACATCCTCGTCCCGTCGGGGTGGTGAGGGGGGCTCAGACGCCATTTACTCACCATAACGCCGTCTTTCTCGAGTTCAACAGGCCACCCTCGGCTGCCGCCAACGGTGATACGCTAAACACGAGCGCCCGGATGTCGATCCACCCCGCGCCGAACGTCGTTGTTGCCGAACGCTTCCGGCTGAACCGCCTCCTCGGTCGTGGTGGCATGGGTTCGGTGTGGCATGCCACTCACCTGGGGCTAGACGTACCTTGCGCGCTCAAGTTCATCGAGGGAGAGGGCGCACAGGTTCCGGAGATGCAGGCGCGCTTCGAGCGCGAGGCAAAGGCGGCGGCACAGCTCCGCAGTCCTCACGTCGTTCAGATCCTCGACCACGGCGTTTGCCAGGGCACGCCCTACATCGCCATGGAGCTACTCGATGGCGAGGACCTCGCCAAACGCCTCGTTCGGGTCGGCCGTCTACCGCCGCATGAGCTGCTCCGCGTCGTCGTGCAAGTGTGCCGTGCTCTGACGAGGGCGCACGCCGTCGGGATCGTTCATCGCGATCTCAAGCCCGACAATATTTTCCTCGTCCAGGACGATGACCGCGAGATTGCGAAGGTCCTCGACTTCGGCATCGCCAAGGCGACGGGGCCGGCGGGCATCGGCTCGGGCACGAGGACGGGCGCGATGCTTGGGACGCCGTATTACATGAGCCCCGAGCAAGCGCAGGGAATCAAAGCGGTCGACTCGCGCAGCGATCTCTGGTCGCTCGCGGTGATCGTCTTCGAGGCGACAACGGGCCGGCGTCCGTTCGAGAGCGAGGCCCTTGGCGACCTGCTGATGAAGATCATCGTCGCAAAGATCCCACTTCCCTCGGAAATGGCAGCGGACCTGCCGCCGGGGTTCGATGCCTGGTGGGAAAAGGCGGCGCACCGAGATCCCAATCAGCGCTTCCAGACTTCCAAAGAGTTCAGCGACAGCTTGACGGTCGTGTTTGGACGCTCTTCGCGCGAGGTTGGCGAAACGACGCCACCGCCGGCGGGAGCTCAGATGCGGATGCCGACGCCGGCGCACGGGTCGCCGCCGTTACTGCAGGCGGGCGCATCGACGGCCGGGCCCATGGCGCGCACGTTCGATACGAGACCGCCCGGCGTGAAGAACCGGACCTTGATAGCGGCTGTCGTCACGGGCGGGCTCGTCGTGCTTTCTGCCGGTGCGATCGGCCTGGCCTTCGCCGTCAAGGGAAGCGGGAGCCCGGCTGCGGTTGCGTCGGGGAACGGCCCAACCGCGGCCGCCCGAGGGCAAGGTGCCGATGGGTTGCGCGATGCGATGGTCGCCGAGCCGGCGGTCACGCTCGCACCCGCTGCGGCGTCCGTCCGTGAACCGGTCGCGACGGCTGCCGTCTCGAGCGAGGCACCGCCGCCCTCCCCGGCCAAAGCGCCCGCTGCGAAAGGCGGTAATCCTTCCGCGGCAAGGCCGGTTGCTCCCGCGGTCAGGCCTCCGACGGAACGCAACCAGCCTGCGGCGGTTGGGAATCCGCCGTCCGTCGAGAAGAAGAAGACCGTCGACCTCGGCATCTAGCGGGTAGATTTCATGGACCCGTACGCGCGCGCCGACGCTCTCGTGCGGACGACGCTTTCGTTGGCCGATGCGTCGCTGCGCGTATCGTACGTCGTCGATGTCGCCCGAACTTGGGACGTCGAGACGTTCGCGCGAACGCTCGACGTCGTTTGTGAGCGAGCCGAGCAAGCGGAGGCCGCGGCGCGTGAGGCGCTCCTCGCGGTCGTGGGTGCTCTGAACAGCGAAGCGATGCAGACCACGGTTCAGCGGCTACGCGAGCAGGCAGTCGGAGAGTCGTTGCTCGCGTTGGAGCGGCTCGTACGAGCTCCCTTCCGATCGGCGCGCTCGAGCGACAGCACAAAACCGGAAAGGCCCGTGGACTCTGGGCAGGGCCGCGCACTGACCCTGGGCGAGCGCAAATCCTTGGCCCGCCGCCCTGACAGACAAACGATGGAGCGGCTAATGGCGGATCCGCATCCGGACGTCATCCGCCGTCTGCTTCACAATTCGCGCATCACGGAGGACGACGTGGTGCGACTTGCGGCGAAGAGGCCAGGTCGCGGCGACGTGCTCGCCGAGATCGCGCGCTGCACGAAATGGGCGCACCATCCCCGTGTACGAATGGCCGTCGTCATGAACCCCGCCACGCCGCCGGAGATTGCTGCTCGCACTGCCGGATTGCTCTTGCGGCCTGAGCTCCATCTTGTCGTGCGCTCGCCCGGCGTTCCAGCCAGCATTCGAGCGGTGTGCCTCGAGCACCTTGAGCGACGCCCGCCGACCGAAGGCCACGACAACGGCGCCGTGCACTAGCCTTCTTCTTCTTCGATTTCCCAGCGGGCCAGCGCGGTCATGCCGATGGCCGACGCGCACGAGGCGCACAACGGCGCCTTCTCGAGATTGACGCCGTCACCTCGCTTCCACAAGTAAACGCCGCTTCCCTCGATGCCGTAGCCCTCGTCGCCTTCGTCGGCCAGCGGCTCGCCGCAAGCGTCGCATTGAAGCTCCTCGACCTGCTCGAAGAGGGCCTCGTGCGATGCCACGAAGAACTCTTCTCGGTCAGGCGAGCCGGCCTTACTCATCGTCGACGAAGATAGCGCTTGGGGGCGCGTTGGCAATGCGATCACCTCAGGAAGAGGATCGCCGCCCCCGCGAGTACGAGGATAACGCCGACGACGAGCACGGCGACCACCCAGGCCGGCACATGCGTTCCGGGGATATCGATCTGCTCATCGTCGAGCGCGGGCCGGCCGCTCGCCCCCACGCCGCGGTTCGCGGTCGCCACCGGCACCAGGCTCGTATTTGGAGTCGATACAACGAACGTCGATCCCAGCCCTTGCGGCGCGCCGGATCCCGCTCCCGGCGGCGGAGGGGGCGACGACAGAATGCGCCCCTCCGGCAGCGTTCGACGATGAGACTCGCTGCCTTCCAAGGGCGCCTCGGGGAGCGCGTACTTGCGATACTTGAGCGGCTCGTTGTCCCTCGCGGGATCGGGCAGCCCTTCGCCATCGAAGCGCACGACGATGACGGTAATGTTGTCATGGCCCCCCGCCTGATTGGCGCGCTCGGTGAGCAGCTTGCAAGCATCGATCGGCTCGGGCGTGGCCAGCAGCACCTCGCGAATGTCCTCGAAGCGCACCATGCCGCTCAAGCCGTCCGAACAGAGAAGCAACGTGTCGCCCCGGCGGAGCTCGCAAAACGTCAAGTCGACCTGGACGCTGTCGGCCGTGCCGAGAGCCTGCAGGATGATGTTGTTGTGCTCGAAGTTCTCCGCCTCCTCTTCGGTCAGCTGCCCGGCTTCGATGAGCTGGTTGACCAGAGACTGGTCGCGTGTGAGCTGCACAAACTGCTGGCCGCGCAATACGTAGGCGCGCGAGTCACCGACTTGAGCGAAGAAGAGGTAATGATCGACTAGCGCCGCTGCCGTGACCGTCGTGCCCATGCCTCGGCGCGTCCGATCCAGCTTCGCTTCTTGGAAGATGCGCAGCCCAGCAGCTTCGATCGCGCGTACCAGGCGCCTCGCGAGATCGTCGCGCAGGACCGGCTGCGACTCGTCGAGGCCCTCGGTCATTTTTTCGTAGAGGATGTCCACCGCCAGCTGGCTCGCGATCTCGCCGGCGGCTGCTCCGCCCATCCCGTCGCACACGGCGAAGAGCGATCCGTGCTTGCCGACGACGCCAGAGCGGTTCGCCTCGAGCAGCCCGCGCGTCTTGCGCGTCAGGTCGGCGACCAAAAAGTTGTCCTCGTTGTGCTCGCGGATTTGCCCCACGTCGGTTCGAGCGAAGAGCCGCACGCGGATCTCCCCTCGGGTGCTGCTGCTCGCAGGCGGAGCCGCTGGCTTGGACGGCTCCGCCTCGCTGAGCGAAGGCGCTGCTTGGGGGGTCTCCGGCTGCGTCACGGGCGAGCTGTCTCCGTCGTCATACGCCAGCGTGGGCCGCGTCGATGTCGAAGCGCAAGAGCTGTTGGCCGATACGAAAGTGATCTCCGTGGCGCAGACGAACTTCCTCTCGTATCCGCAAGAACGTCCCATTCGAGGAGCCGAGATCGGCGAGCGTGAAGCGCCTCCTCCGGCCGCCTGCGACCGCATGCATTCGCAAAGTTGCGTGCCGGCGCGAGAGAAAAGGATCGTCGGTAAATACGATATCGCCCGACTCGCGCCCGATGACCGTCTCGGCACGGCGCACGTGGAAGACATCGCGCACAACCCCTTCGATGGTGCGCTGGCTGAGTCGGGCGTAGCGCGGGGCGGCGGGTGTTCCGAAAAGCAGCGTACCGTTCTCCGACGCGGGGCCGAACGTCTCCTCCGCTTCCTTCACAACGTCGAACATTAGCACCTGTTGTCCTACCAGGAACAACTCTTGATCCCCCAACGGCTGCTCGGCAGGGAGCTCGCGTGCCTCGCGCGGCCCATCCTCGTGATGACCGCGAATGGTGATCTGGTCGTCGCGATCCGCGCCCGCGTCTCGCGCGGCTTCGTCTGATGCCGGTCGGTACGGGATGCGCATGAAGATGCCGTTTGCGCTGTCCAGGTCGCGGAGGAAAAACGCCTCGCTGCGAGCCACGATGCGCGCGTGGCGCGGCGAGATGTACGGGTCGTCAGCGAAGAGTATTTGCCCTTCGAGCCGTCCGAGGTCGTTCGAGGCAGCGAGCGGATAGCTCGGTCCTTCGGTACCGTCGCGCGCAATCATCACGAGGCGGGCGTTGGTCAGAGACACCTGGGCCGGCGGGCTCACCCCGCGGGAAGTGACCGGGGGAGGGGCCGCGACCGGGCCGCTCGCCGCGGCAGGGCCCGCGAGCGCGAGGCCGCAGAACCGGCAAAACTGGGCGTCGGTGTCGCAAACACCTCGACAGCGCGGACAAAGGCGCGAGTCATGGCGGGGAGCGGTCGAGCCGACATCGATGACGGGAGCAGGCGCGATGCGCGAGGCGGCTTCCATGGGTGAAGCCGCAGGCGCCGGCGGCGGCGCCGAAGCTTCTACGACCGCCGTGTTGGCAGCCGTGCGATAGAGTTCGATGGCGCCCAGGTGGTCTGCGGCGCCCTCGCCCATACTGGGGGCGAGAAGCTGGCCGCAGGTGATGCAGAAGCGCAAGTCCCGCTGATTGGGTGTGCCGCAGAGCGCGCAAGTAACTGAGTCTCGAGCGCTCGCCGTGCGCTCCAGGGGCAGAGTAGCGTCCGAGGCTTCCGCTTCGCGTCGCTTGGAAAAGGAAACCTGCGGCGCCGGTGGGCGCGGCTTGCCGGTAGAGACTGGCGGCGCGACGGCCGCCGCCGAGGGGGCCGTGGCGGCTAGCGGCGACGTCGTCGGCGGGGGGTTCGCCGGGGCGGTGGGTGGCACGCGCGGAGCAAGCCGATGGCCGCATTCCGAACAAAAGACGAGATGTTCCGGGTTGTCCCGGCCGCACATCGTGCAATTCACGCTAGATCGATGGGACAACGGCGCCCGGTCGAGAGTCAAGGTCGTGGGTCAAAGAGCGTTTTGTGCCTCGACCGCCGCTTCCAGTCCGACGAAGTGCGCTACCCCCGAGGCGTGAAACAGCTCGCTCGAATCATACCAGGAGTCCAAGTACATTGGACGGTAGGCGACGGAAACGACGAGCACCGGTCCGCCCAGTTGCACTTCCACGCCCCCGCCGAAGGTGCCGCTCGGTCCCCACGTATCGATTCTGCCGAACGGCCATAGAGAGCTTCCGTAGCCGCATACGCCGGCGCCGACCAAGACAAACGGGGCTGCTGCATGGCCAGTCGGAAAGTAACGGCGCAACTCGGTCCGCGCCTGCTGTAGGAGCGCCAGACGATAGAGCTGATGGGGATCTTGCTTGGACACCTCGTAGGCACCCCCCCAATACCAAGTCTCGATTGGTCTCCAGCCGCCGCGCGCGACCATGCCTCCGCCGGAACCGAGGATGCACGGGGTGGGATTGTTCGGATCGCTTCCGCCGGTGCAGGCGGGGCCGGCGATCGCCACGATCTCCGCCACTAGAGCCGCCCCGTACTGCACGTACGCGCGCTCGGTCGGCGGTTCTGCGACATTCGGTTTGCCGGTCGTCGTCGAGGTGCTGTCGGCGCTCGCCGGACCGACGGCGAGGGCAAAGGCCATCGCCGCGTTCGCTGGCACGAGGGTCAAGAGCTTGGCCAACGCCTTGGATCATACACGGGGCAGCGCGGCGCACACGGCCGTTGACAGCCCGCGGGCGGTTCGCATAACTCCAAACGTACTCGGTCACGATGGAGATCTACCTCGACAAACGCGCCGTTCGTCAGATCCGTCTTTCTTCGCAAGACGCGATCGAGGAGGGCGATATCGAAACGTTGCGCGAGGACATTCTCGAGGCGTTCTCCGAGGAGCAGGTGGAGGAGATCGAGCGTCGTCTCGACAGCGGCGACTTTTTCGAATTCTTGACCGACCTGCTCGACGAATGGTCGGGAGACGACGCCGACGAGCTGCTCGAGCTGCTGGATACCCAACTCGGCGACGTCGGCATCGATCTGAAGCTCGAGAAGCGCGGCGCCGCAGCCGATCCGGAGGAAGAGCGCGAGGACGAAGAGTCCACGGAGTACGAGGACGAAGACTTCGACGAGGACGAAGATCTCGACGAGGACGAAGAAGACGAAGACGACGAAGAAGAGGAAGAGGAAAAGGAAGAGGACGAATAAGGGTCAGCGCGAAGCGGCGACGGCTCGAGCGATGACCTCGGCGGCGATATCGATGTCGGCGCGCGCCACGTCGAGGTGCGTGACGGCGCGCAGGCGCTTCGGCCCCGATGGATTGATGAGGACGCCTGCGGCACGGGCAGCGCGCGCCACGTTCTCGGCGGACACCTGGAGATCCAGGTTGACAATGTTCGTTTCGACCGCCGCCGCATCGACGCGGACTCCCCCGACGGGAGCCATCTTCTCGGCAAGGGCTCGCGCGTTCGCGTGATCATCCGAAAGTCGAGTGCGGTGGTGCGCCAGCGCGTAGAGCGCCGCGGCGGCCAGCACTCCCACCTGCCTCATTGCGCCGCCCCAGCGTTTGCGCAACCGTCGCGCTTCTTCGATGAACTTCGTAGGCCCGCAGAACGCGCTTCCCGCCGGCGCTCCGAGTCCCTTGGAGAAGCACACGCTCACCGTGTCGAACGGGGCGCACAGAGTCGCCATATCGACTCCGCTTGCAACGCTCGCGTTCCATGCGCGCGCGCCGTCGAGGTGCGTGGCGAGTCCGAGCTCGTGGGCTCGCTCGGCCACGGCGCGCGCTTGGTGCTGCGGCCAGACGCGCCCGCCGGCATGGTTGTGTGTGTTTTCGATCGCGACCAGTGAGGTCCGCGGCATCCAGTACACGCGCGGATACGCGGCTGCTTCCATTTCCTCGGGCGTGTACATTCCCCCGAGGCCCGCGACGGTAAATTGCACGCCGCTCAGCGCGGCTCCCGCTCCCGACTCGTAAAGGACCGGGTGCGCCGCCTCGCCGACGATGACCGCGTCGCCGGGTCGGGTCTGCGTAGCGATGGCGAGCTGATTCCCCATGGTCCCGCTCGGGACGAAGAGCGCGGCTGCCTTGCCGGTGATGCTCGCCACCTCTTCTTCGAGCGCCCGCGCAGTCGGATCGTCGCCGAAGACATCGTCGCCGACCTCGGCGCGGGCCATGGCGTCGCGCATCCCAGCCGTCGGTCGACTCACGGTATCGCTGCGCAAATCGATCATGATGGCGCCACGTTAGCGCAGGGAGGGGAAGTCGGGTGGAGTATGCGAAACCTTATTTGCAGCGAACGGACTTGCGCAGATGTGGCGTTCGTGTCAACTGGTTGAACCAATAGAGGAGCGTGCGCGCACGCCTGGACCAACATGCCTGACGAACGGATCCCTCCCCAGCAGACCACGTCGTCGGAAACACCTCAGAGCAGTCCCCCGCCGATAACTCCGCCGCTCGCCGCCGACTTGCAAACGCTTGCCGCGCTCGCCCCGGTCGCTCGCCAGAGCGTCGTCGATGCGGTGGCCGACCGGTTGCGTGGCGAGATCCTAGGTGGTCGGCTTCGTCCCGGGACCCGCTTGCCATCCGAGCGTGAGCTCTCCCTCGCGCTCGGCGTGAATCGGTTGACCTTGCGAGCCTCGCTTGCTCGCCTCGAGGCGCTGGGTCTCATCACGACACGGCACGGCGCCGGGACCGTCGTGGCTTCATGGCGAGAGCGGGCGGGCCTCGAGATGCTGGGGACTCTCGTCAAGGGACTCAAGCTCGCCGACTCCGCCTGGCACGACCTCGTGCGCAGCGCACTCGAGATCCGTCGCATCCTCGCCGCCGAAGCCGTGGCGCTTGCGGCCGAGCGCCACACAACCGAGGACATCGACGCCATCGCGACATGCGCTCAAGTGCTGCGTGAACACGTCGACGATCCGGTCGCGTTCGCGCGCCTGGATCTGGCGTTCATGCGCGCCGTTTGCAAGGCGGCGCGCAACGTCGGGCTCGAGCTGTTGCTCAACACGTTCGCACGCTGGCCCGACGAACATCCGCAGCTCGTCGCCGTGCTCTATGACGATTGCGTCGCCACGGTCGCGCTTTACCCCGCGGTCATAGACCTCATCAAATCCCGCGACGGCGAGGGAGCGCGAACGACGGCGCGACGCGCTCTCGAGCAAATGGACGAGGGATGGTCGCGCCGCCATCCTGCTCCGTCGCCGACGGTGACAGCGCCCGTTGAGCGCATTCGCTCGAAAGGAAAGAAGCCATGACGCTCATGCCCTTCGAGCGCCGGTGGGCCGTGGCCGCGATGCAGGCGATCTTCCCAGGCTCGAGCGACATGGGGCTTGCGGACATCGGTGCGATGAATGTCGACGGCTTCCTCGACGAATTCATCGCCGTCCTTCCGTGGCGGGCAGCCATCGGAGTTCGCCTGGCTGTCTGGCTCGTGGCGTTCGCGCCTTTTTGGGTACTCAGCCGTTTTGCGACGATCGTCCGGCTTTCCGCTCGCGACCGGGAGCGCGTGGTAGTCGCCCTCATGTCGAGCGAGACCTATGCGATCCGGTCGCTTGCCCTGGTTCTCAAGACGCTGGGGGCGCTCCTTTACGCGGCCGATGACCGGGTGCGAACCAAGCTCATTCCGCCGCCTGCGAACTCCGTAACCCAGATCCATAGAAGGCGCCCGCGCGCAGCCTGAGCAATTCCCGAAGTACCCGATGAACGAAGTTCTGCCCGATGTGTTTCCCGATGAGTCGCTGCCCGAAGGCGCGGTCGTGGACGGAGACACGCTCGCCTCGGACACACAAGATGCGTTCGACGTCGTCGTAGTCGGTTCGGGGGCGGCTGGTGCAGTCGCCGCCCATACCCTGGCGAAGGCCGGTTGGTCCGTTGGCGTCGTGGAGGAGGGTCCGTGGGTGCGGACCCGCGAGTTCGGAGACGGAGTCTACCGAGCGTTCAAGCGCATGTTCCGAGACGCCGGGACGCAGGTGATCGAGGGCTGGTCTTACTTGCCCGTCCTTCAGGGCCGATGCGTCGGGGGCAGCACAGTGATGAACTCCGCCATCGTTCACCGCACGCCCGAGGACGTGTTGGCAGAATGGGCGCATCGATTCGGTCTAGGCGATGCAATCTCGGCCAAGGCGCTGGAACCCCACTTTGACGCGCTGGAACGCGACCTTAGCGCCCGCGCGGTCAGCGACGAAGCGCTCGGTGAAAACAACCGCCTTTTTCTCGAAGAAGCGGGCGTGCGCGGTCTGCCTGCGCGGCGCATGGACCGCTACGAAAAAGGCTGCCGCGGCACCGGGCGCTGCTTCACCGGATGCCCGAGCGCGGCCAAGCAGGGCATGAACGTTAGCTTCGTGCCCTGGGCGCTTGCGTTGGGGGCTCGCCTCTACAGTTCGTGTCGAGTGGAGCGCGTTCTCGTCGACGGCGCTCGCGCTCGCGGCGTCGTCGCGCGTTCGAAGAATGGGCGGCGCGTGGTATTGCACGCCCGCCGCGCGGTCCTCGTGGCCGCGAGCACCGTGCAAACGCCCAATCTGTTGCGCCGCAGCGGTCTCCGGGCGCGCGCTCTCGGGGAGCACTTTCAATGTCATCCGGGCGTGGGTATCGCCGGTGTCTTCGATGCGCCGGTCGACATGGGCTTCGGCGCGACTCAAGGAGCGGAGAGTGTCGCCCTTCGCCGCACTGACCGCATCAAGCTCGAGACGCTGGCCATTCCTCCCGAGCTGGCCGCAGTGCGCATTCCGGGCGCGGGCGACGAGCTGATGCGGCGATTCGGATCGTTTCCCCATCTAGCGATGTGGGCCGTCATCGTGCGCGCCGAGGCAGAGGGGACGGTCCGCCCCGCCTGGGGCGGTCGTGACCAAGTCAAACTGTCGCTCACGCGAACGGACGTCGAGCGCGCGCGAAAAGGCCTCGCGTTGCTTGCGCGAATGATGCTCGAAGCTGGCGCGCGAGAGGTATGGCCGGGACTATTCGGAGTGCCGAGCGTCATCCAGTCTGCGGACGACGTGCGCCTCATCGAGGAGGTGCCGGCGGACTCGCGCGCGTTCGGGTTCATCACGACACACCTGTTCGGAGCCGCGCGCATGAGTCCCGATCCGAGAGCAGGCGTGGTCGGCGCGGACTTTCAAACGCACGAGGTGGCGGGTCTTTACGTCGTGGACTCGAGCGTGTTCCCCACGAACCTCGGGGTGAACCCGCAGCATTCGATCATGGCGATGAGCCGGTTGGCCGCGACGCGACTCGCCGAAAGGCGAACCGGCCAATCGACCCCTCCCGCCAACCGGGCCGCGTAGTGACGTGGGGCCTGCGGCCCCTCGGCGCTCCGCGTTCGCTACGCGCCGAGCCTCCCTCGAATCGCTTCGCGAACGACTTCGCTCTCGCGAAGTCGCAGCGAGAAAGAATCTACACGACTCGTTCGACGGCCGGAGCCCGCGCCTCGCGTATGCGGCTCTCGACCAGCGCCCGAAGAGCTTCGATGTTGAGCGGTTTTTCGAGGCAAGGATTCGAAAAGCGATCGAGAATGCGCTGCAATTCGGGCTCCAGCACGCACCCGGTCATGAACACCACGCGCGCTGCGGTAGTCGGCGACGTCGCGAAAAGCTCTTCGAGCATCTGCGGGCCGGTCATCGACGGCATCATGACATCGCACAAGATGACATCGTATTGCCATCCGTCGCCGATGCGCGCCAGCGCGTCGGCCCCACTGTTGACGATGTCGACGCTGTAGGCGGAGAGAATGAGAGCGACAGAACGTGCCACCAGGGGGTCGTCGTCGACGACGAGCACGCGCCCACTCGCTGGATGCGCTGGACGAGTCCCTGACTTTGCACCTTTTGAAGCGACCATCCCAATAAAGGCATGAGCACGCTGCGTGCCGTGAGAGAGCATCTTTCGGCAGAGTTTGCGTCCCCACTCATCCACGAGCGGGGTCTCTGTTTCCACGAGCGCGCTCTCCTGTCAGGCTGAGTTTCGCTTGCTTGGCGCAAGCAGTGCTTGTGGGCCGCGTTCCCACGCCATAGGAGCGCGGATCACCAGCATCCAGTGCTGCGCGATTACAATTGCGACAAAGCTGTGGCGCATTTGCGCCCCGCAAACAGTCTGTATTCGCCCGAGATTGCTTGTTGTGCAGCACGCGGCATGAGCAGTGCTTTGTCAGTATCGAGTGTCACGCGCCGATGTCCCCAATAGTCGTGTCCCCACGCCACGCTTCTCGTTCCCTCCTTCGCTGCGCAACAACCACATTGATGTGCACGCACAAGAGCGCAGTCCCGATGAGTCGCCGAGAGTGCGCCCCGTAGTCGCCGGCGCGCCGGTCGTTCTGTTCGCCCTGGATCACAGTGGGATCTTCACTGTCCATGACGGTCACGGGCTGGCGCCGATGAGCCTGGACGCAGGCGCCCTCGTCGGCCGCCCGGCGGCGGACCTGTTCGGCGGGGTGACCGTGATCGACGCCTTGGGCCACACCATGACCGGCTCGGTGGCCGTGAGCAGGGCGCTTGAGGGCGAATCCATCCAAGGCGAGTGCGAGTTCGGGGATGCTGTATTCGACTTGAGGTTGCTGCCCCACTTCGAGCACAGCGGCGGCCGCGTGACCGGCGTCGTCGGCGTGGCAACGGAAATCACAGAGCGCTTGCGCGCGGAAAAAAGCCTCGGGGCGCTTCTCGAGGCGATGTCCGACCTGGTGTTCGTTCACCGGGAGGGACGGCTCGTCTACGTCAATCCTGCCGCGCTCCGCGCGCTGGGGCTCGAGAACTCCGACGCGATCGTCGGAACGATGTTCCTCGACGCAATCCATCCGGACGACCGCGACGCCCTCGGCGCGCACATTCGGCCCGACGACCGCAAAGCGGGCGACCCTCAGAAGCCGCATGCGGTGCGCCTGGTGCGCAGCGACGGGATCCCGCGCGCAATCGAGGCCTTCTCGATTCCGATTCTCTTCGGGGGGTCGCTGGCGACGGTGTCGATCGCAACCGACGTGACCGAGCGTGAGCAAGCGACGCAGAAGCTGCTGCGCAACGATCGCCTCACGGCGATTGGAACGCTCGCCGCCGGAGCAGCGCACGAGATCAATAACCCTCTTACCTACGCGATGATCAATTCCGAGCACGTGCTTCGGAAGCTTCGCGTCATCGCGGCCGAGGCGAGCCCACCGGATGCGATGGGGGCACTCCCCACGCTACTCGACTCGCTGGTCCAGGCCATCGATGGGATGACGCGAATCCGCGAGATTGTCCGCAACCTGATGACTTTCTCGCAGGGCACTGTCGAGTCCCGCGCGCTGGTGGATGTGCGCAGCGTGCTGGAGTCGTCCATCCAAATGGCATTGCACGAGATCGTGCATCGCGCACGCCTCGTTCGAGATCTCGCCGAGGTCCCGCCGGTCGAGGCAAACGAAGCGCGGCTTGGACAGGTGTTCCTCAATTTGATCGTCAACGCCGCGCAGGCCATTCCGGAGGGGGACACGAGGCGGCACGAGGTCCGCATTGCAACGCATACGGACGACGCGGGGAACGTCGTCGTCGAGGTGGGCGATAACGGAGTGGGGATCGCGCCGGACGTGATCCCGAAAATCTTCGACCCGTTCTTTACTTCCAAGGGCCCGGGCGAGGGCGTCGGGCTTGGCCTGTCCATTTCGCTCGGAACGGTGAAATCGCTCGGCGGCGACATCCAGGTCACGAGCAGCCCGAAGCATGGGACCTTGTTCCGGGTAATGCTGCCTTCGGCCAAGGGGTGGCGCGCCTCGCAGGGCGCTTCGCAACACGAGGCAGCCATCGTGGAGCGCAAGCGCATGCTCGTGATCGACGATGACTCCCGGGTCGGGGCCGCATTGGAGCGGGCGCTCTCCAGCGTGGCCGAGGTGGAGGCAACGGTCGACGCACGAGCGGTGCTGGGCCGTCTGGCGTCCGGCGAGCGCTGGGACGTCATCCTATGCGATCTGCTCATGCCGGAGACTTCGGGCATGGACCTTTACAGGGAGGCTCTTCGTATCGCGCCGGACGCTGCCGCGCACATCATCTTCATGACCGCGGGCGCGTTCACGTCGAGGGCGCGCGCCTTTCTGAAAGGCGTGCGCAATCCGTGTCTGGAAAAGCCGCTCGACATGGGCCGCCTGCGGAGCCTCATCGCCCGCGTCGGGCGGTGGCAGCAGTCGAATTGACGAAAACGATCCGAAACGACGCCTCTACCTCTTCGGGCGAGTTGAGGTTATATAGCGACCCATTGCACACGAGGCCCACTTAGCTCAGTCGGTAGAGCAATGCTTTCGTAAAGCATAGGTCGTCGGTTCAAGTCCGACAGTGGGCTCAGTTGCTCACCGCATCAGCGCCGCGAGCGCTGCACGGTCCGCCATGAGCCTCGCGATGAGCTCCGTATTGACGTCGGCTACGATGATTTCGCCTACCTCGTCGTTGACTTGACTGAACAGGCCGTGGGTTTTCATTCGCTCGGTCTGCCGGTGGTTGTCCTCGGAGGGCGTGAGGTAGTGCACCGTGTCGATCTTGTATCGGTAGATGAGAAACAATTGGTTGAGTGTCATGAGGCGCTTTCGGCGAAGGCGCACGTCGAAGGTATTCTGGTCACGGACGGACAAGATGCGGCGGCCCCGCCGGTCCACGATTGTGTCGAAGATCACGTTGGCGGCCTTGTCGCCGCTGGAGGTCAAGACGGAGAGCTCCAAGAGCTCGGACCCGGCGCTGTGAGGTCGGAGCGAGACCGTGAGCTTGTCCCGCACGCCGTGTCTTTCGCGCCATTGGTCGAGCCACTCTTCGAGCAGCCGCGGCGGGACCTCGGTCGCCACTTGGTGCTGAAACTGGGTGGATCCCTTGCCCATCGCCTTCGTCGTCGAAGTACGTCCCGAGACTGACATCAGAGCGGCGTCCGCGCGCGGACCGCCCACGAGCGTCTGTGGCGTCTGGTAGGGTGATTCGAGCAAGCGGAATTTTCGCTGCAAGCGAGCAAGTGCGAGCATGCCGTCCTCGCGCAGCGCGGCGGCGAACTCCTCGCCGGCGAGACCGTCGATCTGGTGGCCACCGTACGTGATGAAGTTGAAAACGAAGCCCATCTTCCCGAGCTCCTCGGGAAAGCGCCGCATCGCGTCGTCGCTCAAGCCCGTGGTGTCCCAGTTGAAGGACGGCGAGAGATTGTAGGCAAGCATTTGGTCTGGGTACGTGGCGTGAATCGCGTCAGCAAAGACCTTGGCGTCGCGCAAGTCCGCAGTCTTGGTCTCCATCCAGAGCAAGTCCGCGTACGGGGCAGCGGCCATCGACTTGGCAATCGCGTAATCGATGCCGCCGCGGACCTGGTAGTAGCCGTCGGGGGTCTTGGCGTGCTCGCAGTCCCACACGACATGGACCCCCATCCCCCGGGCCATCTCGTTGATTCTGTAGAAGGACGCGCGTGCGGCAAACGCGTGCCACTCGGCTTCGCCCATCGGGAACTGGACGCCCTCGCTTGTGAGGAACGCCATGAGGTCTGCGACGGCTTCGGCGTATGTTTTGACGTTGGCCTCGACCTCCCAGACGTCGACGAAGTGATCGAACACCTTTTCGAGTGTGGCATCGACGGCAATCCGCCCGCCCCTCTCGTAACCGGTCACCGCTTCGCCGATCCGTTCCGCCAGGCCGTTGCCATCGAGCCAAGCGTCGGCAGCGGCGTACTCCTCCTCGCTCATAGCGTAGAGCTCGTGGCCGCTGAACTCCTCGATGCCACGACGCTGGAACCGGCGAAGAATGGCCAGGAACGCAGCCTTGAAGCTGGGGAGGTTGACGTTGGTTGCTCCGAGAATGAACGGCTGGTCGCGCTCGTCGCTGCGACCATCGAGAAGCGTGGCTGATTCCGCGTCGGTGCGGGCGACCACAATGCCGGGCACCTGCATGATGTCGAGCTGGAAGCGCGCCGCGCTCAGGCGCTTGATCTGCTCGTCGGTAGAGACGAGCACCTTGCCCCCTTGGTGGCCGCACTTTTTTACGCCCGGCTTCTGATCCTCGATGTGGTAACCAGGTACGCCTACCTCGACGAAGCGGCGCACGAGGTTGCGTACGTGTGCGTCGCCGCCGTGACCCGTGTCGGCGTCGGCAATGATGAAAGGACTGTAGTCGATCGGCTTGGTGGCCCTGCGCTGCTCCTCGGTCATGCGCGCGTGCGTGTGGAATTGGTTCTTGTCGGCGGTCAGCAGCGCGCGGACGATCGACGCGGCCTCCTCGGGCACGCGGCTCAGCGGGTAGCTCGCCAGATCCGGACCCGGGTCTTCGTCGGGCGCGCCTTTTGCGCTCGTGGCCCATCCCCCGACGTAGATCCCTTCGATGCCGCAGCGCTTCATGGCCACCGCGTGGCCGGGTGAGTACGGTCCGAAAGTGGTGATGCATTTCCTCTCCGCGAAGAGTTGGCGGAGGCGTGCGTGGAACGCCGCGGCCGAATCGCGGGCGACGGTGTACTCGGGGCACATGGTGCCTCGCTGCTCGACGACTTCGCGCGCTGAGTACAGCCGCCTGATGCCCGCGAAGCGCGGTGCGTCGAACCAGCGGCGCATCTCGGATACGTCTTGCTCGAAGGTGGCCATGGATTGCACCCTATGACTAAGCCCTGGAACATGGTCCGTCGAGCGTTTGGCCGCCACGTCGAGTGTACGACCGCGACGAAAGCTGTTCTGTCGTTGCTCTCGGGTCTGATTGCCGCGTGCGGGAGTGGGACAAGCGCGAGCATCGCGGAGGGGAATTCCGATACGCCGGACGCCGCTGTGCTTGACCACGCGGCTCCACGAGTTGGCGGCGACGCCGGCAGGAACTCCCTGGACTCGGCAGGCTCACAGGACTCCACCGCCGCGCAATCGGGAGGCGGGACAGACAGTCCGTCGATGCCGTCTACTCATTCCCTCTCGAGCGACGACGCCGCTTCGAGCGACGGAGCATCAGCACTGATGATGGTCGACAGTGGACCGCTCGATCCGAACGAGGGGCCGCTTCAGGGGACGAGCGCGATGGTATTTCCCGCACCCGGAGCTCAGGGCGTGTGTCCGGATCCGCCTCTCCGCGTCACCTTTGCATCACCGCCTACGCTCGGTTCTTCGGGGGCGATCCGAGTGTACGATGCGTCCGGCGCCGTCGGGGCGACGGTCGACATGGGCGCGGCCATGTACACCGATACGATCGGCGGAATTGCCTTTAGTTTGCTGCGGCCGGTCTACGTCGATGGAAACGACGTCGTCATTTACCTAGCTTCGCACGCGCTCGGGTACGGCAAGACATATTCGGTCACCGTCGACTCCGGCGCCGTCTTCGGGCCGGGGGGGGCACCGTTGGTCGTCAGCGATGCGGCCAGCTGGCGCTTCTCGACCGCCGCGGCCGCGCCCATGAGTCTTTCCACACTCACGGTCGCAACGAACAGCTCAGGAGGTTTCTGCTCCATCCAGGGAGCGCTGGACGCGATTTCCGCCAGCGGTGCAGCGGCGACCGTTACCCTCCAGCCGGGAAAGTATCACGAGATCATCCACGCCGCGTCGTTGAACAGCGTCACTCTACAAGGAGTGGACCGCAAAGCGACGATTGTCGTCGCGACGAACAACAACAACATGAATCCCACGACGATGACGCGATCCCTCGTGGGAATCGACAACAGCACTGGTCTCGTCATCGACAATCTCACGATCCAGAATTCAACCGCGCAAGGCGGCTCTCAAGCCGAAGCGCTGCGCCTGCAGAATTGCGACAAGTGCATCGTGCGAAACGCGGATATCGTCAGCCTTCAAGACACGCTCCTGTGGAGCGGCCGGCTCTACGCCGAGAATTGTTACGTCGCCGGCAACGTCGATTTCGTTTGGGGAACCGGTGCAGCTTACTTCAAGAACTGCGAGATTCGAACGCTGGGACGGGCAGGCGCGATCGTGCAGGCACGGAATGGGGCATCGGGCTACGGTTACGTTTTCGTTGATTCGAAGCTCACTGCGGACAGCAACGTGAGCGCTCAGGTGCTCGCCCGAATCGACGTTAGTGCATATCCAGCGAGCCATGTCGCTTACATTAACTGCACGATGGGCTCCTTCATCGCTCCCGCCGGCTGGGGAGTCACGGGCCTGGGCGACACTTCGCAGCTTCGTTTCTGGGAATACCAGAGCGTCGACGAATCGGGCAACGCCATCGACACGAGCCAGCGCGCCCCGGGCTCGACGCAGATATCTGCCGCTCAGGCGATGTCGATGCGCGACGTTTCGGTCGTACTATCTGGATGGACGCCGTAGAACGGCCCGCACTCTCTGCCCTCTTGCTGCCTCTCTTGCTGCCCTCTTGATAGTTCTCGCATCCTGGGCGATGCAGATCGTCCATGAATTTGCGTCAATTGTGCAGTCTGTGGGTATCCGCGTTCGCAGTCGTGCTTCTCGGATGTGAAGAGCATCGGCCAGCGGCGAGCCCGCTCTCGCCGACGGCGGTCGGCTCGTCGCCGACTCCAGCGGGCGTCGCAACTCAAGCCCCGAGCGTTGCTCCCCCACCGTCCCCGGCATCAAGCTCGCCACCCGCCGCGAGCTCGGCGAAGGGACCGCTGGACGCTGCACGCGTTGCGGCCGCGACGGGCGGGAAACCCGAGACCACGGACAACGTCGTCAAGGTCTCGTTCCCGCGCGACGACGTGAAGGTCGACATCGACGGTTGGAGCAAAGTTCCGCCGTTCATGGGCCTGACAGCGTGGGCCGCATTCGTGCCCGGTGACAAACCCGGGGTGGAGGCGATGGTCATGGGCGACATCGTCCTGTTCGAGGATGAGGTCAATCCTGCGATGAGCGCGGCGCTCGAGAACGGACTCGAGGTGACCGCGCTCCACAACCATTTTTTCTTCGACAAGCCGCATGTCCTTTTCATGCACATCGGCGGCGAGGGGACCGTGGAGCAGCTCGGCAAGGGCGTGAAGGCCGTGCTCGACGCCGAAAAGGCGGTGAGAGCCAAGTCCCCCCAGCCTGCCGGCGCCTTCGGTGCAGCGCTCCCCAAGGGACCGAGCCAGATCGACGCCTCGAAGCTCGACACCATCTTCGGTGTGAAGGGCCAATCCAAGGACGGCATGTATAAGGCGACCATGGGTCGAAAGACCCAAGCGGTGTGCGGCTGCATCATCGGCAAGGCCATGGGCGTCAACACGTGGGCCGCGCTCAGCGGCAGGGACGACGACGCGGTCGTCGACGGCGATTTCGCTGTGGCGGAAATCGAGCTTCAACCAGTGCTCAAGGCTTTGCGGGCTGGGGGCATCAACGTTGTTGCGATCCATTCGCACATGACGCAAGAGTCGCCGCGGATCCTCTTCTTGCACTATTGGGGACGCGGCAAAGCAGGGGACCTCGCGGCGACCGTCAAGAAGGCCTTGGACCTCACCGCCTGGGACGGCCGCGCCTCGTCCACTTGAGCGACGCCGCGTCAAAAGCTGAACGCGTTCGAGAGATCCGCAGCCGCGCCGTCGCGCGCTCCGAGGGCGGCGAGGCCCCACCGGTGCTCGATGAGCGCCGTGATGGATGAAGTGTCGTACACGGTGTGATCGACGAACCCGCGCTTGGCGAAAGGCGAGATGACCAGCGTCGGAATTCTCGTGCCGGGTCCCCAGCGGTCGCCCGCCGGGGGTGGGACGTGGTCCCAAAACCCGCCGAACTCGTCGTACGTCACGATGACGGCCGTGTCCTGCCAGTTGGGGCCGCCGCGTACGGCGTCGATCAGGCCTTCGGTGTGGCCCTCTCCCGTGAGCACGTCGGTGTAGTTCGGGTGCTCGTTTTCGACCCCGACAGGCTTGACGAAGGAAACCGCCGGCAGCGTGCCGGCCTTCGCTGCAGCGAGAAAGTCCTGCTCGTCTTTGAGGTGCGCGCGTCCGGGGGTGCCATCGGCGTAGTTTGCGAAGTAGACGAAGGGCTGATGGTGATACTGAAAGAGTTGCCCTGCGTCCGAGCCGGAGAGGGCATCGTTCCATCCACCAGCGTACCAGGCCCAATCGACGTTTTTGGCCGATAGGGCGTCGCCTATCGTCGGCATCGTTTGGGGCGGCACCAGGTTGGCCGCGGGTGCGCTCGCGGGGTGGGGCGTGTTGACCGAGTACACCGTGCCGATCACGTACCCGTCCGGGGTGAGCGGCCCATCCCGAAGCGTGCCCGCGTCGTTTTTC
>Ga0210409_10002268_pt1 | contig 23091 bp, 16 predicted proteins | sample IncBWH17MmetaG_FD_161649 | JGI IMG/M metagenome (GOLD analysis project Ga0210409, IMG submission 161649) | Forest soil microbial communities from Barre Woods Harvard Forest LTER site, Petersham, Massachusetts, United States - Inc-BW-H-17-M | ecosystem: Environmental > Terrestrial > Soil >...
CAGCGTGGCTCACTGCTTGACTCGCACTGCGACGACTAGCGTTGCCAACAAGTGCCGCCACTGCACACGAAGCCAGACGGGCCATTACAGAGTCGGCGCGGCTCGTCAGGATGATCGGTACACGTGCACCTAGCACAATCCCCGCGGCGTCAGCGTCCGCGAGGAAAGACAGGCTCTTGGCAAGCATGTTGCCGGCTTCAAGATCAGGGACGACAAGGATGTCGGCTCGACCCGCTACCGGGGATTCGATTTTCTTGATCTTCGCCGCATTTAGGTCAATTGCGTTGTCGAGCGCAAGCGGGCCGTCGAGGATGCCGCCTGTGATTTGCCCGCGTTCTGCCATCTTGCAAAGGGCCGCGGCGTCGATGGTTGACTGCACCTTGGCATTCACGGTCTCCATCGCCGAAAGGATCGCCACCTTCGGCTGCGATTTGCCCAGCGCATGTGCTAAATCAATCGCATTTTGGATTATGTGGACCTTGTCTTCAAGTGTGGGAAAGATATTAACGGCTGCATCGGTGATGATGATTGCTTGTTCGAGGATGGGTACGTCCATGACGAAACAATGGCTGATGCGGCGTGCAGTCCTGAGACCGGTGTCGCGCGCGACCACTGCGCTCATTAGTTCGTCTGTGTGGAGACTGCCTTTCATCAGCAACTCAGCCTTGCCTTCCCGGACAAGGCGAACTGCGATCTCGGCGGCAGCTTGGCTGTGAGGTGCATTAATCAGTTCGTAGCGCGAAATGTCAATACTGTGCTGCTTTGCGACACCTTGAATTTTGCCAACTGGCCCGATCAAGACGGGTGTTATAAGGCCGCGATCGGCTGCCTCCACTGCTCCCCTGAGGGATGCTTCGTCGCACGGATGTGCGATCGCAGTCACTGTCGGCGGTGAGAGCGTGCAGCGCTCGAGCAGGTGCTCGTACTTCGCATGCCTTGTCTGCATGACCAACTCCATTCTGTGCGGCTAGGGCACCCCGCATTCGAAACTTAAAACTGGCTCAAGAGTGACATTTGACACACTCAGGCAATCAGGTCGCAGAACATTGACATCCCTATGTTCAGCAGAAGCGACCTGGCTGTAAGCTGCCAAAACTAACAGTCGACAGTACTGAGACGACAAGCGCCCCGTCTTTCTCAAGCAAAGTTCCGCCCAGCAACGTACTCAGCGGAGTCTTGCCGCCATTGCGGCGTCCATGCAGCCCATTGGTGTGCGAAGCAGTTGATTGAGGCCTTATCGTTCAGCGGGAATACTAGTTTTCAGCTCGTCTTCTTCTTTTTCCTTATTCCCGAAGCTCGGAACGTCCGTCCAAAGAAATAGTCCGCCGGTCGGTTATAGTTTCTTGGTCCGATACCACGACCACATGTCTTCCGCGATGAAGCTTCCCACGGATTTGGCTTCGAAGGCTGTTAACTTGGTCAGGATGGTGTACGGTTTTCAATCCCATCCCTTTCATTTCCTCAAGACTTGTACCTTTGTATTCGAGTCACTTTGGTGGAACTAGAAGCTACTCCCGGTGCGGTCGGCCATCCAACTGAGAGAGGGGTATTGTTCGCACTCCTCCTCGACCGGTTTTTGCACAGTTACATCCTGATAGACACCGAGATGCCGCCGTCACTGGCGAGGTAGAGCCTCACGTCATACCACTGCCCGCAATGGAGGCAGTAATTCTAAAATTGAATGGAGGCACGTTTACTCATTCGCGCGTCGGTATTGCGGTTTTCAGTTAGTTCCCTTAGCGGCGGGAACACGTTCCAAAGACTTTGCCCAACATGTCGTCGCGCTTCATCCATGATGTGCGGGGCCGTGCCATCAAGACAGGAGGTGAAGTAGATCAGATTCAGTTTACTGGGCCACTTTCAATTCAGACGACGGAGCTTTACTTCGGGCGCACGCTGCGCTTTCACGGCGCAGTTAACGATCACCTCGCCCTGGACCCGGACGTGCCCTCGTGAGCATTACGGAGAAATTGTCTCCGCTGTCCGGCTTGTCCGTCCGATCAGAAAGGTCCGGCCTAAGATTATTCGCGGCTCGCCAACGACCGAGCAGTAATTCCGAATTCGGTCCTAACTTGCAATGTCGTGAAGGCTGTCTTGTGTAATGCTTTCTTGGTGACAGTTGTCGGAATGTATTAGGCATCTTTTACGTGAACTGCTACCAGCGTGACATCATCGTCCAAGTCTGCATCGGTGTCACGAGCCGACCACTGCGACAGCTCTTCAAGCAGGCGATCAGCAAAATGACCTGCTGATTGCCCTTGCTCCGTCACCAGAAATTGCCTGAAGCGGTTGGCGCCAAACTCGATCTGCGAAGGGTTCATGGTCTCGGTGATTCCGTCCGTATAAAGCAGGCACCAATCACCTGACTTGAGGGATAACTCCACTGAAGAATAGGTTGCTTGCGGGAATTTTCCGAGAAACAATCCATTCTCCTCAACCGCGCGCACACCGTCAGAGGAGCCACCGGAAGACCCACTCCACAGTAACAAAGGAGGGTGACCCGCGCCTGCGTACTTCAGTACACCCTTCAGCATGTCCACGAACAAATAACCCGCCGTGACGTAATGGTGCTGAAACTTTCCGCATAAGGCCTGATTCAGGCCCAACAGCACCTGCGCTGGATCGGTAGCATTCGACGTCTGGGCCGCCAGTGCAATCTTCAGCATCGAGGCGATCAGGGCGGCAGGCATCCCGTGTCCAGACACGTCGGCAATCAGAATTCCAAGGTGTTTCTCATCGACGACTATGAAGTCATAGAAATCACCGGCGACCGATGTCATCGGAATGTAGCGCGCGGCAATATCAAGGCCCGCAATGTTAGGCATCTCTTCTGGAAGAATGGATAACTGGATTTCGCGCGCGGTTTCCAGTTCTCTCTGGATCGTCAGCAGTTGCAAAGCAAGCTGCTTGCGGATACCACGAAGCACGAGCTGGGTGCGGACACGTGCCTTTACGATGGCGGGAGAGAACGGCTTATGGATATAATCTACGGCACCGACCTCAAAGCCGCGGGTCTCATCCTCGATTTCAGTCTGGCCGGTGAGGAAGATAACCGGAATATCGCGGGTGTCTGTGGCCATTTTCAACTTTGTACACACTTCGTACCCGTCCATCTCGGGCATCATGACATCGAGCAAAATAAGGTCGGGTAACGGAGACACGTTCGCCAGTTCCAATGCCTTCGCGCCGTTGGTCGCGATGCGAATGTTGTAAGTGTCCTTGAGGATGGAGTTCGCGATCTGAATGTTCGCAGGAGCATCATCCACCAGAAGCAGTGTCTTCAAATCCTCAGTCGCTTTCATTCCTGTCACCCCTTCGCCCAGGACTGTTCAGCGATCCGGTCAAGTTTCACCAGCGCGGCCGCAAAATCGAAGTCGCGAATGGATATGTTCAGAGCGTCTAGGTGCGATGGGTCCACAACGCCTGCTAAGACGTCCTTCAGGCTGCGAAAACCCTCTTCGGCATCGCCATCGCTCGCCTCGAGTAAGTGTCTGAGCCGTGCGATTGCCGCCGATGCCAATTCTCCATCGAAAGGTCTCGCCAGCACTTCCGCCCGGCGTGCAGGTGTTGATTCGTGCAGCGCACGTTCGATGGCATCAACCTGACTGCCACACACGGTCGCGAACGAGCCAAGCAGCGGCGCCATAGAATTTTGTCGATCCCGGATTGCTTTCTCTAACTGTTGTGCCGCGGACTGCACGTCGGTGATTCCAAGATTGCCGGCAACACCTTTCACCGTGTGCGCGATGCGCTCCGCCAATTTGAGGTCTCCACTTTCGAGTGCGGCTGAAATCTCGGCAGCTGCATTTCCTTGCTTCGTGACAAACTGTCCCAGCAAATCGCGGTAGAGCCGCCGATTGCCTGCGACGCGCTTCAGTCCATCCGCCAAATTGATTCCTTCGATTTCTGGAAGGGACGCCTCATCGCTCGTTCTTGCGTAAATCGTTGTTGGCCCCGAAGACTCGACTGCTTTTGGCCGGGGCTTCGCCCATCGCGCCAAAGTCGCAAATAGGACGTCGGGATCAATTGGCTTCGAAACATGATCGTTCATGCCTGCGTCGAGGCAGCGCTGGCGCTCTTCGACCAAAGCGTGGGCTGTCATCGCAATGATCGGGATGTTCCGCAAGCGGGGATCTCGCCGCAGCAGCTTGGCTGCCGTAAACCCGTCCATCTCTGGCATCTGCAGATCCATGAACACGACATCAAACGGGGGCGCCTGGTCACCTTCGGTGAGGGTTTTCACCGCCTCTCCACCATGGTTGGCAACGGTTACAATCGCACCGGCGCTCTCCAACAACTCTGTTGCAACCTGCTGGTTCATTTCGTTGTCTTCGACCAGCAGAACACGGATTCCTTTGGCGTTATACACAGGAGGTTCGTTTTTCTTCGCCCGAGAACGATGATCCTCGGCTCTGGCAACGCCGAACAGATCCACCAGGGTGTCATAGAGCAACGACGAATTGACTGGCTTCAGCAAATAGTTCTCGATTCCAATCTCCTCTGCTCGCGTTCTGATATCTTCGCGCCCGAATGCGCTCACCATCACAATCTTTGGAATGTGCTGAAGACGATCGTCGCGCTTGATAATGCGACTTGCCTCCAGGCCGTCCATTCCGGGCATGTGCCAATCCATCAGTACCAGTTGATAGGGGTCCTGGGAATCTGCGTTGGCTATCTCCCGCACGGCGTCCTCCCCCGACGCAACCGACTCGACCCTGAGTGCAAAAACCCGAAGTGCATCGGTGAGAATCTCGCGCGCTTGCGCGTTGTCATCGACAACCAGAGCCCGGATTCCTACCAGATCGGGAATGAAGCGTTTGCGTTTCTCTTCTGACCCAATGCCGAACCAGGCAGTGAAATGGAAGGTGCTGCCCACGCCGGCCTCACTCTCGGCCCAGATGGCGCCCTCCATCATTTCGACCAATTGCTTGGAGATGGACAGTCCAAGGCCAGTGCCACCGTACTTTCGCGTCGTCGAAGTGTCTGCCTGCGCAAACGCCTGGAATAACCGAGTGCTCTGCTCCGGTGTCATGCCGATGCCACTGTCGCGGACTGAGAATCTCACCTTGACTCGTTCCGCCTGTTGTTCCTCAAGCGCAACAGTCACTACTACCTCACCACGTTCCGTGAACTTGATCGCGTTGTTCGTCAAATTGATCAGGATTTGCCCTAGGCGCAGCGGGTCACCGACGAGATTAGGCGGTATGTCATGCTGCGCTGCGATCAGAAATTCGAGGCTTTTGTCCTGGGCTTTCTGACTCACGATCGACGATAGATTGTCGAGTACATCCTCAAGCCGGAAGACTGTTTTCTCCATCTCTAGCTTGCCCGCTTCGATTTTCGAGAAGTCGAGGATGTCGTTGATGATCCCGAGCAATGCGTGTGCGGCGGATTTCACCTTGGTCAGATAGTCTGCCTGTTTCTTCGACAGATCCGTCTTCAGGGCGAGGTGCGTCATGCCAATGATGGCGTTCATCGGCGTACGGATTTCATGACTCATGTTGGCCAGGAAATCAGACTTAGCTTTGGTGGCGGCCTCTGCCACTTCTTTGGCTACCACGAGGTCCGCGGCCTGTGCCTGCGTCTGCTTCAGCAACTTCTTGGCTTCCATCGTGCTCACAAGAATCTTGGCATTGAGGGCGACTCTCGGTAACAACGCATCCAGCAGCGCTTGCTGACGCTCCGACAACGGAGTCGAAGGTGCCAGTTCGATGACGGCCAGCACAACATCTTGGTTAATCAGAGGGACAAAAAGGATGCAGGCAGGTGTCACCATCCCCGCACCTGCTAAGACTTGGACGGGCCTCTCGGCCGTGGAAGCAATCCGAAGGCTTCGTCGCTCAACGGCGGCTTGGCCTACTAGAGTTTCGCCTAGAGCGAACTCTCGAGGTTCCGTCGAGACGTCGGTCGCGAATGCACCGGCGCGCTTGAAGCGCGTGTGACTATCGTCCGCAACGTAGAGCGCCCCATAGAGCAGATCCAAGGTTTCCGAGATTCGTGACAGAAGGATCGTGGAGAATGTGGAGAAATCTTCCGACGATTGCAGTCTCGCAACCGTAGCCGCCACTTCGGTTTTGATCCAGCTCTGCGTTTCACGCTCTCTTGCAGCGACCTGCAGGACCTGCAGTGCTCGGCTCATCTCGCCGATTTCGTTAGTGCAGTTGAGATTCGCGATAGGCTGGTCCAATCGTCCTTCAGCCACCTCCAGAATCCGACTTCGAAGTGACAAAACAACCTGGACAACTTCAGTTTGCAAGATGGAAAGCGCAATGACGAAAGATGCGACCATCCCGAACGTAATCACAATCCATGTGATCAGAATCGCGCGATGCGTTCGAGCGGTGAGTTCGTCGGATTCCTGGTTGGCAGACTGTTGCATCTGGTCCGCTAGGTCGCTCATAGCCTGCCGTGCCTGCTGCAGACCAGCGTCGACTCCGCTTTGCATGATCTCCATAGCCTTTTCGCGGTTTCCAGCCAAGGCAGTGGAGCGAACGGGGCGTGCATCGGAAGCAGCTCGATCGAACAGGGCCCCTGCCGCTTTGATCTCGTTAGAGCGACCTGTGTTCTGACCTAGTGCCTCAGCCAGCAATGCCCGATAGTCGTCTTGCACCTTGTCTAATTCTCTGTCGTGTTCCTGCCTTTGATCGGGGTTGTCTTCGGCGACGAGTTGGTAGAGCAACAAACGGAACCGCATCGCGTTCCCTCGCGCCGCGGCCACAGATTGAGATGTCTTGACGTAATTGTCGATCAGATGGCTGTACCAAGTGTCAATGTTCTGGCTTTCAACCGACGAGTACACGCCCGCCCCGATCGTCATCAGCGCCAACGGAAGCATGGCGACCAGCACCTTGGTCCGGATTTTGAAGTTGGTCAACAGACCCATATCATCCGTTCATGCCTCAAAAGTTATCCCAGGGCGACACGAATCGAAATGCTGTTGCGTTTCGTCAAAACGTAGGGCCTTCCAGGCAACTGAGAAAGAGAGAAACAGAAGGCCAGCTTTGAGGAGAGTCCTCGGCCTTCCGAGGTACCTCAGTCTGACGGAAGGAATCGAAAAGCGCAGTTTCCTTGGGAAATGCACACGTGCCCGTACGCAAACTCAGTCTATAAACACAGCAGTACTCTAATAACTGGCAAAATTGCCAGTCCGAATGTAAAGCGTTTTAGGCCTCGCGGGTTATTCTCGAGTCGACGGGCTAACCAGAAGTGTTCCAAGTGGCAAGCACAAGCCCGCCAGTGCTGGTTGACGGCACGCGAACGCGAACTCCTCGACACCAGCTATTTCCCTGTCGTGTTCACCGTGCCTCACGAACTCAATGTGCTGGCGTTGGAGAATCCGCGTCTCTTTTACGATCTGTTGTTCACCGCCAGCGCACAAACCTTGCTGGAAATCGCATCTGATCTAAAACACGTGGGAGCCGAGTGTCATCCCGCGGGTGGGTTCTCGCTGGATCATCGTCGATGGATCCCACTACGCTATCCTTTTTTCTTACCCGTCAAAGTCCTGAGTCGTGTCTTTCGAGGCAAGTTTCTCGCCGGCCTGAAACGCCTCCACCGCCGTGACCAGCTACAATGTGCCGGCCCGGCTGCGGCACTTGCTGACCACAAGCAGTTCGCAAAACTGCTCCGTCGCCCGATCGCCACGCGAGATTTGGATCACCTTGGACTCTCCCAGAGAGTTGCGGTTGCAAGGAGATGTTGATGTTGCCTGAGGGGCCATCGACGCGTTGAACCCCGAGCGCGGATCTGTTTTTGGGTACCTTCGGCTGCTGCGATATCTATTTCAAAACAGGCGACTCTGGAGACGATGCTTGGGCCTGAGCACCTATCTCTAGAAGTTCCGAGTCAATGAGAGATGTAATATGGTTCCAAACTTGGGGATCGTTCTCGATCTGGTGGTGAGGTTTGTTGAAGACCCTGGAAAGCCATAGATAGTTGTCGCAATTGACTTGATGGCCGTCGTATAGCATGTGAAAGTTGCCCAAGATCTTGGTTCGTCCCGCATCAGCCGCGACGATCAGGGGCTGCCCGCGCGTGAGACCTTTTCTTTGATAGAAGTTCACTGCTTTCGCCACATTGGCTGGAACCGTGCGATTGTCTTGTCCGAACTTCTTCACGCTATCGATTTGAACGATGAGTGACACCCGGATCCCGCGTTGTTGCAGTTCCCTTGCGAAAGTGAGCGTCTGTGAAGCACCCCAACTGTGGCCGTAGAGAATGATCTTCGCTTGTTCTTTCTCGTCGGTTGTCAGGAAGCTGCCCTTGTCTGTATCCAAGCGCAGAATCGTATCCGCCACAGCTTTCTTCTCTTCGTGATTTCCGAATATTTCGACGTGTACGGCGGACCCATAACGTCTTCCGAGATACGCTGCGAACAAGACTTCAGGGTGGTTCACATCAGCCGGTTTCACAAAGCCACCCACGAATCCAAGGATGATGGCCTTCCGAACGTGTTGATTTGCAGCTTCAATGCGTGCCCTTGAGCACACCAAGCGTAGAGCGGCCTGCAAGGCGGGAGGCGTCGAGGGATCCTGACATGGCTCTGCCATTGATCCAGCGCCAGGATGATCGATGTATGCGGCTGACGGGACGCCCTGGGCGTGCGCGATTCCCAGTCGACTGGAGCAGTTGAGTGTGACGACGAGCAGCACTACCACGATGGAAGGTACGGTGCCCATAGAGGAAACGACCGATCCTGAGTGCCATCACCCTTCGTTCGAGTGCCTAGCGCTGGTCCGATGCATGGTTTCGAAGATGTGGGGTCAATCGTCGAATAACGAACTCTTGCAACACACTCTCGAAGGCAATTTCCCCCAGCCTGATCATCGAGTTTTGCATAACCAATCTGGCGCCATTGCGATCACTTCTGGGATGGTAGAGGTATGAAATGCCGGCTGAAGCAAAGGATCCGGCTACGTTGGAATAATTCGGCTGCCAGCGCATGTTGTCGCCTTTGCAAATCACAGGACTGGCGAGCGCGTACAGCAGCCTCGATCGAGTACTACCCGTTCCTTTGTAGAAATAACGCGGATCCTGTTTCAGCAGGGACGGTAGCATGGCGCTTCCGATAAACGTGCCGGTGACCGCGTCAGTGTAGGACGCACCCAGGCGCTTGAAATAGCCTTGCGCTCCCTGGCCATATCCGTCGAAAGTATTCGTCGCCTGTTCAACTCCGGCCAGGGCGGCAACTCCCACGACGGTGAAAGGATCGCTCGTGGTCTTCCAGGCAAGCCGGAACTTCTGCTTCGAGTTGAGAGGGAGCGCGCCGCGATCGTAGCTCACGTAGAAATTTGGAAATATACCGAGTACGCGTTGCTTCTCCTGTTCTTGGATCTGCATATCCGCCACCTGGGGCTGGGTGAGCGGACTCTCTTTTACATGCACTGCGGTCACAGCCATCGCTACCGGCAGAATGATCGGAGGGACTAGATAGGTTTCCCCGGGGCGCAGAGCTGAAGCGAATTCTTGCGTTGCGAAGCCGGGCGCGGCAACCGTCAGGCGAAAGGATCCGGGAGCGACATTGACGAACAGAAATTGCCCATTGCTGCCCGACTTCAGCTCCCGGTTCGAAGCTTGTCCTGCCTCGGTCAAACGCACTTCGGCTCCGACGCTCACGGCTCCCGACTGATCAAGAATGGTCCCGCTGACGTATCCAGGCGGTTGGTGACGGGGTGCCTCTTTCCCTGGATCGCTCACGAAGGCTCGCTGGACCCAGAAGCCCTCGGCTACCGGCCAGTCATCGACATCTGCTCCTCTAGCACGAGCAAGGCCATTATCGGGTTTCGCTAGCTGAGCGCTGGAAAGCGTGCCAACGAGCAGCAACAGCGGCAGCCAAGCCGATGCTTCAACAATCGGATGTCTCATGCTGGGGGCTTTCAGCGTGAATTCGCCTCGCACTGTAACTCTGACGATTTGCCGGGTTTGCGGACAACTAGCAAAACTCCCAGCGCTTCCCCGTGCACGTTCATCAGCTTGCGATCGGATGACGAAGAGAGGGGTAGTGAATCTTGTTACTTGGTTGCACACCCGCGCGTTGGTTGAGAAGGCAGATGGCCACCCGCGCTTCTGCATTTGCTCATTACGGACTGTTGCTGTTGACAGTGCTGCTCGGAAACGATGAATAGTACCGTCGACAAAGTCCAAATAGGGTGGATGGCTTCTTTATGCGTCGCTTGTTGCTGCTGTTGCTCGTTCTCTGGTGCAACACCGCTTTATGGGCAGACGCAACCCTGTTTGTGCAAGAGCCCTATGGCGTCTTTGGGGCCATCAATCCTACCGGACACGTTTCTGTTTACTTGTCCCGGGTCTGCGCCGAGACACCTGTTGTGCTTCGACGGTGTGGCCCTGGTGAATTCGGAATCGTGATCAGCCGTTACCGCAAGGTCTCCGGATTCGACTGGATTGCGGTCCCGCTGATCCCTTACCTGTACGCGGTGGAGGATTTCGCAAGCATTCCACAGGAGGCTAATGCTGAAACTGTTGCCTATCTGCGGGACGAGTACCGGCGCAATCATCTGCGGGAGATTGTTCCTGACGGGCCGGGTGGCCAAACTCCGAAGGGATCATGGATTGAGTTAGTCGGCGCAGCATATAACCGCAAAATCTACGGCCTTCAGATCAAGACCACGGAAGCGCAGGATCAGGATCTGATCTCCGTACTCAACTCGCGGAAAAACAAAAGCCACTTCAATCTCTTTTTCAACAACTGCGCCGACTTTTCCCGTGACATCCTCAATCTCTATTATGACGCTGCGATTCGGCGGAATTACATTGCAGATGCGGGCATCACCACGCCTCAGCAGGTTGCAAAATCCCTGATTTCGCATGCGAAACACCATCCGGGCCTACCTCTTTCGGCATTCTCCCTTCCTCAGATACCGGGCAGCCATCATCCGAGCCACCAAGTGGATAGTGTTTCTGCGGCCCTGGTGAAGTCTAAGAAATACATCCTGCCGTTGGCTGTATTTCACCCGTGGGTCGCCGGCTGCATCTTTGCAATCTACCTGGCCAATGGCCGCTTTAATGTTGCCCACTTCGCCGAGGTGGAGTACGCACCTGTTGATTTGTCGAGGCTGCAGGATTCCGCAGCTCCAAGAGGGGATGAACTAGCACAAAGAAAGTAGCCCCGCCGCGCCGACGAATCCGTCGGATCCGAGGAGCATGCGTGGAGAATCAATCGGCTGGCCGTGCGGCGGTCATCGACTTGTACTTCAGAGTGTTTGCGGGTGATGCACCAACTATTTATTGACGTCGGCGCTGCCTTACGGGCTAATAGACCTTACACAATCCTTCTGGCTTCCAATCAGTGTATCGCAGTGGTTAGCGGTTTCGATGAATCGTGAAGAATAAGTATCAGCCGACGGGAGCCCTTTTAAGTGGGAGTGGGAGGCGGTTCGCTGAGGTGACTGGGTTTGCACCGTCAGTTGACGGTCAGGACTTGCCCCCTGCTGGTGCCACCGCTGGAACAGCCCAAGTCGCCGGTAGTGCCTGCAGGCGTCTTAACCACGACATTGAAGCTTCCAGGAGCACGGATCATGGAGGAGGTAATTGTAGCTGTGAGTTGGGAACTACTAGTTACGGTGGTGGCCAGGGTGGCGCCATTGAAGACCACCACGGAGGCGGAAACGAAATGAGTGCCGCTGGCAATGATGACGAAGCTGGACGGCAGTTGTGAAAAGAGAATGGTTGTTGGAGAGATCGAGTTGAGGATCGGCGCGGGGCGGGCACTCCCGCAAAGCGGGTTTAGCGGGTTGCACCCAGGCAGCAGGAAAAGAAGGACGACCCACGGACTGAGGCGAATGATCCGACAGAAAGAAAGCATGAACTGTGAACCCGAAACGACGACGGGACTGTCACACTTAATGTTGCTCGGAAGACAGGCACATGTACCAGGCACGTCAGGTCGTCAGTCTTGAGGAAATACGAATTTCCTTCGCAATCGAGAGTAGTTTTGGGCGTTGGTTGCCCCTAGGGAACTGTCAAGTCCTACAGGGGAATTGACCGGCAGGCCGTGAACGACACTACTGCTTGCGATTGCGATAGGTGAACTGACTGTCATGATCAGAGCGACCTTATTGCGTTCCTGCAAGTCCGGTGAATCGAAGAAGCTCCCCGGATAAAGCGACCAAGTTGCGAACCCGTTCATAAATCCGGTTAGACTCGGAACAATTGCAGATCATACTCTTGGCCTCGCCACCTGGCAGTCGCTCCTGCAACATTACTACAGGAGACGCTGCGACAATGCCTGTTACTTTCCGCAGCACGAAGTTCATGTCGTCGATGGGAAGCGGATCAGGAGTGGCATACGTGATCCACTGTGTTCAGCCTTTTTATTCGGCGAAGATCTAGTTAACCCCGATCCCGTCAATTTTCATTAAGCGCGTAGCGCTCCCGTCGTACCGTTAGTGACGGCGGAATCAGTCCGGTCGACGTAGTGCGCGCCCTGTTGCTGTGCAGAACGTTGTAGGCGAACGAAACCGCCTCGTCCGGCGCCACCCAGATTGCAAGCTGAACAAGGTGACCATTTGGCGTCACTGGCAAGGATCGCATGACAAAATCCGAGCCTATCGCGACGTCTTCAACTATGGGTCGATCTGAATTCAGAGTTGGACAGCCACATAGATTGAATAGTGAAGGCGCCTCGGACAACAGAGGCACTGACAGAAATGACAGTTCTGTCATGGCTAGGCTTCAAATACGGTCGCCCAAATGATGTACGACCCGATGAATTGGCGAAGTGGTGTAGTCGGTCCTAGGGGTCGTCACCATCGTCTGCTGCGGATCGGCAGCTGGGAATGTGGAAGAGTGTTCAAGCGTCTTGAAGCCGGGGTGTGCATGCGTACGACGAATTGGGTTTTGATTTTTTTGCTCAGCCTTGCAGGCCTGGGTGGGGTTGGAGACAGCGTCATTATGGCCCAGATTTCTGGCCAACACCTGACCGCTGGTGCAGGTCCCGTCCCCCCAGCATTCGTGGATCCAAACAAGGCTCCCTCGGAATTCAATCACCACGTTGCGGGATGGGCGCTGATTGGAATTGGATTACTGGTGCTCGCCAGCTTTCTTTCTTGGGATCTGCGCGCATTGCGTTACATCTGGCCGGCTTTCTTTCTGCTTGCTGGATTGTTCCTGGCCGTTTGGAGTGACGCTGAAATCTGGCCGCGCGGCAACATGAACTGGGTTTGGCTTCTGCACCACGACCAGGAGGCTGGACAGCACAAGATCTACGCCGTACTCCTCATTGCTATGGGCATCGTCGAGTATCTTCGGGTGTGCGGCTCCCTAAAACGTTTCTGGCGCTCATGGGCATTCTCTATTCTCGCCATCGTCGGCGCGGCGCTCCTGCTCGTCCACGATCACACAGCCGGTTCCGGTGCGGCGTCGCCCGAGGCTCGGGCTTATCTCGTCAATCCCGCCCTTGGTCCCGACGGAAGCCCACCCGCGGCCCATGTATCGGATCCCATGCCCGGCATGGACCACGCGATGATGGACATGGATAATGCGGGCCGGGATGACGCCTACTTGCTGACGGGCCACGATCCGACTCCCTCGCCCGGCCATCACCATCAGATGACTCCCTCCATGCGGCTGGTCGAGCGTCAACACTTGTGGTTCGTGATCGTTGGCTTGGGTGTGGCGCTGTTCAAACTCGTTTCCGATGCTGAATTTTGGCACCGACACTTCATTCCCTACATTTGGCCGAGCGGCATAGTGCTGTTGGGAACATTGCTAGTCTTCTATCGGGAGTAATGCAGGCAGATGTCCGACGAAATTCAGAAACATCTACTACGAAATCGAGTCTGGGGAATTACTTGTGTTCAGTGTCACGGCCAAGGGCGTGTCATCCAGCCAAGCTCGAGCGATGTTCATCTGCCTTGAAGGGAACGCGTGCAAGGACGGTGGTTCCGCTCGCGGGCTGTGAAGTGATGGAAAGCTCGCCGTTGACCAAATGCATTCTCTCTCGCATGCTGGTGAGACCCAAGCCCTGTCCACTCAAGGCACGTCGCTGGTCAAAGCCAGCGCCGCTGTCACCAATAGTGAGGCGAATCTCCTCCGCGGTTCCTTCGAGCTTCACCGTGAAGTGCCGCACACCGCTGTATTTAACTGCATTCTGCAAGGCTTCCTGCAAGATCCGGAACAAGCAGAGCGAGATTTCCTGAGGCACACCGCTCGGCATACCTTTGTGCGTGAAGTCAATCTGCACTTTCTGTTGTTCCGAGAACTCTCTGCAGAAGCTATTAGCAGCAACCGTCAGGCCCAGATAGTCAAGTTTAGAGGAGTGCAGGCGGTGCGACAGGGCCTGAATGTCCGCTCCTAAATCGGAGAGATGCTGCCGGACGTGATCAATGAGTTCGTAAGTGTGGACCTCGGACTTAGAGTGTTCCTGGCACCATCGCTCCAACTCGATCACTGCCCAGGCGAGTCGCTGATTGATGTCGTCGTGAAGCTCTCTCCCAATCCGCGCGCGTTCTTGCTCCTGCGATTCGAGCAACTTTCGACTCATAGCTGAAATCGCCTCTTCCATCTGTTTGCGGTGAGTAATGTCCTCGGCGAAGATCAAAATACCTCCTACGATCCCGCTAGGTGTCCTCCAAGGACGAATCTCCCAGCGAACCCACCTACTATCTCCACCTTCACGATCCCAACGGTCTTCGTCAGCTCGCAATGTTTCTCCCTGAAGAGCACGGCGATGCATTTCTTTCCAGCGCTGAGGAACGTCAGGAAAAAGCTCGTAGTGCGAACGTCCAAGTACCTTGGAACTATCGATTCCGTAATCTGCACACCAGCGGTCGCTCACTTGTAGATAGCGCAGCTGACGGTCGAGCATAGCCACTCCCGCTGGCACGCTCTTGACGAAAATTTTCAACAGTTCCTCCCGTGATCGCAGTATTGCCGCCTGCGCTTCCAAATTCCGGTTCACTTCCAAAAGAGCCTCTTCTGTCTGCTTGCGCACCGTTACATCCATATTGGCGCCTACCACTCGGTCAGGCTCACCGGAGTCATTCATGAAGACCTGCCAACGTCCGGCTATCCAATGAATGCTCCCGTCAGGCCAGAGCACGCGCCACTCTCCTATTGCTGATTGTCCCGTTTTCAAGCCAACATCAAACCACTCTCGAACTCTTGCCCGATCGTCCGGATGAATCAGATTCTCGAAAGCCGTTTGTGTTTGTGCAAACCCGCCATGCGGCAAACCGTACATCTCCTCCATTTCCGGCGTCCAAGTGAGAACGCCTGTCCGAAGGTCCCCTTCAAAAGTTCCGATGCCAGCTGCCTGCTGCGCCAACCGCAGCCGTTCCTCGCTGGCGCGTACTTCCTCCTCTGCCGCCCTTTTATCAGTGATGTCCTCTACCATGGCAACTACCAGCGGAAACGGACGACTCTTCAATAGGGAGATACTCAAGCGGCCCCATACCAGCGAGCCATCCCGTCGAAAATAACGTTTCTCCAGTTGGTAGTGATCTATCGATCCGACTCGCAATTGTTGAAAAAGAGCCCAGTCTTTCTCTGAATCCTCAGGAGGAGAAAACTCCACACAGTGTTTGAGGCGCAATTCCTCTTCACTGAAACCTAGCATTGAGCAAAAGCCGGGATTTACGAAGAGAAGCTGACCCTCTAAGTCCTCCACCGCAATCCCAATGGGGCTGGCGTTGAAAACGTCATGGAAGAGCTGTGTGTCGTGCGTACACATTTGCGGTGCTCCCGTTCATCGCAGGGGGTATAGCACTGTTCATGTCTAACCGCAACAAAAAATTGCGGTTACATTCATTGACTAGAAGCCTACTACGGGTTTGGCATCTTTGGCATGGTGGCGAAAAACGCGGCAGACAATCTCGACGACGAGGGCTAGCCGCTCAATGAATGAAATTGGCGATCCCACAACACCTAGCGGAGAATCTCTGGGAAAGAAATCCTGTGAATGACTCGGCCAAGTGCGAACTAGACGCCATCCGGCAGTACACCCCGTAGCGAGACGACCATACTTATCTCTGGGAGGCTGAGCTTGGTACATAACGAAAGATCACGCGGCGGTTCCTGCTCCAACATGCATCGTTCTTCTCCGGACAAACCGGGTAGAGCTGTCCCCATCCGGTAGTGAGAACGATTCGGTTTTCTGGGATGCCCATACCTATAAGTGTTTGTCTTACGGTTTCCGCCCTCTTTGCCGACAACACCAAGTTGAAGATGATGTCATCGCCACGTGTTGATGCGTAGCCCTCAATATAAAAGCGAACGCTGGGGTGATCCTTCAGCCACTGCACGTCGGCCTGCAATGCGCCAGGGTCTGTGGTCGTTTCGTGTTCGTTCCACGCGAAGGGCACTTCCTTGATCGCTTGGTTGAATTCGGTTTGCTCCGAACCAAACAGATTTATCTCGTCAGACAAACTCTTGGATTGAGCGAACGCATTCGTCGTTATCACGGCGAGAAGAGTCACATAAAGAAGAGTGGGTGGCTTCACAATTCGTTCCGATCCTTTCACCGCTAGTCGCGTCAACCACAACAGTGGCCTCGGGGCTGTATTCTTAGTACTGGTTATACTGACAGTTTTGGGAAGTACGATGTGGCAGGCATGTCGGGCCGTCACCGAAACATGTAATGAAGAGCACAAGGGCAGGTTGACCGCAAATCAGGGTCACGCAGCAGAACCTACGAATGAGTGTAAAATTCTTTAGGTTTAGATCGCTTCTTTACGCGGCTTGGCGGTTGGCGCATCTTGGGGCTACCACACCCCCCAAGCGTGGAGCATCCTTTACATCGTTTGTGCGTGTCGACCTAAATCAAGCCGCGCCGGGCAAAATGGACAAACCTGTCGTCCGGGTCCTTGTGGTGGATGATCACGAACCGTTTAGGCGCTTTCTCTGCACAACACTGCAAGCGAGGCCGGAACTGCATGTAGTCGGTGAGGCATCAGACGGAGTGGAGGCGGTTCAGAGGGCCGAAGAATTACAGCCGGATTTGATTTTCCTCGACATCGGCATGCCGAGACTAAACGGGCTCGAGGCCGCCAGTCGAATCTCGCGCCTGATTGCAGCCGCAAAAATCCTCGTCATCAGTCAAGAGAACGATGCTGACGTGATCGCGGCAGCTTTTAAGTGATGGAGCAAAGGGATACGTCCTGAAGCTAGATGCGAGCCTAGAGCTTCTGCCCGGGCTGGAATCGGCCTTAGGGGCGAGCAATTTACCAGCAACGCGGCCGCGTCGTTCCAACAGTTCCTTGGCCTCAGGTTTAATTAAAGGCTTACCTTTTTCGGAGAGTCCGCTCTCGTCTAAAACTACTGCACACTCCACAACGATACCCTCACGAGCACGCTCAATTCTCGCCGTGGACTCCTCTCTGCATTGCCTTTAATTTTCAATAAATCTTCGGCGGAGGACAGCATGAATCTATCGAAGCGGTCCGTCGCAGCGTTTCTTCGAACCTCTTGGTCAGAGCCAACGCCAGCGCACGGCTGTTCTTGGGAATAGTGTTTGCAGGCATCACCGAAGCGCAGACGCGAAGCGCTTCCATATTGCATTTCGTAAACTAAAGTGCAAACAATGTAGAATCCGCGCCATGCTGGAACGAAGACGAATCGAAGGCTTTCGTAGTTTGAAAAACTGCGCGAGGCGGCGATCCATGGTCGGGTACATCGGCCGATGGTCGATTCTTGCTCTGACTCTGACACCTTGGCTGAATGCTCAGCAGCAGCCCGTCGCTTTTATTGACGTGACCGTCGTTCCCATGGACAAAGAGCAGATTCTGCCCCATCAAACGGTCGTAGTGACCGGAGGACGGATTGCTCAGGTCGGTCGTTCGACGTCCGTAAAAGTTCCTCTTGCAGCGCTGAAGATTACGGGGACGGGTAGGTATCTGATGCCGGGGCTGGCCGACATGCATGTACATTTGATACGGTCATTGCCCAAGGTGAAATCTCAGTCTCCTCCTTCTGACAATTCTTCACACCCGACTATTATCCCGACCTCCGCCTCAACCGACCACGAGCGCGAAAACCAGGCTTTTGGTCTGCTTTTCATCGCCAACGGAGTTACAACCGTACGAAACATGTGGGGCGATCCTGCAGTCGATGCCTTCGCGAAGCAGGTGGATTCTGGCGACGTTCTCGGTCCTCATATCTACTCCACCGGACCTATCACTGACGGGAGCCCGCTCACCTGGGAAGGTAGCCGGGTGGTGGAAACACAGTCACAGGCAGACGCGGCAGTGAATGAAGATAAAGCAGCAGGCTACATTGCGCTGAAGGTATACAACGGGCTTTCAGCGGAGGCATATCACTGGCTCGTTTCTGCCGCCAGGGCTCAGAATCTGCCGGTTGTGGGTCATGTGCCGGATACTGTCGGACTTCGGGGGGTTATCGCCGCCCGGCAGGATTCTATCGAGCACCTGGACGGCTTTTGGGAGGCCTTGCAACCGGATTCCGGCCCAGCTCCAGCGTCGATGAAAGTGTTAATGGAGAGAGTGGATCTTTTCAAGCTTCCCACGCTAGCCGAATCGATTCGCGCCGCGCGTGTCTGGAATTGCCCTACCCTTGACTTGGATCGGATACACCCCGACGACGCGGAGACGCAGTGGCAAATGTCCTTGGTTCCTCCTGCCCTCCTGGAGAGATATCGCAAAGCGTTTTCACATTGGCAAACTGACCAAGAGCGTACCCGCCGAGTATTCCAGCTGCAAATCTCAATTACGCGAGTGCTCCATCAGGGTGGCGCCCGCCTGCTCCTTGGCACCGATACACCTAAGCTGACTGTCCTTCCAGGCTTTTCACTATACGAGGAGCTTCAAAACTTTGTGGAAGCTGGTCTGACCCCTTATGAGGCAATTCGCGCCGGCACAAGCGACGCGGCAATCTTCCTTCACCAAGAGAACGAGTTCGGGGTAGTGGCAACCGGGCGACGGGCGGACCTACTGCTGCTGGAAGCCAATCCTCTCGACGACGTCAAGAACGTGTCGAAACGAGTGGGTGTGATGGCCAACGGTCACTGGCTCACAGAGGCAGAGCTACGGCAGCGGCTGATGGCCTTGCGAAACAAAAATCAACACTGAGTTCCCGCTGAAAAAGCTCAAAAATTGTCTGCTAGAGCTGGACCTACCATTTGATCGAATGCAATCCTAGTGCAAGGGCGTGGGTACCCACGAGAAAAGTTCTAAAATCGTCTGCTAAGGCCGACCATTTTTGCCAGTAAAATTGAACTTTTTAGACATGCGGCCTTCATGTCCTCTTTTCTTTTTTACTTGCGTTTTACTGTTCGCGCCGCGCCTCAATTGACTGCATCAGCCCAGAAGCCGTTCTGGGCACGGGTTTCGCCGTTGCACGCTGATGGCACTCACACGCGCGGTTGAGCTTCGTGCATCGTGTGTGCCGCTGGTCATAGCACGCTTTGGCGACAGCCTGTATGGGAAAGTAGGCGGGGAGCAGTGTCATAACGCTAGGACGCTAAGACGCGACATAAACACTGCCAATGGCGATGACTCCCGGAGGTGGCTACCCTAGCATCATGTTGCAAAACGTTGTCTCGGTTTTGTCGCTCCTGATCGCAGCCTTCGGCCTTTATTAGCTCATTATTTACGTCAGTGCCACCGAGACGATTGCCGGACAGTCCGTCGAGCTGACTGAAGCGCAATCCCGACCGGCCTTCGTAGCAAAGGGTAGTCCATCTCTAGAGGATTCACCTACATTGGTTAATTATCGGAACGGTCCTGCGATAGACCTGCGATGGTCGATCCCTAACACGAAATTGCAGGGCGTCATCTCGTACTTGGCCCAGCAACAGACCCATACGTTGCCAACTGATGGTGTCAAACCGCTTTTCAATGCTGGCATGAAAGACGAGAAAAAAACCGGGTATCGAATGGCGCTACGTAGCCTCTCAGGAAGAACCTATACCTCCAGCAACAAGTACGAATATGAAGATGGTGACTTCATCTCCACATTTGGCACCATGCAATAGAATTCTGGTTGTCGAGAAATCGTCCCGGTGTGAGAACTGCGGGAGATGAACCGGATCTAGAGCAACAGAGAGTAGATCTTTTCAGGTGTCGGAGTCGCGATCGCTGTTTCGAGATGGTAGTCGTAGCTCATGCGCGTCGAATTCTTAGCAACGGCCACATCTTTTGCCTACAAATCGCCACTAGACCTGCGAGTGTTTCTTCCCACCCACGAAAATATTGAGGTTCATTGTTCCGTTCGTTTGCGGTTTCCATAAATTGGTCAGCTAAACGCTGTGCGGCCGTTGTGGTGGGAACCAAGCTCTTCGCCCGGCTTTTTGTACGACCGCCACGCTTCCCAGAACGGTAATCCCAATAGCAGATTCTTCATTTGGTCCCGCAGTCCTGAATGCGGGGGCGGTTGGTGTCGTTCTCGCAGCACGATTTCCTTTCCGTGGTGCTTTAACCTTCTCGATTTATCAGGAGCACGACTCGGACTCACGTGCTCCCACCCGGACCTTACCCACATCGAAGGACCTTGAAACCATCGCAAGAGTCGCATTTCGGAGTAGTGCATGCTAATGGTCAGCGCTGGTTCGACCGCCATTTAGAGAAAGCGGGAAGGAACTGTTCCGGCACGCGTCGAGCACGGCATCTTCGGCCGGCGTGAGAGCGATGCCCACGTCCTCATGGGTGCGAAGCATCTTTCACGTCCGGTTGAAGGTTCGCCTGCGCGCAGTTTCGTCGCAGGATCGAGCGGAGCGTGCCGATTCCCAGGAACCGTTGTTTGTGAAAAGCTGGGGTACGGTGTGAACGACGCGGGAACCTCAAGTTCCAGTCTTAGCAGGCTCGTAAGAATTCTCTGCGCTCCAACTTATCGCATCGTACAAAAAAAGACTGGTGATTGCAGATTTGCGAAAGCATTCGTCGCGCCCAGGCAGAAGTTTGTGTGCGAACATCCCGTTGATTTCGCGGAGAGCTCCCGCATTCTTGCGGATCACTATCCAGCAGTACTGAAAGTTTCACAAGGATTCCATGCGTCCATGAGTAACCCCGAGAGGGCAGCATGTACTTCTGCATTCCGACTAGCGTGAATACGGACAATGGTCCAGTGCTAATGAGTGCAACGGATTAAGTTCTGTCGTACCTTGAGCATGCCGTTGGTTTAAGCTTTTGGGCTAATCATTTAGATTAGCCAAATAGGTTACATCTTAGAGTTAGGACACCTTGGTAATTGACCCGGAATAGAACCGGTGTTGAAGTGCACGACCAAGTGCAGACCCCTCCTGCATTCGTTTGCTCTCTGCAACCCTCTGGGGCGTGAAAGCGCAATAGCAAATCGGGTATCGGTAAAGCCCATGTCGGCGGCTCCGTATCTCGGTAGCAGAGAAAGTACCCAGGAAGAAGCACGGCCTTTCAGGATTGAATAGATCCAGGTTGCAGGTCCCCCCGTCGCTTTAGCTTAGTAGTCGTCAAACTGAGGAGCGCAGGAAAAACTTTTGTGACGATGCAACGGAGCGAGGAGAAGAAAATGAAAAATGTACAAAGTTTTGTCGAACGACTGCTGGCATTGGTGTGTTTGCTAGTTCCGACGTGCTTAATGGCACAGCCCGGAGTTCCGCCCGTATTCCCAACTAGCGAAACGGCCTTTCAGGCGCAGACCCACTTTCTCGTTTTTTTGGGGAGCACCGCTGGCGAAAACGCCGCCACTGCGACCGCTTATTACAACGCCATCGACCCTACCCACAGCAAAAGAACATTTACGCAATGGCTCGTCAACGCGGGATTTATCCAGAACGAGAGCCAATGGAATTCAACCGGGCCGCAGATCGTTGCTTGTGACCTTGGCCCTGCGGCAGGGTGCGATGTACCCAAGCACAACCCGGACGGTTCGCTAAAGTATGGTACCAATATCCTCAACGCCGACGCGCACGCGATCGTATTGAACGCGGCAGACCTGGGGTTTGTGCGTAACCAGTACGTGCGTTGTGTACCAGACTGCAAACCCTCTTCTAATCCGAAAATCTACACCTACCTGGAAAACTACCCAGTGAACCCCTTTGCGGCATCTGGAAACGGTGGCTCTGGATTCCCAAAACTGACCGGGTACCCGACCACCGGTGAAGCTGCGGCAGCTATAACTTCCGCGCTCAACCGCCCTCCAGGCAATCTTGCGGGTTGCGACCCTACGAAAACCGACACCGCATTTGGGTGCAAAATCTCACGCATCGCGGACGTCGCTTTTGAATGGTCGCCTCCGCCGACTAACCCCAACTCTTCGAGCCGGTACGGGAAGCTGTATTCCTACATCTTCGATGAGTCAACTGGAACTCCCACTGAAACAATAGCAATCCCTGGCGCTGGTGGGTTCACGCCGAACCTGGCAACAGGCACGCTACAGCCGTTCAACGGTAGCCTATCCTCCGGGTCTACCGTTAACTCGTATACCGGGACCATAGCGGATCCATTTCCACCTAACTTGGATTTCATTGGAAACAAACAGCATCCCGGCGTCTGCTTCATCTGCCATGGTGGGCAACCGCAGAAGCTAACCAGCACCGGAACATATCCAAACCAAGGTAATGTCAACGGGTTTAGATTATTGCCGTTGGATATCAGGAATCTCTTGTTCACTTCAGATGCCGGGGGCGAACAACCAGGGCAACCCACTTCCATTGCATTCACGGACCGAGCTCACCAAGAGCTGCAGATTAAGTTGTACAACCAAGCTGTGCTTGACACCGTACCTACCTTTAAGGAAGGCGATGGTACGGGCTCAACGCGGGTGGCGCATCTCCGAGAAGTCATCCTGGGCTGGTACGCGGGTTCCCCAGGCGATCAGACGATGTCAGGGAATGTGCAGAACGGGTATTGGCAATCAGCACTTGGCCGTGACTTCATCCCGGGTGGTTGGCTCGAATCAAAGGATGGTGGTCCGGCGCCGCCGGGTTCGGAGCACCTGTACCAAACCGTGGTCTCACCGTCCTGCCGGTCCTGCCACTTTAACCGTGAGATTTCTCTAGACTTCGGGACAGCTGCCAACTTCCAGCAGGAATCGGATCTATTGCAATTGGCCTTGCTACCGGACTGTAGCGTCCTCAGGCCATCAGTCTATAGCCCGAACCCGAAGGGGAAGTACATGCCCCTGGCGTATTTGACCTTCCAGAGG
>Ga0210409_10002269_pt1 | contig 23088 bp, 19 predicted proteins | sample IncBWH17MmetaG_FD_161649 | JGI IMG/M metagenome (GOLD analysis project Ga0210409, IMG submission 161649) | Forest soil microbial communities from Barre Woods Harvard Forest LTER site, Petersham, Massachusetts, United States - Inc-BW-H-17-M | ecosystem: Environmental > Terrestrial > Soil >...
CGAAGTCTCTCCCTGGAATGGCAGCCTGCCCGTCGCCATCTCATACAACACCGCACCGAATGAAAACAGGTCGGTTCGCGGATCCAGTTCTTTTCCCTTGGCCTGCTCCGGCGACATATATGCCACCGTTCCAACCGCGGTCCCCGGGCTGGTCAGGAGTTCAAGGTCGGGGCCCGCTGTCGCTGCTGTCATTCCTTCTGCGGAGTTCGCGGGCGAGGACTTTACTTTGGCTAGCCCGAAGTCGAGGATTTTGGCGTGCCCGCGCTTGGTCACAAAGATGTTCGCGGGCTTGATGTCCCGGTGCACAATTCCTTCGGCGTGGGCAGCGTCCAGTGCATCCGCCATTTCAATCGCGAGCGGCAGGATGTTTTCCAGATCCATGGCTCGACCGGCGATGCGGTGCTTCAGCGTCATCCCGTCCAGGAATTCCATGGCGATGAAGGCATGGCCGTCGTGCTCGCCGATGTCATAAATCGTGCAAATGTTAGGATGGTTTAAGGCGGAAGCCGCTTGCGCCTCACGCTGAAAGCGCGCCAGCGCCTGGGCATCCTGCGCCACGTCGTCGGGCAGGAACTTCAGGGCCACAAAACGGTGAAGCCGGGTGTCTTCGGCCTTGTAGACCACGCCCATGCCACCGCCACCGAGTTTTTCAACGATGCGGTAATGCGAGATTATCTGGTCGATCATTAGAAGAGATGCGGGTGCCGGGACGCTCCATCTTAACGGCGAGGCATCCGCTAGTCAACGAATGACGGCTCGGTACGAACGTCCCACGCCACCCAAATGGTTTACGAAGAGCCATGAATGAGCGCAATTATAGTACTGACGGGCACGGCAGCGGTGGATGCGCTGATTCTGGATGGATCGTCGGCTAGATGTCTTCGACTAGCAGAATGCTGTGTCCCGTGATAGGCGCGGCCCTTTCAAACCAGAATTAACTCCATGTACACATCAGCTCGCGCGTATGGGGAGGGAATTATGCGGTCTGCATCGATGTGCTTGAATCCTATGGATTCATACAGCCGAATCGCGGGCGTCAGCACATGGTTGGTCTCCAGATAGAGCCTTTGCGCACTCGCATTTCGCGCCTCTTCGATCACCGCGTGAAGAAGCCTGCGGCCGATTCCCGCTCTCTGGTGCGACGGCTCGACAGCCATCTTGGCCACCTCAAATTCTTCGTCTCTGATCCGAATCAGTGCGCAGCAGCCGACGCATCGTTCACCGTCGGTCGCGAAGAAAATCCTGCCACCCGAGTCCAGAATAGTCGCCTGCGGATCGGCAAGAATCGGCTCCTCCTTTGGCTCAATACGGAAGAAACGGGTGATCCATTCCTCGTTGAGCCTTCGGAATGCGGTCGCATCTCCTGGCTGAAACTGGCGGATGCCGATTTCGGCGACCGGTGAGGGCTGTTCTTTGGCAAAACTCGTGTGCATAACCCCTCCTTGATCATTCGACGATAAAATCTGAGGTTGGATATGTCCAATATCTTAATTGTCTTTACTGAGACGAGGTAAGTATGAAACAGGAGATTGAGTTCAGGCATTTACGTTACTTTCTCGCTGTCGCCGAAACATTGCATTTCAGCAAGGCGGCTGCGCAGTTGGGCATGGCGCAACCGCCGCTCAGCCAGCAGATCAGGAGCCTTGAACGGATAATCGGGTATGCCCTGTTCGATCGCACAACCCGCGGTGTCCGGCTGACAAAGGTCGGTGAGTACTTCAGGGAGCGTGCGCGAAATACCGTCACAAAGATGCAAGACGATATTGAGATGGCGCGAAGGTTGGGGAGCGGCCAGGAAGGCGTTCTGACCGTGGGATTCAGCGGTTCAGTCATGCTCACCACACTGCCCAAAGCGATCGAACGCTTTCGCCGTCTGCATCCGAAGGTGGAATTGCGGTTGCGAGAATTGGTCACCGCTGAACAAATTCCCTCTCTGCTGGATGGCTCATTGGATTTGGGCTTCCTTCGCGACGGCGAACCGCGGGATGGGCTCTCGATTGAATCAATCCTACGAGAACAATTCATCGCAGTACTCCCAACTCGTCACAAACTTGCCAGTAAACTCGCGATTCGTCCTGGAGATCTCCGCAACGAGTCGTTCGTACTTTTCTCGCGGCGGATGGGACCCCTTGCTTTCGATCGGACTCTCGCCTGCTGTGAAGCAGAAGGGTTCCGGCCGAACGTTGTGCAGGAAGCTCCACAGTGGCCAACCGTGGTGCGCCTGGTTGCCGCCGGGTCCGGCATATCTTTGGCTCCGGCCTGCGTCGCAAATTTCGCAATGCCGGGAGTCGTCTACAAGAAAGTGCGCTCTCGCCATTGGTCGTCGATTGACATTGGGTTGAAGCATAACTTCGACAATCCCGCGGTCGAAGCTTTCGTGAGCATCGTGCGCAGGCAATTCTCGAAGAAGAGCCCTGCTTCTAAGTCCTGGGTCGGCTGACGATAACAAGCCTTTCCGTATCTCGCGTTCCAGCAATGCGGAACGATTCTTCGGCAGCGTTCGCCGCTCCCAGCAGTGTCTTCGCACTTGCCCAGGTTCCGGTCTCGACCGGCGAAGCATCGCCGATTTGCCTGGGCCTGGCCAGTTATACGTTCCGTAATTTCAGCCGGGCCCAGTTGATCGCATTCATGAAACAGCTCAATGTGTTCGCGTTGAATGCAAAGGATGTCAAAGATCACTTGCCGATGGATCCGCAAGAGGAGTCGACTGCCCTCGCCGATTATGCGGCCGCAGGCATCAAGCTGCATGCCGCCGGAGCCATCTATTTTCCGAAAGACGAAGATGCCGACATCCGCGCTAAGTTCGAATACTGCAAGCGAGCGGGAATTGGCGTCGTTGTCGCTGGCGACCCCGCACCAGAGACTCGTCCGCGAATTGAGAAGTTCGTGAAGGAATACGACATCCGTATCGCGATCCACAACCACGGGCCCGAGGATAAGTTGTGGCGGTCGCCGTTGGATGTACTAAAGGCGGTGAAGGATATGGATCCGCGCATCGGGTGCTGCATCGATGTCGGACATACGGTCCGCGCTGGCACGGATGTGGTGGGGGCGATCCACGAAGCAGGCCCGAGGTTGTTTAACGTTCACATGAAAGACCTCACGAACCTCGACAGTAAAGAAAGTCAGGTCACGGTGGGAGACGGCATAATGCCCGTGCGCAAAATGTTCGAAGCTCTTATCTCCACGAAGTACGAGGGCTTCGTTGATCTGGAGTATGAAATCCATCCCGAAGATCCCATGCCGGGCGTTATTGCCAGCTTCGCCTACATGCGAGGCGTCCTCGCAGGCATGGGGTTCGCCAGCAAGGGACTGACGGAGAACGACGAAACAGCAGGATCCTGCCAAAATTTCGAATTGTGAATATTCTCCGATCCCGGTGTCGATTTATGCCCCTCGCCGTTCGACCTATTAATGGAGAGACGCCGATGTAGACCAAAAAAGCAAATAGGCGTCCAAATACAAATGGTCCGTGTCCTGTGGGTAACGGCGGCAAGCGAATTAGCCCGAATCCTTCCCCTCAGGTCGTGAATCCAATGGGATTATCGAGTTGCAATGCCGCCAGGGACGGTTCCTGGCGGCTTAAAAGGGGCAGATAAATGGCGAAAAGAATGATCCTGATGCTGGGCGCGGCGGTAGTCCTCCTCGCGGCGTTGGGCTTCATAAAGTTCAAACAAGTTCAGTCGGCTGTGCAAGCTTCTGCATTCCAACCACCTCCGGAAGCTGTCACAAGCATTGTGGCGCATCGGGAGCAGTGGCCGGCAACGTTGAACATCATTGGGACAATGGAAGCCGTTCATGGCGTGACGGTTAGCGCCGATCTTCCAGGCCAGGTTGAGCGGATCGATTTCGAATCTGGCAAGTCAGTTCAGGTCGGAGATGTACTGGTTGAGCTTGACACCCGCCAGGAGCGAGCCCAGTTGGCATCGCTCGAGGCTCAGCGCGATCTTGCGCGTGTGAGTTTCGACCGGGCGCAGCAACTGGTGGATGAAGGCGTGATTTCCCGAGTGGAGTATGACCAAGCCACTTCCCAACGAAAGGCCAGCGAAGCAAATGTTGCCGAAATCAAGGCGACCATCGAACGGAAGACGATCCGATCGCCGTTTTCCGGGATACTGGGCATCCGCCAGGTCAATCTGGGTCAATACTTGTCTGCGGGGCAGGCGATCGTTTCTCTTCAGGCGCTGAGTCCGATTTATGTAAACTTCGGCGTACCCCAGCAGACACTTTCCCAGATGGTTATCGGCCACGCGGTGCGCGTCGCTAAGGAAGACCTGCCAAATAGCGCGTTCTCAGGGCGAGTCACGGCCGTCGACTCGGTCGTGAATGAGGCAACCAGAAATATTCAGATACAGGCGACGCTGTCTAATCCTGAGGGCAAACTGCGTCCCGGTATGTTTGTTCAAGTGGAGGTTCCATTGGGGGCGGCCCGTTCCGTTATCGCGCTGCCTGCGTCTGCGATTAACTTCGCGCCCTACGGCGATTCAGTTTTCGTGATCACCGACCTCAAAGATCCAAGCGGCAAAACCTACCGCGGCGTGCAGCAGCAGTTCGTCAAAGTCGAAGGATCGCACGGGGATCAGGTCGCGATCGTCTCGGGCGTCAATCCCGGCGATGAGGTTGTGACGTCAGGGGTTTTCAAGTTGCGAAATGGGGCTGCCGTGCAAGTCAACAACAAAGTTCAACCGGGAAACAATCCCGCTCCAAAGCCTGAGGACAGTTAAATGAAGTTTACCGACCTCTTCATCAAGCGGCCGGTCCTCGCGATGGTCGTCAGCCTAGTGATCCTCATCGCGGGCCTGCAGTCGATACGTTCGCTGAGTGTGCGTCAGTATCCACGCAGCGACATCGCCATCATCCAGGTGACGACGGTGTACGTGGGCGCCAACGCGGACCTGGTTCGCGGCTTCGTCACCACTCCGATCGAGCGCGTTATCGCCAGCGCGGACGGCATCGATTACATGGAATCGTCGAGCGCCCAGGGCCTGAGCACGATTATCGTGCACCTGAAGCTCAACTATGACACCACCGCGGCGCTGACGCAGATCCAGGCGAAGCTGGCTCAGGTCCGCAACGACCTGCCGCCGGAATCCCAGGCGCCGGTCATCGACCTGCAGACGGCGGATCAAGAATTTGCCGCTATGTACCTCGGCTTTTCGTCCGCCAATCTCGATCAGAATCAGATCACGGATTATCTGACGCGGGTGGTGCAGCCGAAGTTAAGCGCTATCAACGGCGTGCAGCGCGCTGACATTCTCGGCGACCGTACTTTCGCGATGCGTATCTGGCTGAAGCCCGAGAAAATGGCGGCGCTTGGAATTTCTGCTTCGGCAGTGCGCGACGCATTGTCGAAGAACAATCACCTTTCGGCTCTCGGGCAGACAAAAGGTTCGATGGTCTCGGTCAACCTGATTGCGAATACTGATCTGCGCACGCCAGAAGAGTTTCGCCAGTTGGTGGTCAAAGAAGATAAGGGCGTAGTCGTCCGGCTCGGCGAAATCGCAGATGTCGTGCTGGGCGCAGTTGACTACGACCAGGATGTTCGGTTCAACGGCGAGACCGCGACGTTCATGGGGATTTGGGTGCTCCCAACGGCCAATTCTCTCGAGGTAATCCGCCAAGTCCGCGCAGCGCTACCGGCAATCCAGTCGCAACTGCCCCCAGGCATGAAAGTGGGCGTGCCGTACGATTCGACGGCATACATTCAGGACGCGATCAACGAAGTGTTGCATACACTGACGGAGACCCTGCTCATTGTCGTGGTGGTTATCTTTCTTTTTCTCGGGTCGTTCCGCTCCGTGCTCATTCCGGTCGTCGCCATCCCGATTTCGTTGGTCGGCGCCGTTTTCCTGATGCTGCTGGCCGGCTTCACCATCAACCTGCTAACCCTGCTCGCGATCGTGCTCTCAGTTGGCTTAGTGGTGGACGATGCAATCGTGATGGTGGAAAACGTCGAGCGACACCTGCACCTCGGGAAGACACCTTACCGGGCGGCTATTGATGCTGCCCGCGAATTGGTCGGCCCGATCATCGCGATGACCATCACGCTCGCAGCAGTGTACGCGCCGATAGGTATCCAAGGCGGTCTGACCGGTGCGCTGTTCCGCGAGTTCGCGTTTACTCTCGCCGGCGCCGTGATTGTTTCTGGTGTCGTTGCGCTGACTCTGTCTCCGATGATGGGATCAAAGCTGCTGCGCTCTGGAGACACCGAGCGCGGCTTCGCGGGAATCATTAATCGCCGCTTTGACTGGGTGCGTCGCACCTATTCGCGCTTGCTTGCCGGCACGCTGCAGTACAGGCCCGTGGTCTTTGTCCTGTGGGCAATTGTTGTGGCGTTGATCGTTCCCTTCTACATGTTCTCGCAGCACGAACTAGCGCCAGCTGAAGACCAGGGAGTCGTCTTCGGGGTCATCCAGTCCTCCGCTAACTCGACGATCGATCAGACCAATCTGTTCACGACTCAGGTCTACGACGTTTATCATTCGTTCCCTGAGAGCGAAAGCATCTTTCAAATCACTTCTCCCAGCGGCGGCTTCGGAGGCATGGTGACGAAACCGTGGAGCCAGCGGAAAAAGACAGCTCAGCAGTTGCTGGTCGAATCCGTCGGGCCACTCTCGAAAATTGCGGGCATTCGCGTAATCCCGCTGACGCCGCCGCCGTTGCCGGGTGGCGGAAATTTCCCGGTTGAGTTCGTGATTGTCTCGGCGGCCGAGCCGCGGCAGCTTAGCGACTTTGCTAACCAACTCGTGCAGCGAGCGTTCGCCAGCGGCCTGTTCATTTACGCCGACACTGACCTCAAATTCGACCAGCCGCAAGCTGAGGTCGTCTTCGACCGTGACAAACTCCGATCGCAGGGTGTCGACCTGACCCAGGCGGGCCAGGATCTCTCCACCATGCTCGGCGGCGACTACGTCAATCGCTTCAGCATCCAGGGCCGGAGCTACAAGGTTATTCCGCAGATCAAACGCGCGGAACGTTTGACTCCGGAACAACTCGAGCAGATCTACGTAACCGGATCAGATAACAAACTCGTTCCTCTATCTACCTTCGCCAAGCTGAAGACCACTACTGAGCCGCGGCAACTGAACAAGTTCCAGCAGCTCAACGCTGTGACGATTCAAGGAGTGATTCCTCCGAATGTGCCGCTCGACAAGGCGCTGCGTTTCCTGGAGGACGAAGCCAAGACGATCTTGCCGCAAGGATTCACTGTCGACTACGCCGGAGAATCGCGCCAGCTGCGGGTGGAGGGAAGCAAATTCCTCGGAACCTTCTTGCTCTCGGGCATCCTGATCTACCTGGTTCTTGCGGCTCAGTTCGAGAGCTTCCGCGATCCGTTCATTATTCTGGCGGGCTCGGTGCCGCTGGCCCTTTCTGGCGCTCTGCTGTTCTCGTTTCTCGGATTGACCACACTCAACATTTATAGCCAGGTCGGCCTGATCACGCTGGTCGGCCTCATAGCCAAGAATGGCATCTTGATCGTGGAGTTCGCAAACCATCTTCAGGAAACAGGAAAAGCGAAGCTCGCCGCGATCATTGAAGCAGCGACCACGCGGCTGCGCCCAATCTTGATGACAACCGCCGCCACTGTGTGTGGTCACTTCCCCCTCGTACTCGCGAAGGGTCCGGGAGCGGGAGCACGCAATAGCATCGGAATCATGCTGGTCAGTGGCATGATCATTGGAACTCTCTTCACCCTGTTCGTCGTGCCCTCGATCTATATGCTGGTGGCACGTACGCACACATTGGTTCCAGAAATGGACGAGGATTCGGAAAGTACGCTCCGAGAACCGGCAGACGCCATGGCGTAGCGCACGGGCTGCCGCTCGGCTCAAACGCGGACATTGTTTGGCGCTAATTGCCTACGGGCAACCATATCCTCCCGCCGCCAGATAGAGAGTCCGGGCGCCCCTAAGGCCAAGGTACCGAGCGTGGCGGGTTCGGGAGAAGGCGTCGTTAGAGACGAGTTGGGTTCTTCGACGGTGGTATTATCTGGACCCTTGGTCTGTCCGGCTGTGATCGGTTTGTCGGGGATCGTCTCATAGGCGTAGCCGGTGAGCGTCGCGGTGATAGTTTGCGGCAACTGGATCTGCACACTTAGCCTGGCCCAACCGAAGTGCATCTGACCCTTGACGTTGAACTTCACGCCCAGGTAGCGGTTCTTAATATTGATCCAACTCCCGCCCACACCGGAAGTCCCAAAGCCACCAAGCATGGACGCCATGCGTTGAATACCCGCGCGCCATACATTCTTGCGCCCGATCTGCATGCCGGGTTTCATGGCCACCGCTCCATAGACGTTGTACACAACCTGATTGGCTCCAGCCATTTTGACTTCGAGATATTGCGAGCTGCTGCAAATGCCATCGGTGTGCGTGCAGTAGAGATGGTGTTTGTTTTCAATGGTCAGGTCAACGGTTCTGTCACCAGTGAGATCCAAATTAAAGCTGGCGCCGTCGCCAATTACCCGGTGGACTTGCTTGTAGATTATCTCCGCCTCTGAGGGCGCGGTCAACGCCAGGACGCTCACCCCCGCGGCAGCCGCGGCGAGCGCGTATGAGGTCAATTGTTGTTGATAGGGTAGAGCGAGGTCCCGGACTTTTTCCATACCTCGTACGCGTTGCCTCATAAGATCTCCTCATTCTTTCTTCATGCATAAGGCGATAAATGCCAGGAGGAAATCGACTGTCTATGTTCCCTAGCGGGTGAGCTTAAACAGCGTCCCACAACCATCCCCCATGTTGCAGCTCAAATTGCCGCCCGCGGACGTCGTACCGTAGACGTTCCCTGCAGAATCAAGGGTCACTCCTGCCCCAGGGTTTGCTCCCTCCGCTCCTCCACCGAATTCATGCAAAATGGTTTCCTTGCCAGCGGGGTCCAGCATGAATATCGCGCCACAACCGGAGCCGCAATTCTGACTCCCGCCATTCGGAGTAGTGCCGTAGATGTCTCCTTTTTCGTCCAGAGTCAGAGCTGCGTATATCGGCGGGAAATCAGCTCCGCTGCCGGTGAAGCTATGCAGGATGGTCTCCTTGCCGGTTTTATCGACCTTGAAGATCGTTCCGCAGCCGTTCTCCGCGGATGTGCAGTTTGGACCCGTTCCTCCCTCAACAGTGGCGCCATAAACGTTGCCCTCGTTGTCGCCGACTAAGCCCGCCCAAGGGTGTTCTCCGTCGCCCCCCGTCCCAGTGAACCTGTGGAATACGGTTTCTTTGCCGGCGGGATCCAGCTTGAAAACCGTTCCACAACCGTAAGGCGGATAGCAGCTGAGGTCGCCTCCGTACGCAGTCTCGCCGTACAAGTTTCCTGTAGCGTCACGCACGATGGGCCCAGAGGGATAGCCGCCATCCGTCCCTCCCTTGAAGGTGTACACCACAGTTTCCTTGCCGGCCGGATCCAGCTTGAAAATTGTTCCACAGCCCCCTCCGAAGCACCCGCCAGGCAGGCCGCCGAACATCGTAGTGCCGTATAGATTGCCCTGTTGGTCCCGAATCAGTCCATTGGGATCGAACCCGAAAGACTTGGCCGCTCCACGAAAGCTATACAGAACCGTTTCATTTCCTTTTTGGTCGAGCTTGAACACCGCCCCTTGGCCGTAGGAGCCACCGTAGGTCGTGGTGCCGTAGAGCGTACCCTCGGCGTCTTGTACTACCGAATCCGGACGATTGCCGTACCCCGAAAGAAAGCTGTAGAGCACAGTTTCTTTGCCGGAGGAACTGAGCTTAAATGCAGTTCCCTCGTAGGAAGCGCCGCCGCCGTACGTAACGCCATAGATGTTGCCCGAGGCATCCAGTAAGAGATTGCTGTCGGGAGCTTTGGCGTCCGGCGGGCCATTGAATGAGTAAAGGACGCTGAAACTTTGTGCTTGCGCGGGGAGTGTCACAGGCGTCATGCACGCCGCAAGGAGTATCAGGAAGCTGAAGTGTTTGTGGGGAGACGCGGAGAAAAACTTGTTCGATTGCATGACCGACCCTCTGCAGGGGGGACATCCCACCATCTGTTGTCCCTCTACCGCCGAAACGCCAGCCATTATAGCTCCTCGACGCAAGGCCTTTGTCAAAGTCAACGGGCCGCAGCTAGCTGATTGAGTTTCTGCTGGGCGCTGTCGCGAATGGCATCGCGTCGCGCTTCCGACTCCTTGGTATCCGAAGCCAGCAGGACCAATGCCTTTTCAGCATACTGCCGTGCCAGATCTTTTTCTCCGTTCGCCAGATAAGCATCGCCGAGGCTATCGTTGGCGTCGGCTGACTCGGGATAAGCGAGGACGTTGAGCTTCAGGATTTCGAGTGCTAACTTCGTGTTGCCCACTTGCAAATTGTCATAGCCCATGACATTGACGAGATTTCGCGGCCACAACTGTGCCTCAGGGTTTTTTCGCCGCGCTTCCATCAGTTGCTGCTCGACCTGAGCGGCTCCGCCGGGCGTTTCGATTTGATCGAGGATTGAGACGGATATTGAGCCCGCTGCACTATTGTTGCTGACTGGCGCTTGACCTGGTGTCTTGATCAGCGTGGTGACGAACCAATCCACGATGGCGGCGGGCACATCGGGATGAACCTTGAACAGGTCGGTTCCGTGGCTGCCGGTGGCGGGAACGTCCTTGTCTTCATACGCAAGCCAGGGCGCCTCCGGCCCAGCGTAGTGGATGAACTTCTTGTCGGGGTTGGAGGAGATACCGTAAAGCCATTCCATCACCTCTGCCGTAGGAGGGTAGTCGTCGCTGTCGGCCCAGACGAACAGCCCGGGCAGTTGCGACGCCTGCCGCATGAATTGGCGGCCCACCAGTTCGGTCTGTCCAGAAATCAATACCAGCGATTTCACCTGCGCGGAATGCCGGCTCGCCGTCTGGATGGAATTCTCGACGCCATCTAACCCGGCTCCGCCTAGGCCGATGACATCTCCCTTGACGCCTGGCTGCGAAACCAGATATTGCCACGCTGTGTCAATGTCGGCGGCCCTGCGCTCACGTACCTGTGCTCTCTCCTTGGGCGTCAGTTTGTCATGAGGGGTGCCGCCGCTTTCGCCGAACCCCCGCATATCGAGGGTAAGCGTGTTGATTCCAGCCCCCGCCAGTTGCACGGCCACATCGTCCCATGCCTTACGTGTCCGGTTGGTCTGATGGAACAGCAAAACACCCGGACCTGGCTTGGCTGCAGCAAAGTAGCTTGCCTTCAGGAGGGTACCGTCAGACGCCTTCAGGTCGAGTACGCGGGCAGCCGGTTGCTGCTGTTGCGCCTGACGGGTGCTCGCAACTGCGGAGTTCTTTGGACCCGGTGCCAAGGCGGCCGCGGCAAGAGTGAGCACCGTCAGCAGGAAAAAGACTCGCCTTCGTTTCATTCGAGTAACTCTCACGAATATTGTCTCAACCAAGGAGTATCAATTTCCAAGCAAGCACACTCCTGTAGTCAGTCTGACTTTCCCCGGCTGGCTGGCGGCACAATTCCATTCATCCGCAAGTACTCCACCATCTGTCCGTAGTGATCGAATGCGTGGGCGACGCCAAATGTGGCCAGGTGCAGGCGGGACGATTTGCTGCCGTCGGCAGTCTGCAAGACGTTTTCAGTAGTCAACGTAGCCGCGGCTTTGTGACCTAGGGCAAAAGAATCCTGCAGAAACTTGATGATTTCGGCTTTGGTCTTCAAGTTCTCCGGACCGTTCCCGTCCTTTAGGCCTTCCGGCAGCTTATCGCCGGTCAGATGGGACCACATGAAATAGTTGGACGCGGCGACATGCTTGACCTGGACGGCAAACGTACGCACACCCTTGAAGTCGCTGCCTGGAATGTTCAAGCTCTCGGGTGAGAAGTTGTATTTATCTTCCGGCATGGCTTCGGCAACGTCGATGATTTGCCTTTCGATGTTGCTGATCTCGCTATCAACTGCTGAAGCGATGGTTGGTGGCGGCGACGGTTGCGCCTGTGGCACGCTCGCGGGGGCAGCGGTGTTTGTGGGCTGTCCCAAGGCGGTCGCGGTAGAGATGAGTACTGCCATCAGCAAGAAGATTGGTATGTGTTTCATCGAGTGATTCTCCTCAATCTGTTTGAACCCAAGAGAATTGAGTTTCAAGCATCAGATCGATAACCGAAATCAGGCTCTCATCGACGGGCCGTAAACACGGCGCGTTCACGCCTCGCGAAGGGCAACCATTGGATCCACCCTCGTTGCGCGCCGGGCTGGGAGGTAGCTGGCCACAACAGCAACGGCAAACAAAAGCAGAGGCACAATCAGAAACACAACCGGATCATGGGGACGCGCGCCGTAAAGCAAACTGGCTATCATCGACGAAGTGGCTGCAGAAAGGATGACGCCGGCCAGAATTCCGACGCTTGCAAGCACGACACCCTTTTGCAAGAACAATTTCAGGACGTCGGTCCGACCGGCCCCCAAAGCCATGCGAAGGCCGATCTCGTGCGATCTTTGGCTGACCATGTAGGCCAGCAAACCATAAATTCCGATGGATGCCAGAAGCAGTGCCAGTCCGGCAAATCCGCCGACAAGATTGGCAGAGAAGCGGCGCGAAGCCAGCGAACGGTCGAGCACGTCATTCATGGAAGAAACATTGAATACCGGCAAACCGGGATCAATGCTCTGGACTTCGTGTCGAATCTGTGTGTCGAGCGCAGCTGCGGGCAGAGACGTGCGCAACACCACGCTCAGTTGCCGGTCGGAGCTTTGATAGGTCGACACATAGATGTGGGGAACGCCATCGATGTCGAGGCCGTCACTCTTGATGTCCTTCACAATGCCCACGACAGTCATCCATGGCTGGGTAGGATTTTGTCCGAACCGAACTCGGCGGCCCAGCGGGTCGCGGTTAGGCCAATATTTGCGCGCGGTGGTTCCATCAATGATGACTACCGGCTGTTTGCCGTCTTCATCGCCCTCGGTGAAAGAGCGACCGCGCAGCAGCGGCGCCTGCATCAGTTTGAAGTAATCAGGGCTTATCCGAATTCTCTCGGCGAGCAGATCCTGCGAGGACTCGACCGGACGATCTTCAATCGCCAGGGCGTAATTCCCAATGGGATCATTGAGGCTGTGATTGGTAGTAGGCAGATCTGAAGTGATAGCGGCGAGCTCGACTCCTGGAATCGCCTTCATGCGCCGCAGCAACTCTCGAACAAAAGTAACTTTGGGAGCGATGCCGCGGTAGGGATCCTCGTTCGGATTGTCCGGAATCGGCAGCCAAACCTTGGCGGCGACGACCTGGGTTGGATTGAAGCCGGGGTTTTCCCGCAACAAATCGCCTAGAGTGCGCAGCAGCAACCCGGCGCCCACCATCAGCATCACGGCAAATGCCAATTCAGAAACGATCAGAACATCTCGCAAGCGACCGGTCCTGGCGCTGTAGCCGGAACCCCGACCGCCCTCGTGAATTGCGGATGAAAGAGAGCCTTTTGTTGAGTGAAGTGCCGGGGCGAGCCCAAAAAGTAAGCCGGTAAGAATCGAAATAACCAGTGCAAACCCCAGCACCCCCCAATCTATTCTTACTTCGTTGAGCCGGGGTATGTTCGAAGGCACAAACCGCAGAATGAAATTCATGGTGGCAATCGCGGTCATGACTCCTGCGACGCCACCGATCACAGAAAGAAGCACGGACTCGATCAACATCTGACGAATCAACCGGGCTCGGGTCGCCCCCAGAGCAGACCGTACCGCCATCTCCTGTTGTCGTCCCGAGGCGCGCCCCAACAAAAGATTGGCAATGTTCAACGACACAATGAAAACGATAAGGGTAACTGCGCCCATCAACACCAGCAGCATGCGTCGAACATTGCCCACCAGGAATTTCTGCAACGGTTGAATCTCAATTGTCCATCGCGCCTGCGAGGGATAGTCTCCCGGTAAATCGCGTCGCAATTGCGCAGCCATGGCAGTGAGACGTACCTGGGCTTGCTCTAATGTGATTCCCGGCTTAAGACGTCCGATGACTCCGGCGTTCAACCCCCGGTTCGCGCGTATTGGCTTCGGAAAAGGCTCGGCGCTGAATCCGGCGGCTGTCCATAACTCCACGTCGCCGGAGATCGTCGGTCCCGGATGTCGAAATCCGGGAGGAAGCACACCGACAATTGTGCAGGGATCGTTGTCGAGCCGGATGGTACGTCCGAGAACGTTGGGATCGGCGCCAAATTCGCGGTGCCACAAAGCATCGCTGATCACGATGGCGGGAGAGAAACCGAGCGCGAAATCCTGCGGACCATACAGACGTCCAACTTGCGGGGTTGCGCCTAGCATAGAGAAGTAGCTGAAACTGGTAAGGATGAACTCGAGTCGCTCTGGCTGTTTGGCGCCAGTCAAATTCACGCTGCCGCCGGCGATCGCGCTCACGTCTTCGAATACGCCAGCTCGATCTGTGAGATCGTCCAGCTCGGGCTTGGAAAAAGTAACGTCCCGCAATCCCACCCCTGGGTTGTTAAAGAAGACTCTCACCAAACGGTCTGGGTCGCGGTACGGCAGAGGGCGCAGCAAGACGGCATTCACGATGCTGAAGATCGCCGTGTTCGCACCAACTCCCAAAGCCAACGTCAAAACGGTGACCGCGGTAAAGCCAGGACTCTTACGCAACCATCGCAGCCCATAACGCGCGTCTTGCCAGACGCGCTCGACGATCGACTCCCAGCCTGCATCGTGGACGTTATCCTTGATCGCCGCCACGCTGCCTACCTCAACTCGCGCCGCTCGCCAAGCCTCTTCGCGGGTCATTCCCGACAGCATTTTCTGCTCAACGGCGGCCTCGATGAAGCTATGCAGTTCCTCTTCCAGCTCATCTCCTATGCGTTTTTTCCAGCACAGAGCGCGGACTCCATGGGCGAATTTTCGGAATAGCGGCATAACTGACCTTTTCAGGCCTCCAGAATTCTGGCTATAGCGGCGATTTGCCGGCCCCACTCCCGGGTCTCCGTGTCCAGCTTTCTGCGTCCCGCGCCCGTAAGAATGTAATACTTGGCGCGGCGATTGTTTTCCGTGGCCTGCCAATCGCTCTTGATCCAGCCAGACCGCTCCAGCCGGCGAAAGGCCGGGAACAGGGAGCCGGGATTCACCTGAAACACGCCTTTGCTGATCTGCTCGATCCTGATTGCGACTCCATAGCCGTGCATGGGCCCAAGTGCCAGAGTTTTCAAGATCAACATATCCAGCGTGCCCTGCACCAAATCGCTGTTTTTGTCGGCCATCGATGAGTCTCCTCTAGTTAATCGACGGGAATCTTAACGTACCCTACTCTAGACTGTCAAGAGGAGGTACTCTTATGAGACGAGAGCAAACGAATTTGGTGAGCAAGCGGAAGCCGGCGGCATCGGAAAATTAGTTTGAGGGGACCTTGCTAGATTTCCAGCGAGAAAGTACAGCGAGCGAAGGGCACTACTCGCCCATGTCATATCGCTTCAGATAGGCACTGGTCATGGCGCTTCGGCGCGGGGCAGTTTCTGGACCACTAACAGTTCGGTGATCCCTCCAAAGAAAAGACGGGAATCAATGACAGAAAATCCCTTTTGCTGGAACATATTCCGCAAGTGACGCCGGTCGGGAAAGCGCTCAAGGCTCTCAGCTATGTAGCTATAGACCTCGTGATTGCGATGAAGAAGGACGCCCCATAGCCCTGTCCATATCTTCAAGCACCAATATTCCATCTTCTGTGGAATATTTGCGTCGGGCTTGGAAAAATCGAGAAAGGCCGCCACGCCGCGCGGTTTCAGAACGCGGCTGATTTCCGCAATGACGGTTTCGAGGTTCGGTGCATTCCGCAGAGCGTATCCACCGGTAACGATGTCCACGGATTCCGACTCGATTTCAAGCGATCCCATGTCCTGCTTGACGAAACTGATATTCGGATGAGCATTGCGGTGACGGGCGATATCCAGCATCGGCTCGGTGATGTCCAGTCCGGCGATGCGGCCACGCGCGTATTTGTTGGCAAGCAGAAACGAGATGTCGCCGGTCCCGCAGGCGAGATCAACGCAAGCAGGGGATTCGTAAGGGGGAAGCGATGAAATCAGCGCGCGCTTCCATGTTGCGTCGCGTCCGAAAGAAAGTACCCTGGTAATGAAATCGTATCGCGGCGCGACCTCGGAAAAAAGTTTCTCGTTATAATATTTCTTCTTCTCGGCATCCTCGAGATGATTGCCGATTTTCAAAACAAAGCGACCGGTCATACTGGGGCTCCATTTTCAAAGGCTCCGCGATGGGCGTGCTGCAACCAACACAGGCCAGAATCAGCTTACCATCCGGCAGGCGAGATCGCCCGCCCGCCGCCGGGTAGAGGCGCGGCGCAGTGAAAGACAGAAGCCGTGAGAGTTGCAAGCTGGCTATTGCTTAAGCACCAATGGAGGCCCACTGATTCGCTTCCCGTGGAGATCGACAGTAACGTCGACACTGTCGCCGATGTGGACGAAGGGAATGCCTTTATTCATCCCGTAGTCCTTACGGTCAAAGACCATGGTCCCATGAATATCGCCTGTGCCTGTCCCCGCGCCGGAAACGGTTAGCGTCAGCGTCTGGGGCTTAGTCGCTCCACGGATCGTGAAATCGCCTTGGACATCAAAGGTGGTGGGGCCGGTTTGTACAATCTTCTTTGACAGAAAGGTGATCAACGGATCCTGATCGGCGTTGAAGAAGTCTTTGCTCTTCAGCTTGCCATCCTTCATGCCGCTCCCGGTATTGACGCTGTCTGCCTGAATCTTGATGTCCAAAACGCCGGTCGAGACATCAGTAGACGTAAAGGTTAGAGTGGCGTCCCACTTGTCGAAAGTACCGTTAATGGCCACCGATGCCTTCACGGCGAACTTAATTGAGCTGTCTTCCGTCGTAATCTTGAAAGTCGGAACCTGGGCTCGACTTAATGACGGAAACATAGTGGACGCCAGGAGACAGAGGACAGCTAATCGTATGGTGCTGGGTGTGAGTTTTTTAGACACGAAATTTCTCCTGCGGTTTGCAAGTAAGCAACCAAGTGAATCCCAAACAATGCTCGGTCATCACGCGTCAATAGTTCTAGGCCATCGGCGGCTCCTAGGGAACTGGCAAAACCAATAGGGGATCGAATGGAAGGCTGCGCAGCCAAATTCGCATGTCGAATTCAGATTTCAGTCTACGTTTTCGTCAGCCACGTCCCTCGATTGACAAGGGTTTAACGGGCAATTCCCCACATCAATCGTTTATCCTTGAACTGAGCTCAAGGCCAAACCCCAATGAATATCCAGTTTGACCCTTTATCATGGATGTACGCGATCACCGGAGCCGTTTCATTGCTCTCAGACGAACCAGGAAACGACGTGGATTTTCCATGGTAAGGCCAAGCTTGAAGACCGGCCACGATGCCGCTCGCCGCCGATTCTGGCTGGCGATGTCGGGGTTTGTCATGGCGCTTGTGCTGCTGCCCTTTTCCTACAAAGTCGAACGTCGCCTGGAGACAGTTGTTCACATCAAGGGCGGAGAGTCCGAAAAAGTTGACCTGGAACTGGCGCAGCGTTTCCAGTCTCCCTACGCCCACCGCCTGGTTCTGGTGATCAGCGGTATTCCCAATCCGGATTCTGCCAAAGGCGCTGATGCATTGGGCTTCTTAACCAGTTCATTGCGTAGTGTGCCAGGAGTGTCGGGTGCCGTATCGAGTCTGGATTGGCCAGATTCTCTCTTCACCGGGAACAATGGCGGGGCCTTGATCATCGTCGGGTTGGACCCGCACGACGAAACGGTCGAGGCGTTGGTCCCCAAGCTAAGGGCAAGAGCAGACTGGATGGAAGGTCAGCTTAGGTCGCAATACCCCAATATCAAACTGGAGATTACGGGTGAAACACCACTGAACTTCGATCTTCGCAAGGTCAGTGCAGACGACGTCAATCATGCCGAGGAACGGGCGATGCCGGTAACTCTCGTGCTGCTGTTGCTAGCTTTCGGCAGTTGTGTAGCCGCGCTATTGCCGCTGGGGGTTGGACTACTCTCAATCTCGATGGCGCTGGGCGCGGCTGCGCTACTCGCGCATTATCTGCAGCTGTCAATTCTGGTGCAGAATCTGGCGACGATGCTTGGCCTTGGCTTAGGCATCGACTATGCATTGCTGATGGTGAGCCGGTTTCGCGAAGCATTGGCCGAGGGACACGATCCCGGCCAGGCTGCCGATATTGCTGCCGGGTGCGCAGGGCGGACCCTGATAATCTCGGCCACGACAGTTGCAATCGGATTTTCAGCCCTGCTCACTGTGCCCATCAGCGAACTGCGCTCTATCGGGATAGCTGGCCTGCTGGTAACCGTGTTGAGTGTCATGCTGTGTACATTCATTCTGCCTTGGGTACTTGGTTTGCTAGGGCATCGCATCGATGCCGCCGGAGTGCGCCTACGAGCCAGACGATTCGAAACGAGGGAGAGCCTATGCGCGGCGAGTGAGCGGTGGGTGCGCTGGGGCTGCATCATAACCCGCCGGCCCTGGACAGCTCTCCTTGTCGCTGGGATTCCGCTATTGATCCTTGCATTCCAGGCACGGAGAATCTCTCCCGGGGTTCCTGACCACAACTCGCTTCCGGCCGCAGCCGAGTCGGTGCAAGCACTGCACACGCTTCAAGGCATGGGGCGGTCGGGTATTGTGCAGTCTCTCCGAGTGGTGCTGGAGTTGCCGCCGCAGTCTCCAACCCTTTCGCCGGCTGGCTGGCTTGCCGTCAGTCGCTTGACGAAGCGCTTCCAGAGCGATCCTAGAGCGGAAGAGGTCTTATCTCTTCCGACCCTCACGGGAATGTCCGACACTGCAGATGCTGTCAACGATGTGCCCGAGGCAATCCGCAAGAGTTTTCTTCGCAGCGATGGCCAAGCTACCTTGATTGAGTTGTTGCCCACCGCCGCTCTTTCGCCCAACAACCAGATACAGTGGGTACGAGACGTGCGTTCGTCCGATGTCGCGGCGATAACCGGCGTGCCCGGCGCTGTGCTGCGCGTCGGCGGCGTTCCCGCACTCGAAGCAGATTATGACTCGGTAGTAAAAGAGCGGTTGCCGAGGGTCGTCCTTGGCGTCATATTGGGGAGCTTGCTGGCGCTGCTGATCGGGTTACGTTCTCTATTTGCGGCTGTCAAAGCAATTCTGCTCAATCTGCTCTCCGTTGGCGCTTCCTTCGGTGCGTTAGTTCTGGTTTTTCAGGAAGGCCACTGTAGCAAACTCTTTGGACTGGACGGACCGACCGGCACCGTATACCCGATCGTGCCGATTCTCGCGTTTGCCATCGTCTTCGGATTGAGCATGGACTATGAGGTCTTCCTGGTCGCCCGAGTCCTCGAAGAACGGCGGCGCGGTCTATCCGAAAGATCAGCGGTGATCGAGGGCCTGGCGCGGACGGCCGGGCTCATCACGAGCGCCGCGGCAATTATGATTGCCGTCTTCGCCGCATTCACCGTGGGAAGCTTTCTGGTCGTCCAAATGCTGGGCTTTACGCTTGCCGTGGCGGTGTTCATTGACGCCACCGTGGTGCGGATGGTTGTGGGGCCGGCACTGTTGCAACTTGCCGGCGACTGGAATTGGTGGCCCTTTGGCTTATATGGGGCTCCGGCAACGTCTGAAAAGGAGCTTGTCCCATGACGGCAAACACCGTGGATGCTCCGGTGACAGCGCATGGCCTCGCAAGAGCCTGATTAAGCGATGTGATTTATTTCGCTTTCCCTGCTTGAGCGTTGGACTGGCTGATATCAAAGTCCTTGCGTCCAAGATTTGCCTTTCCCGAGCCCCCTTCGATTACAAGAATCGAGGAGCCGGGCTTGCCCTTCAGGCTGGCCTCCACTTGCGACGCAGACCAGGCGCCGCCGACCTGCCGCAGCCCATAGTAAATGAATTCCTTCTGCGGTCCCTTCCCGCGAGGCGTCTTTACCGCATGCACAGGGAACAAAATACCTCGGTCAATCCACGATGTTACCGAATCATAGTAAGTCCGGTCCTGAGAGTCGGACACGCTCTTAAGGACAAAGCAATCCCGTGCGCCGTATTTCTCCGGCGCCAGGAGTTCCTGATGCTTCCAGAAGAAATAGCTCTCTACCATGTCTTCATAGGAGAAGTCTGTTCCCACGAGTGGGTCGTTCCAACGTTCGAATGGCAACACACTAGCGGCCTTCTCGCCAGGAAGAACCGCCTCGATGGTCACGTGCCCACTCGCGCTCATTTGCAGAAGCAGGCTCGTCTTCTCCGGGCCAGGCCCCGAGATCTCAAATAGCAGACGCAGACCATCGGGAAACCAGTGAGCCTTGGCGACAAACTTATAGCTCGTGCGCTTGCCATCGCCTTCCACCCGTGTGAGTCTCCCGGTCGCGCGGTAGTCCAATTTCTCAATACGCTGGCGCGAGCCAGTCAGCACGGTCTCCAGATCAGGATTCGCCGCGAAGGCCCGCGATGAATGCGCCAGCGACAACAGCACTAGCAAAGCGATGGACGCTTGAATCGTCCCAAGCGCGCAATTCGCCCATCTGGCCCATGAATACCGGCCAAACTTGCGGCTGCGAGAGAGCATTACGACGCGGCGCAGGAAGGTCATAGTCATGTATACAGCCAAAGCCCGTATAGCGCCCATCCCGGGCGACGGGTAGTGGTTCTCGAGCCGTGGTGCGCAGCCCATTTCAGAACTTGTCAAACCGACACGCGACGCTGAGATTGGCATCACGGAGAGCATGTATGAGCTCGCCGTTGCCGTAGTCCTTGCAGACTTGCTCTAGCTGGAGGGTGCTCTGGGTCATTGGTGTGCAACTCTTGAAGAAATCTCCATCGTAAAATCATCAAGAGTATCCCGTCTCTCAAGTTTACGACGGAAAAAATAGATCCGAGATCAGCACGCTGTTGCCCGTTTTCGGCGGGCCTCCACGAATTGAAAATGCATTTTAATCCCGCAGATCGATGAGTATACACCACAACAATCGTGAGAGGACTAGCGGAAAGCCAAGCTTGAAATTCGTGTTCGGTGTGAACAATGTTGGCAGCCGGCCAACCCAATCGGAAGACCGCTCCTCTTAGTTGACGCCACTTCACTTAAGCGAGGTGCCATGGAGGACCAGGGCTCACGACGTCGACTGCAAAAGCTTACCCATGAAAAACCGGGCAAAGTCAGCAGCGCAAATCTCGATCCCGGACATCGCCCGGGGAGGTCCGAACACGAGCAGAAACGCGAATTTATTCATGAGCTTTACGAAGAGCTGCTCAGTTTGGCCGAGGCGGCGCGATCGATCTTGCACTGGCCACCGGCAAACGAAATCGCCCCCGAGAATCCCATTAAAGAGCTTGATCCCAATGATCGCAGTGGCACGACCACGGAGGATGAAGCGCGAGAGCAGGGATTGGACAAATCGTTAGCAGATTCTTTTCCTTCCAGTGACCCTCCCTCAACAATTCCCGATCCTCCTGAACCAGGAGTTCAGCGTAAGCCGCCAGATGCGTCTCAGCTACACCCGAATCACAAGAGAGACATTCAATAACGACAGCAGACCAGGTTATGCATTGCTTCTGCGGCGAGAGGCTCCGCTGCATCAGTTTGGCGGCGGCAAAATCGTGTTGACTGCCGAAGCGCGCGGACGGATAATGTGTGCCGTTTGCGGATGGAGGGGTTTTATGCCGCGATCTCCCAGGGTTCGTACCGCTGCCAAGCTTTCCAAGTCTATCTACCAGCAACTCAACATGTATGCCTTTGCAGCCACCACAGCGGGAGTTGGAATGCTAGCCCTGGCACCGCCCGCAGCGGGGAAGATTGTGTACACACCAGCTCAGGAGCAGATCCCACCAGGCTTCGGGACCGGCCTCTACCTGGATCTCAACCACGACGGAATCAACGATTTTTCCTTTGTTAATTTCTACAGCAGGACAAGCTCGCAGATTGGCTTGTGGGTCTCGCCCATTAATGCGAGCAACGAGGTCTTTTCGAATAAGGGTTTTGCTGCCGCTTTGCCTGCCGGAGTGAAAATCGGACCTAAAGGGAAGTTTCAGCGCCGTGCGGTTGACGTGATGGCTTCTGACGATCTTTTCCATTCTAGGTGCGCTGGTCCTTGGAAAGAAGCCCACAAGCAGTATCTGGGACTGAAATTCACTATCAGAGGGAAAACCCACTTCGGTTGGGCACGCCTGAATGTCAGTTGCGTTTATCTCCACGCCATAAGTGCCACGGTCACCGGCTACGCCTACGAGACCATCCCAAACAAGCCCATCGTTACTGGGCAGACCAAGGGTCCAGATGTCGTTGAGCCGGCCACACTCGGTCACCTGGCGCGAGGCGCGGCCGCGATTTCTAACTGGCAAGTGAGGCAGACCGCATATACGAGCCACTAAGTCGCGCACGGCCGTCGCGTTCTCCCTTGGTGTCCCCAAATAGAAAAATCGCCGACTGTGGAGCGGCGCCTCTATTCTGGCTCCATTTAAGGCGTAGCCTTTTCGAGGACACAACTCGCCAAGTCTCGACATTAATATATTTGCAATGTTTTCATGCGGTTAGGAACTTTGGTGTTTTCTGCCTAGGGAACAGGCTTACTTGACGCAAGCGACACAAACCTTGTGTTACACTGGAATCGTGTCAGCTACTCGTCGTCTACGCAATGTAACCGTAACCCTGGAAGAGGATGTGGCCCAGTGGGCTCGCGTCGAGGCGGCGCGCCAGGATACCAGCGTTTCACGATTGCTGGGCGCGCTGCTCAAGGAGCGCATGTTAGCCCGTGACGATTATGAGAAGGTCATGCGGCGGGCCCTCGGTCGCAAACCCTTTCTGCGCAGCGACGGCCGCTATCTGACGCGCGAGGAGGCTCATGACCGCGCCCAGACCCGTTGATGCCTCGGCTAATCCGCTCGGAACCAAGTCACCCGTCTTTGTTGACTCGAACGTATTCCTCTACGCGGTGGACGAGGCGGATCCTCACAAACAACGGATCGCGAGCAACTGGCGTGCGGAATTGTGGAAGAGCCGCCGCGGACGCGTCAGCTTTCAGGTGCTAGGGGAGTTCTATGTCAATGCCGTGCGGAAACGATCCGCGGCCAGCCACGAAGCACGGGCTGAGGTTCGCGATCTGCTGGCCTGGAATCCGGTTGTTACCGACGCGGCACTGCTGGAGCGCGGGTGGAAGATTCAAGACCGTTATCAACTTTCATATTGGGACGCCC
>Ga0210409_10002270_pt1 | contig 23085 bp, 29 predicted proteins | sample IncBWH17MmetaG_FD_161649 | JGI IMG/M metagenome (GOLD analysis project Ga0210409, IMG submission 161649) | Forest soil microbial communities from Barre Woods Harvard Forest LTER site, Petersham, Massachusetts, United States - Inc-BW-H-17-M | ecosystem: Environmental > Terrestrial > Soil >...
CGGAGCTGTCAATGCCGCTTTTCAGTGCAAAGGCTGAATTTGGGGAGCGCGTTTACCGGGGTTGCAATGCGTTGAAGTGTTGGCGTTTAGTGTGTGGATGGCTCAATTGTCCACAGCTCTCCACAGCATATTCAAAATGATGACCAACGTGTGGCAGTGTTGTCAGGTTTTGCGTCACACCGGCGTCACAATGCGAGCTTGGAAATCAGATCGGGATGCAGGACTGAACTCTGCAGACAGGCAACATCTCGGTGTCGAGAACCGGACCTGTAAGCCGAATTCGCCGGGTTGCGTTGCAAACAGACAACTTGAAATCAGTCGCCGTGAAGTGTCAATGATGTCAACTTTGGCATTGTTGTCAGATTTTGCGTCACACCGGCGTCACAACTCTCCCCAAGCTGCCAGACCCGTATAAGAGAGGCCGTGCGAATCGGTGAGTGGTGGCGCGATCCTTACCGCCGCTCACCCGAATTCCCAGGCAGCAACCTAATGAGCACGCTTCCGATCACTAATGGCTGGTGCTCTCCCGCGCTGCCCGCCAATGTGTAGGACCGCTCAAACCCGTTCGGCCCGAGGACCTTCATTTCCCAGCGGTCGTTCTCGCGTGAGCCGACGATCGACACCCCCCAATCTCCCGGCCTGTCACTCAGGGCATGTTCAATCAGCGCACGAACTTCTGGCCCGATAGCAGCATCGCCGGTATTATGCAGTTCGATCAACACAGCCATTTCCATTCATTCTACTGGCTGCCACGAACAGTTTGGCCATCCCCTCAGGATCCGACCGCCATGGTCGATTAGGCCTGCGGCGCTGGCGTTGGTCCATACATCCTAGGACGTTGCCCAGTCAAACTGGACTGCCACGGCTGAACTGCAATTGAGACCCTGGAAGATGCGAGAACCCGTTGGACTCAAGACGTCGTCGGCAGCGGCCCAATCTACCTAAAGAGGCGAATTTATTGCAGCCATCCTGGGCAGTCTGAGTCACCGGGGCACTGAGTGGGGAATAAACGAGTCGGGCGGAACGAAAAATGAGGCGACCCCCGAGTGAGGCCGCCCCCATCCAGAGCGTCTGATTAGAAGACAAACTTTGCTTGCAACTCGATTACCCTTGGTGATGCATCCGCGCCCAGACCGGAACCATAAATGGTTGTCGGCTGGCTAACGGTCTGGGTGATTTGCCCGAACTGGCCGCTGTCCGCATTTGTGTTGGGGAAGGCAAAGTTCGGATGATTGAAAAGATTAAAGAATCGTGCGCCAAGGGAGAACTGAGCGCTCTCCCACCTCGGTACTGCAAAGGCCTTCTCCACGTCGAAGTCCGTGTCGAAGTAACCAGGTCCGCGGAACTGGTTACGGCGCTGGGTCCCGAAATTATTTGTTGGGTCAGCGAAATTGGCGGCGCTGTAGCACGGATTGGGCAACCCGTTTACCAACTGTGCAGCTGAGCCACCGCAGCTGATGTTCGGCGAGCCCACGACGTTGGCGAGCACCGCCGTGGTCGTGGCAGGATTTGTACTGCCGAACAAGCTGCCTTGTAGCGTGGCTGTCGCGTTGCTGCTCCAGATCGAGTACGGGAACCCCGTGTGCTTGAAGATCGTTCCGGAGAACGTCCATCCTTTTACTAGAGCGTCCGGCCCCCGACTGGTCAGATGACGGAAGGCGTTACTCCAAACGTAGTTCATGACGAATGACTGCCGGACATCGTAGTCAGCATTGCCATAGTTAAGCTGCCGGATGTTGAATGGATTTAAGGGTGTGACAACATCAACGTTGCCATTGGCGTTCACGCCGAACGGGTTCAAGGAACTATTGGAGATTTCATCCAGAGCGTGGCTATAAGTATAGGACGCCTGGAACTGGAAGCCTCCACTAAAGTTATGCATAGCAGTCAGCGTGAGGCCATGGTAGTTTGAGTTGCCGACGTTCTGGGTCTGGGCAACGACTCCGAAGCGCGCGTCTGGAATCGTCGTCGGCAGACCACCGAATGCAGCGCCCGTCGGACTAAAGGCGTTCAGGGCTGGATTCGTGATTTCTTCATGCTCACCATGATTGCCCACATATTTCACACTCAGCGTCGTGTGCCAACCCAGAGCCTGCTGTATTTCCAGGTCCCATTCGTCGTAACGGGGGATTTGCACTTTGCCAGGATTAAAGAAATTGAAGGCCGGAACCGCGCCTCCGTTGGCAAAATTGGCGCGGAAAGCAGCATTGGCTGCCGTCGCTTGCCCGTTCAGGTTCCCTGCCGCTGCCGGCGAAAGTGCACCATTAAAAAGGACGAACGACGGATCATTCGGAGCATTAGTCAGGATGTCGTCAATCGCACCGGTAGGGATGGCATCGCTGAAGATACCGAAGCCCCCGCGGATGACAGTGTTCTTGGCGCCGAACGGCGACCATGCGAAGCCGACCTTCGGCTCATACACGACCGGCGTCACCGAGGGAAACGCGGTATTCGAACCTGTGTTCAAGGCCTGATTGACAGGCGCCGTGCGACTCAAGTCCTGAAACGGGGCTGACAGGCTTTGAAAGCAATTGGTCTGGCAGACTGGATTGGACAAGTGGTCAAAGCGCATGCTCAAAGTTAGTTTCAAGTGAGGAGTGACCTTGACCTCGTCGGATGCATACCATCCAAGTTGATAGAGAGCTATCGGTACGTTCGTGTTGATGGGGAAGTTCTGCGCGACCAAATTTCCCACGCCGGTGTTCGATGGCGCTACGCCTCCAAAGGCAAAGTCGTTCAGAGAGACTTCCTCAGCAAAAGGAATGACTCCAATGAAATTGTGGTCGCTCACATCGTCGCGGCGGAAGTTCACTCCGAAGCGGAAGCTGTGTCTCCCACGAGTCCAACTGAAGTCGTCCACAAGTCCGTACTGCGTCACATTCCGTCCCTGCGGAAAGGCAGTACCATCATTGTTCAGATTGAACAGTGAGTTGTCGCCGAAAAAGACAGTCTGAGGAAGCGTCTGGAATTCTGCGGCGGGGTTCACGATCGTGAAGAGGGCGCTATACCACTGCAGTGAGGCGACGAAGTTGTTTACCTTGTTATTGCCGAATGTATGGGTCTCGCTCAACTGGCTCTGCCATTCCGGCTGGGCGCTGTGAGCATCGAAAGCGGCGCTCAAAGGATCGGTATAGGTGGCTTGGATGCCGCTCTCGTGTTGCACTCGGATAAACAATTTGTCATTGTTGCCGATGTTCTGGTCGTACCGACCAACGATCAGGTAATCGTTTGTGGCCTGAGACGTTCCACCCTGCAATTGCAGAGCACACGGATTACCGGCTCCGAATGCTGTCCCTACGAGCGTCGTAACGTTTGAACAACCACCACCAGTGAGAGTGTTCTGGGCGCCGGCTGCGCCTGGAGTTGCGTTCCAAATGCCGAACAGTTTGTTGTAGAACGGCACCGACGCAGGGCTGACATTGTTCAGATTGGCGATTACCGCATTTTGAAACTGCTGAGTCGGGAGATTCACCGAGAACAGCGACGGAATCACCAAACGAATCCCTTCATAGTCGACAAAGAAGAAGGATTTGTTTTTCCTGATTGGTCCGCCAAACGAGGTTGCATACTGATTGGCATTCACGAACGGGCGCGGGTCGACCTGGCTTCCAGCGATGGCGTTTGCCTGATTCCGGAAATAGTTATTGGAATTCAGAGCCCGCCCGTTCCACCAGTACTCCGCATTTCCGTGGAAGGAGTTGGTGCCGGACTTCGAGACATAGTTGATGTTCGCTCCCGCCAGACCACCAAATTGCCCACTGTAGCCGTTGGTCACTACGCTGGTTTCCTGCACGTCGTTCAGGCCAAGGGTTAGGTTGGTCGCGCCGCTGTTATTAATGTTGAAGTAGGGATCGTTGTCGTTGGCGCCATCGTAAGTGAACACGTTGGAGTTCGATGGCAAACCGAAGAACTCATAGTTCCCACCGCCAAAAACGGAACCGCCGGTCGTGTTCATAACCACCCCCGGCGCAGTCAGCGCGACTGCGCTCAGATCATTGCCCGGATTAGGCAACACGGCAATTTGTTGGGCATTAAAAGTTGTTTCAAGATTGGCATCCTCAGTTTGAACGCCTGCCGCCTCGTCGGTAACCTCAACCGATTCATGCTGCGACGAGATAGAAAGTTGCAAGTTTGCGGTAACGCTGGACCCGAGCGCGACCGTCACCTTCTTCGCGATTCCTTGAAATCCGGTAGCATTCGCTGAGACAGAATAGCTTCCGGGTGCAAGTAGAGCGAAATTAAACGATCCCTGCGAATTGGTGGTTGTGGAGGCCGAGCTGCCAGTATCGACATTTTTCAACGTGACAGACACGCCAGGCACCACAGCCGCTGTTTGATCTGTAACCACACCAGCGATGTCTCCTGTTGTTGCGGTCTGCGCCCAAAGGCTTGAGACAGCCATCAGCGCAAATACGACAATTAATGTTGTTAGCGTGCATGAATAAGTAGTCGACCGTTTCTGCCGATCGCCACGATTGGTCCGACCTGTAACTGCTCGACTGAACATCGGGTATTCTCCGAATTGAATTTGCGGATGTAGAACGACTTTCTTCTGAACAGCACTTGCCCAGATCTCCGCCTCGCTCTGAATGATCGACGGCGTCTTGTGATAGAAACCCCGGTGGTGTAGCTTCCAGAAGCCACAAACTCTCGCCGTCGTTATCTTCGAGGAATAGGCTTCGGCTTTCACCGGCACATTACGTAAACCGCCCTGAAGCACTTTTATTCCCGGAATATTCCGCTCTTCTCTTAATTACGCAAATGGAACCTGTGCCCTGATGCACCCTTTCCCAATTGGCGGACTCTCTGGTGATTACGCGCACGAAGGTTTCGCTTACTCCTCTACGACCAACGTTCCCGTCATGTTTCTATGACAAACAGGCTAAAAACCCAACTTCCGCATGGGCCGAAACGGAATCGTGACTACAGTCTGTAACGCCGTCGGATCACCATTTCTCGTGGCCGGTCGGAATCGCCAACGCGACAGAGCGGCACTGGCATACGCATCCAAGCGATCGTCGACTCCACGGAGAATGCACACCTCGCCGACCGAACCGTCGCTGCGAATTACCGCCGAAAGCACGACCGTGCCCTGAACCTTCTCCTTCATCAACTCCAGCGGATACCCAGGATCCACTTCCTGGATGGCCACCGGGGCTACTAAGTCACCCGGCTTTTCAGCGTCCTTCAACTCGACATAATGCATGACCCAACTTCCGCCCGCGGAGTTAACATTGGGCACGTTTAGAGTCATGGCATAAAACTTCCCGTAACCGGATTCCCTGAGTGTCGCCTGAATTTCATGTGCCCCTAGCATCCGCGTTTCCGCATCTTTAGCTAATTGCGCAACTGCCCTCGGTGATGCTGCGGACAAGAACGTGAGTCCCATTAACATCAGCTTCAGTCCCTTCACGTTTTGATTCCCTTGCCTGAAAATCGGGTCACCGTTCGCTGGAGATAACCAAAGTCTTGATCTTTTATTCCCTGGAATTGCAACTTTGTATTGGGGAAGAAATGATGCCGTCCGTGGAATACCGGCGGGAGTGCGGTGTCTCATTAACTAGGCGGAAATTGCTCTGGGGCTTATGTTAAGTTTTGTTGCAAGATGTCGGGTTGATTGTGCTATTTGTTTTGACACCTGTCATTATTATTGTGTGAACACAGATCGGCTTATTTGTGAGTCGGGTTGTTGCGAGGTTGGGACACTGTAGGCCGATCCGAGTTCCTTGGAGGCGGACTTTCTCGGGGCGAAAACAGGACGCTAAATGAAACTCGGCTTTTGAGCACAGACAGTCAGTCCGGAATACGTTCCTCCCGACACGTCGCGCAGGTTGGCCTGCTTGGACGATCGCAATCCGATCCATTTACGAGAAAGCATGCCCTCCTTCTAATTATCAGAGACGAGCTGTTCGGTGCATTCCTTCGTAATAGTCTTGATTGAAGTGACCGTTATCGTTACCGGGGAAGGTACACGTCCTGCCAAGAAGTCCGAGCTTGTGCTCAACGAGGGCGATTTCCTTCCGGTAACCTCAACTTGTTGTCCGAGATAGTGGCCGAGCTTCGTTTTTCCACTCGACTGAAGCTCATAAGTCACGGCCGGGTCCTGCTTCACGAGAATATAATCGCCGTTGGACCTGCCGACACAACCCTGAACTGTTGTCTGTCCTTTGGCATGCTCCGAGTAGTCGTGACTCCCGCCGCTGGGCGGATTGTTGTCGTGCGCCAGGAGAGCACCGGCCGAAATTACCAGAACCAGTAGCATTGTTTGTTTCATTGCGATTCTCTGCCTTGGATTTATTGGCTCAGCGTGAGCGCCCTCTTACCGTATGTCGAATTCGGCGGCCAAGGCTTGCTCCCAGGCCCGACGCCAATCCGTCAGACATTCGCCCTGGCACTTGAACTCTTTGCCAGCCCCACCCATTCTTCCGCCACACTCGGGACACACGCAATTCAGAATGCCGGACACCACATCTGAACTCGCCCGATCTGTACCCAACCTCGTTATCTGCATACACTCTCCAAGAATAACAACGAACCATATGCTCGCATCCAAGTTCAAGTCGTGCACAATCCGGCAGTCTAGAACTTGGAGGCATGCGCCTCGTCCGTGTCCGCCCCGCTACGAATGGTCGATAGCGCCGTGTGATCGTTGGTGTAGCTTAAGAACTCACAAGGTACCTCGCCGTCGGTTTCGAGGACTAGCCGAACCTGCGTGCCTTCCGATAATTCTAGTTGCGCTTCCCTTAAGTCATGAAAGCATGCTGCTTCGGCTTTAGCTGACACATCACAGTAAACCGCGCGGAAGTACTTTTATTCCGGGCGGAGATACTCTCGCGTCACCGAGTGGTATGGTGTACACGGTTTTCGGGTATTCTGCTCTTCTTCTAATTACGCAAATGGAATCCTGAGGCGGCCTCTTCCAAGCGATGAACTCTTTGGCAAGCACACGCACAGGGTTTTCGCTCATTCCTCTACGACTAGCATTCCGTTCATGTTTCTATGGCCTAAGCCGCAAACATTCGAGCAGCGAAATTGGAAAGTGCCGGCTTTGTCAGCGGTGAATTCGACGACGGCCCTTGTGCCTTTCCGGATCTTCTGATTGATTTGAAAGTCGTCCAGCCTGAATCCGTGATCGTGGTCCACGGCGGCCATGATTAGCCTGACCTGTTCGCCTTTTCTGACCCGCACCAAGCCAGGGCTAAATTCGTATTTCCTGAGCGTCACCTGAATTTCATGTACTCCTCGAATCTCCGTCCCCGCATCTTTAGGCACTTGCGCGACAGTCCTTGGCGATACTGCGGACAAGAACGTGAGTCCCATTAACATCATCTTCAGCCTGTTCACGTTGGATTCCTTCGCTCGAAAATCAGGTCCCCGTTCACTGGAGATAACGGGAGTGCTGATCTTTTATTCCATCGAGAGCGCAATATTCGCATTGGGGCGAGTGGATTCCGTTTCAGTGCAATACTAAAGTGAGTTTCCAGGCCCAAAGGAAAAGGCGGCCCGCTGGGTCGCCCTCACCCGCTGAAATTGTGTCGGATCATCGTTTCTGCGCGGTGGTTCTAATGAGCACTGGAATGACCCGAACTGGAATGTCCGGCTGAGGCACTGGAGGCGCGACCGCCATGCCATGCGACCATCTGCGAGGCGGGTGCATAATTGCCACTGCGCCACGAGTTGGCCTCTAAGGGCACGGTGTGAACTTTTGCCGTGGCAAATCCCTGCTGTTGGACAGTGCTCGATAGTTGGTTCAAGTTCTTGATACCCCCGCGCGGAATTCCGAGTCCCGCCGAGTCCCTGGAGATTTCCAGCTGGTTGGATGATCTCCCGAGTTGGACCGGCACCGGACCACGGTTCACGACGGTTATTCCTTGGCCTGTACCTGACGGGGGCTGTGGCAAAACGAAATTCGACGGCGGGTGGACGATCCTTGGGGCACTCCATCCTGCCCAGGAGCCGCCGGGCTGCCACGCGCATCCGTTGCTGGGCAAATAAATCCATGCACCGTAGTGGTACGGCGTCCATCCCCAGGCGTACGCCGATACCCAGCCATAGCCAAAACCAGGAGCGAATGCCCAAGCGCCGTTCATGAACGGATCCCAGCCGGCACCAGCGAAATAGGGCTGCCATACCGTGTCATAGCCCGGCACATTGGAAAAGTTGCCGCAATAGTTGAGATCGCTGGTGCCCTATGCGAAAGGTGAGTAGCTGCTATTAGGACTTGTTGGCGTATTGCTGTTGATATTGATCCTGCTGCTTATCCTATGCATCAAAGGGATCCGGTTCCGGATTCTTGGCCAACGTATAGCGATCCCCATGCGTCAGGTCGAACGATGCAGTATGGTTTTTGCTAAGAGCCACGGTCCCAGATTCGCCTTCGGCCTGCACGTCACCGCTGAAGACAGCTAGTGTCGCCGTGGTGTCAGCCATTCCGATCCGAAGATGAGCCGAATGTGCGAGCGAGAGTTTCTGACGAGCAAACGTTAGAGTGAACTCATCGCCTTTGGCACCAGCGAACTTGACATAAGCAGTAATTTCCCGCAGATGAACCTCCGAGGCCTTAGCCCCAGAGTCGTGGAGCGAGAGCTGAGGAAAGCCGATCACCGTGTCCGGAGTGACTCGCAGCGTGCTGCCGTCTTCCAATTCCACTTCGGCGCGACCGTCATGCTTGGTCTGCAACTTGAGGCCTTGCGTGATGGGGTAAATTCAGGAACGTTTTCTCGAACCCTCGTCCGGTGTTGCGGTCGACCTGCACTTCGCCCTGAACCTCGCTCAACCGCACGACGCGGGCTTGAGAATCGGCAAATGCGGGAGCTGTCAGAGGGGCAACGCTTAAACAAAGAAGAGATGATACTGCGACCACGGTCAGCAGTAGTCTGACGCTCAATCTGGACATGAAAAACGCCCGGATGCCCTCTTGTGCTATTAGAAAATAGTTCGGGCTATTTTGTTGCCTGACCATCACATTAATCATCCGCGTTGAAGTTCGGCTCCTGCCCGCGTAACTATCTGACCGAGAAAATATTCCGTGGGAAAACATTTTTGCTAAACCCAGAAGCCCCAAGAGGACATCGAAAGAATTCGCCAATCACCCCCGGCTGTCTTTAGCTGAATAAGTCTTTGCAGTTCCGGCCGGAGTTCGCGCTTTGCCGTGCAATTCCTTTCGCGCGAACTCCCTTCCAGATAGTCAGTGGTGAATTGGCTGATTCAGTTGCCTCCAGGAGAAGACGCGCTTTGCTGTTCCGTGTGGGCAAGTTTGATAGCCGACGGTGGTAGAGTTACGGCGTATGTCCCGATTGGTGTCTCAACGGCATTGAGAAAATACTTGCCTCCGAGATGCTCGAAGTTAAGCTGTGCGTTCCCGGATTGAACGTCATCGAAGACGGTCGGGATTACAAACACACTTGCACGCGTTTCATAGCTAGTGATCTCCAGCTCTCGTGATCCGGTGTAGGGATGTACACGACTCACTCTATATGTGCCCGCAGGAAGTACCTTGCCTCCGGCTACGAAGTCGAACGGCACCTTGGTAACGACTGTGTCTTGCTCCTGAGCACCCAGATCCAACGCAAGAACGCACATCAGCGTGACTAGAACTGCTACATATTGCTTCTTCATGATTTCTCCTTGTTGAAACATTTTGAAATTTCATTATTGATAACTGCGCTCGAGAGGCTTTATTCCACAAGTGTCACGCGAGCTTCGGGTGTGAAATGCTAATCACAACCTATGTAGGGTTAGAAGCAGTGACCAATGACGAGATGTGAACGGGATGTCATTTAATTGTCAACCCCTGTTGAGGCAGTCTCGTGAACACGCGGTAGCACAGTCACTACGAATGGGAGAGTGGAGTACTTCGTTGTGCAATTCTTCCGGGCGTGAGTCTTAAATCATGCACTTTAGCACAATATTTCATATGATCCGTGGCCGCTATTATAGAGGATGAGTGTAGTGAGTTAGCAAGAGAGATCGAGTGCGTCTAAGATATCGAGTGATCCAGACACTTGCTAAAAGAGTGAGAGTCTTTGGGTAGGCGGACAGGTGGTCAGTTCAGTTCGATTCGACTCGATAATCGTCGTCCGCGCTGACGCCTGTCCGTTGTTTGGGGAGAGACATAAAAATGTTACTCGAGAATAACGGTTGCAACACTGCCACGCTCACCAGAAGGAGAAGCTATCTTTCTATCTACGTTGATAACGGGCATCCCCACCTTTTATTCCAGACACATTTCGTATACATGGAAGATGCCTTAACAGCCGTGCCTGTGTAGACCTTCCAAATGAGGGAGGCCTTGAGCGACTTGACGGTTCTTGTTTTGGGTGCGGCCGCCGGGCCGCGTGTTCGGTCGCAGACCCCTTACATCTTCAAAGTAGACACGGAGAATCTCGGCCACGCTCCAAGCCTGAGCAATACATCCGCAGGGGCGATGGGGCGCGTCGCCTTCGAAGATTTCCGAGACATGGCCTAACCCAGCGTCCGCAAGGTGAGACTCTAAGGGAGACAACCAGGTTTTTGCTTGACGCTTGGCGTCCTCGCTTCGTCCATTCACCTTTAAATACGCGGTAATGAACGGCCCCAGCAGCCACGGCCAAACAGTTCCCTGGTGGTAGGCTCCATCACGCTCTGTAGGATCCCCGGTGTAGCGTCCACGGTATTGTCGGTCGCTCGGTGCAAGAGTGCAAAGCCCGAAAGGGGTCAGCAGGTGTTCTTGAACTTTCTCCACCACCCTTCTGGCTCGGTCTCGTTGCAACATACTGTGAGGCAGGCTCACTGCGAAGATCTGGTTAGGACGGATGCAGGGATCGGGCGGACCGTCGTTTACCACGTCGTACAAACAACCGAGCTTTTCGTTCCAAAAGAGCCGGTTGAAACTCCAACGCGCGACCGTGGCCACGTGGCGATAGCGCTTTTGCGCAGCCTCATCGCCGAACCTACTGGCCAGGTCTTCCATAATGCACAGCGCGTTGTACCAGAGAGCCTGAATTTCGACAGGTTTGCCGCGACGCGGCGCTACCACCCACTCGCCCACCATGGCGTCCATCCACGTGAGTTGGACTCCCACTGCGCCGGAAGCCAGCAAGCCGCTAGAATCCACTTTGATTCCGTAGCGCGTGCCGCGAGCGTGCCAGGAGATGATGTCGGCCAACACAGGGTTACCGACCGGCAAGTATGAGGTGGCGCGTAGTATCTTGCGCACCTTCGCAAAGCATGTGGATCAAGGCATGCTGTCGAATCGTTTCCCTGACGCGGGCGGAACGCCGGAATACAACACGGTCGACGCCGCTCTCTGGTTCTTCGAGGCGGCTCGCGCATACCTCGCGTACACGGGCGACCCAGAGTTCGTCCGCGACGAACTCTACCCCGCGTTTTCGTGGGTCGTGCCGTGATAGTCGCGGAATGCAATCAACGGACGAATTTCTAGCCGCAGGTTCTTCGGTACCTCCGGACGATCGTTCTTCATCAGTTCATAATGAATTACTACGCTGTTTTCGCCGTGAATCATGAACACGGACTTCTCCATCTCGATGCCTTCTGCTTCATAGGTAAACACTGAAAACAGGTCGATGCGAAACTGTTTGAGATAGCGGAATCCCTGTGGGTGAACAACGCCTGGATAGCGGTTGGTCGATAGGTCGAAACGATTCCAACCGATAAACAGCGTTTCTTCAACCTTCGAGAGGAGAACCAAGCGGCCAACAGGTGGCTTGGTGGCGGCCACCAGAAGACCGTGGTAGCGTCGGGTGTTCAAGCCAATGATTGTTGTCGAAGCATAGCCGCCCAGCCCATTGGTTTCCAGCCACTCCCGGCTAAAAGCGGCTTCAAGATCACCGCATGTTTCCCGTTTGAACTGAATCATCACCTGCCCGTTCTTTCTTAGACGTCACTCTGCGTCGACAGTGGCAAGCGCGGGCCCAGTTTTCTTCTGTTGGCGGGGTTCGCCACTCTGTTGGATTAACTTAATGACCAAACCGGTCCATCCGGTTTGATGACTGGCGCCTACCCCAGAACCGGAGTCGCCGTCGAAGTACTCGTGAAAGAGAACCAAGTCGCGCCAATGAGGGTTCGTCTGGAACTTCTTCAAGTTGCCGTATACCGCTCGATAGCCCTTCTGGTCACGAAGAAAGATATTGGTCATACGGCGTGACAGCTCACCGGCCACCTCCCACAACGTCTTCATGTTTCCCGATCCAGTCGGGAACTCGACTTTGAAATCGTTACCCAGATAGTGGTGGAATTTTTGCAAGGACTCGACTAGGAGAAAATTCATCGGGAACCAGACTGGGCCACGCCAGTTTGAATTGCCCCCGAATAGACCGTTCGACGATTCGCCCGGCTCATAGTCCACTCGATGCTCGGTTCCGTTGACGCGGAGTACGTAAGGGTTTTCCCCATGGAACCGAGACAAAGCGCGGATCCCATACGGCGATAGAAACTCACGCTCGTCCAGCATGTAGTTGAGAATGCGGCGAAGCTGATCCTGATTTGCGATGGACAACAACCGGCGTTCGCCCATCCCCTGGCTGCTCATGCAAGCGAGATTTTCCGTGAGATCGGTACGGTGATCGATGAACCATTCTAGACGTCGCCTGAAGTCGGGCAGCCGATCGAGCACTTCCGGTTCCAGGGTTTCCACTGCAAACAGCGGGATCAATCCCACCATGGAGCGCGTCTTCAATGGAAATTGAGATCCATCAGGCAGCTTCAGCACGTCGTAGAAAAAACCGTCCTCTTCGTTCCAGAGTCCGATGCCGTCTTGGCCGCGATGACTCATGGCGTGGGCAATGTAGATGAAGTGCTCCCAGAACTTGCTGGCCACATCCTCGTAGCAAGGCTCTTCCGTCGCCAGTTCCAGTGCGATGGCCAGCAGGTTAAGCGTGTACATGGCCATCCAGCTGGTTCCGTCGGACTGTTCAATATATCCACCGGTAGGTAACGGCGCACTGCGGTCGAACACGCCGATATTATCCAGACCCAAGAATCCGCCCTGGAAGATGTTCATGCCTTCTGCATCTTTCCGGTTCACCCACCACGTGAAGTTAAGCATGAGCTTGTGGAAGACACGCTGTAGAAACGCGCGGTCGCCTTTACCTTTGCGTTTTTTGTCGATTTTGTACACGCGCCACGCGGCCCAGGCGTGAACCGGCGGATTGACGTCGCCAAGAGCCCATTCGTAGGCGGGAATTTGCCCGTTCGGGTGCATGTACCACTCACGCAGCATCAAGAGCAGTTGTTCTTTTGCGAAGTCCGGATCGACCAGGGCCAAAGGGATACAGTGAAACGCCAGGTCCCACGCGGCGTACCATGGGTATTCCCATTTGTCCGGCATAGAGATGACATCTGCGTTGTACAGATGCGTCCACTCGTGGTTGCGCCCCTTGCGGCGCTCCCCGGGCGGCGGATTCCAGGGGTCGCCTTGCAGCCACTCCTTGACTACATAGTGGTAGAACTGCTTGGACCACAGCATGCCGGCGAAACCCTGACGCATGACGTTCTGTGCATCCGCGGAGAGGCCCTGCGGGATGATCGTCGCGTAGAACTCATCGGCTTCGCGCTGGCGCAGCGCGAATGTCTTGTCGAAGTTGGCAAAAGCGTTCGTGCCTTTGAAGTCGCAGTTCGCAAGGCGCAGGCGCACAACGACGGACTCTCCTGCACCGACCGTGAGCTTGTAGTGAGCTGCCGCTTTCGTGCCAGTGCGTTCGGGATTTACCGCCTCCGAGGCACCGTGCACGACGTAGTCGTTGATGCTGTCCTTGACGTGGGGTGTGCGGTTCGCGCCTCCAAACAGCCGCTCAACGTTCGTCTCATTTTCGGTGAAGAGCAGTTCCGGAGAGCCCTCGCAGTATAACCAACGGTTACGGGGTTGGCCGTGATTCAACTCGATCACCGGATTAGGCGCGGGACGGGACTCATGCAGTTCGGGACGCGGGTTTGATTTTCCCCACGACCATGTATTGCGGAACCACACCATGGGCAGCAGGCGAAGACGGGCTGCTTCCGCTCCGCGGTTTGCAACCGAGATCTTGATCAGTATGTCCTCGGTGTCGGCCTTGGCGTATTCCACGAACACGTCGAAGTAGCGATCGTCGTCGAATATACCTGTATCGAGTAGTTCGAACTCCGGTTGGCGCTTGTCACGGCGGCGGTTCTCCTCTACTAACGTCGCGTAAGGAAATTCTGTTTGTGGGTACTTGTAGAGATACTTCATGTAGGAGTGCGTGGGCGTGCTGTCGAGATAGAAGTAGTATTCCTTCACGTCCTCGCCGTGGTTGCCTTCGTTGCCGGTTAGACCGAAGATCCGTTCTTTAAGAATCGGGTCACGCTCGTTCCACAATGCGAGAGCAAAGCAAATCATCTGGCGGCGATCACTGATCCCGGCCAAGCCGTCTTCGTTCCAGCGATAGGCGCGCGAACGGGCGTGGTCGTGCGGCAGGTACTCCCATGCGTTTCCGCGCCAGCTGTAGTCTTCAGGCACGGTACCCCATGCGCGTTCGCTGAGATAAGGCCCCCAGCGCTTCCAGTGCTTTCTGCGCGTGCCAGACTCGGCCAGCCGTAGCTCTTCCTCCGTCACGAGAACTCCCGGCCCTTTCTCAAATCGCACTTAGTAAACAATCAATCTCATCCGAAAACACTTGAACGGAATGCGGATGTGTGAGTCCGGTGTGAGTCGCCGACACCATCGTAGGGTCAGACTCTTGACGAAGCATGGAGGGGGCCCTGTAGATCAGCTCCGAGCGCAAAGTCTTGTTGGTTAAAGCGGTCTGGATGATGCTCTGGCTCACGAGTTCCTCCTTACTCCACTCAACTTCGACAGTGACCGTCACGACCGCGCTACTGGAAAGTGTGTTGAATCCCAGCTGGGTGGTTTGATTCGCAACTACCCCAAAAGAAACAAATTCAACATGCTAGTGTACTTGGCCAACAACCGCCTTGCGGTTAAAAGGTTCACAATAGCTCGATCCCTGCTAAGAGTTGCGCCCAAGATGCTAGCGGGACCATGCCGCGCGTCTGCGGCCCACGCCTCTTTTATCGGCGTTGCTCCCCGTAGGCATGGTTCACCCTCCATAACTGTTCGAGGACTCAGTCTGTCCCGGTTGGCGATCGGCTGGCTTTGAAATAATCCATAATCCTTCGCTATTCAAGACATAAATAAAATTCCGCTCGTCCTGAAGCCACTTGACTACTCCCGAGAACTTTTGCACTACCCGAGGAGCGGCTGGATTCGACAAATCCCAAAGTACAAGATCATCATCGGATGTGCGGCTGTGCATCGGGAGAACTTCACTTTCGGCAATGATCGCCAAATCACCCGCCAAGTTCATCCTGCTCGACATAGCGGGATCCGGCCACGGGATTACCCCAAGCGCTTTCGCTTGAGCGGGATTGCTGATATCAACAATCGAGATGCCTTGATCTTTTGAGTGCTCCACATAGATGTAGTACTTGTCGTTCACCCTTTTCTGCATTGCCATGTCGACAGCCGATAGTCCGCTAAATGAAATGTGAGCGACGACCTGGCTCTCCGTGCCAGATCCTTTAGGCTTGTGCTCCTTCGCCGTTGCACTGCTAACCGTCACGACCAATACGATGGTAAGAAGCGCCAACATACTCGAGCTGAAATCAACCAAGTTGCCAGTTCTGATTTTGTTCATCGTCTGCCTCCTGCAAAATTAGTTTCACTGGGGATTACGGACTTTCTCGTCCTTTATTCCGTGCTGGCCCCAACGATCGACAGGACGGATCTGGAGAACTGAGAGAGAGAGTTTCTTGGGAGGCCGTTTGTTTTCTCACTGATTTGGGCGCGGTATCGGAGCGAAATCGTTCCGTTCCAGCCTATCTAAGTTGACTAGGCTTCGGGGGCCAAGAAAACTATATCTGCACAGTGATGACGGGTCTTCGGGCCGAAACGCCCCAAAATGGCATCTCCCCAGACTCGGTCTTATGCGAATGATCTGCTAAGCCGACGGTTCGTTCGCTCGACTATCGAGCGCCTGCGACGGCGCGGCATCTGCTTCTCGGTGCAGAGCCACAATTTGTGGACTGACTTGCGCAGTCCGAGCTTTTGGATTACTTTACAGATCTCGCAGTTCATAGCGCGTTCGTCGTTTCTCGCTTATATGCCACAGACCTGCTGGTCCTGATTTTGTTCATCATCGGCCTCGTTCAAGAATGCTCTCACTGTGGATAACGGACTTTGTGATCTTTTATTCCTCCTCGACAATGCAATTTGAGCGGTCGCGAGAATTGATTTCCGCCCACGGAATATTGGCTGGGGCACTCTAGTTCTCATTAGGTGATCGCTGATTCCTCAGGATCCCTATGAAGAGTTTGGTCGAAGCGGTCGCCAATATCGTGCTGTTTTATACTTACGCCCATGATTGGGGTGTGGGTACAGATCAGCTTAGTTCAGGTCATCGAGAACATAGGGGAGCTGCCAATCGAGGAGAGCGAAACCCGGGCAGTTTGCCATCGGGCCGGGATTTCTGAGGAGGCTATGCTTAACACTGAGCCGTTCTTGTGTCGCACAGATGGCAGCCGACCGTAGTCATTCCGGGCTGGCAAAATACCCAGTTCTGACATAGACGCGGAGCGGTGGCAGCCCTTTGGGTGCAATCAACTTTACTTCACCACCTAAACGCAGGGCGGGCGATCGTGAGCTTCCTCGGCTCACTTCCGCAAAATAGGGTTTCTTCTGTCGTTAACTTCCGGATGCCTGTGACACGCGACTAATCACCGTGGCCCGACGCCTTCCTCTTACTTACGTATGTATTACCTAAGCGGGCTGGGTTGCGATCGTGATAGCAAAAAAACGCGTGATTTGGAACGCTGGTTACTCGTACCGCAGAACAATCATGGGATCGACCTCAGCCGCGCGGCGCGCAGGTATGTAACCAGCCAAAGCGGCTACTGCAATCAGCACAATCGAGACAGTGGCAAATGTCAGCGGGTCCTGGAATCCAATTCCGTAAAGCAGGTGCGAAAAGCTTCTGAGAGTTCGGGTAAGTCCCAGTGCGCATATGGTCCCAATCGCGATGCCACTGAGCACCAATTTCAACTCTTGGCCAATAAACCCACGAAGAACTCTCGATTTATCCGCCCCGAGGGCCATGCGAACGCCGATTTCCTGCGCGCGCTGTGTAACAGAATAGGAAATCATGCCGTAGATTCCCACCGATGCCAGCAGCAACGCCAGCCCCGCAAACGCACCAAGGAGCACCATCAGGAAACGCTGCTCAGACATGGTGTTCGAAATAATCTGCTGCATCGTTTGCACGTTGTATATCGGCTGGTCATTGCTGTCTTGGTAGATCGTTGCCTTGATCGCAGGGATTAGCGTCGCAGCGTCGAGCGGCGTGCGAATGATTATGTTTGCGTCCGGATAATTGAAGGGCACCCACTGGTCCGGATCTTGATAAAGCGAATAGTACGCCTGATATTGATTGGCCGGACCGCTATCCTGCAAGTCTGCATATGTCACGTGATTTACGATGCCGACAATTGCGCATGGGCCAAACGACGCGAATCCGGCAGTGATGGTATGCCCGATAGGTTTTCCCTCGGGGAAAAACGCCCGAGCAAAATTGTTGTCGATAACTGCTACGCATGGCGAATTTGTATCATCGTGCTCGGTCAGAAAACGCCCTTGAAGCAGTTGCATTCCCATAGTGCGAAGATAATCTGGTCCGGTCAGAAACCAGCCCATTCGTGGCGCAGCCTGCAGCGATTCTGGTTTCTGGGAGTCGAGCCAAAATGGTAGGTATCCCCCCTGTCCGCTCAGCGGAACGGCGGTAGAGAAGTCTGCCGCCTCCACCCCAGGGATCTGACGAATTCGTTCGATCAACTGTTTGTAAGCGACGCGCGTGCCCGAAGGCGTTTTTATGAGCGAGTGGGAGACACCAACTTTGAGGGCCATGATGTTATTGCTATCAAAGCCCGGATTAATGGTCCACAAATGAAGAATTGTGCGAAACAGCAGGCCAGCGGCCACCAGCAGCACCAGCGTTAGCGCCACTTGTACAACTACGAAACCGCTCTGCGTCCGACGATGGACAATGGTCGAACCTCGCCCACCCTCCTTAAGTGATAGTTGTAGATCGGGGCTCGAATTTTTGAGAGCAGGCGCGAGGCCAAACAAAATTCCAACCATGAGCGAGACTATCAATGTGTAAAGCAGGACGGGAGCGTTTACTCTGACGGCCTCGCTGCGTGGCAAGATTCCAGGCATCGCCGGCAACACGGAACTAATTCCGAGGAAAGCAATCAAGCTCCCCAAGCCGGCACCGGTGAGCGAAAGAATGACGCTCTCTGTCAATAGTTGCCTCACCAGGCGCGAGCGAGTCGCCCCGAGCGCCGAACGAACGGCGAACTCTCTGCTGCGTCCCGCTGAACGGGCTAGCAGAAGATTGGCAATATTCACGCAGGCGATCAACAAAACCAGTCCAACTGCGCCTAAGAGCAAAGCGAGTGTCTGACCGGCATCGCCAACGATTACCTGCTTTAGAGGCTCAACATAAATTCCCAAGTCTCGATTGTCGTTTGGATACAGGCGATCGAGACGACTCTGGATAGTGCTCATCTCCGCCTGGCTTTGGGATAGGCTCACTCCCGGGTTCAGACGCGCGAGTGTCGAAATACCGTCATGCGTTCCTCGATTGTTCAGTATTAGCGGGGCTAGCTGGCCGAGCGGCGTATAAACGTCGGCCTCGTCATTGAGGCGAAATCCAGGGGGAGCGACCCCTACAATCGAATAATCTACGCCCTCCAGTGTTACGCTCTTGCCCAATACTGCGGGGCTAAGGGCGAACCGTTCCCTCCACAAATGATCGCTAATGACGACCACAGGCGCTCCACCTGGCTGATTTTCCTCGGGTGTGAATTCTCGCCCCAACCCCAGTTTCGTCCCGAGCGTACTGAAGAAACCCGAGGAGATTTGGCTGGCCTTAATGTGCGAAGGCGCGCCAGGAAATGTGAGGTCAATTTGTTGCTCCCTAAACGCCGCCATCTGTTGAAATGATCGAGCGCTTCGCTGCCAGTCTTGAAAGTTTGGATATGAATCCCAAACACGTGGAAAACGCGGATTGCTTTCCCAAACTACAACCAGACGGTCCGGCTCGCGATAGTTCAGTGGCGCGACTACCACGCCTTCCAGGACGCTGAAGATTGCCGTATTCGCACCAATCCCTAGGGCCAAAGTAATAACGGCGACTGTGGTGAACCCTGAGCTCTTGCGCAACTGCCGCAGCGCATAGCCGAAATCCTGACCCAACGCAGCTATCATTCGTCCTCACTCACCCAACCACACTTCGAGAGGGTGCTGTTTCGTTCGGGGGAATGCGGAACTGGACTAGTCCTTCGCCAGTAATGCGTTCGTTCCCATTCGAAAAAGAAATAGCATCTGGTTTTCCAGTCTTTTGCTGAGGCAATCGTCATACTTTTGTTGGAATTAGGAGTTCGGTCAGGTATCTCATTTGTCCGATAATGGCTAACGCCGTCCAAAACCGGACAGCTATTTTTGCCGGAGAGAATCAACGTCTCTCACTGGCGAAAGTGGTTGCTGCCAAACCGGAAACCAAGGCTTCCGCAAAAGCGAACCTCTTAGTGAATAGGAGCAAGCCAATACTAGAGATAAGCTACGAAAATCATGAGTACTAGAATTTCTCGCGTGCAAGGTGGATCACCCGTGGCGAATCGATGTAAAACACGCCCGCGCCTTTTGCTCCAGCCACGATGCCGTCCTGTGTGACCTGATCATCATTTGCCTTAAATGTTCCTGGTACCGTGACCGCAGTCTTCCCGTTCTGCTGAAAACTCACTTGTACCGCAGGGTCGGTCTCTTGCCACTCCACTTTGTAGTTGCCAGGTTTCAGTGTTGTACCGCCGATTTGCACGACGTCAAAAAGCCTCGACCGAGGGTGTGTTGTTCCATGCGGCGTGGGCACTTCTGCCAAACCCGAGCAGGCAAGTCAGACTAAATGCTGTGGAAAACGATGTTTTCATGATTTGTCCTTATTAAAAATGTTCTCAATATCACTATTGGATAACAGTGCCCGCGTGGTTTTATTCCCGAGGTGTTTCTTGAACCATTGGAAGTCTGGAATGGACAGTTCGTGGCGCGTAAGATTTATTTTGCATTGTGGGCCCTCCACAGTCGGTGAGGCAAAAGGTACGTGAAGCCCGCAAACCTTTGCCAGTGCGTCGAGGAAGAGGTGAGGCCATAATCGAACCCGGCATCCAGTACAAAATTTTTCCTGACCGGATATGAGACGGCAAACAAATTCCCGACGGCATTTCTGCTAGTGAGGGGCTGCGTGAAGTGCCAGAGTTCGCCCGCGACTGTCAGCCATCCAAGTGGGTGTGAAATCGAGAGGGTCTGGCCGAATTGTCCTCGGCGTACTATGCCTTTGGTCTGCTCGGAAAAAATGCCGTTGATGTCGAAGTGGAAACCTGCGAGGTCGTCACTCACCAGGATCAGCGCACTATTACTGAACGTGCCGATGTCGAGTTCCGGCGCGGGACTCGCGTATAGACGGCGAATGTAGCTGAGGCTTACGGTAGGTTTGCGCCCCTCCCCCGGCAATACGACTGCCTGAAATCCGGCAAAGACCTCGCCTGGGCGACCGCCTGAGAGAGCATCGCCGGTAGCTCCACTTGCTTGAACAAGTGGCTCCGACAAGGCCAGCAACTGAAGGCGGGGTGCAACAGTGAGCTTCGTGACTTGGTTAATGCCAAATAGCGTTTTGAACTCAGGTGAGGTCTCGGCATAGAGTCCGCCGTTCTCAAATTGCAAGTAGCCCACCGGCGTCAATGTTGCAGGAGTTGAGACCGTGGGACGTCCGGGATTCGCCTCCGGTCTTTCCTCGGTAGACGACTGCGCACAAGTCCGCGCGACAAATAAAATTGCAGCCGCCCCCACAAACGCGCAGCGAAGTAGTCTGGTCAAAATAGGCTCCAGAAAGAAGTGGAATCGCACCGAAGCGTTTCTTTTGCTGTTCCGTTCTGGGCTACGCGCGTGAAGTCAGGAATGGCCGCGAATAAAAAGGCGGCGATAGCGGTCGTGCTGCAAAATGAAAGGAGTCTTTACGACGGCCACTCTGGGAGATCGTACCTGCGCAGCCGGAAGCAACTGAAAGCTGCAACAGGAACAGATTCGTTGCAGTCATCGTCGCTGCATGGAAATGGAAAGCTGCTTCTGTTTCCATGCCATTTAGAATTCCGAGTCTCATTTCACTACAACCTGGCCGGTCATTTTCGGATGGACCGAGCAGAAGTAGGAATACGTTCCCGCCTTGGTAAACGTGTAAGAGAACCTTTCGTCCGTATCCATCACCTTGGACTTGAACAAGCCGTCTGTGCTCACAGCCGTATGAGGAATGTCATCACTGTTTGTCCAGGTAACCGTTGTTCCAACGGGTACCGTGATCGCCTCCGGCCCAAAAACGAAATTATCGATTTTCACCGCCACGTTTGCCGCGGAGGAGTGGTCACTTACTGCGGCGCGCGATGATCCCGCGAATAGCAGTAGCATCGCAATCATTACCGGCATTACCACACCCGCAATCCATACATTCTTCGTTGCCATTTGTCTGTTTCCTTATATTTGATTTTCTTGTTTGAACCCTGAGGTGTGTCGTTTTCAGGCTGCGGTCTTAGCCTTAGGCTGTGGCTATCCAACCAGCACCCTGTTCACATTGAATTCCTTTGCTCGAAACCATGTTGCCACGCGCTAGAGATAACCAAAGTGTTGATCTTTTATTCCATACGATCTAGGGAGTGCGATTCCTCAGCTACGTTGCAGTTGCTCGGGAATTCTCATATTAGGTTTCTTGCCAGTTGGAGGCAGTCGAGGCCGATCAGAATTCCTTCCGAGGCAGGCTTTGCAGAGCGGAAGATGGCGTTCTCGATGCACCCTGGGTGCCAGCGTCAGAGCCGGCGATTCCCTCGCGAGTATGTCGGTTTCGTAGCGAATAGTCGCTCCGAGAGTACTCCGTTTTGAAAAAATCGCAGCCATATGTGGGAATATCGGGAATATTTTCTTCGCTCCTGCGTTCTTAGTAACAGTAGAAGAACGTGGAGGCAGGCCCCCCATGCTAGACAACTGGGATGAGCGCGATGAGGTGGTGGTGGCAGGGTCGATTTGCCCGGTTCCTGACTGCGGGGCATTGGTGATTTCCTACGGGCCACTAGACCGCACGGGCAACAATGCCAGATCGTGGTGTGAGTTCACGTGTCAGCGCTGCGGAATCGACTTTACCGTTCCTGAAGATGAACTGATTTTTCAGTCAGTGCCGAAGGAATGGCTATTGGCGAGAGTGCAAACCGCATAGCCCGGCAATGGATGCGTCAACAGAAGAACAGTCGACCAAGATGACCTAACATCGGGGCTTCGCCCCGGGGTGACCCTGTCACCTCTTTCACAGACACCAGGCCAAAGATATCTGCAGAGCTAACTAATCAGCTATCAAAACGAATGCACGCCCGCGGCTTGGTTGCCGCCTTGCACCTCGCGAAGCAGGAAACAATCTTGGATAAGACCTATGCTCTCCATTACCTTTCTCCGAGGCTTCTACACCGCCGCGCCCACGTTAAAAGTCCCGACGAAGCTTCCAAACGAGGAATCGCAGGCCAGCCCTGCTACGTTGCGATCTCAAGGCTTTACGCAGTTTCGCATCGTTTCAGTCTGACGCCAATTTCCGAACGTGGATGTTTCGAATGAATCCTAGCCATGCTGGTTCTAGAAGCCGGCTGCATGATGGGCCCGAAGTACAAACGGCCTGCGGTGAATATTCCTTAGGAATACCGTACGCCGGAACCGCAACTAGCCACCCAAGCCTCGTCGCTTGGCAACGAGCAATGGTGGCAGCTTTATCAGGATCCGGTGTTCACGCAGCTGATTCACACCGCCATTGTGCAAAATTATGATGTGCGCATCGCCGCCGCTCGAGTGCTCGAAGCTCAGGCGCAAGTCGGGATCACACGCTCCAACCAATTTCCGTCCGCAAGTGTTGGCGCGGACATTTACAGTCAGCAAAACCCGAAGGTTTCGAACGTCTTTCCCGCTTACCAGGTCAACGCGGGCGACCTGAATCT
>Ga0210409_10002273_pt1 | contig 23072 bp, 28 predicted proteins | sample IncBWH17MmetaG_FD_161649 | JGI IMG/M metagenome (GOLD analysis project Ga0210409, IMG submission 161649) | Forest soil microbial communities from Barre Woods Harvard Forest LTER site, Petersham, Massachusetts, United States - Inc-BW-H-17-M | ecosystem: Environmental > Terrestrial > Soil >...
GGATGACCACAGGAACAGTTTATCACGATCATTCACGTTGCCGGCTTTTGCGAGCAGTTTCGCCAGCGAACATCATCAGAGCGGGATGTTGGCGTGCTTTTTCTTGGGGTTGGTGTCGTGCTTGTTTTCCAAGGCGCGCAGGGAAGTAATGATTCGAATGCGGGTCTCCGCCGGTTCGATTACCGCGTCCACATAGCCGCGCTCGGCCGCCACGAATGGATTCGCGAAGCGCTCGCGAAACTCCGCGATTTTTTCCTGCCGCAAAGCTTGGCGGCCGCTCTCGGGCGCGCTGCTCAGTTCGCGTTTATAAACAATATCCACCGCGCCTTCTGGGCCCATCACTGCAATCTCCGCCGTAGGCCACGCGAAATTCGCGTCGGTGCGAATATGCTTGGAAGCCATGACGCAATACGCTCCGCCATAAGCCTTTCGCGTAATCACGGTAATTTTCGGCACGGTCGCTTCGGCAAACGCAAACAGCAGCTTCGCTCCATGCTTGATGATTCCCCCGTACTCCTGCTGCGTGCCGGGCAAAAACCCAGGCACATCTTCAAATGCAATCAGCGGGATATTAAACGCATCGCAGAATCGCACAAAGCGGGCACCCTTCACGGATGCATTGATATCCAGCGTCCCGGCCAGAAACGCAGGCTGATTCGCCACAATGCCCACCGGCCGTCCATCAAACCGCGCGAACCCCACCACCAGGTTCTTCGCGAAGTGTTCATGCACTTCAAAAAAATAACCCTCATCCACCACGGCGTGAATCACGTCCTTGATGTCGTACGGTTTGAACGGATCCTCCGGCACGATGGAGTTCAGTGATTCCACCCGCCGGTCCACCGGGTCGTTCGAGGCGCGCCGCGGGGGATCCTCGAGATTATTCGAGGGCAAGAAACCGATCAGCTCGCGCAGCATGGCGCAGCAATCCGCATCGTCGCGCGAAATGAAATGCGCCACGCCGCTGATGGCGTTGTGGGTCATGGCCCCGCCCAATTCCTGCTTGGTCACCTCTTCGTGCGTCACGGTCTTGATTACGTCCGGCCCGGTCACGAACATGTACGACGTATCCCGCGTCATGAAAATAAAGTCCGTAATCGCCGGCGAATACACCGCGCCACCGGCGCAGGGGCCGAGGATAGCGCTCAATTGTGGAATAACGCCGCTGGCCAGTGTATTGCGCAGGAAAATATCCGCGTAGCCCGCCAGAGAAGCCACTCCCTCCTGAATTCGCGCGCCACCGGAATCGTTCAGCCCAATCATCGGCGCGCCATTGCGCACGGCCAGGTCCATGATCTTGCAAATTTTGCGCGCATTGGCTTCCGACAGCGATCCGCCGAACACCGTAAAATCCTGCGCAAACACATACACCAGCCGCCCATCGATCTTCCCGAAGCCAGTTACAAATCCATCGCCAACCGGCCGCGTCTCTTGCATCCCAAATTCCACGCAACTGTGGCGAACAAATTTGTCCAGCTCTTCAAACGTTCCTTCATCCAGCAGCAGATCGATGCGCTCGCGCGCGGAAAGCTTGCCGGCTTTGTGTTCACGTTCACGCCGCTCGCGCCCTCCGCCTTCCTCTGCCTCCGCGGAGTAGCGACGAAGCTGCTCGATGCGCTCGGCGTTTACCGGACGTTGCACTTTCCCGGGATTCTTTTCAGCCAACTGGTCCTCCATCCGATGGTGAGCCTTTTGGAGCAAAAATGATAACTGCAAGGTGTGTCGCCAACCATACGGTTCCCAGCAGCAAGACTACCCCGAGCAGAAGTTCCGCCGCTATTGCGCCCATACGGGGCAGCGGCGATTCAATCGAAGTCACATATTCGGTGGCCTGCACCAGAATCAACATGGCGCTCAGCGTCATGGCCACGATCATCAGCGTCGTAAGAATCGACAGAAAAACGCGTCTCATAGTTGAAAAGGAAAAATGCCCGATTTGTGACCCTGGCAACGAGCCGCGCGAGGCAGTGGGGAGTTTACCGCAACCCGGACCAGTCGTCAGCGACCAGGATGGAATCGCTCGGGTTGGAGGGGTCGTACTTCACGCTGGCTTGCTGGCCACTGACCAGACGCTCGAATTTCACCTGGCTTTCCAGGCCGGTCACGTCTTGCGCGGTGTGATAGGTCACTCCGGAAATGGAATAGCTGTAGGAGACCAGATGGCGCGGACTTTTTTCCACTAAGGGCTGCGCCTTCGCGCCGAAAAGCCCTCTGCGAGTTTCCACTTCAGGCGCTGGGTGCTCCGCAAGTTCCACCACCTGGCCTTCCGCGATTCGCCCGATGTGATTCAGATGCAGGCGGCGTTTGCGTTCCAACGCTTCCGGGTCTACCGCCGGGCGTATGAACGCATACGCAATCAGAGCGAGTCCAGCGATCGCTCCGCCGCAAACGGCGAGCAACAATTTCCAATCGGCGAGCAGCTCTTTCAACGCTCTACCCCTCTTCTTCGGAGAATTCAGTGGGCACTCGGAACAGGCTGGCCGCTGGGCTGCTGCAACATGCCACGCCAGGTAAGCAGGCCGGCACACCGGCTGCCCGGTTCCCCCAAGGCCTCTATTTTACCGAAACCTTCGAGGGGCAGCGAAGTCAGTTGGCAGGAGCATGCACCGGGTTGCGCAACACGCCAACTCCGGCCACGGAGACCTCTACCACGTCCTCCGCGACCAGCGGACCGACTCCCGCGGGTGTGCCGGTGGGGATCAAGTCGCCAGGCAGGAGCGTCATCACTCGGGAAATATAGCGCACCAGAAACTCCACCGGATAGGCCATCAGCGCAGTGCTGCCGGATTGCCGCGTCTTGCCGTTCACCTTTGCTTCCACCAACACGTCATGGGGATCGATTTGCGTTTCGATATGCGGCCCGACCGGGCAAAACGTATCGAATCCCTTGGCGCGGGTGAATTGCACATCGCTCTTCTGCAAATCTCGCGCGGTAACATCATTCACGCAGGTGTAGCCGAGAACGTAGGCCAGCGGGTCGTCCGTATCGCTCAGGTGCGAACAGCGCTTTCCAATCACAACTGCCAGCTCGCCCTCGTGTTCCACACGCTTTGAATACGTAGTGAGTACGATGGGCTCCTCGGGTCCGATCACCGACGACGGCGGCTTCAGGAAAATCAATGGCTCTTTCGGTAGCTCGCCTCCCATTTCTTTCGCATGGGCCGCATAGTTTCGCCCGACGCAAACGATCTTGCTGGGCGCAACCGGCGCCAGCAGACGCACGTCCTGGAGATCCCAGCGCGTTTCCATCTCGGCCCAATGGCCCCATGGCATTCCGACAATCTGCCGTATGCCTTTTTCGTCGAGGATTCCGTAGGAAGGAACCGCAGGGATTTTTTCTTCGGATTTCAGAGGAAGGAATCTGCAGAATTTCATGCGAAGGGTTGCCGCCTGATGATTGGGATGTGAGAGGCCAGCTGCGCTCTTCTCTCCGCACAATAGTAACAATCCTGCGCAAGCTGGCAAGAACAACGTGGGCAAACCCAAGCTGAGCCGAGCTTATTGATTTGTTTGTGGAATCTCCACGGCTACCGGCGCACTGTCCGTGCTTTCATTCCCGGCGCGGTCCACAGCCGTCACCGTGTACCAATAGTGCTGGCCCGCACGCACACTTGCGTCCCGATAAGTGGGCGTGGGCAAGAGCTCCGGCGTGAGCAATTGACCGCGGGCCCCTTCTGTTTCACCGCGATAGACGCGGTAACCCGCCAAGTCCGCTTCCACATTGATGGACCACGAAAGTTCAACGGCGAACGATCCGGCTGCTTGACCGGGGATCGCTGTAGCCGCGAGGCCTTGTGGCGCCTCCGGCGGAAACGTGTCCTTGGGGGTCACTATGGCCGCGACGGAATCGCTCGATTCGATCGGCGAGCCTTGCGCGACGATCAGGCTGCGCACAACGTATGCGTAGGTCTTGCCGTAGTCGAAGCCGCTGTCCAGATATTCGGGTGACGTTACAGTGGCAATCTGCACCAGGGGCGACTTCCACGTCACCTGCGTCGGATTTTTCGCAGTGGCCGCAGCTGCCGCCGGGTCGGGTTCTCCGCGATATACGTGATACTCGGTGACCGTAGCAGGTTCTTCGGCGCCCAGTGTGTTCTTCGGCGCGGACCATTTCAGCGAGATGCCCTTGGCGGTTACTTCTGCTGTCAGAGAATCAATTGCCGCGGGCACGGCATAAAACACGACACGTGCGTCGTTGGATGGATCGGAGGTCTTCTTGGAGCTCACGCGGGTGCGGACTTCGTACACCAGCGTTTGCCCCGAACGCTTGCGCGCGTCGTCCGGCGCAACCGGGTCCGTGAACAGCACTTTCCCTTGCTGGATATAATTTGCGACCAGCGATCCGGGCACGGTGTCCACCACACGGAAGGATTTTTGGTCCACGGTGCCGTCGGGCTTCAAGGCGCCGCGCAACACTTCGAACGTGGGGACATCCGGCAATTTTTCTCCAAGAGTGCCGCGGCCCGGTATGGTGAAGGTCAAGACCACTGCATCGCCGGTCTGGCGGGCGATCAGATCCGCCACCGCAACGGGCGTCGGTGGAATGGGTGGTTGCGGTTCGCCGGGCGCGCCGCAGCCAATCGTCGTGGCAAAGATAATGACAAATAGAATTGTTGAGGCGGCAAGCTGGCGACTCCCACAAAGCGTCCGGCGGATTGTGCGCGGGGTTCCCGGGCGTCGCGTGTGCATGATTGTTAGGGCTTACAGAATATAACGGCTGAGGTCCTGATTCTTCACGATGTCCGCCAGTTGCTTGGTTACGTACGCGGCGTCGATCTTCACGACCTTTTTCTTCAGGTCCGGCGCTTCAAAGGAAAGTTCGTCCAGAACTTTTTCGAGAATGGTGTGCAAGCGGCGTGCACCGATATTTTCCGTTTGCTCATTTACGCTGGTCGCAAAACGCGCAATCGCTTGAATGGCGTCCTCGGTGAACTGTAGTTTCACGCCTTCGGTTTCCAGCAGCGCGATGTATTGCTTCACCAGCGCATTCTTCGGCTCGGTGAGGATGCGCACGAAGTCTTCTTCCTTCAGCGATTGCATCTCCACGCGAATCGGCAGGCGGCCCTGCAATTCGGGAATCAGATCGGAAGGTTTGGTTACGTGAAACGCTCCGGCGGCGATAAACAAAATGTGATCCGTGCGGATCATTCCGTAGCGCGTGTTCACCGTGGTGCCTTCAATGATCGGCAGAATGTCGCGCTGCACTCCCTCGCGGGAAACATCGGGCCCGTGCCCGCCCTCGCGGCCGGCAACCTTGTCGATTTCGTCGACGAAAATAATGCCCATCTGCTCGGCGCGTTCCACCGCGGTGCGGGTCACCTGGTCCATGTCCAGCAGCTTGTTTTCTTCTTCCTGGATCAGATATTCGAAGGCATCGGCAACGCTCATCTTGCGCTTTTTCTTTTGCTGCCCGAAAAAGCCGCTGAGCATGTCCTTCAGGTTGACGTCCATCTCCTCCATGCCCTGGTTGGAGATGATCTCGAAGGAAGGCATGGCGCGTTCGCGGACTTCCAGGTCCACCATGCGCTGGTCCAGCTTGCCTTCGCGTAACTGAGCACGCAGCTTTTCGCGGGTGCGCTGGGTTTGCTCCCGTTGCGCAGCCAGGTCGCTCTCCGGTGTGCCAGCGGCGGCAGGAGGAAGCGGCGGCAAAAGCAAATCCAGCACGCGCTCTTCCGCGGATTGCTCCGCGCGGTCCGCTACTTCGTCCAGCTTTTCCTCGCGCACCATGTCGATGGAGGTTTCCACCAGGTCGCGGACCATGGACTCGACATCGCGGCCCACGTAGCCCACTTCGGTGTACTTTGAAGCTTCCACTTTCACGAACGGGCAGCCTGCCAGGCGCGCCAGCCTGCGCGCAATCTCCGTTTTGCCCACGCCCGTGGGTCCAATCATCAGAATATTCTTGGGAAGGATGTCTTCGGCAATTTCCGGTGGAAGCTTTTGCCGGCGCACGCGGTTTCGCAGCGCCACCGCCACGGCGCGTTTCGCGGCCGTCTGTCCCACGATGTACTTGTCCAGCTCCACCACGATTTCCCGTGGCGTCATGTCGTCCAGTGCCGGCAGCAGGTGTTCGTCTTCCGGTTGCACCGCGCCGTTTCCGCCGGGAAACAGAGTCACTTCTTTTTCGGACTTTATGGCCATGTACGTTCGATTCCTGACTTTTGCCACGGGATGCAATCCGCGTGGCACCCCTAAATCTCTTCTACTGTAAAGTTCGCGTTGGTATAGATGCAAATCTCGCTGGCGATGCGCATGGCTTCCATGGCTACTTCTTTGGTGCTCAGCTTGGAGTGCTTCATCATGGCTCGCGCGGCGGCCAGGGCGTACGTTCCGCCGGAGCCGATGGCGCACAGCCCGTCGTCGGGTTCGATCACGTCGCCGTTGCCGGAAAGCACGAACGTTGCTTTGGTATCAGCCACGATCAGCAGCGCTTCCAGGTGCCGCAGCGCGCGGTCTTTGCGCCATTCCTTGGCCAGTTCCACGGAAGCTTTCTGTAAATTCCCGGAATGTTCTTGCAGCTTTCCTTCGAAGCGTTCGAACAGCGAAATAGCGTCTGCGGTGGACCCCGCAAATCCTGCAATCACTTTATCGTTGTACAGGCGCCGGGTCTTGCGCGCCGTGTGCTTCATCACGTGGTCGCCCATGGTCACTTGGCCATCGGCCACCAGCACCGCTTTGTTGTCCTTGCGCACGCACAGGACGGTCGTCCCATGCATCTGCGCACTCCGCGTCGTCATTCCCATCCAACAAGTATACCGCGACGCACGCGCGCGGTCATTTTCGACGGGCGCTTATCGCCGCCTTCCGAGGCGGTGCCGTTCTTTACATCCGGCACGATGAGAACGGGATCAGTCTCGAACCTCAAGGTGGGGAATTAATTGGCGAGCGCAATCTCGTGGAAGGAAAGCACTTTGTAAGTCAGCGGTCCTGCGGCTCCGCCGATAGGTGGATTGGTGCCATTGCATCCCCCAAGAATCACGCAACTGTTGTATTTGATACCAGTCCCCGGACTACTGCCATAACTCGGCTGGCCTTCAAAGGTAGGGATTCCCAGGGTGGTACTGTTCAACAGAATGCCTGAACCATCACGCGTTTTGGCGACCAGGACCGCGCCCTGAATCCCTCCGGTGCCGTTTTTGCTGGAGTAAAAGACTCCCTGCCCTATCACGAGAACGAGTCCGTTCCAACTTGCATCCGGGTCATAATTCAAGACTCCGGTCACAAGCAGAAGACCGTAGCCCGTATTGTGCCAGCCGGTCAAGGAGAGGTCGCCGTTGACGACGATGGTCATCGGATTTGTTGCAGACATCGTTGGTGCGCTATTGGAAATGTCCGATCCATTTGCGGACGTCTTGTTAATTACCACATCGGCGGTGCTTGTGATGTCCTGTGCCAACGCATCCAAAGTCTTCGGGGTTTGCCATGTCTGCTGCAATGATACTGGGGGGTTATTCAGGTAGAGGAAGCTCCCGGGAGACGGCTTGTTGACAGGAACAATCGGAGATCCGGGGTAGTTCGGATTCGGCGTGGCCTGAGCAGTAATTGTAGCTAGATCTGCCGTGTTTGTGTAGCCAATCGAAGCAACTCCAGCTGTTGCATTGGAGGCATCCTGGCCATCCACTTTATAGTTCGGCGCTCCTGGCGCCGAAAACTGTACGCCACTTCCGTCAAGCGTCAGTGCGGCCGGGAACGGGTAACCATTGTTTGGCGCTCCCGGAACAACAATTAGCGGAACGACAACATACTGGAGCATCCGGCGAGCACCGTTCGGAAGAACCGCAAGTGAAGTTATCTCCAAGGCTTGTACTGCTGGCGCCGGTATCGGTACGAGGGAGGCGATCAGTCCGGGAGCAGGTCTATTCGAGGAGTCCACATGCGCGGGATCGTAGTACAGTACTGCCGTATGATCCTTGTTGCCATCTCCATCCACGTCCATTTGCAAGGACCATTCTGTTGCCGGAGTGATTCTCACCCATTTGTACGACGGCCCGGGCAGTCCCGCGGCCCCGGATACGGACGGGATCTGGTTCACGGTTGTACCCGCCAGCGGCCAGCCGAATTCTGGCTGATACTCGGAGTCCGGATAGTCCGCGGGATTCGCGCTCAGGGGATTGACGGTCTCGCCCGCCGCCGGATTTATAATGTAAAAGACCTGAGTGAGCCCCCAGGTCGGTAGACCATTTGGGCTTAGCAATGTCGGAAAGCTATTCGGCTTATTGTTGTTGAGGTAGTCCGGATTTTTCCAAAGCAGCCTGCCTCGGGCTTCTTCCAGTCCGGCAGCGGCGGCAAAATATGCACCGGCTGAGGTACGGTAGTTGCCGCCCAACGCCGCATCCGTGCCCGAAGTGACCACCAACGCGATGGCGATCACGCTGATCAGCAGCAACGCGAATATCGCGATGAGCAAAGCTGCTCCGGATTCTGCTTTGCGACCCCAGGTTTGTTTGTTCTGGACCATCTCTTGCGTTCGTCTCTTTTCTTCTCAGTTGCTTGGATTCGATCTATGGCCACGCCCGCTGAGTTCCATCAGCTTCAATTGTTTCGTCTGCATGTCCGGCGTTTGAGTCATTACGATCAACGTCACATCCACGTCGCTAACCAATGTCGGCATGTTGTAAGCGTTCGGCGCCAAATTGCAGGGTTGCGAACCGGCTGGCGTGGCGCAGCTGTACCGAAAAACCGGTTGCGGTGCCCCACCCGGAAATAGCGCGGGATACTCGGAAGTAATCTGCGTCAGCAGCGTCCCCGGTGGGTTATTCATCACATTGCTTACCAGCGGCACCATCACTCCCGCGGCGGAAGTCGCAGTGACCGGATCTCCGCCTGCGCTTTTCGGCACTACCCCGCGATACAGCGTGGTTTCGTTCGCTGGCAACCTGTAACGAATCCAACTAACTCCACTTCCGTCTCCAATATCGGTTTCCAGAATTACGTCATAATCACCCGGCGTGGTACAGGTGCTTCCGACCTGGCAGTTTGGGTTCGAGGGATAGCCCGGTTGCCAAGCCACCGGCCCGAGCGCGTAGCTTGCCGCACTCGGCGCCTTCGAAAACATATTCTGCGACGGGTATCCAGATATATTAATGTCCCTTACGATCTGATCGATTCCCAAGCGCGCTTCCTGAAATGCGCCGGACATTTGCGATTCGCTGCTGTACTTCTGCTGCGACAACTGCAGCAATCCAAACATGGCGGCGCAGATGATCAGGAAAATGGTCATCGACGCCATCAATTCCAACAGCGTAAAGCCGCGCCGGTTTCTTGTTTTCTGTGTCATCGCTATTTTTCGACCATAGTATCCAATGTGACTGGATAGGAAGGCGTGCGCATTCCGCGACGAAACACTCCAAGGATAATTCGTCGCGACACAGCTATCTGTGCGGTATTCACAGTTGTGATTACCGCCCAACGGAAATCATTCTGCGCTCCCAGAGGATCATTAGGGTCGGTATAAGTGAAGTTGTAGCCGGTCACAGGCGCCGCGGAAAAATCAATCACCGGCGAACCTTGAAACAACACCACCGGGCTTCCAACTACCAGGTTGGGCTGCGTCGGATCGCCAAGCAAGCAGGTGTCTCCCAGCGGGCAGAGCACTCCCAACGGATCGGTGAAGCTCGGCGCCCCGGATAGCGGTACCTCGCGCATGGCTTCCAATTCGCGTTGTGCCATGACCAGCGCGGTCGCGTCATTGCGGTTATTCGAATTCATCAGCAGCGATGACGGAACCAGTTGCGCCACCGCCACCAGCCCCACCAGCACAATCACTGTGGCGAACATCATTTCGATCAGGGTGAAGCCGCTGTCTGCCAAAATCGTTTTGTTAGACCCACGCTTGCGATTCATTTTACGTAACCGTCTTACTTGTGATTCTTCGTCGACTCTCTATCGAATCTGTGCCCAATTTCCGGTCGCATCGCTGGTCCAAATCTGTATCGCGCCAGAGGGCATCAAAATCACCGCACGAAATCCCGCTTCCGGAGCCAAGGTACTAGCCAGGAAAAACGTATCTACTTTCGTGGGCGGTACCAGCGCTCCCCGGGCATCGAATGTAATGGTGGCGTTCGTTGGCGATGGATTGTTGGTCGCCATGTTCACCTTCGACCCGGCAATCAATGCGGCTATGTTGGGAGCGGCACCCTGCGCCACCAAATTCCCGGAAGGACCCAGAACGGTCTGCTTCTGCGACTGATCCAAAGTGTTGGTCGAAAAGGTCGCCACCCACACTATCGTGTTGTTCGGATCCGCTCCGGAAACCTGAAATACGCAATTCATGTTCATGTTCCGACGGATGGCGTCGTAGCGCGCCAGTCGAAGCATATCCGCCACTTGCGTGGCCGCGCTGCTGAGCTGATACGAGTGATACGCCCGCATGAACGACGGCAAGCCCACGGCCATCAAAATCATGGCTACCGCCAGCACCACTACGAGCTCGGTGAGACTGAACCCCGCTGGAATTTGTCGAGATTTGGGCGCCTTGCACATGCGGCTTTAGAGACACGGACCCTTCTTTCACGGCTGGGTCACGACACACAGAGGGGACTGAGTCCTATTACGCTAGCAGGATTACCTTCGGGCGGGAAGGGGTTGGCACTCAAGCCATCAGTTACATCGTGATACTATCCAATCGAAAAAACCGCTCCAGCGGCTATTTTTTCTTGCCGCCCAATTCGGAGAAACGCTTGTCCAGCGCAGCCTTGGTGAAAAAGTCCGGTGCCAGGCTGGGGTTGAGCTGGCAGCTGTCATAAAACACTTGCGCGGTGCGGCGCCCGTCGCGCTCGCGGGATATTTGCTTCGGCATGTTCACTCCATCCACGCTTTGAAAGTTGGTGTATACCGTCACTTCCTCGATCTTCACGCTGTTTTCCCGGTCATCGATCACCGCCACGCTTCGCACCGGCAGATGCGTGGAGCGATCCACCGCCACGCGCATCATTTGCTCGTCGGCGTCGGTAATTTCCACCCAATCCACGGGTTTCAGGTCCACAACGGCCATACCAGCAAAACGATAGGACGTACCTTGCTCGTGCATCCGCTGGCGCAACAGAGTACTAAGATTGCGTTTCAGCGCTCCTTGAAAATCGCTCACTACCGTCGCCGCTTCTTCCGACACTCCGCCGCGATCCAGGGTCCAACCTTCGTCGCCGAAGAAAAGGTCGATTATGTTGCCCTTCTTCCCCAAATCCGTGCGCTTCTTGTCAGGGAATTGCCAATACTCGCGGAAATCGATATAGCCGCTCATTTCCCCGTTGTGTCCGAATTGCGCCACTCGGCCGTTGCACTCGGAGCCTTTGGCGGCAAGAAACTTCTGGCCGCCCATGGCTTCGACCAATTGGTTCATGATTTGTTTCGCTTTTGCGGTGGACTGATCCGGCGTCAGCGTGTCCGGATTCTGCGCACGCAAACCGTGCGGGGCCCAGAGCGACAGCGCGAACGAAACAAAAATTGTGGCGATTCTCAACCGCACAAAACCGAGCCCCCGTTCACGTTCAATATTTCGCCTACCACGAAATTCGCCAGATCCGACGCCACGAACAGGATTGGCCCGGCAATCTCTTCGGCTGTCGCGGCGCGTCCCAGAGGAATCCCCGTCGACGCCATCTTTTGCCCCGCTTTCGAATCCAGCACCGGGTTGGACATATCCGTGGCCACCCAACCGGGCGCCACGCAATTCACCAGAATATTGTGCCGCGCCATTTCCGTGGCCAGCCCTTTGGTCAGACTGATAATTCCGCCCTTTGACGCGCCATAATGCGTGTGAAACGATTCGCCGCGCTGCCCCGCTGTCGAGCCCACGGTGACAATCTTCCCGGACTTCTGCTTGATCATGTGCGGCGCCGTGAAATGAATCACCGAGTAGATGCTTTTCAGGTTGATGCGAATCATGTCGTCCCACTGCTTCTCCGTCATCTTTTCGATGGGTAGATCTTCTTGGTTCCAGACGCCCGCGTTGGCCACCAGAATATCCAGGCGTCCCAATCGCGCCACCGCATGTTCCACAAGTTTCTTGTTGTCGAGATGTTTGCCGGCGTCTGCTTTGAACGCTTCCACCCGCGTGCCGTGCTTGCCAGCTTCCTGTTCCACCTGCTTGGCCGCGTCCTTGGAGGAGTTGTAACTGAACACCACGTCCGCGCCCGCTTGTGCGAAAAGTTTTACCGCTGCCGCTCCAATACCGCGCGAACCCCCAGTAATCAGTGCTGCCTTGCCTGCCAGTGAAATCATGTCTCCCCCAGATTCGATTCCGAAATTCGGTGCTGCGGTTGGATGGCCCTTACGATTTTCCTGCAGGGACTCGCCGTGCTTGCCGTGCCGCCGCGATGAAGTCCTCGAAAAGCCGTTCCGCAAGTGGATCGCCCGGCATCCGTTCGGGGTGCCATTGCACTCCCACTACCCAGTTCGAGTCGCCGGTCCATTCCACGCTTTCCACGACGCCGTCGCTCGCGTGCCCGGTTACGCGAAGCTGCCTGCCGGGGCGCTCCACCGATTGGTGATGCGAGCTGTTGACCACCGCCTCGGTCTTGCCTGCCAGAGTAGCTAGCCTGGTTCCTGCTTCAAATTTGGCCGGGTGACGCGGATCGTCGGGCGGCTCCGGGGTCACATCTTTCTTGCGATGCGCCACCGATGTGGCCGTTTCGCTGGGCACATCCTGGATCAGCGTGCCGCCCAGATAAACATTCAGGAGCTGGCAGCCGTAGCAGATCGCCAGAACTGGTTTTTTCTCTGAAAACGCATGGTCGAGAATGGCGCGGTCGGTGCGCTCCCGCGGCACGTCTGCCGGCTCGGATTTGCCGTGGTTCACCGCGCCGTACTCCACCGGGTCCACATCCGCAGGACTTCCGGGCAGCACAAAACCATCCAGGCTCGCCAGTTGACCCGCCAGCCCACCCTGCGCGTTCAGAGACAGCAGAACGGGCTCTCCACCGGCTCGCCGCACGGAATCCTCGTAATTCTGGATTTTGAGGCGATTTGCGGTGGCTTCTTCCTGGGACGTGCGCCAAGGAATGCCGATCTTGGGTCGGTTGGCGTTTTCGGGGGTCATGGAACAGTGCATCCTAGCATTCAGATGCAGGAGCGGCAACCAGAGCGCCACGAATTCCACAGGTTCCTGTTAGAGAGTGCAGCTCTGACGCTTCCGTGGTCCCTATGTAACTACTTTATTTTGTTTATGTTGCGTCCGCTTGGGTCACGGACGGAAGTCAAGCAGGCAGCGCCGCTCGTTCCATTTTGGCTTTTTCCAGGCAGAATTCCGGACGATGAAAGAATCCCGGCAATTCCTCCAGCCGTTGCTTCAATTTCTCCGCTCGGTCCGCCCGCACGGTTACGTGACCCACTTTTCGCCCAGGACGCGGCTCCTTGCCGTACAGATGCAAATGCGAGTTCACCACTTTCAGCACTTCTTCGGTTACGGGAAGCTCTCCGATCAGGTTGAGCATCGCCGAATGCCCGATAGTCGTGGTCGAGCCCAGCGGCAAACCCAGCACCGCGCGCAAATGGTTTTCAAATTGGCTGGTGACCGCGCCCTCAATCGTCCAATGGCCGGAATTGTGTACCCGTGGAGCCATTTCGTTTGCGAGCAACCGCCCGTTCATCTCAAAAAACTCGATGCACAACACTCCCACGTATTCCAGCGCTTCCAGTACCTTGCGCCCCGCGTCTTCCGCCACTTGTTGCAGCGCGCTGGAAAGATTTGGCGCGGGCGCCAACGACAGTCGGAGAATTCCCTGCCGATGGTGATTCTCGACCAGCGGATAAAACGCGATTTCTCCTCCGCGGTTCCGAACACCTAGAAGCGAAATTTCGCGCGCGAAGGGCACAAATTTTTCCAGAATCAATGGCGTGTCCGGCAATTCGTTGCGCGCTTTCTCAACGTCTTCGGGCGTGCGCAGCATCCACTGGCCTTTGCCGTCATACCCCAAGCGACAAGTTTTCACAACCGCCGGAAGGCCGAGCGTCTTGATTGCCGCATCCAATTCTGTCGCGCCGGAAAGCGTTACAAACTCCGTCGTTGCAATTCCCAATCTCTGGAATAGTTTTTTCTCGCGCCGCCGGTCTTGTGCTTCCTCCAGAGCCCTGGCGGGCGGATACACCGGCACTCGTTCGGCCAAAAATTCCGCCGCTTCCACCGGAACGTTTTCGAACTCGTAGGTCACTACTTCGAGTCCGTTGGCGAATTTGTCCAGCGCCGCTTTGTCCGAATATTCGGCCGTCACTCGCTGCGCGATTCGCCCTACCGGAGCTTCGGGTGAAGGATCGAGAAACCGGAACCGCAGCCCCAGCGGATAGCCCGCCAAGGCCAGCATGTAACCGAGTTGTCCTCCACCCAGAATGCCGATGGTCATACGCTCTTTTTCCATGTTGCCGCGCGCGAGGGGTCCGGGATTGCCAGCACCTTGGCCGTTTGCGCTTTGCGGAATTGCCGCAACGCTTCGCGAATTTTTGGGTATTTTGTGCCCAGGATGGCTGCAGCCAGCAGCGCGGCGTTCGTCGCGCCCGGCTTTCCGATGGCCAACGTCCCGACCGGTATTCCGCCCGGCATCTGCGAAACCGACAGCAGCGAATCCAGTCCCTTCAGCGCCTTCGATTCCACCGGCACGCCGAGCACTGGCAGAATCGTGTTCGCCGCGGTCATTCCCGGCAAGTGCGCTGCTCCGCCGGCTCCCGCGATAATCACTTCCAATCCAGCCTTCTCTGCCTCGGCCGAATAACGAAATAACAGGTCCGGCGTGCGATGCGCGGATACCACCCGCGTTTCGAACGGTACTCCCAATTGTTCCAGGATTTTCGCGGCGTGCTGCATCGTTTCCCAGTCGGAGGTGGAACCCATGATCACCCCGACGAGCGGTTTTCGCTTTTGCTTCTCAGATTTGGCTGGGCGGCTTTTCATAGCTGGGGACTTTCTGCGGCTAGCGTTGGACCTCATAAAAGAGAATGCCGGCCCGTCAGCCGGCTCGTTCTATTCCGTGACATTCTACGGCCTTTCGCAACGGATTACGAGAATTCGGCGGAGCCCAAGACCGGCAGGTTAAGAGCAAAGCATTTCACTTACGGCCAGTTTTGCGCAGCATGATAAATGCGAACGATATCAATGTTCTCGTTCCTTAACCGATAGATTGCAATATAAGGGAGGGAAGGAAAAAACCAATTCACGAGTACTTTCTATTCGCCCTTCACGGCCGCGGTTAGGGAAAGTCTGAAGCTGTGTAATCTCTTCATAGACTCGGTTATGTCTTTCGCGGCCTCAGGGTTGTTCTGTTGAATCCATCGCGCAATCCGCTCCAAGTCTTCAGCGGCTTCCGGCGACCATCGAATGCGCATCAGGGTCGAAACAGGTGCTCGATCCGGCCACCGACTTCTTCCTGCGTCACGTATTCGCCGCGATCGAGTGATCTTAATCCTAGCTTTGTTGCTTCGGTGAAACGCGCCTCGTGCTCCAGGTAGAAGTCAATCACCTCTTGAGCGAGCTTTCCCGCATCGCGCCCTTTGCTCGTGGCGAGCTTAGAGAGTTTTTCTTCCTGTTGGGGTGTGAGTTTCACTTCCATATTCGCGAGTTTAGACACGCGCGCGAAAACGCTGTCAATAGGCAGGGGCGGCCTTCCTCCGTTGCCGCACGCTGCGCCGCAATTCGCCGACCAGGTACAGCGAACCGGTCACAAAAATTACATCCTCAGGTCGCGCTTTCGCCAGCACGGCCTCCAACGCCTCTTCGGCTGAGGGAATCACTTGGTAGCTCGCCGCGTGGTGTCCTGCCATGTCTGCAAGCTGCGCAGTGCGAATGGACCTTGGATTCGCCGGTTCCGTGAACACCACATGAGCCGCCAGGGGAAACAGGATTCCGGTCACTTCGTCCACCGCTTTATCGCGCATCGCACCGAAAATCAGGAGCACCCTGCGCCCTCTTAGATTAGTTTCGATGTAGTTCGCCAATTCTCGCGCTGCTCCCGGATTGTGAGCCCCATCCAGATACACATCGGGATTTGTTTGCACACGCTCAATGCGTCCCGGCCAAATAGCCGACGCGATTCCGCGTTCGATGCTCTCTTTCGAAATTTTGTAGTTTCGTGATTGCAGATAACGCGCGACTGCCAGCGCATTCAATGCATTTTGCAATTGGAAACGTCCGCGCAGTTGTGGCGCAATCGAAAAACGCTCGCCTGTCGCAACTTCCAGCGCGACGGCTCGAACGCAGCCATCCTGAATGCTTTCGCTCTTGACCCGAAATGCTTCAGCCGTCTCCGTAACCGGGCAATGTAGTTCCGCGGCCTTCGCTAACAGAACCTCGCGCGCTTCCGGCAGTTGGGGGGCGAACACCGCCGCCACATGCTGCTTCAATATCCCGGCTTTTTCCCCGGCAATCTCTTTCAACGAATGTCCCAGGAAATTCTCGTGATCGAAATCGATTCGCGTGATCACCGAAACGATTGGCGTAACAATGTTCGTGGCATCCAACCTTCCACCCAGACCCACTTCCACCACTCCAAACTCTACACGCTTCCGCGCAAATGCTTCGAACGCAACGGCCGTCACCATCTCAAAATACGTCGGGTGCGCCCGCAACTTGCCGTCGGCCAGCAGCGCTTCCACCACTTCGTGCACCCGCGTGAAGATTTGCGCAAAATCTTCGTCGCTGATTTCTTCACCGTTAATGCGGATGCGTTCGTTGATTCTTTCCAGATGTGGCGAGGTATTCAGGCCGGTGGAAAATCCCGCGTCGCGAAGAATCGCTTCCACAAACGCCGCCGTGGAGCCTTTTCCATTTGTTCCGGCGATATGAACGGTGGGAAACGCACGCTCCGGCCGTCCCAGCCGCTCCGTCAACGCGGAAATATTTTCGAGGTCGAATTTAGCCGCGGCAGCCTGCGTCGGCGCTGCCAGTTCGCGTCCCAGGGATAGCAGGTACCGCACCGCGCTCTGGTAATCCATCTCAGTTCATCAGCAGGTCGAGCGCGTTGCTTAGAAAACCCTTCATGTCCTTGCGGTGCACCACCGCATCCAGGAAGCCGTGCTCAAGCAAAAATTCCGAGCGCTGGAAACCTTCCGGCAATTTTTGACGAATCGTCTGTTCGATCACGCGCGGACCCGCAAAACCGATCAGCGCTCCTGGCTCGGCAATATTCAAATCGCCCAGCATGGCAAAACTCGCGGTTACGCCGCCCGTAGTGGGATCCGTAAGCACTGAAAGGTAAGGAAGCTTCTCGTCGTCCATTCGCGCCAGCGCCGCGGAAACCTTTGCGAGCTGCATCAGGCTGATGGTGCCTTCCATCATGCGCGCGCCGCCGGAGCAGGACACCACGATGAGCGGTTGCCGCGTCTCCATGGAAAGCTCAATCGCGCGCGTCACTTTCTCGCCCACCACTGCGCCCATCGATCCACCGATAAAATTGAACTCCATCGCGCAACACACGACCGGCCGGCCGTTCAACTGACCCTCGGCGGTAATCACCGCGTCGTTCATGCCCAGCTTTTTCTGCGCGTCCTTGATGCGCTTTTTGTACGGCTTGGTGTCCACGAAATCCAGCGGGTCCGTCGAAACCATGCGCGCGTCGTGCTCCGTGTAGTTTCCGTCCAGCAGCAATTCCAGCCGTTGCTTGGCGCTCATCTTGAAATGGAATTGGCATTTCGGGCAAACCAGCAGGTTCTCTTCCAGGTCCTTGCGGAACACAATCGCGCCGCAGGACTCGCACTTGGCCCACAGTCCTTCGGTGCGCACTCGCCGCTCTTCCGGCGGCGTTCGCTGCTCGATCGATTTTTTCTCTCGTTTAAACCACGCCATAGGTTCAGTTCTACGTTCTTAGTTTTAAGTTCTTAGTCAACCGAGCCGCTGCATCATCTGAGAAATGTTCGACGAATTCTTGTCTTACCTGAAACTTAAAACCAAAGGCTAATAACTTCAGTAATCGATGCCTCTCTGCGCCAGTATACCCTTCGTATACGGGTGTTTCACTTCTTTCATCTCCGTAACCAGGTCGGCCTGTTCCACAAGTAATGGGTGTGCATTCCGCCCGGTGCAGATCACGTGTACCTGCTCCGGCCGATCCTTCAACGCCTCCGCCACCTTTTCCGCAGCCAGCATTTTGTAGCTGATGGTGTAATTAATTTCGTCGAGAATCACCAGATCGTACGTTCCGCTGTAAATCGCCGCGCGGCCTGCTTCCCAGCACTCCTCCGCCAGCCGAATATCTTCCGGGTCGGTTTCCGCGCCGCCGACCTTCACGAAGCCGCGTCCCATCGGGCGTATTTCGAACTTATCGTCACCCAGCATTTTTGCCGCGTCCAGTTCGCCGTAGTGCCAAGATCCCTTGATGAACTGCACCATCAGAACACGCAGCCCTTGGCCCACCGCGCGAAATGCCGTTCCCAGCGCGCACGTGGTTTTCCCTTTTCCCGGACCGGTGTAAACAATCAATAGCCCCTTCTCATTTGCCATTCGTTGTTTTCCCTTACGGAAGTCGATCGAAATCAGGCGCGCTCGAGGAGTTCAAAATATCCGCGCGCCGCCGCGATTACTCCAGGCTGAGGCGCTTCGCAAGTTCCCCAATGATCTCTCTCGCGCACTCCAGTGTCGCCTCGCTCACGCTATGCTTCGCAGGGGATTGCAAGTCCTTCAAGACAATCCACAGCCCCGGCCGGTACACCTCATTGCCGGGGGAGATGGCACCTGTTAACTGCGCAATTTCGAAATGTGGTTTCTGGCTAAGATCCAGGTCACCGGCCCGATGAGACATGGTTATGTGCGCAGGGGGATCGGCGATCAGTTGCGTCAGCACTCCCCGCGCGTCGTCCACCAGATCTCGAAATCCCTGTGAAACCAGCACGCCATCTACATCGCGCGGCGTAGGCTGGTCCATCTGTTCCAGATCGTAATCCGGCAGCGGCTTCTCCAGGGGTATTTCAATCGCGATCGACGGAGCATCTTTATCCGGTGCAATTCGAATGGCCATGTTTTACCTTGCGATCATTCTTCCACGAATCGTTCGTAAACGCACTTTTGGAGTGCGGCGGCTTGCCTCGCCTTACGGTGTAATCCACACCACCCAAACGACGGAGCAACTCTGTTTCTGCCCAGACAACTCTGAGCTATTTTGGGTACGGACTACCCGAAAGAATTGCAAACGCGCGATAGATCTGCTCCGCCAGCATCACCCGCGCCAGTTCATGCGAATACGTCATCGCGCTAAGCGACAGCTTTTGCCTAACGCGCTCGCGCAGCGGCTGCGGGAAACCATCCGCGTCCCCGCAAATAAAGACAATTTCGCGGGTTCCGCGGTCGCGCTGGTCGCCAATCCATTTGGCAAACGAATCCGAGTCGTAACTTTTCCCGCCCGCATCCAGTAAAACCGCGGTGGCCGCGCGATCCGTATCCAGTTTCTTCACCGCGGCCTCGCCATCTCGAACTTCGGTCACTTCGATGGGACAACTTCGGCCAATCCTTTTCACGTACTCGTCCAGCAAAACCACCAGCTCGCTTCGCCGCGTTTTCCCGAGCAGTATCAGCCGGATTTTCATTGCGCGACTCTACTCCACTCCGGAATTCGCGGGAACATTTCCTTGCAGCCGGGAAGGGAAACCGCCGACATCTGGTGCCGCCAGGCCTAGCTTACTTTTTGCGAGAGCTCTTTGCCGCCCGATACTCTGTTCGGGCTGTCGGGCTCGTCCGGCAACACCAGCGAAGGCGCCGCGCGCCACAAGCGTTCCAAGTCGTAGTATCGCCGGGCCTGCTCTCCAAACACATGCACGATGAATCCGCCAAAATCCAGCAGCGCCCACTCCGCCGAACGTTGCCCCTCGCGGTGCTCCGGCGAGCGTTTCATATCTTTGTACAGCAGTTCTTCCACCTCATTGCAAATGGCTTGAATTTGCGGCGTGCTGTAGCCCGTGCAAATCACGAAATATTGCGTGAACGCGGCAAAGCCGTCCAGGTCCAGCACCGTAACTTCGCCGGCTTTTTTATTTTGCGCGGCCTCCACGGCCAGACGCACACCTTGTGGTAGAGATTCCAGTTTCATCGATACAGTCCTTGTTTCAATATGTATTCCTCAACACGCGCGGCGACAAGTCCGTGAATGGACTGCCCGCGATTCGTCTTCTTCCGAATATCGGTGGCGCTTACATCGCTGGCCACATTCTCCAGCAGATAAATCGTCGTATTCTGCAATCTGGCAACCACCGGCGAACCGTGCGCGACCGCGTCTTCGTTCTTATCGCGCTTCGGGTCCGGGCGTCCGTGCAGATCCGGCGGAATCACCAGCCGCAACGCTTCCAGGCGGATACCTGGCCGGTTGGCGATGATGAAATCGCACAAGCCCAGTAGCGCTTCGTATTCCTTCCACATCGGTATGTCCAGGAACGCGTCCGCCCCGATGATGAAAAATATGCGGTCGCCCGGACCGTGATACGCATGCCGGAAATAGCGCACCGTATCGATGGAGTAATGCAGTTGCGTCCCGCTGAAATCTTCGCCCGCTTCCGCAAGCGACGGCACAAAGTGCGGATGCTCGGTGCATGCCAACGCCACCATCGCAAAGCGGTGCGGAAAGGGCGCCAGGTGTTGCTTCAACTTGTGCGGTGGCCTGCTCGCGGGAATGAAATGCATCTCATCGAAATTAAATCTGCGGTCCGCGGCGCGCGCCACTGCCAGATGCCCGGAATGAATGGGATCGAAGGAGCCGCCAAAAAGTGCAATTCTTCGTGGATGGTGTTTAGCCGCGGTAGTGCGGTGGGGCTGAGTCTGCGCAGTCGTCAATCCGCCTCCCAAATCTTCTCCACTCGATTTTCTCATGAAACCTTTGGAATCGGTGGACCCGGTTCGTCGGATTCTGAATCGTTGCCAGTCTCGTAAGCCTCGGCAACCGCATCCTCACCGTCAATCGCGGCGTCTTCGGTTTCGTCTTCGAGCGCTTCCTTGGGAATTTTGTCCAGCGCGTCGGCCATCGCGCGAACCAACTCTTTCACGCCGTCGCCCGTCGGCGCCGAAACCGCGTGGAATTCCAGGCCCTTCTTCGCGCAAAATGCTCGCAATTCCTCCAGCTTGGTGTGATCGGTTGTGGCATCCAGCTTCGTGGCCAACACAATCATGGGCTTCTGCAGCATCGTTTCGCTGAACGCACCGAGCTCGCCTTCGATAATTTCGAACGCTTTCACCGGATCCATCTCCGCCATGTCGCTGGTATCGATCAGATGCGCCAGCAACCGCGTGCGTTCCACGTGCCGCAAGAAACGAATTCCCAAGCCCGCGCCTTCGCTGGCTCCTTCAATCAAACCCGGCAAATCGGCGACCACGAAGGTTCGTCCGAGTTCCGTTCCGTGTCCGCCCGTTCCGCCATCGGCATTCACTACGCCGAGATTCGGCTCCAGCGTCGTAAACGGGTAGTTCGCAATCTTCGGGCGCGCCGCGCTGATCACCGAAATCAGAGTGGACTTTCCCGCATTCGGAAACCCGATCAGCCCGACATCCGCCAGCAGCTTCAGCTCCAGCTTCAGTCGCCGCTCTTCGCCGAGTTCGCCTTCTTCTTTTTCGCGCGGCGCCTGGTGCCACGGTTTCGCAAAATGTTGATTGCCGCGCCCGCCTTTTCCACCCTGAGCCACCAGCACTCGTTGCCCCGGCCGGCGCAAATCTGCCAGCAGCGATACTCCGTCTTCGTCGTACACCAGCGTGCCCACCGGGACTTGCAGGATCATATCGTCGCCGGAAACGCCGGTACAGTTCGAACCTTCTCCATGCCGCCCGCGATCGCCCTTGAATTCTCGGTTATACCGGTAGCGCAGCAACGTGTTGTCGTTCGGGTTCGCTTCCAGATAAACGCTGCCGCCGCGGCCACCATCGCCGCCCGATGGACCGCCACGCGGAACATACTTCTCCCGGCGAAACGCCACGCAGCCGTTCCCGCCGTCCCCCGCCTTCACATAAATTTTCGCTTCATCAACAAACATGACAACTCTGCTTTCGTCCGCCGCGTCTCCGCTTGCTCCGCCGCACCTCTGCTAACTCCGCGGTAAGTTTTTTTCTTTCCGCCCCCAAAAACAAAAACGGCCCCGACAAGAGTCGGGGCCGTCCTAGACTCTTGTGATCAATTCGCGGCCTTGGCCTTTTCCGCGGGAGTCTCGGAAGGGGTCACGCTGATGAATCGTCCCCGGTTACCCCGATCCGTAAACTTCACGTGTCCCTTGACCAGCGCGAACAGCGTGTCGTCCTTGCCCTGCGCCACGTTCTCGCCCGCCTGATGCCGCGTGCCGCGCTGCCGGATCAGGATCGTTCCGGCATTCACCAATTCGCCGCCGAACCGCTTTACTCCCAGCCTTTGCCCGTGTGAATCGCGGCCGTTTGTAGACGAGCCGCCGCCCTTCTTATGTGCCATGGCTCAATTCCTCTCGCCTGTCATTGAATTTATAGCTTGATCTCGCCGACCTGCACCGCCGTGTAATCTTGCCGGTGGCCGCGCCGAATCTTGTACTGGTTGGTCTTCTTGAACTTCAGCACGATGACCTTCTTCGCCCGGTCCTGTGCCACGATCTTGCCCGTGACGCTGGCCTTGGACGCAGCCGATCCCGCCAAAATCTTCTTGTCGTCGGTATGCACGGCCAGCACAGTTCCAAACTTCACCTGCTCGCCCACATCGCCCTTGACCCGCTCAATGCGGATGGTATCGCCCGGTGCGACACGATATTGCTTTCCCCCGGTCTGTATAACGGCGTACATCATTCCTCCGATAGCTAAAGACAAACCACAATTATACGCGGCTTTTCCCAGTACGGTCAATTGGTTACCTTTGCTGGTCGTTTCGGATAAGCGCTTTTTGCAGCGCCTGCCGTGCGTTAGAGCATGCCACCGTCGCGGACCGACCGCACGACTTGATTGATAGCATCGATCACCACGTCAGGCCTATCGATGATTATGAAATGGCCACTATTCTCCGCGACGAGCCGCTTGCTGTTTCCAGAGAGAGACAGCACCTTTGTTTGCAGCTCTTCGTACTGCGCGCGCCACTTCTCCGCGACCGGGGGCGGCAATGGTGGAACAGTACCTGCGGTGACGTCTACGAGCGGCTTGTCCCCGAGCGGATGAACCTGGTCCTTGCTGA
>Ga0210409_10002275_pt1 | contig 23055 bp, 19 predicted proteins | sample IncBWH17MmetaG_FD_161649 | JGI IMG/M metagenome (GOLD analysis project Ga0210409, IMG submission 161649) | Forest soil microbial communities from Barre Woods Harvard Forest LTER site, Petersham, Massachusetts, United States - Inc-BW-H-17-M | ecosystem: Environmental > Terrestrial > Soil >...
TCCCCGCTGCTGTAGGCGCCCTGATCCACCAGCGCGACGCCTTGCTCCTCATCATCGAGGCGCGAGCCAAGCGCTGGGCCTCAAAATTATCGCGCGCTCGAGAGTTGCCACACAGACTCTTTAGCCCCGCTAGCAACGCGAGCATTTCTCCCCTCCATCACCGAGCGGCAGACGCCCGCATCCCGCGCCACCGCATCTTTTAGGTTGACATCTTACCCGAACGCGCGCATCCTCGGGTCATATGTCCACCCAAGACCAGAAAGAACGATTGGAGCTGCTGCAAGGCACTCTCGACCTGCTCATCCTCCGCACCCTCATCTTTGGATCGCAGCACGGGCAAGGCATTGCCCGCGCCATCCAGGAAACCTCCGAGGAAGAGCTCCTCGTCGAGCATGGCGCTCTCTATCCCGCGTTGCAGCGCCTGGAAGAGCGCGGTTGGATCTCCGCAAAATGGGGAGTCTCTTCCAACAACCGTAAGGCCCGCTTCTACGCGCTGACCGCCGCCGGCCGCAAACAACTGGTCAAAGAAACCAATAAATGGAAGCGATTGACCGGCGCTATCGCTCGGATTTTAGGACCGGAGGGCGCGAAAGGCTGATGCCATGTTCGGTCGCAAACGCAAACTCGACGACTTCACCTCCGAAATCGAAGCGCACATTCAACTCGAGATTGAACGCCTGCGCGAGCAGGGCCTGAGTGAAGCCGAGGCCCAAGCAACCGCCCGCCGCTCCTTCGGCAACGTCCTGCGCGCCGAAGAACGCTTCTACGAGTCCGGCCGCTGGCTCGCGTGGGATCATTTCTGGCAAGACATGCGCTACGCTCTGCGCATGCTGCGAAAGTCTCCGGCCTTCACCGCCATCGCCGTTCTGACCATCGCATTAGGTATCGGAGCGACCACAGCGATTTTCAGCGTCGTGAATGCCACGCTGCTCCACGCGCTTCCGTACCCGCAAGCGGAACAGCTTGTGAGCATCGAGGCTGACTTTCCCGGGGCTGGCGCGTGGGATGTAGGAATGTCGCAACCCGAATGGCTGGACCTTCAGCGCTCGGGAATTTTTGAATACGTCTCGCCGGCGTGGTTCGACGAAAACAATCTCACCGGCGCTTCGCAACCTGCGCGCGTCCGCCTACTTATCGTCGCGCCTAATTATTTTGCGCTGCTAGGCGTCAAGCCGCAGTTGGGCCGCGCCTTCAATCCCGAGGATCACTCGCCGGGACTTCTTGAGGAAGTCGTCATCAGCGACGGCCTGTGGAAGCGCGCTTTCGGCAGCGACCCGCATATTTTGGACAAAAGCGTGCGCCTCGACACCGACCTGTATCGGATCGTCGGCGTCATGCCCGCCGGTTTTGACGCCCCAGGGCGATCAGCGGAAGAAAGGAATATCGAGGTCTGGGCCGCAACCAGTTTTTACGGCACACCTTTGCCGGATAATCCGCCGCGCAACAGCCGTTTTCTTCCGACCGCCGTCGCCCGGCTTAAACCTGGACTAAGCACCGCGCAGGCGCAGAGCCGTGTAGACGCGTTGGTCGCATCCTTGCAAAAAGAATTCCCCGGCGATTACCCGCTGCAAAGCGCGCGGTCGGTGCGCTTAGTGCCGTTGCAGGAGCGGGTCGTCGGCAATGTTCGGCAGTCGCTGATTCTGCTGCTTGGCGCCGTCGCGTTGGTCCTGCTGATCGGGTGCGTGAACGTTGCCAATCTGCTGCTAGCTCGCGCCAGCGCAAGAGGCCGCGAAATGGCTCTTCGGCAGGCGCTTGGTGCGGGCCGAAAGCGGCTCATAACGCAGTTGCTCACCGAAAGTGTATTTCTTTCCTTGCTCGGCGGGATTGTCGGTTTTGTGATCCTTCTCTGCACGAAACAATATTTGCTTCAGCTCTTACCCGAGAGCTTTCCCCGTCTTACCAATATATCGATCAGCTGGAGCGTGTTGGTCTTCGCTCTCGGTTCCTCTCTCGTCACCGGTGCGATTTTCGGTTTGGCTCCCGCTCTGCATGCCGGTCGGGTTGATTTGACGCACGCCCTCAAAGACGCGGCGCGCGGTTCGACGGGATCCGGAGAACAAGCACGCACACGCCGGTTACTTGTCATAACCGAGTTTGCGCTCTCTCTGGTCCTGATGATTGCCGCCGGCCTTCTCCTGCGCAGTTTCTGGGACCTGCTAAATGTGCGGCTGGGATTTAGTCCGCAGAACGTGATAGCCGTCCGCACCAGGCTGCCCGCCCCAAATTTTCCTAAGAACGACCTCTATAGCAACGCCGCTCAAGAGACGCCGTTCTTACGCGAACTCCTTCGGCGCGCAAAAACGCTGCCGGGCGTGCACGAAGTTGCTATCGGCGACACCGCCTCGGTTCCCTTGGACCAGAGTCTACGCGAGCTAAAAGTGATCTCCGAGGGCCAGTTCCTCCTGACCTTCGAGGGACAGGACATTCAGAGCGACCAGCCTGCCGCTGTCGAGCGCTCCAGCGTTACGCCGAATTATTTCCATCTGCTGGGAATCCCGCTGCTGCGCGGTCGCTTCTTAGGCGAGTCGGATGACGACAAGGCGCCGCAAGTCGCAGTCATCAACGAGGCTTTCGCGCGCACTTACTGGCCCAACCAGGATCCCCTGGGCCGGCGCTTCAAGAGAAATCGCGCGGATGCTCCGTGGATTGCCGTTGTCGGCGTCGTCGCAAACGCAAGAACGGAATCGCTGGCGCAAGCGGAAGTTCCACAAATCTATCTGAGCTTGTATCAGTCCCAATCTCGCCGGTTGGCAGTCTTTCTGCGCGGACATCTCGACACCGGAGCAATCCCAGAACAGGTACGCGCACAAGTGCAGGCTGTCGATCCAACGCTTCCCATTTCCGGCTCGCAGACACTCAACGAAACGGTGTCCGCGTCTCTCGCCGAGAGGCGCTTCTCCATGGCAATGATTGCCTTGTTCGCTTTGACCGCTTTGCTGCTCGCAGCCCTCGGAATTTACGGCGTGATTTCCTACATGGTGAGCGAGCGCACACACGAAATTGGCATTCGCATCGCCCTCGGCGCAGAGAGAAAGAACATCTTGCGGATGGTCTTGCGCCAAGGATTAGGACTGGCCATTGCCGGCGCGGCGGTTGGGCTTGTTGGTGCGCTGATCGTTTCGCATTTAATGGCAGGACTGCTCTACGGCGTGACGCCGACCGATCCTCTGACCTTTTCGTGTGTCGCGCTTCTTCTGCTCGGCGTCGCTCTGCTTGCCTGTTATATTCCGGCGCGCCGCGCGCTACGCGTCGATCCACTAACAGCTCTGAGGCACGAATAGCTTGCCTCGTTTGGTCGTTCCGGTTGCCTAGGAGGAATTTGCGATGAAGCGGTCTTTCGGTGCGCTAGTTGCTGCCATTCTGCTTGCCGTTGCCGGAACCAGTCTCTACGCTCAGGGCCAATCACAAAATCAGCCCGCGGGTTCCGTGCGCTCTCGGGCGGACGAGACCCTCGAGTGGTGGAACCACATCGGCAATAAGCTGATCGCCATGGCCAAAGATTTTCCGGAGGACAAATACGACTTCAAAGTGCAGAAAGACGAGCGCACCTTTGCCGAAAACCTTCTGCACGTCGCTGCGGTCGACTTCGACGTCATCCGCAGGGTTTCCGCATCAAACATCGGCCCCGACTTCGGCCCAGACAAGCACAACCCGCCGCGCGACGCTTACAAGACCAAAGCAGACGTCGTGAAACTGCTCGAGCAGGCCGTCGCCGACGGAGCCGCCGTAATCAAACAGCAGGGCGATGCCGGCCTCGACAAAACCATGCCCTTTGCATGGGAAACCGGGAAGCATATGGTTCGTATTTCCTACATCTGGACCGCCGCAATCGAACACAGCGCGGAACACTTCGGCCAGCTCGTCGTCTACTACCGCGCCAACAACCTCGTGCCCCCGGAGTCGCGCAGGTAACACCCGCCTGCTCAAAATCGAACGTCCGCCTAAGTCCCGCGCAATCCCAATCGACCCCTACCCTATATTTTTATCCTCTCTCGCCACCCCTAATTAATGTACCAATGCGACAGGCGTCCTGGGGGGCCTCGGTTGCGAATTCTGATTGCTGACGATCACGAAATCATAAGGAGCAGTGTAATCAGGGTTCTTCAATCTCGCGCTCCTGTTGAGTGCGCGGAGGCCACAAACGGCAAGGAGGCAGTCGAAAAAGCTCTTGAATGGAAGCCGGATTTGGTTCTTCTCGACATTCGTCTGCCTATGCTCTCTGGCTTTGCTGCCGCTAGGGAGATAAAACACCGCCAGCCCGCCATTCCCATCCTGTTTTTCTCCATCCACGATACAAGCGAGATAATCGCGGAAGCCAGAGCGGTGGGAGACGGCTTTCTATTGAAAGACAAAATTGTTGAGCTGCTGCCGGTTGCCTTGGAAGCTCTTCTTAATAATCGGACGTTCTTTCCTTCCGAAGGCTCAAGCGAGCGGCAGATCTGATAGGACTTTGGGGAATGCCGCTTCGTTGACAAACGCTATCTACGATCTACAGGTGAGTCCCCAGCCCTGGATACACGCTTTGCGGTAGCAAGGCCTGTGGAGAACCCCCTATCTGTGGATAACATTGAGGCGGGTGCCGTTGTGGCCTGTGGACTCAACACTAATAATTGTGCCCAATCCTTAAATACTAGAACCTACTTAATGTCTTGACAACTTCGCCAATTCTTCGTATCATGGTACGTGAACACTTGCTTTACCGTCGTTTCCTCGGTTTCGCACTCCGACGCTTTCTCTCTTCCCCACTCTTTCAACTCCTTAACTTCCTCTATCTCCTTTCCCTCCTATCGCTTGCATACTCTTCAACTCTCTTGCACCTTTTTTTGCCTCTCTCTTCCTTTGTTTTCAATGCTTTGCGCACTCTTCGACAAAAATACCAGGGGGTATCGTTCTCCCTTCCCCCGATTCACTCCATACGAGGACCAAAATGACACTCAAATCACCCAGCTCCGATTTCACTCCCGAGCGCTGCCAGCACCGCACTCGCACCGGCCGCCAATGCCGTTCCGTGGTCGCCAATGCCAATAGCTCCTTCTGTGCCGCCCACGAGGCGTCCGAACCTGGCGACTCGCAAGACTTCGTAATCGCTCTGACCGAACGAGCCTGCCGTTTCCAAAACGCCCAGGGCGTCAACCATTCCCTCGGCGCCCTCTACACGCTCCTGGCCCAGGGACGCATCTCGCCACGCCGCGCCAGTGTCCTCGCCCACATCAGCGGCCTGCTCCTCCGCTCGCTAACCGCCATCGACAACGATCTTTACCCCAAAGCCGGCCGCCCCGGCTACGACCCGGTGGCCGAGCGCCTCTCACAAACCGACATCGACTCCACCGACGACGAAGACCCGGAACCCGAAGCGCCACTCGCTTCCGACGCAGCACCCGCGAAGCGACACGTTTCCCCGGGAAACGAACCTCTGCCCGAGACGGCCGAAGAATTCGCCGCCGCCGTCCTCCGCGGCGCAAACAAGACGCCGAAGCCAAATTGATTGTGGAAGGTGCAAACTTAGATCAGGTGTTTTGGGCATTCATCGCGAAGGCCAGGCGGAAACCCAAATGATCCTCCACGATCATTTCGTAGCTCTTGTAAGCCTGCGTCGTAGGGCGCTCGACTATCTTCGCGCCTCGCGACTGCAGCTCCGCGTAAAGCGCATCAACGTCGTCCACCCAAATGTACGCGTCAATGCTCCCCTCGCGGCGCGTAATGTTGGGCGCGGCAGCCACGCCACGGTCCAATTTCCCGAAGTGAATCACCACGGTGTCGCGTTCGACGATCGCGTAGATCGGAGGGTCGAGCCAATAGCCCGAGATTTTGAAGCCGAGCACGTCACGGTAATATTCCGCCGCGACGGTCACGTCCGGAACAGCGAATTGGGGCGCAATCATCTTCAACCGCGCCAAAGCTTTAGTGCGGGTTTCCGCCATAATTCACCTCCGAGCGGATACATCGGTCGACACGCATTTTACACCCGCTCCGCAACCCGCGAACTGCGTGAATCTCGGCGGGCCAATTGACACTCGGGCGGGCGCGGCGTAGCGTAAATTGCGGAACAACCTATGGACCTGTTTGAAGAAATCGTGAAGATGCGGCGAGCCGGCCAGCGCGGCGCACTCGCTACCATTGTCCACACCAACGGCTCCATCCCCAGCTACGAAAGCTCCCGCATGCTGGTTCGCGAAGACGGCTCCCTGGTCGGCACCGTTGGCGGCGGCTGTGTCGAAGCCGACGTCTGGGCAGCCGCCAAAGAAGTCATGCAGAAAGAGTCGCCCCGCAAAATGGTCTTCAACCTGAACAACGAAGCCACCTACGATAACGGACTCATCTGCGGCGGCACCGTCGAAATTTTCGTCGAGCCCATTCTCCCCCAGCCCATCGTCTATCTTTTCGGCGGCGGCCACGTCTCCATGGCCGTGGCGAAGGCCGCAAGCTCCGCCGCTTTCGCTGTCGGCGTAGTCGACGACCGCGAAGCTTTCGCCAATCTGCAACGCTTCCCCATGGCGCAAAACATCTTCACCAGCTACGACCAAGCCTTCGTCAAAATTCAGCCCAACGCCTCCACCTATCTTGTCATCGTCACCCGTGGCCACAAGGAAGACATGCGCGTTCTTGCCTGGGCCGCACGCACGCAAGCCCGTTACATCGGCATGATCGGCAGCAAACGCAAAGTTCTCTCCGTCTACAAAGCGCTCGAGAAAGAAGGCTACCGCCCCGAAGAATTCGAGCGCATTTACGCGCCCATGGGCCTCGAAATCGGCGCGCTCTCCCCGGAAGAAATCGCCATCAGCATCGTCGCCGAGCTGATCGCCGTGCGCCGCAACGCCACCTCCGCCGCGCACAAAAAGGTCGGAGTCGAATCGCTCTCCGCCGCAAGCGCACGCTGAACTTTTTTTATGTTAGCGGCCGTCATCCTCTCAGGTGGCTCTTCCAGCCGTATGGGCTCACCCAAGGCGCTTCTCGCCTACCAGGGACGCCCGTTCCTCGAGCACCTTTTGGAAGTCACCATGCACCCGAAAATCGGCGTCCGCCGCGTAGTCCTCGGCGCTCACGCCGAGCCTATCGCCAAAAATATTTCGCTCCCCGCAGACGAAATCGTAATCAACGACGATTGGGAAAGCGGCCAGCTAAGCTCCATCCAAGCCGCCATTCGTAGTCTGCCCGGCTTAGCCAAAGACGCAGGGAGAGGAACGGATGGCTTGCTCTTATGCTTGATCGATCATCCGCTGATCAGCAGCGCCTTGGTCCACGACTTGATCGAACAGTTCTACGCCGCGTCCTGCGCAAAAATCGTTTTGCCCCTGTACGAAACGCGCCGCGGCCATCCCGTCATTTTCCCCGCGGCACTGTACGAAGAATTGTTGCGCGCCCCGGCGGACAAAGGCGCGCGCGCCGTCGTGTGGGCGCACCCCACCGACGTCCTCGAGGTACCCACCAATGAAGAAGGCTGCGTTTTGAATCTGAACGATCCGGAAACGCTATATCGCGCAACCCGGCCGCCACCCGATTAACCGCCTCGCGGAACTAGCGATATCGTGCAGCAATATTCCGCAGCATCGTGGCAATGGCGTCCGCTGCGAGTTCCGCGCCGTGAAATGTTGCCTCAGGAAGTCCGCCGAGCGCCTGCGAGAGCGATTCCGCGGTGAGCGCCCGCGCTTCCGCAAGCGTCCGCCCTCGCAATTCCTCGGTGAGCAGCGAGGCGCATGCGATCGAAGTAGTGCAGCCGCGGCACAGAAAACGCGCCTCCGCAATACGTTCGCCGGCCATGCGCACCGCAAGCTGCAAAACATCGCCGCAAACCGGATTGCTGACTTCTATTTTGGCGTCCGCGCCGGCAAGTTCGCCGGCGTTGCGCGGATTCTGAAAATGATCAAGCACAGCGTCGCTAAACATCAGTAAGAGTATAGCAACGCCCGCTTGGGAGTATTGTCCGTTACACTGCTCTGATGGCCTTGCCTAAAAAGGAGGTCGTGCGGATTGTGTCGCTGGCGCCTAGCGCCACTTCAATTTTGTGCGCGATTGGGGCGCGGCGGCTGCTGGTAGGTGTTACGAAGTGGTGTTGCGACGTGGCGGACGTGGCGGGACTGCCGCAGGTGGGAGACTGCTGGCGGATGGAATCCATGGCGGATGTTGTGGCGCTGCGGCCGACGCTGGTAATTGGGTCGGTGCCATACAAGCAGGAGACGGTTGCGAAATTGCTGGAGCAGCGGCTGAATTTTTTGGCGATGAATCCGCGGACGCTGAGCGATATATACGCGGATATTCGGTTGCTGGGAGGCATTACGGGGCGAACGACGGCGGCGGGGTCGCTGATTCAGAAGATGCGGTCGGAATTTGTGAGAATCGCGCGCGCAGCCAAGAAATTGAAGCGGCGCTTGCGGGTTTATTGCGAGGCTTGGCCTAATCCGCGGATCAGCTCGCCACCGTGGGTGGCGGAGTTGGTGGCGATTTGCGGTGGAGAGGTGATTGTGCCGGCGGGAGAAAAAGTCAGTGACGCGCAGGTGGCGGAGGCGCAGCCGGAGGTGATTGTGCTGGCCTGGGCGGCTACGGGTGACAAGTCGCAACCAGAGCAGGCGTATAGAGTCGCCGCATGGAAAGATGTGCCGGCGATACTTGAGCGGCGCGTGTTTGTTGTGCGGGATGAGTTGTTGAATACGCCGGGGCCATCGCTGGTTCAGGGAGCGATGGAGTTATTGAAACTGCTCCAAACTGCAGGATTGCAGGAACAAGAAAAAAGAACAGAGGGCACTGAGTTGGGACCACGGAGGTCGCAGAGCGGAATATGAGGACCGTGGTGGCGGCGGTGATTGAGCGGGGGGATCGGCGGCTTCTCATCGGACAGCGGCGGAAGGAAGATTCGTCACCGCTGAAGTGGGAGTTTCCCGGCGGGAAAGTGCGCGACGGAGAGGCGGCGGAGGTGGCCCTGGCGCGCGAGCTGCGCGAAGAGTTGGGCGTCACGCTGACCAAATGCGTGGAGATTGGCCGTGTGCGGCATCAGTATGCGGCTTCGCCAGAAGAGTTGGAGATTCGATTTTTCGCGGCGACGCTTGCGGAGGGCGAAGCGTCCCCGTTGTGCTTCGAGCAGATTGCTTGGGTGCTGCCCAAGGAGCTAGGCGAGTATGATTTTTTGGCGGCGAATCGTGAGCTGATCGCGAATCTGGCTACGGGGCGGATAAAACCGGGAGAGGTTCTGGAGCGCAGCTTTTGAGCAATACCACGCTGAAGGCTGGCGTATCGTGTAAAATGTTGGAATACATTCGCTTCAGTGGATGCGGAGAAGGTTTCCATGGCTGGAAATGGCGAGACTGAAAAGCAGCGAGCGCACGAATTGATCGAAAAGCTTGCGCCCAAGCAAGCCTTGGCGGTCGTCGGATTACTCGAAAAAATGCTGGATCCGGTTTCGCGTGCTATCGCTAACGCTCCCGTAGATGACGAACCCCTTAGCCCCAACCAAGAGAAATCGCTCAACGAAGCCAAGGAATGGTTAAAGCACAATAAACCGATCGCGCACGAACAGGTCTTGGCAGACCTCGGCATCACACCAGAAGAGCTCGACCATTTCATCAAATCAACGTGAGGCGAATCGTATGGACGGAGCTCGCCCGGGCTGACGTCCGTCGCCTCGATAAAACGACTGCAATGCGTGTTCTCGCTGGTTTGCACCGATTCGCGGAAACCGGTGAAGGAGACGTAAAAGCCCTTGCCGGGCGGGAGGAGCTGCGGCTCCGAATCGGCGATTATCGATTGTTCTTTGTTGCGACCGACACCGAGACAATTGAGATCCGGCGTGTCCTACACCGACGCGAGGCATATCGCTAGCCAGCTTGCGGCTGGGTGAACAGGGGCGCAGCAGTGCCGCGCCCTCTACGGGAACTCAGGAAATAACAGGGTTGGGCTTTTCGGGGTCGATGCCGAGGTCTTTTATGGCTTGGGTTACGACCTTGGGATCGATCTTGCCGTCTTGCTGCAATTCGTGCAGCGTGGCTAACGTTATGAAGCGGTGGTCGACTTCGAAGAAGTCGCGCAGGGATTTGCGGCCTTCGCTGCGGCCGAAGCCGTCGGTGCCGAGCGTGGCCAGGCGGCGCGGCATCCACTTGCTGATCATGCTGGGCAGCGTCTTGATGTAATCGGTGGCGGCAACGAGAACGCCGGGAGCTTCGCCGACAGTTTGCGTGAGGTATGGGACGCGCGGCTTTTCGCCGGGGTGCAGGCGGTTCCAGCGCTCGGTTTCAATGGCATCCGTGTAGAGCGACTTGTAGCTCGTGACGCTCCAAACGTCGGCGGCGACGCCGTATTTTTGCTCGAGAATGTCTTGGGCTTGCAGGGCCTCGCGCAAGATCGAGCCGCTGCCGAAGAGTTGCGCGCGCAGCTTGGACTTTTTGTTTTCGCTGGCGCGGTATTTGTACATGCCGCGCAGGATGCCGTCCTCTACGCCGCTGGGCATCGGAGGCATGGCGTACGGCTCGTTCATCAGAGTGATGTAGTAAAAAATGTTTTCGCCGTCTTTGTACATGCGGCGGATGCCGTCTTGAATGATGACGGCGATTTCATAGGCGAACGCCGGATCGTACGCGCGCAGATTGGGAACGGGCAACGCGAGCACGTGGCTGTTTCCGTCCTGGTGTTGCAAGCCTTCGCCGGAAAGCGTGGTGCGGCCGGCAGTGCCGCCGAGCAAGAAGCCGCGCACGCGCATGTCGGCAGCGGCCCAGATGAAATCAGCGATGCGCTGGAAGCCGAACATGGAGTAATAAATGAAAAACGGAATGGTGTTGATGCCGTGCGTAGCGTACGCCGTCCCCGCGGCGATGAAGGAAGCCATGGAGCCGGCCTCGGTAATTCCCTCTTCGAGAATCTGGCCGTCTTTCGCTTCCTTGTAATACATCAAGGTGCTGGCATCGACCGGCTGATAGCGCTGACCGACGCTGGAATAGATGCCAGCGGTGCGAAACAGCGACTCCATGCCGAAGGTGCGCGCTTCGTCGGGGACAATGGGCACGATGAGCTTGCCCATTTCCGGGTCACGCAGCATTTTGCGCAACATGCCGACGTAAGCCATGGTGGTGGAGACTTCCCGGCCCTCGCTACCGTCGTGAAATTCCTTGAAGAGTTCGTCGTGGTTCGCGACCAGCAGCTGCGAGCGCACGCTGCGCTTAGGGACGTAGCCGCCGAGAGCTTCGCGGCGCGCGCGGAGATATTGAATTTCGATGCTGTCTTCGGCGGGGCGATAGAAGGGGACTTCGATGCAGTCCTGATCGTTGAGAGGAATGCCGAAGCGCGAGCGAAATACCTGAAGCTCTTCTTCGTTCAACTTTTTCTGCTGGTGGGTGACGTTCTTGCCTTCTCCGGCTTCGCCTAGGCCGTAACCTTTAATAGTGCGCGCGAGGATAACGGTGGGGCGGCCTTTGAAGTCGACCGCGGCTTTGTAGGCAGCGTAGACCTTGCGCGGATCGTGGCCGCCGAGACGAAGGCGGCGCAAGGCTTCGTCGGGAAGGGGCTCGACGAGCTGCAACAGGCGCGGATCGCTGCCGAAGAAATGCTGGCGGACGTAGGCGCCGGATTCGACCACGAGCTTCTGGTATTCACCATCGACGAGTTCGCCCATGCGCTTGACGAGCAAGCCTTCGGTGTCGCGCTCGAGAATGGGATCCCACTCGCTGCCCCAAAGAACCTTGATGACATTCCAGCCCGCGCCGCGGAAGGCGGACTCGAGCTCTTGGATAATTTGGCCGTTGCCGCGGACGGGGCCGTCGAGGCGCTGCAGGTTACAGTTCACGACGAAAATTAAGTTGTCGAGCTTTTCGCGCGACGCGAGCGTGATGGCGCCGAGCGATTCCGGCTCGTCGGTTTCGCCGTCACCGAGGAAGGCCCAAATTTTGGCGTCGGTGGCAGGCTTCAGGCCGCGGTCTTCGAGATAGCGGCTGAAGCGCGCTTGATAGATGGCCATCAGCGGGCTGAGGCCCATCGACACGGTGGGAAATTCCCAGAAGTCCGGCATGAGCCAGGGATGTGGATAGGAAGAGAGGCCACCGCCGGGTTTCAGTTCGCGGCGGAAATTTTCGAGCTTCTGCGCGGAGAGGCGACCTTCGAGGAAGGCGCGCGCGTACATGCCGGGCGCGGCATGTCCCTGGAAATAGACGGTGTCGCCCTCGAACTCCGGAGTGCGGGCGCGAAAGAAATGGTTGAAGCCGACTTCGTAGAGCGTGGCGGCGCTGGCGTACGTGGAGATGTGGCCGCCGATGTTGTGCTCGACGCGGTTGGCGCGCACGACCATGGCGAGCGCGTTCCAGCGGATGAGGCTCTTGATGCGGCGCTCGAGTTCCTGATCGCCGGGGAATAGCGGCTCAAGGCGCGCGGGAATCGTGTTGGCGTAGGGCGTGTTCGCGGTGAACGGAATATCGATGCCGGAAACGGTGGCGTGGGCACGCAGGCGCTCGAGAATTTCGGTGGCGACTTCGGGGCCGCTGGATTCGAGCACGGAGTCGAGCGATTCCAGCCACTCCTTCACTTCCTGATCGTCGAGTCCGTGCGGCACGGGAATGCGCGTCTCGGTATCGGCAGTGGCGCCGTTGTTTACGGCAATCCCGTTTTCCAGGCTGGCTGCTTCGTTATTCATAACGTCCGACCGGTCCGTGTTCATTCGATTGGCCTGAGGCATGGCGCTTCCCACGTCATCGCAAAATTTATTTCCAGCATTAGCACAATAGAATACACCGGAGCGCGCAACTGTGCACGAAGGGAATGATGAAGGGGCTACAGTGTGCGGCCGCCGTCAACGATGAGGAGTTGGCCGGTTACGAATTTGGCGTGGATTAGGTAGGAGACGGCGTCGGCTACATCTTCGGTGGTGCCTGCGCGCTGGAGCGGGGCGCGGCGGATGAAGTCGGTCTCCCATTCGCTGGGGTCGCCGGACATGGTTATGGTGCCGGGGGCGATGGCGTTGACGCGGACTTCGGGGGCGAGTGCTTTCGCCAAGCATTTTGTGAGCATGATTACACCGGCCTTGGAGGCGCAGTGCGGGATGTAGCCGGGCCACGGGAGGATGCCGCCGATGTCGGCGAAATTAATGATGACGCCGCTGGATTTCTTCAGCATGGGTGCGGCGGCTTGCGCACAGAAAAACGGAGCTTTCAGGTTGGTGTCCAGCGCGGCGTCCCACATTTTCTCGGTGGTGTCATCCAGGTGAGCGGGAAGAAAGTTGGCGGCGCTGTTGATTAGGATGTCGAGACGACCGAAATGTTCTGTGGTTTGTTGAAAGAGTCGTTTAATTTGAGCGAGGCTGCATAGATCGGCCTGCACGGCGATGCTTTTTCGTCCGAGCTTGGCGATTTCGGCGACTGTAGCGTCGGCTTCGGATTTTGACCGATTGTAATGGATTACAACGTCGGCGCCCTCGGTGGCTAGGCGCACGGCCACGGCGCGGCCGATGCGTTTAGCGGCGCCGGTGACCAGGGCGACGCTACCTTGAAGCGACTTTTTGCTCTCGTTTGTTGACGCGGGCATGTGCGGAATTACGTTAGCACATCACTAACTGAATCCGCCGCCGCTGTAGGCGATCCGCGATTTACGCTAGTTTGGTTAGTGGTGCGTTACGCCGTGAAAGCGGCGGCCAGACCGCCGCACTCCATAGCTAGAATTCGTAGCGTAGCGCGAACTGCATTACGCGCGGCTGAGTCAGCAGGCTGGTGTACGCGCCGAAGCTGCCCGGCGACTGTGTGAGCGATGTGAGCAGGGACGCTCCCACGCCCTGGGCGTTGAAGCGTGTGAGATTCGGCACGTTGAAGACTTCCCAGCGAAATTGCAGATTGTGCGTTTCGCGGTAAGGCATTTTCCAGCGTTTCGCGAGGCTCATGTCCCAACTGGCGAAGCCATCGCCACGCAAGACGTTGCGCGAGCCAACTCCGCCCGGGAGGGGCAGGGTGAAATCATTCTGGGCTGCGGTAGGGTTGGCGAACGGGCTGACAAACGAGTCGGGTTTTCCGGTCACGGGATCGGGAATGGTCAGGTGATAAATGCCGGTCTTGGGCCTGGCGGTCATCTGGGTGATCGCGGTGAGGAACCAATCGGTGGGCCAGCGCTGGCCGCCGTCCACGCTGTAGGGAAATCCGCTGGTCCAGCGAGCCAGACCGGAAAGTTGCCAGGCGCCGACGAATGCGTCCAAAACCCCGTTGGCGTTGTGCGCCAGCGCGCGGCCTTTGCCGATGGGGACGTCCGCAATCCAGTTGAGGTTGATCTGATGGGTGAGGTCATAGTCGGAAACGGCGCGGGCCAGGTTCGGGGAAAAGGCATTTGCCAAGCGGCTCCCGACCAGGCCGATATTCTGGTAGCCATAAACAGAGAACCCGACGCGCGACGCCGCGGAAGTGATGTCCATGGATTTAGAAAACGTATAGTTAAAATCAAATTGGAGTCCGTGGCTGAACTGCTTGCGCAGGCTCGCTTGTAAGGCGTGGTAGTTCGAACTGCCAATGGAGCTCCATCCATACATGGAGAAGGCCTGGTCATTCAGGAATTTACCGGCGCCGCCGTTGAGGCCGACAGTGGGGCCGTTGAAGAAATAGCTGCCCGAGCCGATGTTGTCGCCCAAGCCGCCATAGGCGTCAATGTCAGCCAGTCCTACGATCTCGTCGCCAACGACCGAAAGGGCTGGGTTGTAATAAAGGTCGAAGACGCTTTGGAGAAGGCTATCGGTAATGTTGGTTGTGGAGGTGGGGGTGGTGGTGAAGGAATCCACATAGCGGGAGGCGCCCGATCGAAGCGCTGGCAGCATGTCCACCCAGTATTGCGCGGTCGGTCCCAGCATCGATGCCGTCACGCTGGAAATCTGCGCCTGGGTGATACAAGCCGAGTAGAAGTTGGGCGTCCCACAGGAGTTAGGGGCGGGAAGGTTAAGGTTGGCCGTAGCAAACTTCCTTGCCAAGTTCGACAGTGCTGATGCGGCCGTGTAGTAGTCAATTCCGGTCTTGGGGTCGACGATATCCAATGGCTGAGTCAGGTCGCGCTGCGTCAGCAAATCGCGGCCGAAGCGGCCTACGTAAGACAACTGCAGCGAGAAACGATTGGGCAATTCGCGGCCGACGGAGAAGTCAACGGCATAGGCGTGGGGAGTTTTCAGCGTGTTGTCGACGCCCCACAAGTTGGCCTGAGCGTTAATTGCAGGCGTTTGCGGAAAACCTCCCGTGGGCGCGGGCTGCAGGAATTGCGCGACGGCGATCCCGGGCGGAGGATTGTTGACTTGCGGAATCGTGTTGATGCCGGTGATCCGGGGCAAGTCCTCTGCTCCCGTCTGATTGAAGGTGCAGCAGGGATTTTGCAAGGTGGTGGTCAAACCGGCTGAACCGATCTGGTCGAAAGAATTCAGCAGGGCAAAACCTGCCCGGTCGTAAACCCGGCTAAAGCCTGCGCGGATGACGGTCTTGTCGTTCTCGCCGAAAATCCTTTTGAGCAGGCCTCCGCCAAAACGGGGCGAATAGGCGATGGAAACTCTCGGGGACCAATCGGTCTTTTCCAAGGGGTAGAAGCCGGGGCCATTGTTGGACGGACCGCCGAGCGTGAATGACATCGGAGCCTCGGACGTGTAGCCCAATCCTTGTTGCATGTTCTTCACATTCGTCGCGAACTGCGTTCCCAGGCCGAAGGTCGGAGAAGTCTGCAAACCATTGGTCTCCCACGGCGGAGGAAAGAAAGACCAGCGCAAACCGTAGGTCAGTGTGAAGTTGGGCTTGATACGCCAGGTGTCCTGCCCGTAGAACTCATAGGAGTTGAGGCCGTAGTTGCGCTTCACAGGGGCGCCCTGCGGCAGAACCGTGCCGTTGCGGTCGAGGTTATAATTCGCAACGACGTCCGAGATCATGCCGTACAAAGCCAGGAGCGGCCGGTCATAGGCGGTCGAGGAAAGCGGCTCCGGCGCAGTACCGGGCGCGCACGGCCCGCCGGGACAGTTGATCATCAGGTTGGGATGTGCGGCGGCGTTCTGCGGGTCCAGCGTGCTTGAGGTAAAGGAAAAACCAATCGGGGAGGTCCAGTTGGTTGTTCCAAGGCCGAGAGCGTTGGAATGGAGAAAACTTTCGCGCGGATCGCGTGCCAGGCCAATGGCCGCGCCAAACTGGAAGGAGTGCGTTTTCCTGGCCCACGATAGGTCATCCTTGAGATTGTGCAGGCCTACCTGGAAATTGTGGCTGTAGTTGATGCCCTGATCCATGCCCAGAAATGTGTTCCAGGCTTGATTGTTGGGAGTGTCGCCGATAACGCCGAAGCTCTGTCGGGTGAATCCCCAGACAAAAGAATTGGTAATCGTCGGGCTGATCACCGTGGTGTATCCGAGGGCGAACCCTTTGCTGTGATCGCTGGTGGTTTCCTGCGGAGCGTCGCCCGGCAGGAAGGGGGTGCCGGGGTTGCGCAAATCTTGCGAAGCGCCGCGCCAGAACAACAAATGCTTGCCGTCGGAAGTGAGCCGGTAATCGACTCGAGCGATAAAAACGTCGTTATCGAGGCTAGTGGGCGCCCGGAAAACGAATCCGGCGTAGTTGAAACCGTCTCCGGCGGCGGTATCGTTCGTGACGGTCTTGCCGGTGCAAAATGTTTTGTCAAGATAGCCGGTGTGGTTGACGAGATCGAGCATGGCCGGATCGATCCCAATCCCTCGTGGATCGAGGTTGGTGAGGTCCGTGGGCGTGAGTGAGATCAGATTGTTGTTACCGTCCAAATAGCGAAAGTTTCCCTGGCACATCGACGGCGTTGGAATGACGCGCTCGGCACGCTGCTGCTCCCGTTCGCGTGTGCCTTCGTAATTGGCGAAGAAAAACAAGCGGTCCTTGCGAATCGGGCCGCCGATAGATGCGCCGAAAATATTGCGGTTGAGTTGCAGCGGCTTATTGGGCAGGCCAATGTTGAGCTCCGATTGCTTCACCAGGTAATCGTTCGCGCTGGTGACGGTGTTGCGTATGTATTCGTACGCCGAGCCATGGAAGGCGTTCGTGCCGCTCTTAGTCACCAGTGTCACCTGCGCCCCGGAGCCTTGCCCCTGGTCCGCGCCGTAGTTGGTGGTGGTCACGCGAAATTCCTCGATGGAATCCTGGGTGACCGGCAATACGGAAGTGAACGCGTAACCGTTGGATTGGTCGTTCACGTCCACGCCGTCCAGGGTGACGTTGCTCTGATCGCTGCGCGCGCCGTTCACGGCTCCATTGCGCGTATCCTGATCCTTGTCGCCGATACGATTACCGGTATACGCCACCCCTGCTTGCAGGCTGAGTAGGTCTGGGACGTTTCGCCCCTCGAGGGGGAGTTGGCTTACCTGCACTTCATCGAACGAGTTGCCTATGGAAGCATCGACCAGATTGATCGCCGGCGCTTCGGAGCTCACCGTAACCGTTTCGCTGGTGCCGCCGATGGTCAACTGTACGTTTGCGGTGGCCGGCGTATTCACAAGCAACTGCAAATCTGTTTGCTCGTAATGCCGGAACCCGGGCGAAGTCACGGTAAGCTTGTAGGTCCCCGGCGGCACAAACAGAAACTGGTACTCGCCTTGTTCCCCGGTTGTGGTGGCGCGCTCCACCTTTAATTCGGAATTCGCCAGCACCACGCCGGCCCCTGCGACTGCTTTGCCGCTGGGATCAACCACCGTGCCGCGCACCGACGTGCTAGATTGCCCCCAGGCGGCACTGCCCGTCACCATCAGCGCAATAACCACTGCGGCAGCTTTCGACAGAAGTGATAGAGCTGCCCTCTCAGATTTTTTGGTTCTCATAACGTGCACCCCCGCTTTCCCGTTGGACACAATGCCGCGCGACGAGACTCGCTTCTCGCCAGGGTTTGCAATTTCGTATTCTCGATGTCTAGGGAGAGACGAATCCGGAAACGATGATGTGCTCGTTGCCTAGAAAGAGCCGACATAGCCACCCCGGAATACGCCGACCGCAAACCTTACTATAATTCGACAAACTAGATTTTTAGTTGCAAGAAACTATCTTGGGATAGCGCGCGGTGTCAAGAACAAAACTCCGTTGCAACGCATCGGCGCGACACGCTGGTCCATGCGCTGCGATGGGCAGCCAGGCAGGACTCAGCAGTTCCTATACCTGCTAGAATCAGCGCGCGAAGAGGAGCGTCGATGAGACTTGATTTGCTTGCGATTGCCGCGCATCCCGACGATGTGGAGCTGACCTGCGGGGGAACGCTGCTCAAGATGGCGCGGCGAGGGTACAAGACCGGAATTCTGGATCTCACGGCTGGCGAGATGGGAACGCGCGGAACTCCGCAGACGCGCGCCAAGGAGGCGGCAAAAGCTGCGAAGCTGCTCGGCGTTTCCTGGCGTGGCACCTTGGGCGTGCCCGATTCCGATGTGCAGCCTGCGCGGCAGCACAAGCTAAAGCTGGCCGGCGTGATCCGCGAACTGCGTCCGAAAACGGTGATACTTCCCTACTGGGAGGCGCGGCACCCGGATCATTATCATGCTTCCACGCTCGGCTACGAGGGCTGTTTTCTGGCGGGACTGAAAGCGTTGCCGATTGCCGGCGAGGCGTATCGCCCGTTCAAGATTCTGTACGCCACGTCTTTCGCGGAAGTGCGGCCGACCTTCGTCGTGGATATCAGCAAGGAATTCGAGCGCCGCAGAAAGGCCATCCTTGCGTTCGCGTCGCAATTTCGCCCGGTAAAAGGCGAAGTAAAGAGCAACGTCTTTTTGGCCATAGACCGCCTGGAAGATGAGATGAACCAGCTGGCCCGGCATTATGGGCAGATGATCGGGGTGAAATACGGTGAGCCGTTTCTGACCAAGGAGCTGATGCAGGTGGAAGACGTCGTTGCTTTGCCGGTGCGGTCGATCTGAGAGGTACCCTACAATTTCTATTCGTCCTGCGCGGGGGCAAAACCAGGGATGTTATGGCCGTTAGAACCTCGCTCCGCCTTCACCTTGATCAGCGCTTCTCCCTCTGACCCCGACTTGCGCATAACTACAATGGTGCTAAGGGCTTCCGTGTACAGCCGGGTCACCAGGTAGATGTCGCCGGTACCCTCTTTCTTCCAAAGCTGGCCAATCTGAATCTTCGAGACGCCCATAGCTGAGGCTTCGACTGTAGTAGCCGCGTACCGCGGGTGTCAACTTGCCCTTGGCGGTTGTTGCTAAGAAACCACATGGCTCGGCCTCTCAGCCTGCTCTCCTCCGCCTTCAAAGGCGTCAATCGTCGCCGTCGACAGGAAACCTTCTTCCCTAGGCTTACATCGTACTTAGCGAGATAGAACTAGGCCCAGGCGCGGTTGGCGGGTGTATACTCGGTCTTACGGGCAGTGGAGGCGGATACCATGAAAGACATCCTAGGCAAGGCGCTACGATTCGGACTTCTGGCTACTTTGGCAGGCGGCACGGTACTAGCGCAAAGTCCTCCGCCGGCGCCCGATCCCGCAAAAACGCAGCCAGCGTCGGAAAAGCCGCAGGCCTCGCAAGACAAGCCGATCGAGCAGAAGGACACGGTCAGTCCAAAGAATTCCAAGGAAGACGTCGAGGCTATCGGCAATCGCAGCGTCGGCAAAGGCATCAACCTCTACTCGCTCGAGCACGAAATCGCCCTGGGTAAGGGACTCGCGCAAGAAGTCGAGCGCTCTTCCAAGATGATCGATGACCCCGTCGTCACCGAATACGTAAATCGCGTGGGGCAGAACCTGGTGCGCAATTCTGACGCGCGCGTACCTTTTACCATCAAGGTGATCGATTCCGATGAAGTCAACGCCTTCGCGCTGCCCGGTGGATTTTTCTACGTCAATAGCGGCTTGATTCTGCGCGCGCAAGAAGAGTCCGAGCTCGCCGGCGTCATGGCCCACGAAATTTCTCACGTCACCGCGCGCCACGGCACCAAGAACGCCACCAAAGGCGAGCTGATGCAGATGGCCACCATTCCGCTGATGCTGCTTGGTCCGGTGGGATGGGCCGGCTACGGACTCTACGAAGGCTTGAACATCGCCATTCCGCTGACCTATTTGAAATTTAGCCGCGACTCCGAACGGGAAGCCGACTTCCTCGGCTTGCAATATATGTACAAAGCCGGGTATGACCCGAACTCGTTCGTAACCTTCTTCGAGCGCATCCAGGTGGACGAGAAGCGCCGCCCCGGCACGATTCCGAAAGTGTTCTCCACGCATCCGCCCACGCCAGACCGCATCGAGGCGGCGCAAAAAGAGATCGCGCGTATTCTGCCCAACAAGCCGGAGTACATCGTCACCACTTCCGAGTTTGACTCCGTGAAGGGCCGCCTGCGCAACATCATGTTCGCGCGCAAGGTGCAAGACAACGCGCCGGGCAAGCCCACGCTGCGCACCCGCACCGAGCAAACCGACAAGCAGAAGACGCAAACCGGCAACGATCCCAATTCCAGCGACGACGACCGTCCGACGCTAAAGCGTCGTCCGGATTCCCCGCTGACCAGTTCCAACTGACGCGAGTTTTCTGTGATTAGCGAACGGAAGCGGCGGCTAACTTGGCCGCCGTTTTCTTTTTCGTTTACCCTTTACCTGCGCTGGGCAAACCCAGCCGCCGCTCCAGATCCGCAAATCTCGGGTCGTTGTGCAGAGTTTGGAAATCCGGCACTGGGTTCAAGAGAATCAAGCCGCCGGCGCGGTTGCGGTACGCTTTTTCTAGCCACGCGAACGCCTGATCCTTCTCTCCAAGCGCAGCATAAATCTTCGCCACTTCGAGGGTGATATCGTCGCGGCCCTTGCCAACGTTCAGCAAATCGCGGAGTATAACCTGAGCTTTCTCTTTTTCACCTGCCAGCGCATACGTCGCGGCGAGGTCCGATAACGCCCAGGAATTCCCCTCACTGATCTCGACGGCTTTGCGTAACTCCGCGATCGCCGCCTGATAATTCTGTTTTCCAGCATACGCTTCCGCCAGATAGACGTGCGCCAACGGGAAAGTCGGATCGATCTCCAATGCCCGGAGAGCCTGCTCTATCGCCTCATCGCAGCGTTCCGAGTAACCCAGCAATTGAACGGTGTCTGTTTTGATGATCATAGACAGAGGGTCGGCCTGCTGCGCTCGGCGTTCCTCGTCGAGCGCCGCCGTCGGATTTCCTTGAGCCATGAGCCATACCGCATACCATTGATGAGCGGTGGGGTAGTTCGGATTTAGTTCGAGGGCGCGTTTAAACTCGTTCGCGGAGCCCGGCCAGTCCCACTCATACTGCATTTTGACAAACGCCAGAGACGTGTGGGCTTCCGCAAGAGATTCATCCAGCCGCAATGCCGTGAGCGCTGCCTCGCGGGCTTTCGGCATGGCTTCTCTGCGTGAGATGGTGGCATTCGGCAACGAGCCCAGCAGTGCATAGGTATCGGCCAGTCCCGCATACGCGTGGGCATATTTCGGATCCAGAGCGATTGCGTGATCAAAATAGGCTATGGCCTTTACAAATGCATCCGCAGTGCGTTTGTTCCAAAAGAAACGTCCCTTCAAATATTCTTCGTACGCTTCGACATTGTCAGTTCCGACCGAGGGCGGCGCCGTAGCAGCGCGTTCCTCTGGCGATCGCAGGCGCCGCGTTAGAGACCGACTGATGATGGAGTCCAGCGCCAGAAGGTCTTGCGGCGAGAGGTCGAAGCGGGCAGTCCACAACGTGTGGTCATCAGCCGCTTGCACTAGCCTCACATCCACCGCGAGGTGATCTCCGTTCTTGAGGACGGCGCCCTCGACCAGTGCGTCCACGCGCAAATCTTGCACGATTTTTTTAGCGGGGTCGCTCTTGGCGTATCGCGCAGCAGAATTTCCGGAAATCACACGCAAGCCTGAAATCTGCGCCATGTCCGTCAAGAGAGCGTCTGAGATGCCTTCCGCAAGGTACTCCTGTTGCGGATCGCCTGTGAGATTTGCAAAGGGCAAAACCGCCAAGGATTCAATCCGAGCGCTGTGCCGCGGCGCGTATCGCCACCAAATACCGGCCAGAAGTCCAATCGCCAAGGCGACAGCCGGTGCGATCCAAAGGAAGCGTGCCTGAAACTGGGAGAGGAGTAACCGGGGCCGACTCTCGCCGGTTTCATTTCGCCGCGGACTTGCTTCCGACGAAAAGGGCTGCACCTGACCCGTGAAGCGATACCCGACGCCGGCGATCGTTTCGATCAAGTTCTGCCCAGGCTCGTGCTCACCCAAAGTCTTGCGAAGGGTGAAAATATTCTGCGCGATGGTGGCCTCTTCCACAAAGGCATCGCCCCAGACGAGCCGCTTGAGCTCCTCGCGGCTAACGACCCGTCCGGCATTTAGCACCAGGACCCCAAGGGTATCCAACGCCTTCCGCGTCAACACGATCGGTTGATTGCGATGCAGAAGCTGCCGCTTCTCCACATCCAGCCAGAACGAATTGAAGGAAAACTGTTTGGGGCCCGGTATGTTCATGAGTGAGGGCTATTTGCTGGCGATGATACACCAGTCGTCAAGCAAGCAGCGAAAGAGAAGCACGTTTCCCTATATCCGCAAACTTTTTGCAGCACGCGAACCGCTACAATCCGCTGGCAGACCGCATTTGATTGCGCGATTGCAAATTTGAAAGCCTGTGGCCCGAGCAAGACGCTGACAGAATCGATTCTCCGGGTGCACTTCAAACAAGAATTGACATATATCAAATGGCCGTTTTGGAGGGCTTTGGTGGATAGAATGCACAACCCCTGCTAACCCTTCGAGGTAGAACCTTTGAGGCAAAGGAGAACCCAGACATGAATTCTTTCGAGCGAATTGCGCCGCGAGTCAGCTTAGTGCAGGCCAAGGCGGCAGTTTCTGGTTCCGTAAGGGTCGCGAGGTACATCGGGAGGGCGTCAAAGAAAGCACAACTTGGCTGCCCTGCCAGGTTGTCTCTAGTTCTTGTCCTGCTGGGTTTGTTCACAGCGGGTCCAGCGGCCGCGTCTGTAGTCTCCATAAACAACGCGAGCTTCGAGACTGTTGACACTACAGTTGGCTGCACGACCGGTGGTAGTCTCAATCCAGGCGCATTCATCGCAACTCAATTTTTAGGCAGTTTCTGCGTGAGTTCGGACCCATTTGCTGGGACTTGGAGCGTCTCGGGAGTAGTCGGCGTTTGGTATCCAAGC